>WBZP01003351.1_pt1 | contig 17437 bp, 15 predicted proteins | sample 5204301 | NCBI WGS metagenome assembly WBZP01 (sample SAMN12412401, study PRJNA552823) | activated sludge metagenome | isolation source: activated sludge from nitrification reactor of wastewater treatment plant... | place: USA: Pennsylvania | collected 2017 | reverse complement strand
TTCAGCACGCCAAAACCTCAAAACTCCTCGCCCTACTGTAGCCAATGTCCCGTCGAAAAAATTTGAGGGGATCGGTCAGCGGCGTACCTGCGGCGTCGTGGGTCTGTATCCTCGTGGAATGAGAGGCTATCCACCGCGAGCCAAGTCTGACCATTCCGTGTATGCCACAGTGTGTGCGTGGTCCGCGGAAGCATGGAACGTAACTTCTCAATCTTGATCGCGAAAAATCAAACACATCGAATGAAGGATCAACTATCTGACAAGATAAGTAATTTGGCATTTCGCTCTATGCACAATCGCGTGCAAGAAGCTTGGCTGAATCCACTGCGGCTATGAAAACGGCGTCCGATGCGACTTCGAGTGCAACATCGGATGTTTCATCCGATCCGACATCACATCCAGCAACAGATCTAGCATCACAAGCGACATTCATGCGCTTCGGAAGAATTCAATTTCGCTAGTTCTGCGTAACTTCGGCGGAAATTCGATATTGGCGCATTTTTTGCAAACCTCTGATCTCGTAGGTTGTCTCCCGTGCCGAAAGATCCGTTGCAGAAGCTGTCGCCACATTCGATGCAGCTTCTGGTGCAGCAACGAGCGTCAGCGCTTCCGTTTCCCGGGTTGCCGCAACGCGCTGAACAGCGGCTGCCGGATCGCGCGGAACATCTGTCGATAGATCGAGTGTTCCGCTCAGTCGAAAAAAGTCAAAACACATATTCACCTACATAGATTTTGTTCGCAGAAAAAATGAGAGGATAAATAATCAATATTTAATAACGGGCACATGCTGACGCGCCGCGCATTGAGAAGATAAGATCATTATATAACAATGAAGCACAATGCTCTTTTTTGTGGTATGCTGTCGGGCATGAAATCTCAGTGTGCGACGTGTCTGAGCGAGTTCGATTCGTACAGCGGGAATCACGTCTATTGCTCCAAAGCGTGCAGAACGGCTGGGGGAATCGACTTTCAGCAAGCCAAGAAGGTGCCGGATGTGCTGGAGTTTATCAATCATCTCGCCTTTCAAACGGGGGCGGCGGCGATGCGCCTGGGGGTGCGACGCAAACAGAGCATCATCCGGTACTTTCCGGCGGACGGAGCGAAGACCCCTCTTGCTGAGCTGCCGCCACTTCCCGACGCTGGCTGCTATCTGATTCAGTTTTTCGACAAGGTCGGGGAGCCGCTCCTCCTCGAACAGACCGTCATCGAGATTCCGTCGAGCATGATCAAGCGCTACTGCCGCTTCGGCGAAGGCTCACGCACCCGGAAGCTGTATCCGTGACGGACTCATTTGGATGACGGCATCCGAGTCCGAAAGTCTGGCGATCAGGCCTTGTCTGCGTGGTCCATTTCCTTCGTGGCACGACGGATCGGACGAGAGGCCAGCGCCAGAACGACGACGGCAGCAAGCGCCAGCGCTGCAAGCACCGCGAAGAGAGTCGCGTGTGACCACATCGCCCAACGGGAGGCGACTTCCCCGGCGAGCCAATGACCTCCCGCGAGCGACACGAGCCACAGACCCATCGCCGCGGCGGTCGCGGACTGCGGAGAAAGTCGCGTCACAAGAGACATACCGAGCGGATAGACCAGTAGCTCGGCCACGGTCAGCGCGGTGAAACATGCGATGAGCCACGCAGGGCTGACCAGTCCCTGCGACCGAGCTTGCCGTAGCGCAGCGATGACCATGATCAGGTAGGCGACGGCTCCGAACAACAGACCGATGCCAATCCTCATGAGCGGCGACGGACGATGGCCTCGACGGGATAACGCCGATTGGGTGCGACTGAGCAGCGGCTGGATTCCGAGCACGAGTAGTCCTGGTAGGCCCAGCAAACTCGAAGGCGGAACGGAATACCCAAGCAGAGAATGCTGTGTGCAGTCGCGCGCCCAGAGAAGAAGTGACTGCCCCGACTGCTCATAGACTGCGGTGAACAGAAGACCCGAGCCGAGGACGCCGAGCAGTGCGGCGGTGGGCCATTTCGTCCGAGCCAGATCCTTGCTCGGGCTTGTCTGCGCGTCTGTATTCGGTTCAGCCGTTTCGGCTACGAAGCGAAGGCAAAAGAGTCCGACCGCGAGTGCGGCCAACATCGCCAGTCCCGCGACAGCGAATGCAGCAGACCAACCAAGATGTGAGCGAAGGAATCCTCCCGCGACAGGTCCGCAGCCAGAGCCGACGTTGAACACGACGTAGAACAGTGAGTAGGCGTCGTCTCGCCGGGGATCATTGCGAGGGTACAGCTTGCCGACGGCGCTGCTGATGCTTGGTTTGAACAGTGCGTGGCCGATCATTAGCAGTCCCGCTGCCGGATAAAGCAGCGTCGCGCGATCCATCGAAAGCACGGCGTAACCGAGCGCGAGCAGTAGCGCCCCGAGCAAGATGGACCGTCGCGTTCCCAGCCAGCGATCCGCGATGAGTCCGCCTATCACCGACGATAAATAAATCGCGGCGTTGAATGTTCCGCCAAGTCGTGTCGCCGCGCCCGCCGCCGTCCCGAGCCGTTCGCTCAGGTACAGCAGCAGGAGCGAGCCGAGCAGCGTACCGGCGAAGCGCTCGAATAGCTCGACAGCGCACAGGACGTAGAATCCGCTGGGATGCTCGCGTTGTCGTCGGTGCGGTGGGTCTGAGGCAAGAGGGCCAGGATTCGATGTAGCGGCTGGGGGCGAGGCTGTAGACATGGATGGCTCCGAGGCGATACAAGGCCAGGATCAAAAAGAGTCCGCGCCCGGCAAGGCGCAGGTAACAAGATGCAATGCCAGATTACATTCTGGCTTTTGTTTTAACAAAATGTCAAATCAATCAAATCCGATCTCCGCACCGACACCAGCCCAGTGTCGGGGTGCGCGCGCCATGCTCGGCTGGTCGCAAGAGGAGCTTGCCGAGGCGGCGAACCTGACTCGGCAGACCATCGCCGCGTTTGAGAACGAGTCGCGCATTCCTGGTCCCAACAACCTGCTGGCGATTCGCGTCGCGCTAGAACAAGGCGGCGTGGTGTTTATCGAGAAGAACGGTGGCGGGCCGGGCGTTCGGCTCAAGGCGTAGTCCCACGCGGAGGAGGCTCGCGAATGAACAAGAAGGATCTGACCGAAACGGACATCCGAACGAAGTTCATTACGCCAGCGCTCGATCGCGACAAGGGCGGGCGCTGGGACTTGATGACGCAGATCCGCGAGGAGACGTACTTCACCAAAGGCCGCGTGATGGTGCGCGGCAAGACCGTTCTACGCGGCGAGGCGAAGAAGGCGGACTACATCCTGTATTACAAGCCGAACCTGCCGATTGCGGTGATCGAGGCCAAAGACAACCGGCACAGCGTCGGTGCGGGCATGCAGCAGGCGCTAGAGTACGCTGAAATTCTGGACGTTCCGTTTGCGTACAGCTCAAACGGCGATGCGTTTTTGGAACACGACCGCACGCGCACAAGCGGCACAATCGAGCGCGAGATTCCGCTCACGGATTTCCCAAGTCCCGACGAGCTGTGGGCCCGCTTCCGTGCATCGAAGGGCTACAGCGATGCGCAGCAGACCGTGGTTGCGCAGGACTATTACGATGATGGTCTACGCAAGTCGCCGCGCTACTACCAGCTTGTTGCCATCAACCGCACGGTCGATGCGATTGCACGCGGGGAAAAGCGAATCCTGCTGGTCATGGCGACGGGAACTGGCAAGACGTACACCGCGTTTCAGATCATCTGGCGGCTGTGGAAGTCGGGGGCGAAGAAGCGGATTCTGTTTCTGGTCGATCGCAACATCCTGGCGGATCAGACCAAGACCAAAGACTTTAAGCCGTTTGGCAAAGCGCTGACCAAGATCACCAATCGCACCGCCGACAAGTCGTACGAGATCTATCTGGCTCTGTATCAAGCGATCACCGGAACGGAAGAGTCGCAGAACATCTACAAGCAGTTTTCGCCGGACTTTTTTGATCTGGTGATCGTCGATGAGTGTCATCGCGGCAGTGCGGCGGCAGATGCAAGCTGGCGGCAGGTGCTGGACTACTTCAAGTCGGCGACGCAGATTGGACTGACTGCGACTCCCAAAGAAACAGAGACCGTTTCCAACATCGAGTACTTCGGCGAACCGATTTACACCTATTCGCTGAAACAGGGCATCGAGGATGGCTTTCTGGCACCGTACAAAGTGGTGCGCGTGGGGCTCGACAAAGACCTCGACGGCTGGCGACCCGAGCGCGGCAAGCAGGACAAGTACGGACGCGAAATCGAAGACCGCGAATACACGCAGCGCGACTTTGATCGCGCACTGATCTTGGACAAGCGCACGTCGGTCATCGCCAAAAAGATCAGCGAATACCTGAAGTCTACGGACCGCTTTGCCAAGACGATTGTGTTCTGTGAAGACATCGATCACGCCGAGCGGATGCGGCAGGCGCTGGTCAATGAAAACGCCGACCTCGTGGCGCAGAATCGCCTGTACGTGATGCGCATTACCGGCGACAACGACGAAGGCAAAGCGCAGCTCGACAACTTCATCGATCCGGAAAGGCGCTATCCGGTGCTGGTCACGACCTCGCGACTTATGACCACAGGGGTTGATGCGCAGACGTGTCAGCTCATCGTTCTGGATCGCAGCATCGAGTCGCAGACCGAGTTCAAGCAGATCATCGGTCGCGGCACCCGCATCAACGAGGACTTTAACAAGCTGTTTTTCACCATCATGGACTTCCGCCAGGCGACGGCGCAGTTCGCTGATCCGAAGTTCGATGGACCCCCAGAACAGATCTATGAACCACGCGCTGATCAGTCGGTGGTGCCGCCCGATCCGGGGGAAGGAATCGAAACGGAATCGCCTGCTGTGGCGGAGCTGCTGACGGGCCAGAGCACCCAAGGTCTGTACGATCGACTGGGGGCGCTGGGGCGTCGGGCTTCTGCGATGGGCGAAGCGCGTCCCAAGTATCACGTCGATGATGTCGATGTGGCGGTGGTGACCGAGCGCGTGCAGTACCTCGATGAGCACGGCAAGCTCATCACGGAGTCTTTGGACGACTACACCCGTCGCAAGGTGAAGGCGAGCCATGCCTCGCTGGCTGCGCTTTTGGCGGCGTGGCAAGCCGCCGAGCGCAAAGGGGCGATGCTAGAGACACTGGCCAAGTCGGGCGTCTTCCTCGAAGAATTGGCTGCGCAGTACGGGGCCGAGCATGACCCCCTGGATCTGTTGGCCCATGTGGTGTTTGCGCAGCCGCTGTGCACCAGGCAGCAGCGCGTCGATCACGCCGCAGCGCGACTGCAAGCCGCGCAGGCCAAGCTGCCGACCAAAGCGCGCGCGGTGGTCGCGGCCCTCCTGCAAAAGTACATCGCCGTCGGAGTCAGCAGCCTCGAGTCGATGGACATCCTGAAGGTCGATCCACTGCCCAAGCTCGGGACGCCGATGGAAATCGTCGCTCTGTTTGGCGGCAAGGCCGGGTATCTGGCCACCCTTTCACAACTCAAGAACGAGCTGTATCGCTAGCGCCAGCGGCGTGAACGCAGAATCCGAAATCCCATGTCGAACGTATCGAACATCGTCAAGACCATCCAAGACATCATGCGCAAAGACGCCGGAACGTATGGCGATGCGCAGCGGCTCGAGCAGCTTGGCTGGATGTTTTTTCTGAAAATTTTTGATGACCGCGAAAAGGAAATCGAGCTTCTGCGCGACGACTACCGATCGCCGCTGCCGCAGTACCTGCGCTGGTCTAACTGGGCCGTAAATGAAGAGGGAATCACTGGCGATGCGCTGCTTCAGTTTGTGAACAACGACCTTCTGCCAAGGCTCAAGGAGCTGGGCGGAGCATCGAAGGACAAGCTGGCGGTGCTGATCCGCACGACGTTTGGGGATGCCAACAACTACATGAAGAACGGCACCCTGATGCGGCAGGTCATCAACAAGATCTGCGGTATCAACTTCAACGCCAGCGACGATCGCCACACGTTCGGGGACATCTATGAAAAGCTCCTCAAGGACTTGCAGTCTGCTGGCAACGCGGGCGAGTTTTATACACCGCGCGCGGTGACGCAGTTCATCGTGGAACAGGTGAACCCTCGCCTGGGTGAGTCGGTGATGGACCCGGCGTGCGGAACCGGTGGCTTTCTGGTCTGCGCGATCGAACACCTGCGCAAGCAAGCCAAGACCGACGCTGACGAGCGCCGGATTCAGGACTGCTTCACCGGCATCGAAAAGAAGCATCTTCCGCACATCTTATGTCGCACCAACATGCTGCTGCACGGCATTGATGTGCCGTCGAACATTCTGCATGACAACACGCTGTCGCGACCGCTGAAAGACTGGTCCATGAAAGAGCGCGTCGATGTCATCGTGACGAATCCTCCGTTTGGAGGAATGGAAGAAGACGGCATCGAATCGAACGTCCCGACCGAGTTCCGTACCCGCGAAACGGCGGATCTGTTCTTGGTCTTGCTGATGCGGATTCTGAAAGACGGAGGCCGCGCCGGACTGGTCCTGCCCGACGGTACGCTGTTCGGTGAAGGGGTGAAGACGCGCATCAAGGAAGCACTCCTTTCGGAATGCAACCTGCACACGATCGTGCGGCTCCCGAACGGTGTGTTCAATCCGTATACCGGGATCCGGACGAACCTCCTGTTCTTTGAAAAAGGAAAGCCGACGCAGGAGGTCTGGTACTACGAGCATCCGTATCCGCCCGGCGCGAAGTCGTACAACAAGACCAAGCCGATTCGCATCGAGGAGTTCGAGCCGGAGCGCGCCTGGTGGAACCACCGCGTCGAAAACGAGCAAGCCTGGCGCGTTCCCATCGAACAGATCAGAGCGGGCGGCTTCAACCTTGACCTCAAAAACCCTCACCGCAAGGACGAGGGTCCGGGTGATGTGGAACACCTGCTGCCCGAATACGAAAAGCTGCTCGCGCAGATTGCAGCGACGCGCGAACAGCTCAAACACGAGCTACACAACGCCCTGACCGCCACGACCGGAGCCGGCCAGTGACCCCCGATCAGTTCTTCGCCAAATTCGCCCTCTTCGCAGACACCCCAAACGCAGTGGCAAAGATGCGGGAGTTGGTTTTGGATTTGGCGATCAAGGGTCAATTGGTCGCACAAGATCCGGAAGAGGAAGGGGCTTCACTTCTCCTTGATGCGATTCAAGAGAGAAGGCACGCGATAAAAGTCAAAAACTACGGCGATGTGAATTCGAGTGAACAGCCGTTCCAGATACCAAGCAATTGGCTATGGGTTCGTCTCGGAAATATTGCCCTCGCAAGCGATTCTGGTTGGAGCCCGCAATGTGAATCAGAACCGCGCGAAGGCACAAATTGGGGAGTTTTAAAAGTTAGCGCAGTGTCCTGGGGTGTGTTTAGACCCAATGAAAATAAAGCATTACCACCGGGCATGGACGGAAAGTCTGACTGTGAAGTTCACCCTGGCGATTTCTTGCTTTCAAGAGCCAATACTGCAGATTTAGTGGCAAGAAGTGTGATTGTCAGGGAAACACCACCTCATTTGATGATGAGCGATAAAATTGTCAGATTTTCTCTGCCGGACCTGGTATGCAAGGAATTCATAAATATAGCCAATTTGTGTCAATCATCACGCGAGTATTATTCGAAGAACGCTTCGGGCACCAGTAGTTCAATGAAGAATGTTGGCCGGGATGTCATGTGTAATTTGCCTATACCTCTTCCCCCCCTCGCCGAGCAAAAGCGGATTGTGGCGAAGGTGGATGAGCTGATGGCGCTTTGCGATCAGCTTGAATCACAGCAAAAGCAGCGCGAGACGAAAAAAGCCACCCTCGTGCAAGCCGCACTGACCCGCTTCACCGACGCCCCGACTCCGGGCAACTTGGAATTTTTGTTTCACAAATCCTATGCGATTAATCCGGCAGAACTGCGGAAGACGATATTGACGTTGGCGGTGCAGGGGAAGTTGGTTCCACAAGATTTCACTGAGGAAGACAGCCGTGTTATGATCGCGCGTGCATTGCAATTGCGCGAAAAAGCAATCCAAGAGAAGCAGCTTAGAAGGAAGCAGGTAGACCAGGAAATCGAGCTATTGCGCGCTAGCAACCTTCCTGCAAACTGGCACGTTGAAAGTCTTGCGAACCTAGTTGATCCAGAAAATACGATCTCATACGGCGTTTTGGTGCCTGGTAATGATGTTTCAAATGGCGTTCCATTCGTTCGTGCACAAGACTTGTGTGTCAAAGATCATCCGATCCGACCGAACAAGGCAATTGCAAGCGAAATCGAAAGTCCGTTTGCAAGAACAAGATTAGTCGGCGGTGAAATTTTACTCTGCGTCGTTGGCAGTATTGGAAAAATTGGAACAGTGCCGCCATCTTGGGCAGGTGCCAATATCGCTAGAGCAGTTGCCCGAATTAAGCCAATCGCCGAAATCCATCGCGATTACCTTGTCTTTGTTTTACAAGAGAGTTCGATCCAAACCTATTTCACATCAGCCACTAGGACACTTGCTCAGCCTACACTAAATGTCAGTCTGATCGAGCGGACCCCAATACCAGTCCCCCCCCTCGCGGAACAAAAGCGGATTGTGGCGAAGGTGGAGGAGCTGATGGCACTTGTCGACAAGCTGGAAGTGCAGCTTGCGGCGTCGAGGGATGCGGGGGCAAAGCTCATCGAAGCGGTCGTGGCAGAGCTAGCGCGGGCGGCGTGAGGGGATTGTGGGGCGAATCGTGGGCTTACGGGACGGATTCTTGCAGCGTTTCACGATGGGCTTCGTAGCGGTGTTCTTCTTCTAGGAACGCGAGGACTGCGCGACGCTGTGGGGACAGAAGAAACAGTTCTTTCCATTCCATCCAAAGTCCCGAAAGCCAGTCCGATCCATCCGATACCGTGATCCGCCAAAACGTCAGGCCAGTGACGGACAGGACGAGGTCTTGCGCATCCAGCGTGGACTCCAAACCATCACGCAGCCAAGTGATCTGCGCGCTTCGTGAGGCAGAATCATCGAGCGTAGAAAACGGCTGATGCGCCATCTTGAAGATGCGGAGGAGCGCGGCGTTTGCTGACTGCGCAAGCGTGTCATCCTCCAGCTCGCACGCCGCCACAATGCCCGGAATCGAATCGAGCACGCGACGCACGCGAGCACGTTCCTTCTGCACCAATACCTTCTGCTGCACGCCGTGGATCATGGGGTTACTTCTTGTACTCGCGAAGCTGCGCTCCCTCAATCACTCGACTGACTGAAAATTGAGTCTTCACCGCTCACATCCACTCAAGCCGAAGAGACTCGGCGACCACGACGATCTCATCGCCGCTCTGCATCTCCACAGTCAGTTCCCGAAGTGCGGGCAGGCTCTTCGATTCCGACTCACGAATCGAGTTCACAGAGACGCTCGGCCCCCACGGAAACTGACGCGGACAGCACAGCGTGTGAACACCGATAGCTCGCAGCGTAAGCGACTCCCGACCCGCGACGCCGGTCTGAAAGGACAGCACGACCTCTCCTTCGGCCCAGCGCAGCGTGAGCCCAAGCAGCGTCGAGTCGTGGAGTTCGGAAAGGGACGGCCCAGTCATGATTTTGTCTCACAGAGAAATCAGTTTCCCGCGTGTGCCTTGCACCATGGGAATCGGACACTAGGCGCGGATCTCGACCTGCGGGCACCTTGGATCGACCAGGAACAGACCAGAGGCCACGATGTCCACCGTGACCTCCGTGCTGTTCCCCTGGTCGTTGACGGAGGCGATCTTGATTGTGAAACGGTGGCCATCACCCTCGGGCTCCGCGTGGATTCCCAAGATCACATCATTTGGCAGTGGCCCCGCCGGACTCAGCGACAGAGACGTCACTTTCTCAAACACCAGTCGCCCCTTTTCAATATCCCCCGTTGCGTCAAAATTCCAGCCCTCGCTCACGGAGCGAATCCGCGAAATGCGGTCGACAACCATCTCAACGCGTGCATTCCAACAGTCGATGACAAGCCCGATGCAAGCGCGGTCACCAAGGTAGAGCGTCTGGAGAAACTGTGATGGAGTCATGGCGTGTTGGGAGTCGAACTGTTTAGGGGCCAGTGTGCCGCTGGAGAGTTCGAAGGTACAACATTCCCATGCGGATCGATCGACGATCCTTGGCCGCGCCGTCCTGGCCCGGTGCCTTCTTGGTGGCCATGCCCGTGCGGCGTCGGATTCCCTGGATGCCCTTGTGGATTGAGACGGTGGTAGTTTGAACCGTTAGGGTAAAGCGTGTGTGTGTCGACGCCATCTGGTTGGGGAAAAGCGACGGTCCGGCCTCCTTTGGGCTCAATCAGAACATTGCCCTTTTCATCTGCGATGAAACGCCTCACCTCGCTTCCTGTGCGCGGGTCCACCGTTGGTCCGGGAGTTCGACCCAGCCGACCCAGGGATTTTCCATCGCTGAGCCGCTCCGCCACCCTCTCCACATCCCGAACATGGTCCGCAGCCTCAGCAGTTCGTTCCATCTTGCGCAGTGTCCCCAGCGTACCGATTCCCTCCGTAAGCACTCCCATCGCCGCATCTGCTGCAAGCGAGGTGGTTGCGCGACCGAGCGACTCGCCCTTTTCGTAGGCCGGCTTGTCGAGCCATTCCTTGGTCGCCACGATCACGCCGTGCGCCACTCTCTCCACATCATCGCGCGAAGCATTCCGAATCGCGTGTTCCATTGCGTGAATCGGTGCCAGCGCCCGCAGCTCGCGGCCAGCCTGCAGGTCTTCGACGAATTCGCGTCCGGACTTCGCGATCCGATCAGGCAATTCCTTTGCATCGCGATAGATTCGCTCGCTTTCGTCGCGGACGCCTTTCCCAAATCCGCTTGCAAACTCCTTTGCAGATTCCCGAAAGCTCGTTTCGGCGACCTGTGTTTCTGGGTTGGGGGTCGCGACAGGTGCGGACTTTTCCGGCACTTGCGACGGCGCTGGCTCTGCGACTTGGGCCGACGACTTTTCTGTCTGCTGCGGCCTCCGTTTCTTCGGACGTGCAGACTGAGCGTTCGGACTCGCAGGAATCGGATCAAGTTGCTTCACTGGAACTGTCGGTAACGGAGGACTCGGTGTCCCCTCCCGTTCCATCGGAGATCGCACCGGCACCAGATCCGTCCCGACTTCCCGCAGCGGCTCATCCATTGGGACAAGCTGTCCACCGACATCGCAGAACTTCCCGCTCGCATCCCGCTTTCCCAAATGGCGCAGAGGCTTGTCGTACTTTCCATCTTCATACAGAAAACACTCATCGGTCAGCCAGTCCTCGCCACGCCGATGTGCTTCGTTCGCAAGCTCTGCCTCGGTCCATTCCTGTTTCAACTTTTCCCACAGCCATGGCCAGGGGGACGGAACCATCTCGCGATTGGGAATCGGAGGACGGGAATAGGACTGATCCGCAGTCTCCCTCCCGATGTGATAGTCGGGGCCACCGATGTAGATTGCGCTGGGGGCGATTCCGTCGCCACGTCCTTGGACATAGCCGCCGCTAAGCGACGTTCCGTTGTCCCACGCAAAGTGTACCGATAGGCCGAAACCACCACGCAGCGGCGCACTCTGTTTCGAGCCAAACAGACCTTGCAGAACCCCGAATCCCTGCACCGTCGCGCGAGTCATCCACGGCAAATGAATCCGGAGCGACGTCGACAGCTCACTATCCGTTCGTCCCTGCGTGAGCAGGAATCCCAAGCTCGCAGTGATTCCCATCCGCCAAAACGGCTTGTCCGCAACCGCGCGCAGAGCCGTCAGAGGGGCAAGACTTCCAAGGTCATTGGCTCCTTCAAACTCGGGAATCCGCAGCTGCTGCTGGAGCTGAAGTCCGAAGGTGAACTCACTATCTGCCACCGGATTCCGCAGCAGAGGAAACAGGACTCCCTTCACGTTGAGTAGTGCGGGTCCATTCTGAAACACTACGCCCTGATTTGCCTGACTCCAGATTCCCAGTGTCCCGCCCATTCCGATCTCGACGCGATGGAACAGAGACATTGAAGCGCCGTATCCGACGGTCGCGCCAAAGCCTCGGGAGTCTGTCGACGGCAGCAGAACGACATCCGCGATGTGAAAGTGCGCGGAGAAGTAATCAATCCGGTTGCACGGAATCGGCGACTTCGCGCAGCGCGAACCGAACGCCATCCGAAGTGGTGCCGCAGGCAGAACAGATGGCTCCGCAGACACCAGCATCGGCAAAAGCAGCCAAATCACCGTCACAAAAAGCAAACGTATCAATCCCAACACGCGCGGAACCGTAGTTCACGAAAGTGACAAGGGCAAGCCAGCGGCAGCCATCGCTAGCAGCGTGGCTCCAGCGACCACAAGCTGATATGAAAGAGTGCGAGCCCCTCTGCCATGCCCACCCCAATCATCTCCATCGATTCCCGGCGTTGTAAGAAGGCGGACACTCGTCCTTCACAAAAGCAGTCCGGATCTGTCCCTTGCCCGCGCTGTCGGCGTCCGATTCCTGCCTCTTTCACGACCTGCCCAGAGTGCGGTGTTCACTTCCAGGGCTGGGCCGAAGACTTTTCCGATGCATCCCCTTCGTTCATTCGGACACGCGGCGCGCGCTCCATTCTGCTGGCCACAGCTGTACTCCTCATCGCGTCTGCCAACGGAACGCTACGGAAATCGCTTGGTGGTCGGATAGTGGGACTCCGTTGATTGAGAATCGCTGCACTTCGACCTGATAGCGCGTTGCTTGCAGACTGATCTGCGTGCTCCCCCGAAACAAGATGCGGTCGATGCGTTCCTTCGGACAGGACAGTGACCGACAAGCATCTGTGAACCCAAGCTGAAGAAGTCTCTGCATGGTCGCCATGTCCCGTGGTCGACGATGGCTCAGGTTGGTGTCCCCCGCGATGATCACAGCCTGACCGTGCGAATGCTCGACGATGTAGTGGATCAGCTGGTCTATCTGTTTCGCGCGCGCTTCCTGATCGTCCGCGGAGTTTCCAGCGTCCGCATGCAGATCGTACACATCGACCATCACAAAGGAAGAGAGGATGTGACGTGCGAAAGAGAAACCCTTGGGAGTGAGGCAGTCGCTCGCATGCCGGAGAAAGCCGTGACAAGTCTTCCACGCTTGGTGGTCCACTCCGCTCATCGGGAATCTGGAAAAACGAGACAGTCCATCGCCTAGCAGTCCGTCGAAGGAACGTGGTGCGTAGTACCGATGGGTGGCGTCTCTGCGGAGCGCCTTGGCGTAATAGAAGTCTTCCTGTGTCAGCACCAAGTCAAAGTCGTTGAGCCTGCTGGAGATAAGGGGCATGTTGCGGAGCGGCTGACTCTCTGAAATTCCCTGCGGCAGGCCAGCCACGTTGTAGGTGAGCACGGAGAACGTTCCGCTTCTCGATTCGGATCGAGAGCGTGATTCCGTTTCTGCCGGAACGCATGCTGCAGTGACGGAGGAGAAGGATTGGCAGAGCAGCGCAGCATACAGGGCTGCCCGCTCGCCGCGATAGACTTTGCTGGCAATTCCTATCTGCACAGAATGTTCGCGCGCTCCTATTCCTCCCGATTCCGTAGCTGAATCCGTTCGATTTCACTGGCCAGGAATTGGGGGGCAAGATGTGCGTAGGCTTGGGTCTGTGCAACGTCGCTGTGACCCATCAGCGTGCGCAGCGTCAGGATGTTGCCTCCGCTCATCATGAACAGAGAAGCGAAGGTATGGCGCAGACAATGCCAAGGAGCGGAAGGAACCGGAAGGGAGGCCGCAAGGTAGAGCCGTGGCAGATCGCGCGGAGCCTGTTTGGGAATCGTCCAGACCTTTCCATCCAGCGACGGACAGACCAAGTCTTCGGGACTCTTTGGACAGCGCGGACGCCACGCGGTCAGGTATTCGGACAGCTCGCGGTTGAGCGGAACGTGACGGGTCTGACCGCTCTTGGTGGTGCGTGAAAAGCTGCGCGAAATCGTGAGCAGTCGCGAGGAAAAACTGACGTCTCGCCAGCGCAGACCGAATATCTCTCCAGCGCGCAGACCTGCATAGATTCCCAGCGCCACCGCGACGGCGAGCATCTCATCGCGCGGCGTTCCGTCCTTCGCCAAAGACTCCGCCGTGGTCAGCAGAATGCGCGCTTCCTCTTGGCTCAGGTATTCGAGTCGCACCGTCTTGCGCGGCATCGGCAGTCGCGCCAGCGGATTTTGCAGCATCAGGCCTTTTCGGGTCGCCCAGCCCAGCGCCGCAGACAGCGCTGATAGCTGCGTGCGCGTCGTGTTCGCCGCATACTGCCGCATCAGCCGATTGCGCAGACGCTCTGCCGCTTCAACGGAAAACTGGCTCGCTTGCACATCACCAACGGCAGCGAGAGGCACCGCCAGGTGATAGCGGAGCTTTGCGCGCCAGCGGTCGAGGTCTTTGATGCGCGGACTGTCGTATTCCTGAAGGTACTGCTCGGTGAGGTCCGCAATCGTCGCCTGGCTCTTGGTTTCCCGTTCCGGCACACCGAGCTTGCCGCGGGCAATCCGGGCCTCAATTTCGACAAGGCACCGACGGGCATCGGCGGCAGTAGGCTGGCGGCTGGCTCGCTGCCGTCGAACGCCGTCGGCATCGACAAAGCGAATGTACCAGCCTACGAACTTCCCTCCCTTGGTCCTGCGAATTACCTCTCCCATGTGGTCCCCGTGTGGTCCTTCCGCGTGCTGTGTTGCTTCGTCTGAGCTTGTTGTGTTCGCTATGTGGGAAACCGCCTACAGCGACGGAAGTGCTTAATATTCAATGAATTTTACGTAATTTGAATTGCAAGACCATCATGTAAAACAGGCTGAAGGCGCGGGCTCTTTGTTCGGGGCTGGAGGAGCGTGCGACGGTGCCTGAGATGATCGGCTTGACCAGTGAGCCGCCCACCATCACGAGCGCCATTGGGATCAGCACAATGTGCTTTATCGCGAACAGCCCCAGCCCTGTGTAGCCCACCGTCAGCAGCGCCAGCGCCAGGATCAAGGCTTTGCGGTAGCCCACGCGATCGGCAAAGGCTCCCGATAGAAACGGCAGCAGGTAGAGCAGGGCGGCAAAGCAGCCGGTGATGTAGCCAGCCTGGATGTCGCTGTAGCCGACCGTCGACGTCAGATACACCGTGACGAGGATGAACCATGCGTAGTAGGCGGCTCGCTCGCACAGCTCGATGACGTTGGCGGTCCAAAATGCGACCGGGAAGCTGCCAGCGTGCTGTTTGTGATCGTGGGCGACGGATGCGGAGGTGTCGATCTCGAGAGCTGCCGCCGCGCCTGCTGCATGGGGGGCTGCCTGAACTGCCGATCCAGATGGGGGCATATTGTCATTATCGGTGTTCTGGGCGGCGTTGCGAAGAGGGCGCGCGGTGTTTTGCGATGTGCGATACGCTGACGTTGCGAAGGGTTCCAGTGGCCTGTATCCTGCGGCCAACATGACGAAGACACAGACCACCATCGGGGCTGGCACCAAGATCGTTGGCCGGCTTGAGACCGACGGAGACCTCGTGGTTGAAGGACAGTTGGAAGGCGGACCACTGCGCGTTTCAGGACGCCTTGTGGTTGGACGCACGGGCGCCGTCTCGTGTGAGGATACGGAGGTCGGCGACGCACTGGTCGTTGGCCTGTTTTCGGGAACGCTGAAGGCGCGTGAGGTGGTTCGTATCCACCAAGGCGGTCGCCTGCTGGGTGAAGTCATGGCGACGCGAGTGACCTTTGTTTCCGACGCGCAGCTTGCGGGACTGGTGGGCAGTGCGGCTCCGAAGGCTGCGGCTCCGACGCCGCCCGTGGCGCATGCTGCCCCGGCGGCTCCAGTGGCTCCGACGGTTTCTCCGTCTGCTGCGACGCCCGCGCCGCTGGCTGGCAAGGCACCTCCACCGCTTGCCCCACCGGCCCCGGCGCCGGTTGCGATGGCCAACGTGGAACCACCGAAGGCTGCCCCGGCGGCTCGTACGATTCCGTCGCTGCCCTCGATTGGAACCCGCAGCATGCAGCGTCGCGACTAAGCGCGCCGCTCGACTCGCTTGCTCAGCGCGTCATAGACCGCAAGCAGGCGCTGACGCTCTGACTCCCACGCAAACTCGGTCCGTCCTCGCTGATGCGCATTGTGCCGCAGTCGCTGAAGCCGAGGTCGGTCTTGCGCCAGATCTTTGAGCACTGCTGCCAGCTTTTCATCGTCGCCAAACGGATAAAACACGCCGGCTTGATCGTCGAGGATGACGTGATTTCCCGGCACATCGGTTGCGCAGACCGCCAGGCCCGCCACTTGGTATTCGTAGACCTTGCTGGATGTCGCCAGTCGAAAGTTTCCCGATAGCGGAGGATGAAACGCGAGGCCCACTTCCTCATGCTGGTCGACGGCAGCTTGCAAAAGCGCAGTGGGACCAGGAACCGGCGGTGCCGTCTCGACGCGCCCCATGAGACCCAGCTCGCGCACGCGCGCCGTCAGCTCGTGCTGTTCAAGGTGTGAGATCTGTCCTCGCAGCGTCAGGTGAAGCTGAACGTCGTTGCGCAGCCTGGCCATCGCTCGCAGCACATCGTCGGTGCCCGGCTGACGCAGTCCAATGTGCGTTCCGTGGTAGAGGAGCCGCAGCGTTCCCGTCGGTCCCACTGGCAAGTCCAGCGGATCGGTCGTCTGAAAGCGCGGCGGCACATTCCGCACCACGACGGGCCGAGCAATCTGATGTCGCTGCATCAGCTCATCGGCGAGAAGATCATTCACTGTCAGCACCGCAAACGCACGCTGGCTCAGTCGCTGCTCACAGAGCTGCCGCGCACGTTTTTCCGTCTGCGTCAGCGTCGGGGACTCTTCGATATAAAACTCGTGTGCGTCGTAGAGATACGGCGTTCCGTGCAGCTGCGCCGCCCACGCCACCGCCGGGAGTGTGTTCAGATCATTGCCATGAAACACGTCGTACGATGTGCCGATCGTCAGCGCTGTCAGCTCCACCGCCGATGTGGCCACCGCCAGATCCGCGATCGTTGCCAACTGGCCTAGCACCGAGTCGGGCAGGGCAGACACCAGCGTTTGCGCGATCCGCTGCCGAAGTGCCGTCGTTGCCCAGATCGCTTGCGGCAGAAGTCCTCGACGCTGACGACGTAGCCTGCGCACCGCAAATGGGGTATCGCTCGGTAGCTCTCCATCGGAATCGTTCGGACCAATGACGCCGATCACCGTCACGCGATGTCCGGCTTCGACGAGCGTCTTCGCATGACGAATGACTCTGCCGTCGTAAAGGATCGGATTTGCCACCATCATGCAGACGTTCATCGGTTCGCTCGCACTCGCACTGGTTAGCGCGCTGACTCCGTAAGATAGCGCGCCGCGCGGTATCCGATCAGCATGCTCGGTGCATTCATCGCAGACACCGGAACCGAGGGAATTACCGACGCATCCGCAATCCGCAGTCCCGATACACTTCGCACGCGCAGGTCTAGATCGACCACCGACTCCGCATCGACTCCCATCTTGCAGGTTCCTGCGTAGTGATACGTCGTCATCACGTTCTGTTTCAGAAAGCGTGCGATTCGATCACGAGACTTGCTGCGCGCACCCGGAATCAGCTCTCGATTTCCGTAC
>WBZP01003350.1_pt1 | contig 17439 bp, 14 predicted proteins | sample 5204301 | NCBI WGS metagenome assembly WBZP01 (sample SAMN12412401, study PRJNA552823) | activated sludge metagenome | isolation source: activated sludge from nitrification reactor of wastewater treatment plant... | place: USA: Pennsylvania | collected 2017 | reverse complement strand
TATTCGAAAGGGAGGTATTAGTGATAGGGTTAGGATAAAAAGTCTTATTGACTTTTCTAATTCTTTAATTTTATTAGAGGCCATTGATGATAAAGAGTTTTACCGGGTTGCAAAAAAATGTGATGAGCTTATTTTAAAAATTCAAAGTGCAAGAAAAAAGTCAAAAAAAATCAAAGAAGAATTTTTGTCCATCTTTTTTTCAAATACAGAACTTAGTAAATGGATAGGTGACGAAAAATTCGTGGTTAAGAGCAATAATGAAGACAAAGAAATATCAAGCATTTTATACTCGAAGTTTGCTGACTTTTTCAATAACCCTTCACCGGCAACGTTATTGCATATTTTGGCTTCAACGAAAGAAAAGCTTAGGCTAAAGATCACAAGACAAGAAGTTTACAATAGTCTCGTTTTTAGCCTTAAAAATTCGGCGATGGAAAATATTTCTGTTTATGAGTCAATGAAAAAAAATAGAAACGTCGTACGCCGAGTTGGCCGAAAGGTTATTGGCAAATGTATTGGTTCTACGCTATTAACTAAGGGGCTTGAATTCGATACCGTCATCATACTTAATGCGCACAGATTTACATGCCCTAAGCATTTCTATGTAGCTATAACCCGGCCGTGCAAAAGGCTCATTCTATTTACGGAAGACAAAAAGCTGCAGCTGAATTATCCTACTTCATAGCATCACCTCCGGAACGGGACATTGCGTACTTGTGCTCCCCTTTCCGTGGTCCACAGCCCGGGTTCCTGCCAACACAAATCCCTTTATGAGAGCTGCTTCTCTTTTAAATACATTTGTTCGATCTGTAAGAAAGAAAACTGGTAGCCCCACTGATCACTGTATTTGATATCTACGTCTTTGTAATGCTTTTCTTTCAATGCTATTTTGGTTTCATTGCTGAGTGTGCGAAACCAGGATAATGACTTCTTCCTTAAGTCAGCCCTTTCCATTGGAACTTTGAGTTATGAACTCAAGTTATGATTTCAGAAGATATAACATATAATATTATTGTTATCTTTTTTCCGCATCGTCTCCGGAACGGGACGTTGCGTGCTTGTATTCCCCTTTCCGTGGTTCTTGTCGACACGAGCCAAAGCAACAACAGCTTCTCCTACCAAATTTTTCTTACCTTAAACTTTCAACTACTTCCCCATGAACTGGACAAACAAAGTGGCCATCATCACCGGCGCCAGTACAGGCATCGGAAAAGCAACCTGCGATCTGCTCAAAAAAGAAGGCGCCATTGTTTATAACCTCGATGTGAATGCTCCCGCCCAACCGGATGCGTATTTTATCTCCTGCAACGTAAGTAAAAAAGAAGATGTTCAGCGGGCTGTTCAAACCATTCACAAAAAAGAAAAGCATATCGATTTTCTTTTCGCCAACGCAGGCGTACACCTCTTTGCAACACTCGAAGAAACCAGCTACGAACAACTGGAGTCGGTTGTTTCTATAAATATCCTTGGGGTTTTTTATATGCTCAAATCGGTTATTCCCATCATGAAAGTGCAGGAAAAAGGAAGTATTGTTTTAATGGGTTCCGACCAGGCTTTTATCGGCAAAGGCAGCAGCGCCGTGTATGGTATGACAAAAGGCGCCGTGGGGCAGCTTACCAAAAGTACCGCCATTGATTATGCTCCCTATAATATCCGGGTAAACTGCATCTGCCCGGGAACCATACAAACGCCGTTGCTCGACAGGGCGGTGCAGCAATTCGTAAATAAATCGGGATTACAAGAGGAAGAGGTTTTTAATTCGCTCAACAAAGCCCAGCCGCTCGGCAGGATCGGGCAGCCCGAAGAAATTGCCCGGACCGTACTGTTTTTATTATCCGATGAAAGCTCCTTCACCACCGGAAGCCTCATTGCGGTGGATGGTGGTTATGTATGCCAGTAATTAAAAGTTACCGGTTGCGTGGGTTGCGGGTTGCAGATCCGGTTTTTGAATTCACTTTCACATTATCACATTTCCCAGCCTTGATTTCTGTTGACACGAACCAAGGCTAAACCCCGATCGTTTTTTTATACGCTTCATGAAAATACTCAATTGCATACATGATCTCTTCGGCAGATTTGTTCAGGGTGCTTTCAAGTTTCATGGTTCTTTTATAGGCATCGCCTTCCGTTCCTTTAAAGTATTCTACTTCGAGGAATTCCTGGTCGCTCCAGCCCCCGGCTTCAAGGTCGGCCATGTAAGTGCGTGCTGCGATAAAATTGTTCCAGTTGCACACAAAATCTCTTCCCAGCCAGATGCCTTCTTTATTGATTTTTACCGGAACTGTTTTGATGAATATTCTCGCTGTAAAAAGCAATGCCGGAATCAATGTAATGAAAACCATTTTATCACGCCAGGCATAACTGATTGCAGAAAAGAACATCAGGTAAAAAATTCCTGCTGCCAGTAAATCAATAAGTATGGCTTCTTTTACTTCAAAGTTTGAATCGGGGTTGAGATCCTGCATATAGAGCATGTTAACTGAAAGATAGAAAAACAGAATGAAACGGCTGATTTTACTACCCCCCGGGTTAAGGGAAATTAATTAACTTCATCACCTCATAACTGTAATTACTATCGTAAACGAATGCTTAATAAAATGAAAAGCGCTCTAAAGCTTATTGTTTCTGCCTTAATATTTTATATCCTTTTCAGCGGTTGCCAGAAAGAGGTGATCGATGCTTCTTATTTTCCGGGGCCGGACACTACAACTCATTATATTGTTGATGATGCTACCCAGGTTACGGCATCAGTAAGCGGTGTGGTGCTGGATGAAAATGGCAACCCGCTTCCCGGGGCAAGCATAAGCTGCGGCAGCCAAAATGCTACCAGCAACCAGATGGGCGTATTTTTCTTCAAAAATATCTCCGTATCAAAAAACAATGGATCGGTTAAAGTGAGCAAGAGCGGTTATTTCAACGCAACAAGAAATTTTCTTACCGCAGCGGATAAAATTCATTTCATCAGCATTCAACTGGTAAAACAAACCCTCAGTTCCACCATTACGGCGGCAGGTGGCGGTACGGTTGATCTCGGCAACGGGGCTTCCATTATTTTCCCGGCCAATGCTTTCGCCTATTCCAATGGAACCACCTATAGTGGCAATGTAAAGGTTTATGGCAAATACATGAACCCCCAGGATCCGGCCCTCCATAAAATGGTGCCCGGCGACCTTAGGGGAATCAAAAAGAACGGCCAGGAAACGATCCTCTCTACCTACGGCATCATCGGCGCCGACCTTTTTGATGAGAACGGTCAGCCCCTGGTTATTGCAGCCGGCAAAAAAGCCAGTCTTGAATTCCCGGTTCCGGCAGGCGTTCAACCCGCCATTACCGACTCGGTAGCGCTCTGGCATTTTGATGAAGCCCGGTCAAGGTGGCTGGAAGAGGGAATGGCAGTACTAAGCGGCGGCAAGATCAAAGCCGATGTAAGCCGGTTTTCATTCTGGAGTATTGATCAATCGGCGGGTTTCGTTCGCCTCAGCGGTGTGATCATGAACGCCATTGACTCTACGCCAATCGGCAACCAGCTGGTGCGCCTGACCGTACAGGGGAGTTCCATGAGTTGTTCCGGTTATACCGCCTGTACAGGCTTTTTCATAAGCGGTGTACCGGTGGGGCAGCCCATCGTGATGGATATAGAAGTTAATAACAGCTGTGCTACCACCATCAGCACCCGCAATATCGGTCCGTTTACCGCGGCCACATCGCTGGATACCATCTGGATCTCGGCGCCCCAGGCTACCTACACCATGTTTACCGGGCATATTAAAAACTGCCAGGGGGGCGTGGCTTCCAACAGTTATATATCATTGTATTCTCCTGCTTCGGGGGCTTATATTTTTCAGCCCGACAGTGCAACGGGGTATTTTACATTACCTGTTTATACCTGCCAGAGTACCACACTTAGCTACAGCTACCAGGTAACGGAATTCGGCACTTCGCAGCAAAGCCCGGTAATAACGGGGTCTACCACGGCCAGCACCGTTGACCTCGGAAATGTATATGCCTGTTCAACACAACCCACTACCACCGATGTATATGTTTTCGGAAACGAAACCCCGGGTACTAACAGTGTGATCAAATACTGGAAAAACGGCGTGGCTACCGATGTAACCGACGGTTCACGAAGCTGCTATACTTACGGGGCTTTTATGACGGCAGCCAACGACATTTATATTGCCGGGGTTGAATGGGATGCAGCAGGATTTACCAGCAATGCCAAGCTCTGGAAAAACGGGGTGGTAACAGATCTTTCCGGTCTTTCCTTTTTAAACTCTACGGCAACGGGGGTTTTTGTGAACGGGTCGGATGTGTATGTTTCTTATGATATGGATGATATTACAACAGGACTTAGTGTTGCCCGCCTCTGGAAAAACGGGGTAAGCACAACGCTTCCCGGCGCTTCTGCCAATTTCCATGCAAGCTGTGTGTATGTATCCGGATCAGATGTGTACGTAGGAGGTTATAGTACACCATCGGCTTCCACGGTTTCAAGGGCGGTGATTTGGAAAAATGGCGTACTCCAATACCTTAACAACGGGCAGTTCAATTCTATAGTGCGTAAAATACTGGTAGTTGGTTCTGATGTATATGCCGTAGGGCAGGATAATGTGGGCGCTAATGGAACCGGCCGGGCTGTGATCTGGAAAAACGGGGTACCAACCTATCTTACAGATGGCGTAAACAGTGATGCGATGGCCAATGATATTTTTATTGATGGTACAGATGTATATGTATGCGGACGTAAATCATCCGGCGGGTCGGGCGAAATAGCGCAGTTGTGGAAGAATGGCGTAGCTACCATTTTATCCATAGGAGGAAGCAATGGCATTGCCCAGAGCGTTTTTGTAAAGAACGGGGATGTGTATGTTTCCGAGGCCGGGTTCTTGAGCGGCCCTGTCAGGATCTGGAAAAACAATATACCCAACCTGCTTACAACAGGCAGTAATTTTAATGGTGTAAGCAATGTGATTGTAAAATAGATTTCAGCTCAACCGGGGGAAGCGTGGCTTGTTTTTTATGCCGTAAAAAAGAAGACTGTTACAGAAACCGGGAATGTGATACTGCCATCTTACAGGCCGGGCCCTTTACCGGCTTATAACCCTGTAACGTTACAAAAATCCTGGTTTCCAAAAAGTCACTGAAAATAAAAATTCAAAATAGTTACAGTACTCTCATAAATGAATCACCCCAATAACTCATTCTCACATCTCCACATTATCACATCATCACATTTCCAAATTACTTTGACCATATAGACATATAGTTCACATAGATGAAAAACGAAAACACAAACCCCCATTCTCACATCTCCACATTTTCACATTGACTAATTGATCAATTTCCAAATTACCTCGACCATATAGACATATAGTTCACATAGAAGAAAGCGCAAATACTCATTCTCACATCTCCACATCATCACATTTCCAAATTAGCTAATTAATCAATTTCCAAATTACCCCGAACATATAGGCATATAGTTCACATAGAAGAAAGCGCAAACCCCCATTCTCACATCTCCACATCATCACATTTCCAAATTAGCTAATTAATCAATTCCCAAATTAACTAAAAAAGGTCCACCTTTCGGCAGACCCATTTTAGTCATTAAACATCTGTTATTTTACTGATCCGGTTTTTGAATTCATTTTCACATCATCACATTTCCAAATTGGCCAATTAACCAATTTCCAAATTCCCTAACTCCATCCCACTGTCTGCATAAAGCAATACGGGTCAATAGAACTGTAATAATCTACTTCCACGGGTTCTTCTGCCATCTGCATGGCCAGCACATGATGAGCTTCCCGCATCTGCCATAAGAATAATTTGTGTTCCTGCCCGGACATGAGGAATAGTTCCGGGAGCATATCCTTGAGCATACCATTCCAGCAGGCTTCTCTTAAGCGCTCCTGCTGAGAGAGGTTATTATTGTATTCACTATTGTCTTTTTCGGCGTATTGCCTGCTTGCAAAACCGCTTTCGGTTATCAGCAATACTTCCTGCTGGGTAGAATTGTGAGGCATACTTAATGGTTTTTGTTCAGGATATTCGACTTCAAAACGCTTCAGATGCAATATTTATTATATGCAAACTATTGTTAAAGGCAAAAAAGCGGTTTTTGATGGATGATTAATACAGGATTCGGGATCCAAGATTCAGGATAATGGATAGCCGATAAAGATTTTCCATTATGTCAAATCTTAAATCTTGATTCCGGGATCTTGTATCCTGCATCATACTCCCCGAATCATCCTCCCAAATCCTCAATCCATACACAAATAGGTTTTCCTGCCGGGCTTACGGTCCCATCTTTACGCCAGATTTATAACCATAAAAAACAAACAGTATGTTACGATTCAACATTTTTAACATGATCCACAAAGCACTCAGGGGCATGTTATATGATACCGCACTTGGTATTCAGCAAACATCGTTTGCCGATAAAGCAGACGCAGAACTGGTTTTTGAAAAGATCCTCGAAGTTGTTGAGGCTTTTGAAAAACATGGTCATCATGAAGATCATATTCTTATGCCTTTTATTGAAAAGTATGACCCGGTAAGAATTGCCTCATTTGAAAGCGAACATGTAGAAGACCTTTACATGGGCAATAACCTCAAACACCTCATTAATATTTATAACAATGCCGCAACGCCGGAAGAAAGACGGGTGGCCGGCTCTGCCATTACCCGTGCATTCCAGGATTATATGATTTTTAATCTGAATCACATGCAGCGGGAGGAAATTGAGCTGAATGAATTGTTGTGGGAGGTTTACAGCGATGAACAGCTGCAGGATATCAATGCAGGCATTATTGCCCAGATACCGGCTGAGGAAATGGCCCATACTGCCGGCAAAATGATGAAAAGCATTAACAAGCAGGAGGCAATCAGCTGGCTGAGTTCAGTTAAAAGCAATGCTCCTGATTTTGTATATAATCCCTTACTCGCACTCACCGAAACACACCTGCCAGAACATTTACGTGCAGAGGTTCAGGAAGCGCTTCGTGAGGTTGAAAACTTATCTCCTGTGTTTTGATTTGGTTAAGCGGGAGGATATGGTGGTTGCAGCAGGGATGTTGCAACCATTTTTATTAAGAAGAGGTAGAAATTATGAACAGTGAATGTTGAATGTAGAAGGGGGCAACCTCATACTGCGCGTTTTAAAAATGACATCCCCTTTCTTTCATTTTCTTTTTTGCTTCTCCAAAAAGAATATAAAAAAGGAGCCCCGGCATAATTACCCCGATGCCGGACAGCTACGATTTAGCTTTTGTACTACTGTAAACTCAGCTTCAGTTCCCTGAAAATTGAACCGGGCCTCTTTCTTACGGCCTCATAAAAATGCCGTTAAGAAAATCGGATTGCAAGGCGTTAAGAAGGAAAACAGATGTTCGTCTGCCGGGTATTATTATTGGTGGGTAAGTCGCACTCATGCCAGGCTTTATTCAACTGACAGGGCTTGTTTTCCTTTAGCCTGTAAATTCGATTTTTAGGCATTTTTATGAAGCCTTGATTTTTTGCTCCACTTTTTTATCAAGAAAAAAGTGGAATACAAGCAAGCTCTAAAAGGAATTCCCTGCCATGTAAGCCTGCCAGGAATTTTACCTAAAGACGATTATTTTAACCGGACAGTAGTGAAATTGAATGTAGAAGGCTCGTTAACCCGATACAATCTGGGTAATATATTGGGTATACATTTTCTTTTTGCTTCTCCAGGAAATAAATGTATTTGCCGCCGCCAACTCCTGCGTTTTCGCAGAGAAAAATATTAAAATTTAAATGTCATGATTGTAAAAGCATTCATTATGCAGCAGTATTAATAGCGCAATGTGTTTACTTTTTTAACCGCAATTGTTGAAAACTTCAGTATAAGTTTACTGGTTTATAATTATTATACTTTTACCTTTCTATCATAAATGAAATCCATTTAAACCTTTTTATCTTTTTACACTCCAAAACGCATGTTCAGCGCTGCAGTTCCCGATTCCGAAATTATAAGCAGGCACGGCTTTGCAGAGGTTCTTCATAACAGAGCCACCAACCAGAAATCATTGCATGCACTGATACCGTTTAAACGGGGAAACCTCATCTGTAAATTCAAAGCAGGAGAAATTTTTAAAACCCCGAATTATCTTACCATTCAACGGGATATCAACGAACACATCACACTGGTTCCTCAATTCCTTCAATATACTAACCACAGTTGCAGTCCGAATGTTTTTTTTGATACCAGCAATATGGAATTCATCGCATTGAAAGATATAGAACCGAGTGATGAGCTCACTTTTTTCTATCCTTCAACCGAACTGGATATGGCACAACCGTTCATTTGTTTCTGCGGAAGCAAAGATTGCCTGCAGAATATTCATGGCGCCATGCATATTGCCGGAGACATTTTAAAACGATACCGGCTTACCGATTTTATCCAGCAACAACTGCAACATAAACTCTAGCTGCATGAAAAAAGGCCATTCGCTGTTCAAGGGCGCTTCTTCACGTAAGATCAAAGTTTGGGTACTGTCACCCAGCCTGCAAACAGAAGACGATAATATCGACTACTATTATGATTTTTCCCAAAGCATTGCTGAGTATTCCCGGGTATTTACAGAACTAAATGTAAACTGGCTCTGGCAACCTGTAAACATGAGTACTTTCAAAGATGTAATCGAGGGTATTGAAGCAGAAAAGGAAACAGCTAAAGTGATTCCTGTTGTTTTGAACCTTTGCGATGGTGATGAAGTAAACGGCACCCCCGGGGTTTCTGTGGTTAAATTACTCGAGGAAAAAGATATTATCTATACCGGGGCCGATGAATATTTTTACAACGTAACCACTTCTAAAATTCCTATGAAAAAGGAATTTGACAAGGCTGCTGTTCCCAATGCCCCCTGGGAAGCTTTTCATGATAAAAAAGTTGATGCAGAAACGCTTTTTGAAAAACTGGGAAGCCCCATCATTGTTAAACCTGCTGTTTCAGGCGGAAGTATGGGGGTTGGAACAAAGAATGTGGTGGAAAACTCCGAAGAACTGCATGTGCTTCTTGAAAAATTATTCGGCGGCTATCGTGGCTGGAATCTTACCGCCGATGGCCTTATAGCAGAATCATTCATTACAGGCCCCGAATTTACAACACTGATCAGCGGTTCTTATGATGATCCAAAGAATGCCGTGATCTATACACCTGTTGAACGGGTTTTTCATCCTTCGCTTCCCGATAAAGAAAAATTCCTTTCTTTCGACAGGCTTTGGGAAATCTATGAAGATGAAAGCGCCATGCCGGGTGAAGAGAATTTTTATGAATACCGGGTTCCCGCCGATCATCTCATAGAAGAGATCAGGAAGTTGAGCTGGGATGCATACTGCGCTACCAAAGGAAAAGGGTATACCCGGGTCGATATCCGCCAGGATTCATCAACCGGTAAATTATATGTACTGGAAGTAAATGCCCAGTGCGGCATCAGCGAGGATGAAAATTTTACTTCCATCGGCGCCATCCTGCGTTTATCGGGCAAAAGATTTTCGCAACTCGTTATAGAGATTTTAAATGATGCATTTGTACGTGCTTCTGTAAAAAAACATTCTTATGTTCGTACTGGCGACAACGCCCGGGCCTGATCGCCATTCAAATTTCTTGTATGAAAGTCTGCGTGCTGCAACCTGATTATTCCACCACTTCTGTTGATTATAAAAACTATGATCCCCCGAGGGATCTTGCCCCGCTGCTTCCCGGCGACCAGGTAGATCATATTTTTCTCAATAAACTGACTACATACAACCAGCTCAAACAACTCAGCAAAAAGAAATACGACATATTCGTAAACCTCTGCGAAGGTTATCTTGAATGGGAAGTCCCGTCTATAGATGTGATCTATTACATGGAATTGCTGAACCTCCCTTTTACCGGTCCAACATCTTTGTTATACGATCCTCCGAAGGAGCTGATGAAATATGTCGCTTACACCGAAGGGGTTTCTACTCCCAATTATGCTTTGATAGAAGAGTTGAGCGAAATTGAAAAAGCATGCAGCCACCTCAGCTATCCTTTGTTTGTAAAACCCGCCAAAGCGGGCGACAGCCTGGGCATTGATGAGCATTCTCTCGTTCATAATATCAATGAGCTGTACGAAAAGGCTGCTTCAATTATTGAAGAATACGGCCCGTTGCTGATAGAAGAATACATTGAAGGCCGTGAGTTTACCGTAATGCTGGTGGCCGATGGTAAGGATGAAAAGAAAGTGAAGATTTTTACCCCTGTTGAATATATTTTTCCCGAGGGGCGGACTTTCAAAACCTATGCACTCAAAACTTCTGAGCTGCACCCCGAATCGAATATTGGGGTACAGGACGTTGATATTACCGGCAGGCTTAAGGAAGCCGCTGAAAATATTTTTAAGGGCTTTGGCGGTGTAGGTTATGCCCGGCTCGATTTCAGGATGGACAATACCGGGGAACTTTATTTCCTCGAGATCAATTTTACCTGTTCTGTTTTTTACAGCGACGGTTATGAAGGATCTGCCGATTATATCCTCAAAAAGGACGGTACCGGTCAGCAGGCTTTTCTGCGCATGATTATAGAAGAAGGGATGGCCCGTTACAAAAGAAAGCAGAAAAAGTACAGGATGAAGGGCAATGCCATTGCCGGCTTTGGCATATATGCAACGGAAGAAATTAAGGAAAATGAATTGATTTTCAAGGGCGAAGAAAAATCACAGCGCATTGCTACCAAATCTTATATTCAAAAAAACTGGAATGTTAAGGAATTAGAAAATTTCAGAAAATACGCCTATCCTCTCAGTAATGAAGTATTTTTGCTGTGGGATGATAATCCGGCCGGGTGGGCACCACAAAATCACAGTTGCGACGCCAACACCGCCTATAAAGGGCTAAATGTTTATGCCACCCGGGATATCAAAAAAGGCGAAGAACTAACCCTCAATTACGCCTTGTTTTTAGATGAACACATGGAACCTTTTATGTGCACCTGCGGCAGTGAGAATTGCCGGGGCCAGATAACAGGCACACCCAGGAGCTCCGTTACTTCCCGTGAAGCTATCGGCGGCTCTTAAACCGGATCAGTTTTCTCCCGTCTTATACTTACTCCCATTGAATGTTTGTGCTGCAAACAGCATTACCGCTTTATTCATTTTTAAAGAAAGGAGATCTTATGTCGGGGTTTGAAATTTTAAAACGGCTTATCAAAAAGCACCGTTACCAGTTGATACTTACTTACCTGTTATTTTCACTGGAAATGCTGGGTTCCCTGTTGCGGCCCTTTTTCCTGGGTGTTGCTGTAAACGATCTTATAAAAGGCAGTTACCAGGGCCTGTTCCTGCTTTGCATTGTTCACGGTGTATGGATCATTGCCGGAACGATCAGGCATATGTATGATACCCGCACTTATTCGGCTATCTATACCTCGCTGGTTACACAGTTCCTGGCGAGGCGTTACAGCAGGGCTGAGGTTTCTAAATTAAGCGCCCATTCAACACTGGCAAGAGAGTTTGTTGATTTCCTGGAATTTGACCTCGTGTATGTAATAGACGCCATTTACAGTATTGTGGGCTCGCTGGTTTTATTGTATTTCTATGATGCGGCTGTGGTAGGTATCTGCCTGGCTTTGCTGGTGCCTGTTCTTGCCATCAGTTATTTCTATGGAAAGAAAATGAAAACGCTCACCCGGCAAAAAAATGATGAGCTTGAAAAACAGGTGAACATTATTTCGCAGGGAAATAAATTTCTCATCAGCAGCCATTATAATAAACTACGCAAATGGCAGGTTAAGATTTCAGATAAAGAAGCGGTCAATTTCGGCATTATTGAAATACTGGTGATGATTGTAATTGGTTCTTCCCTGCTGATTTCTACAAATCTTTTTGGCACTACAGTGCTGGCCGGAAATATCATTGGTATGTATTCCTATATACAGAAGTTTGTTTCGGGTATGGATACGATCCCCTATACGGTTCAACGACTTACTTCACTCAGTGATATAACAAGAAGAATTGAATTACAGGATGATGACTTTACAGATCCGAAACAGGAAGATTATCTGGAAAGAAAGATTCCTGGGCTGGAGTTTAAGTTGTCGGCCTGAGTATTGTTTGGAAATGTGATGATGTGGATGTCTGAATATTGAATACAATTTTTTTATTCATACATATATTCCTCTTCTTTCACTATTAAATATTTGTCGTTACCCAGGCATAAATAACCAAGGTCATAACAAAAGAAATACACAGATCCCGTTTTATTAATATGCCGGTGTGTGAAATAATTGAATACGAAGCCTCTCTCGAGCATCTGTGTTCGGCCGGTTTTGCCCATCTTTTCTCCTTCCTGTAAAAAGCTTTCAAGAATACGCCTGTTCTTTAGCAGGGCATTGTTGATATTTCTTATACAATTATTGGTATTTGCTTTCAGCCTGTTGTTATAATTATTCCGGCAATAGTCGTTGCAGAATTTTTTATCTGCCCTTCCCTTAACGGGCCTGTTACAGGAAAAACAGCAAACCTGTTTTAGCTGGTCTTCTTTCATGGTTAATGTCCAATGTGTTTAATTATTTACAAATGCTTATATCCAACTATAAATACTTAAAATCCGGCTATCAAAACTATAGAAGCGCATATTTGTGCAGCCGTTTAAAAAGCGGTTTTCAACCGGTGAAATAATCCGTATTAATAAACATTTAAACAGAAACTTTATGTCTATGAACGCACTCAGGAACAAGGTACTGCTGATCGGCAACCTTGGCAATGCCCCCGAAGTAAAACAAACAGAGACCGGAAAAAAACTGGTAAAATTTTCCGTGGCTACCAATGAAACTTACCGCAATGCTAATGGCGATAAGGTGAAAGAAACCCAATGGCATAACCTCATCGTTTGGGGTAAGCTTGCAGATATTGCAGAGAAGTATCTCAACAAGGGTTCGGAAGTTGCTATCGAAGGAAAACTTATCAATCGTAATTACACGGATAAAGAGGGGAATAAAAAATACGTTACCGAAGTGCAGGTTAATGAATTGCTCATGCTGGGAGGAAAGCAAACCGAAGATTAATAAATACCGGTTGATCTCTATGTAATTCTGCTGCTTTTAATGCTTTACTTTGCTTATGGGTTATGATGAAAATACCATTTTTTCTATTGCCGCTGATTTTATCAATAACAGCAGCGAGCATGTTTTCCTCACAGGCCGGGCGGGCACAGGTAAAACTACATTCCTGAAACATATAAAAGCAACCTGCAAAAAGAATGTGGTGGTGGTAGCTCCTACCGGCGTTGCTGCCATCAATGCCGGGGGAACCACGATCCATTCTTTTTTTCAATTACCGTTCGGGCCATATATTCCTGTAAGCAATGGAAGTGTGGGTAAAAACCAGGCTGCAGCTGTTGATAAAAATGACTTACTGGCCAAGCTCAGGTTGAATAATGAAAGAAAAGAGGTTATTCAACAGATGGACCTGCTGATCATTGATGAAATAAGCATGGTTCGCTGTGATGTGCTCGACGCCATTGATGCTGTTTTAAAATATGTCCGTAACAATCATAATAAAGCTTTTGGCGGAGTACAGGTACTTTATATCGGCGATCTCTACCAGCTTCCCCCGATTGTAAAATCGGAATGGAATATATTATCCTCTTATTATAACAATGAATATTTTTTCGGGAGCCGGGTAATTGCCCAAAAGAAACCGGTATATATTGAGCTGCAGAAAGTATACCGGCAGGATGACCTTGCGTTTATCACGTTATTAAACAAGGTCAGGGACAACAGCATGGAAACAGAAAATTTTGAAATGCTGAACAGCCGGTTTAACCCAGGATTCAAAGCCGCCCGGGAGGATAACTATATTACCCTCACCACGCATAATGAAAAAGCGGATGCCATCAACAACCGGGAATTGGAAATGCTGGATGGCACCCTTGTTTCTTTTAAAGCAACAATTGAAGGAGATTTTTCTGACAAATCTTTTCCGGCCGATGAAATTCTGCAGCTTAAAACCGGCGCCCAGGTTATGTTCCTTAAAAATGATTCTGAAAAGATCCGGCGGTACTACAACGGTAAAATAGGTGTTGTGGATTCTGTAGAAGAAGATAAACTCTGGGTGCGTTGCGGGCAGGAAGATGGTTCGCAACTTATAGAAGTACGGCGTGAGAGCTGGAGAAATATCAGGTACACATTCAATAAAAAAAGTAATCGGGTTGAAGAAGAGGAACTCGGTTCTTTTACCCAGTTTCCGCTAAGGCTTGCCTGGGCCATCACTATTCATAAAAGCCAGGGATTGAGTTTTGAAAAGGTGGTTATAGATGCCGGTAATGCTTTTGCTGCCGGCCAGGTATATGTTGCATTGAGTCGCTGCAAGTCGCTGGAGGGTATTGTTTTGACAAGCAGAATTACTGCGGGAAACCTGGTAAGCAATGAGAAAATACAAGGTTTTCTTTTTGATCAGCAGCAGGAGCTGCTTAGCCAGGAACTTGCAATCGCCAGGGTTAACTATGAACAGGAAACGATCTGCTCCTTATTTGATTTCAGCAATATATCCATGCTGGTGAATGAGTTTAGTGAGTATGTAAAACAAAATAAGGTTTTTGGAAAACCGGTTTTTGATTGGCTGAATTTTGTTCAGCAGCAATTTTATACCAACCAGCGCCATGCTGATAAATTTATTGCAGAACTGAACGGCCTTTTTAATGATGATTATGAACAGAAAAAGAAATTTGTGTATGATCGGATTTCCAAAGCGGCCGCCTGGTTTTTTGATTCTTTTAATAAGTTAAGAGAAGATATCGGTAAGAGTACGGCCCATACAGATAACAGGGCCATAGCTGCAGAATATAACAGTAAACTTCAAAAAATATGGGATGCCGTTTCCCGCAGAATACATTTACTGAACCTGGGTGGAACGGGTTTTCAAATTGAACACCTCCGGGAACAAAAAGAAACGTATAAACCTATTGGCTTTACGGTAAATGCATATTCCGGAAAATCCGAAGTTGTTCCGGAAGGAATTGTTTACCCGGCTTTATTTCTTTCATTAAAAGAAAAAAGAAATGAATTGGCCAGAGAACAAAATACAGCCGTATATCTCGTGTGCAGCACATTGTCTATTGAACAAATGTCGAACTACCTGCCGCAAACAATGGAGGAATTGGGAATGATCAGTGGCTTTGGAAAAGTGAAACTGAAACAGTTTGGCCCGGAGTTTTTGGATATTATACATCAGTTTTGTGAATCAAACGATGTAAGCCCGGTTGGTTCAATCCCTGTAAAATCAAAGCAAGGAAAGGTAATTAAGAAAAAGGAGCCCAGGATCAATACCCGGTTACTGAGTTTTGATCTTTATAAATCGGGGAAATCAATTGCGGAAATTTCGAAAACCAGAAATCTATCGGTTTCTACCATTGAGAATCATCTGACACATTTTATAGAATCCGGTGAAATTGAAATTAACGGGCTTGTTGAATTAAAAAAGCGTTTACTCATTTCTGATATGATACAGAAAATCGGATCTGCATCCCTTACTCAGCTAAAAGAAGAATTGCCCGATGTCAGTTATACTGATATTAAATGGACGCTTGCTTATGAAAAGTTTGTAGCAGCCAACTCCCAGAATTAGCGCCCAAAATCATCCTGTACTCGAACAATATCATCTTCATCACTCGGGTTTGTATGATCCGTATGCATCCATATTTCGGCTACAACACCCCAATCTTCTTCAAGTCCGATTAGGCGATGCCGCTCTCCCTGTTTGAGTTTTACGATGTCGCCGATGTTCAGGTATGTTGTTTGTTTTTCCTCGTCTGTATCGCTTGTTGCAACAGCGGCTTTTCCCTCCACCAGCTTCCATATTTCTGCACGGCGGTGATGATATTGCCAGCTTAATTTTTTCCCGGGTTCTACCAGCAGTATTTTCGGGCTCAATTTTGCTCCTTCTATCAAATCCGTTTTATCTATCTCTGGAAAAAAATGCCCGATAAACTTAGTAGCGTCGCTTTCTTCAATTACAAAAAATCCACCCCAAGGCCTGTTTTCATCCGTGCTATGAACACGAATACCTATAGAATCGGTATATGTATTAATTTTTTTAAATATTTCTTTTTTCGTCATGTTTTCCTTTACTTTATATATTAACGTCCCATATAAACCATTAGTATCTGAACATCACTTGGATTTACGCCGGAAATCCGGGATGCCTGGCCCAATGTACGTGGCTGAATGCGGTTGAACTTTTGGCGGGCTTCAGCGCTGAGCGAAACGAGTTTGTCATAATTAAAGTTCTCGGGTATTGCCAGGTCTTCAAGCTGCGCCATTTTATTAACCAACTCTTTTTCTTTTTCTATATATACATCATACTTTAGCTGGATCTCCGCTTGTTCAATTATTTCTTCTTCATAATCAATTATTTGTGAAGCAAAAGAAGGAATGCTTTCGGCCATATCTTTAATGCCGATTCCTGGCCTTAATATTACCTGTGCGGCTTTTTGCTTTGCCTGCATTGGTGAAGATCCTTTGGAAGAGAGAAATTCATTTGCCTCTTCCGGCTCAAGGCTATGCTTTTGGAGAAATTCTTTGAGCTCTTCTACCTGTCCTTTCTTTTTTTGCAGTTTCTCCATTCTTTCCTGGCTGGCCAGGCCAATTTTATAACTCATTTCGGTGAGACGCATGTCCGCATTATCCTGTCTCAGCAAGGTCCGGAATTCTGCCCTGCTGGTGAACATACGATAAGGTTCATCAGTTCCCTTGTTAATCAGGTCATCTATTAATACGCCTATATAAGCTTCACTTCGCTTCAAAATCAGTGGTTCCCGATCGATCGTATTCTGGTGGGCATTAATCCCAGCCATTAATCCCTGGCAAGCGGCTTCTTCATAACCTGTAGTTCCGTTTATTTGTCCGGCAAAAAACAGGTTTTTTATTCCTTTTGTTTCCAGGTTAAATTTCAATTGTGTTGGGGGGAAATAATCGTACTCAATGGCATAACCAGGGCGGAACATCTTACAATTCTCAAATCCAGGTACTTTTCTAAGTGCTTGGTATTGAACCTCTTCCGACAAGGAGGTAGAGAACCCATTTACATATATTTCCACTGTATTCCACCCCTCGGGTTCTACAAAAAGCTGGTGCCTGTCTCTTTCTGCAAACCTGTTTATTTTATCTTCAATGCTGGGGCAATACCTGGGACCTGTTCCCTGGATTCTACCTTTAAACATAGGACTTGATTCAAATCCTTCTTTTAAAATATCATGTACTTCGGGGCTTGTGTAAGTTATCCAACAACTTTTTTGTTCCCTGGCTTTCAACGATGGCTTTTCAAGATAACTGAACCCTACAATTTCATCATCCCCTTTTTGTTCCTCCATTTTACTATAATCCAGGCTTCTTCCATCAATTCTGGGGGGGGTGCCTGTTTTTAAACGGCTGCTTTCGAACCCAAG
>WBZP01003348.1_pt1 | contig 17451 bp, 11 predicted proteins | sample 5204301 | NCBI WGS metagenome assembly WBZP01 (sample SAMN12412401, study PRJNA552823) | activated sludge metagenome | isolation source: activated sludge from nitrification reactor of wastewater treatment plant... | place: USA: Pennsylvania | collected 2017 | reverse complement strand
TCCCAGGCGATGTCCTCGCGGGCGGCGGGGGCGCCGTCCGGGGTGGTCGCGATCTTCACCACGCGCCGGCCGAGCCCGTCGTAGCCGTACCGCCAGGTGGTGGCGTCGCTCGTCCGGACGGTGACCAGCCGGTCGAGGGCGTCGTAGCCGAACTGCTCGACGGCGGGTTTCAGCGACGGGCGGGAGCGGCGCCGGGAGGTCATCCGGCCGTCGCGGTCCCAGGTGTAGCGCACCCGCCCGGCCCGGGTGACCACGGTGCCGGCCGGCACCCGGCCGGGCCCCTCGGCGTCGTCCGGTTGTGCCGACCAGTCGGTCATCGTGCCCGCCGGGTCGTAGCCGAAGCGCTGCGGCTCCTGCCCGGTGGCGGCCAGTTCGAGCACCCGACCGACCGGGTCGAGGGTGAACCGCTCCTCCACCTGCAGCGGCACGGGGTCGGAGGCGTGCGGGTCGATGTGCCACAGCTGCATCCCGAGCAGGTCACCCGCCGGGGAGTAGCTGTACCGGCGTTCGTCCAGGGGTGCCGACGGGTCGCCCAGGTGCACCCGTGACGCGGCCAGACGCGAGGCCGCCGTCCAGGCCTGCTCCCCCCGCAGCCCGCCGGCGAGCGCCCAGCCGACCGACCGGCCCAGGGCGTCGTGCTCGAACCCGAGCCGTTGCCCGCCGGTCAGCAGCGCCACCGGTGCGCCGCGCACGTCGTACTGCCAGCCCGAGGTCACCCCGGCCGGGGTGCGCCGACCCACCGGGCGACCCAGCAGGTCGAGGGTGCGTTCGATTCGCCGCCCGTTCCACGACTCCGCGACCACGCGGCCTGCTGCGTCGCGTTCGAGGGTGTGATCGACCACCGCGCTGCGCGTCCCGACCAGGCGGCCGGCCCCGTCGTAGCTGACGACGGTCAGCTCGCCGTCGAGGCGCCAGGAGAGCACCCGGCCGGTGCGGTCGTAGGAGTAGGTGACCTGCTGGCCGGAGGCGTTGCGACGGGAGACCATCCGCCCCAGCGCGTCCCGTTCGTAGGTCAGGGTGCGCCCGTTGACGTCGGTCTCGGCCACCACCCGCCCCGCCGCGTCGAGGGTGTACGACCACCTCCGGCCCATCGCGTCGACGGCGCCGATCAGCCGACGCTCGGTGTCGTAGAGCAGTTCGGTGCGGGCGCCGTCCGCCGTGGTGCGGGCGCGCGGCTGGTCGAACGGGGTGTACTCGAACCGGGTCTCGCGCCCGGCGGCGTCGACGTACCGGCGCAGGTTGCCCTCCCGGTCCCACTCCCACTGCTGCACGGCACCGTCGGCGTCGACCGAGCGGGCGAGGCGGCCCTCGACCGTGTACTCGCGCCGCTGCACCGCGCCGGTCGGGTCGGTCACCGTCACCGGTCGTCCGAACGCATCGCGCTCGACCCGGGTGGTGGCCCCCGACGCGTCGGTCACCGCGGTGACCTGGCCGGCGTCGTCCAGCTCGTACCGGGTCAGCGCGCCGAGCGGGTCGCGCTGCCAGGCGACCGCCCCGGCCGCCCCGTGCCCGAACTCCCACACCGCACCGATCGGGTCGGTGATGCGCACCAGGTGGCCCGAGGGGTCGTGGTCGAAGCGGTGGGTGGCGCCGTCCGGGCCGCGCACCGATGCGGGCAGACCCGGTGCGGCCCAGGTGATCTCGGTGGTGCGGCCCTCCTCGTCGGTGTACCGGGCGAGATCGCCGTCGGCGGTGTACAGGAAGTGCCGTTCGCTGCCCATGGCGTCGATCAGTCGCAGCGGCCGGTCGAACGGATCCCACTCGGCGAGGGTGGTGTGGCCGAGCGGATCGGTGGTCGCCACCACCTGCCCCGCTCCGTTGATCCGGAAACGGGTCAGCGCGCCGGTCGAGTCGCGGACGTCGCACCAGGCGGAGTCCGGGTCCGCATCGGGATCGAACGAGGCGCCGGGCTCGGTGTAGGTGAGGTCGACGTCGAGGATGCCGTCGGTGCCGCGGCCGCTCACGCACCGGCCATCTGCGTCGTAGGTGTAGGTGTAGCGGGTGCCGTTGCCGTCCTGCCACCAGGCGAGGCGACCGGCGTCGTCGTACCCGAACTGCAGAGTTGATCTGGTCGGGTCGGTCGGGTCGGTCGGGTCGGTCACCGAGACGAGCCGCCCCCGCGGGTCGTACCCGAACCCCACCAGGTCGATCTCGTCGGGCCCGGCGACCAGCCGGTAGCCGCCGATCCGTGGCCCGACGCCGGGTACCTCGGTGCCGACCACGCGCACCCGGTAGCCGCCGTGGTGACGCACCTCGCGCAGCCAGCCGTGCTCGTCGCGGTCGAGGTCGATCCGGTTGCCGTGGCGATCGGTGATCGCCACGAGGGGCAGCGCCGCCTCCCCGGGCGGCCCACCTGACGGCCCACCCGACGGCCCACCTGATGGCGAGGCGAAGGTGCGGAGCTCGCCGGTGGCCACGTCGTGCACCGTCCAGGCATCGGACGTGTCCTCGCGTCGCAGCCGCAGGAGCCGGTGCCGGGTGGTGCTCCGGCCGCCGTCCGGGTCGTCGGCGGGCCCGTCGAAGACATGGACGGCGCCGTCGTCGCCGAGGTGGCGCGCGCCGTCCGGGGCGAGTTCGAGCCGCTCGTCGGCGAGCGAGCACCACGCCGCCCCGAACGCGCCGCCGGCCGCGACGGTCGAGACGTGGGTGCGGCGCAGCACCAGCGGCAGCGTTCCGCCGAACTCGGCGTCGACCTGCGGGATCACCACCGCCCCGGTGGCCACGTCGATCGGGTCACCGACCTTGCGGATCGCGGCGTCGAGCCAGGCCACGCCGCGCCGGGCGGGTTGGGCCGCCAGCGACTGCCAGGCGGCCGCGATGTCGGCGGCGATCTCGGGCGCCATCTTCTCCGCCGCCCGCGCCCCCCACCGGGCGGCGGGCCCGCCCAGCCTGGCGACGGCCGCCCCCGGCACGAATGTGAGCGCGAACTCGGCGGCGTCCCAGGCCATCTGATCGGGCCCGCGGGTGCGCAGGTACTCACCGACGGCCCGGCGCGGGTCGCGGGCCAGGGCGCCCAGCCCTTCGCCGTGCCCGGCGAGGTAGGTGACGACCCCGCCGGCGGTCAGCCCCACCCCGACGGCCGCCATGATCTCGACACCCGCGGCCAGGGCGATCACGACCCCCACCACGGTCGCGGCCACCCCGATCAGGATCTTGCCCCAGAGTGGCAGCCCGGCCCACCACTGGCCGAGCCGTTCGAGCAGCCCCGCGAGCCAGCGCGGCCCGAACTGCATCTGGATGCCGATCCGGCGCGCCAGCCAGGCCGAGAACACCACCCCGAGCAGAACCAGGACGACGCCGAGCGCCCCGCCCAGCAGCCGCACCCGCCGTCGGGACGACACGACACCCGGCGCCCCGGCGTCGTGCAGGTGGCGCAGTTCCGTGGCCGCGGCGAGCCGTTCGACGCGATCCGCGCGGACCCTGGCCACGGCGGCCCGCCCCGAGCGAACCGCGTCGCCCCGACGGAACCCCGTCGCCCGGGACGGTCCGGTGGAGAAGGCGCCGAGCACGTCGACCAGTTCGGCCCGGGTGCGGTTCAGCAGCTCGGACACCGCACCGCCGGTGTGGCGCAGCCGCAGCACCCGCGTGTCGACCAGCAGGGCCGCCACGAAGACCACCCCGAGCGCCGCGGGGCGCCCGACCCCGTGCCCGGTCAGGGTGGACGACCAGCGCAGCACGGCCGGCGCGCTCGATCGGGAGGGGTCCAGCCAGTACGGGTAGCTGGACTGCGCATTGACGGCGAAGTGGTCGACCACGGCGACCCACCAGGTGGCGAGCGGGAGCGCGACGGCGGCCACGCGCCGTCCGGTGCCGCCGCGGCGCCACAGCCAGATGCCGAGCCCGAGGCACCCCCCGATCAGGGCGGTCAGGACGTGATGCCCCGCGTAGGAGACCCCCGTCGCCCCCTCGACCCCGTCGATGCTGACCCCGCGCCCCCCGAACGGCCACCAGGAGAACCCGGGACGCTCGACGCCGAACGCCTCGTCGAGCCGATCGAACAGCCCCGGCTTCAGCCACAGCACCAGCGCTCGCACCGACTCCTCGGCGACCATGAACCCCAGCCCCGAGGCGTAGCCGAGCACGAGCCAGTCCATAGCCGACGCGCGCCGGGCCCGGCCGGGCGCCCAGGCCGCCAGGGCGACCACCGGGAGGATCTTCAGGCACTCCTCACCGAAGGCCGCGATGGCGGTCATCGCCCCCTGGGAGATCACCCCCACCGACGTCACGAACCGCAACGGCCCGGTGTCGAACCGCGGCACCAGCACGTCGGCGGCCCAGGTGCAGATCAGGCCGACCCCCACCGCCCAGCCGACGGCCGCCGCGTACCAGGCGGCGATCGTGCTCCAGGCCAGGGTGCGGGTGTGGGCCAGCAGGGCCAGCGTGGCCAGCATCGCGAGCCCCGACAGCGGGACGACGAGCGCCCCGCGTGAGCGCGGCCAGACCACCGCCGCCACGACCGTCGACAGGAGCAGGGCCCAGGACACCACCGTGCGCAGGGTCAGTGCCCACCGGACGAACCGCTCGTGCGCCTCGCACCAGCGAGCGATGCGGGACAGCACCCGCTGCCACCATTCGTCGGGCAGGTCGGCGGGCGCGGCCGTGTGCAGCACCGCTGCAGCGTCCATGCCAACCCCCGTCAGCGCCGATCCCGTCCGGACCCCGGTCACGTTAGCGGGCACCTCCGACAGGTCGACCCCGGACGTGATGGAGCCGACCCGTCCCGGGGTGGTCGCCGTCCGGACCGCGCACCACGATGGAGCGATGACCGCCGACCACCCCGCCGACCGCCCCGCCGACCCGGCTGCCTCCGGCCTGACCGCCCCGGGGTCGCTCGCCGTCGACGTCCCCGGCGGTCGGTTGCACGCCGCGGTGTGGGGCCCGCCCGCCGCTCCCGACGTGCCCACCGTGCTGCTCCTGCACGGGATCACCGGGTCCTACATGGCGTGGAACGGGTTCGTCGGGGCGCTGCCCGACGTCCGGTTGATCGTTCCCGACCTGCGCGGGCGGGGGGCGAGCGCCGCGATGGCGGGCCCCTACGGAATGGCCCGGCACGCCGACGACATGGCGGCGCTCCTCGACGCCGCGGGTGTCGGGCAGGCGGTCGTCGTCGGGCACTCGATGGGTGCCTTCGTCGCGCTGGTCATGGCGCGGCGCCACCCCGAGCGGGTCTCCCGCCTGGTGCTGATCGACGGAGGCTTTCCGTTGCCGGTGCCCGAGGGCGTCCCCGTCGAGGCGTTGCTGCAGGCGGTGATCGGCCCCGCGATCGACCGGCTGAAGATGACCTTCCCGAGCCGGGAGGCCTACCGCGATTTCTGGCGCGCTCACCCGGCCCTGGCCGGCGGGTGGAGTCGGGTGGTCGAGGCGTATGTCGACTACGACCTGGTCGGTGAGCCGCCCGCGCTGCGCAGCCGGGTGAACGCCGAGGCGGTCAACGGGGACGGCGCCGACTCGCTCACCGGCGCCGACCTGCCCGACGCCGTGATGCACCGGACGCGCCCCGGGGTCCTCCTCGCCGCCGAGTTCGGGATGCTCGGCGCTCCACCGCCGCTCTACCCGCAGGAGCTGATCGACACCTGGCTGGCGTCGTCCGAGGGCCTGACCGCCCGTCGGATCGCCGGGGTCAACCACTACACGATCCTGTTCGACCCCCGCGCCATCGAGGAGATCGCCGCGGAGATCAGGGCCGCCGTCTCGGCGTGATCAGGTTGCGCGCCAAGGGGTTTGGCGCTGTCGGAGAGTGCCGGGGGTAGCCTGGACACCGTGCGGATGTTCGTGGCGGTGCGGCCCCCACGTGCCGCCGTCGAGCACCTCGAGAGCTTCCTCGGCGCGCGGCGTCCGACCGCGGGCCTGCGCTGGACGGCGCCCGACCAGCTCCACCTGACCCTCGCCTTCCTCGGTGAGGTTCCCGACGGCGCCGTCGGTGAACTGGCCGAGCGGCTCGACCGGGCGGCGCACCGCCGACGTCCGTTCGGCGTCCGGGTGGCCGGTGGTGGGGCGTTCCCCAGGGTGGCGGCCGCACGAGTGCTGTGGGCCGGTCTCGGGCTCGCCGAACCGGACGCCGAGGAGCTGCGCCGCTTGGCCACCGGCGTTCGCGCGGCGGCCCGGCGCGCCGGAATCACGGTGGGGGACAAGCGGTTCCGTCCCCACGTCACCCTGGCCCGGCTCGGCGCACCCCAGGACGTCGCGGGGTGGGTCGATCTGCTCGACGGTTACGCCGGGCCGGGCTGGGACGTGACACGGATCGAACTGGTCGCCTCCTACCTGGGCCAGGGCGCCCAGGGTCGAGCTCGGCACGAGGTCGTGCACACGGCCACGCTCGACTGATCGCGCGATCGGGGTCAGGATCGCGCCGAGCCGAGACTCAGCCCGCGCCCACTACGGCCGGTTCGCCGTCCGGGACCTTCACGCCCGGGGCCCGCTCGGTGAGCCGGCTGGCGGCGGCGTGCAGGCCCAGTCCGTGCAGCTGGGTCAGCATGGTCGCGGCCGCCTGCAGCGAGCCGCGTCGGCCCTCCCCGGTGGCGCGCGACAGGGCGTCCAGCAGCCTGTGGATCTGGTGCAGATCCTTCTCGCCGAGCACCTCCCGCGGATCGTCGTCGAGGTCGGCGAGACGCTTCAGCAGGTCGCGCGCCCGCCCGGCGAGCCGGGGTTGGGTCAGCAGGGCCGGCCCGAGCGAGGGCCCGAGGTCCTCGAACAGGGCGATCCAGGCGCGCCCCGCCTCGGTGCTGGCCAGTTGCGTGTCGCGAATCGTGCGAGCGACCCGGACGCCGGTGCGCGCCTTCGCGAACTGCGCACCGATGAAGTCGATCGCGCAGATGCTCTGCTGCATCAGGGTGAGCAGGCCCGCCTTGGTGTCGTTCTTGATCGGCTCGGGGTCGGCCGGGTGGAACGCGGTGCGGGCGTCGCCGGTCCACGGCCCGGTCTCGAAGGTGAAGCCGTAGGTCTTGCCGAGCGCGGGGTTGGCGAGGTGGCGCGAGTAGGCGTAGTCGTCGAACGTGCCCGTGGTGGCGTACAGGTCAAGCGAGGGCTTGCTGACGTAGGTCCGCCCGCGCACCTGCTTGATCGCATCGACGATGGTGGTGCCGACCGTGCTGAACCGCTGCCGGTCGCGGGGGTCGATGTACTCGGCGTAGCTGCCGGGGATGCTCGCCGTGCAGGTGCCCGTCGGCAGGGTGGTGAAGACCTTCGACGGGTCGGTGGACTGGCTCGGCGCGTGCCCCCAGGGCCACATCACGAACTCGGAGTAGGAGTGCACGTCGACGAAGGTGACGATCTGGCGGGTGTCGAGCAGGTATTTCACGTTGCGGCTCTCCGGCTCGCTGAACGCGCTGGGCCCGCAGTAGACGTCGCTGCACGGGGAGCACGACGTCTGGCCCTGCGCGACCCCCCAGACGAAGTCGGCGTTCCGGTTGAGATCGACTCCGTCGCAAGGGGTTCCGGGGTTGTCCCGGCGGTTCTTGCGCCACAGGTCGTCGGCGGTCATCACGTAGTCCCGGCCGTCGGGATTGATGCAGGGCACGAACCACAGGTCCATCGATTCCAGGATCGTCTTGACCGTGGCGGCGGGCATGGTGAAGCCGCCGTAGCGGACGTCGCTGCCGTTGATGTGGCTGACCATCATGTCGATGGCGACCTCGAGCAGCGCGTCGGGGTTCATCAGCTCGCGGGCGTGCGTGCCACCGATCATGAGGACGCCGCGGCGGTTGGTGGCGGTGCCGGCGCGCAGCCGCAGCGCGTGGACCGGCCGGCCCTGCACCGAGGCCTCGGGCAGCTGGACCCGCTGGAAGTAGCTGGGCCACCACCCGGCGAGGACCGAGATGGCGCTGTCGAGCTGGGCGACGGTGCGGTACATCAGCGTGCCTCCTTCTCGCGGGGGATGTCGCGCAGGCGGGCGGTCAGCCACTCCTGCGCGTCGTCGTCGGTGTAGGCCAGCGCGCCGTCCAGTGGGGTGACGTCGAGGCGCTGCACCACCTCGACCCCGACTCCGGCCGCCTCGAGCCGGGCCAACTCCTCGGGAGTGACCAGCGCGCGAACCCGGTCGTCCGGGTCGGGCAGCCGGTCCAGGTCCAGTCGGGTCGCGGCGAGGCGCTCCGCGTGCTCGGCGTCGATGACGACCTCGAGCCGGACGTCGAGCGGCCGGCCGCGCGGGGTGGGATCGGAGGGTGCGGGCATGGTTGCTCCTGAGGGCTGAAGCGGGTGGACACCAGGAGGAGCGGGGAGGGCCCGGTCTGATACGTCAGGCGTGGCCTAGGTCTCCGCCCGGCCCCGCCGCGCCAGGTAGCCGTGCCACAGCAGCCGGGCCGCGGTCGAGCGGTGCGGACGCCACCGCTCGCCGATCGCTTCGAGCTCCGCCCCGGTGGGAACCGTTGGCAGAGAGAGGGTTTCGGCGACGGCGACCTGCAGCGCACGATCCCCGACGGGCCACAGGTCCGGACGGCGCAAGCAGGCGAGCAGGTAGACGTCCGCCGTCCAGCGACCGATGCCCGGCAGCCGCATCAGCGCTGCGGCCGCGTCGTCGTCGTCCAGGTCGGCGAGGCCGTCGAGATCGAGCTCACCCGACCGGACGGCGCCCGCCAGCGCCCGCAGGTAGCGGTCCTTCTGTCGCGAAACCCCGTCGGCGCGAAGGTCTTCCGGGGTGGCGGCGAGCAGGGCTTCGGGCGTCATCGCGCCGATCCGGGCCAGCACCTTGCGGTAGGTGGCAGCGGCGGAGGCGAGCGAGACCTGCTGTTCGAGAACGAAGAGCACCAGGCTGGCCAGGCCCGGCGGGCGGACCCAGAGCGGCGGCACACCGTGGGCCCGGACCACCGCGGCCAGCTCGGCGTCGTCCCGGGTCAGCACCGCGACCGCCGCCTCGAACCCCGCCTCGTCCACGCGGTGATCGTGCCAGACCCTGATCGCGCCGGAATGTGGGGCTTCCGGTACTGCTGCGGGTCAGTCCGACTGACGGAAACCGATTCGCTCGGCAGCCGTCAGGCCGTGAGCATCGCCAGTGGTACCACATGCACCCCGGAGGGCAATGTGTAGGCGTACTCCCCGCCGGTGATCGCAGCGAGGAACGCCGGCGGGCCGACTCGGGTCACATCGATCCGGTCGTCCCGCAGTCGCAGCAGGCTGCGTTCGGCTTCAGGGACTCGATGATCACCTAGCTTGATCTCGAGCGCAGCCCACCGACCGTCAGGGAACTCGATGATGCAGTCCACTTCCAGTCCGGTGTTGTCGCGGTAGTGGAAGAGGCGGGCGTCATGTCCGGCGTAGACGTGGAGATCCCTGATCGCCATCGACTCGAAGACCTGGCCGAAGTACTCGGGGTCCGCGGCGAGTCTGGTCGAACCGGCACCGAGCAGGGCGCAGGCCAGTGCGGGGTCGGCGAGGTGGAGTTTGGCGGTCGTCCGAAGCCGGGACCGGGACCGCAGCGCGGTGCTCCAGGCGGGCAGGAACTCGACCGCGAAGACGCGGCTGAGTGCGTCCAGGTAAGAGCCGGCGGTCTTCGGATCGAGCCCCGTTCCACCGGCGGCCACATCAGCGATCAATGTGCTGAGCCGCGACTCACCGGACAGGTTGCGGGCTATCGCGCCGAGCAGTCGACGGAACCGGACCGGGTCGTGGCGCACGCCGGTCGCCTCGGTCACCGCGGTGCGGGTGAGGTCGTCGCAATATGCGCGATTGAATCGGACGGCGACCTTCTCCGAGGTGCCCACGAGCGCCGGCCAGCCGCCGCGGACCGCCTCGACGGCGAGGTCTCGGTAGGACAGCGGGCTGCTCCCGGGCGCCGGAGGCTCCCCGTCGACCAGGCGGGCAAGCGACACCGCCGCCGAGCCGCGGCCGGTCTCGGCCAGTGCCATCGGGCGCATCCGGAGCCGCAGGAACCGTCCTGCTCCCGAGTGCCGGGTCAGGTCGTCGGCCGGGGTGGCCGACCCGGAGAGGATGAATTGGCCGACCCGTTGCCGCTGGTCGATGGCGTGCCTGACGGCGTTCCAGAGGGTGGGGGCCAGCTGCCACTCATCGATCAACCGGGGCGTGTTGCCGGTCAACAGGCTGTCGGGGTTGAGCGAGGCCAGCTCGACCAGCCGTGGCGACGCGTCGAGACGGACTGAGCTGGCCGCGTGCTGCAGCCCGGTGGACGTCTTGCCGCAGGCGCGGGGCCCTTCGATGAGGATGCCGCCCATGCTCTGCAGCAGCTCGGGAAGGACTTGGTCGACGACTCGGGCCAGGTACTCCATCGCGCCAGCCTAGCTCCACGGACGATCTGAGTGGAGACTACGCAATCACTCTGCTCCTGATAGTGCAGCCTCTTGGCTCCCGATTCTGCAATTCACTGGTCGCGCCTCAGCCAACGACCACGATGGCGACCTTCCCGCGCACCTCGCCGGCCTCGAGCCGGCGCATGGCCTCGGCCGCCTCCTCGAGCGGATAGCTGCGATCCAGACTCGGGGAAACCGTTCCGGCCGTGACCATCTCCGCCAGCCGCTCGGCGTCCGAGCCCCGTTCCTTGCTGGCGAGCATGGTCAACCGCTGGGGGACGAACGGTGAGAGCAGCGGAGCGCGCAGCGAGCGGCCGAAACCGCCGGTCACCTGGCCGCCCTCCTCGCCGCCGACGATGACCAGGGTTCCTGTGCGGGTCAGCGCCCGGCGCAACCGGCGCAGCGGGGTGTTACCGCCGATATCGATGATCAGGTCGTAGCGGGTCGAGCCGTCGGTGGCGTCGTCCCGGGTGTAGTCGAGCACCCGCTCGGCGCCGAGGGCGGCCACCATCGCTTGCTTGGCCGGGCTGCAGACCCCGGTCACCCGGCCGCCCAGGGCCGTGGCGATCTGCACGGCGTAGCTGCCCACCCCGCCCGACGCCCCGATCACCAGGACGCTCTGGCCCGGCTGGATCCGGCCGGCGTCGGTGAGCGCCTGCAGCGCCGTGCCCCCCGACAGCGGCATCACGGCGGCCTGGGCGAACGACAGTCGGGACGGCTTGCGGGCGAGCTTGGCCTCGGGCACCGCGGCGTACTCCGCGAACGAGCCCGTGCCGATGCCGAACACCTCGTCGCCGGGCGCGAACCGGGTCACCGCCGTGCCGACGGCCACCACGGTGCCCGCCAGGTCGCGGCCGGGCACGGGGTGCTTCGGGGCGCGGAGGCCGAAACCCATGATCCGCATCAGGTACGGCGTGCCGGTCATCAGGTGCCAGGTTCCCCGGTCGAGACCGGCGGCGTGGACGCGGACCAGCACCTCGCCGTCCGAGATCGTCGGCAGCGGCACCGTGTCGAGGCCGAGCGTGTCTGCGGTGCCGTAGGCGTGCTGGACGACGGCGCGCATGGTCGTGGGCAGCGGCTTGCTCAGGGTCGAGGTCGGTTCGGTCGTGGAGTCGTTCACGGCTCATCCCAGGGGTGTGGTGGACGGATGCGGTTCTCGTACAATGTACGAAACGCTATCGTACATCGTACGAAACGTCCAGCAGTCGCGTGACGAGCAGGTAGAGGGAGCCCCGATGACCGACCCCCAGGTGATGCTGACGCACCCGCTGCCCGCCAGTGGCCGGGTGCGCCTCAGCCGCGACCGGGTGCTCCGCGAGGCCGTGGCGCTCGCGGACGAGGGCGGCCTGTCCGCGCTCACCATCCGCTCGCTGGCGCAGGCGCTCGGGGCCAAGCCGATGTCCGTCTACTACCACGTGGCGAACAAGGAGGAGATCCTCGACGGCATCGTCGACCTCGTCTTCGAGGAGATCGAACTCCCGACGATCGGTGGCGACTGGCGCACCGAGATGCGGCGCCGGGCGCACTCCGCGCGCGCCGTCCTGCGACGGCATCGGTGGGCGATCGGGCTGCTGGAGTCACGGACGACGCCCGGGCCGGCCACCTTGCACCACCACGACGTCGTGCTCGGCGCGCTGCTGGCGGCCGGGTTCTCGCGCGAGCTGACGGCGCACGCCTACGCCCTGATCGACAGCTACACCTACGGTTTCGCGCTGCAGGAGGCGAGCCTGCCGCTCGAGGAGCCTGGCGGCTTCGCCGAGGCGACCGCGCAGATCGCGGCCCGGATGACGCAGGGCAGCTTCCCGCACATGGCCGAGATGGCCGCGGAGTACTACCTGCAGCCGGGCTACGACTTCGGCGACGAGTTCGAGTTCGGCCTCGACCTCATCCTGGACGCCCTCGACGCGCTGAAGCAGGCCGCGGCCTGACCTCGTCCCCCCACCGAGCGCGGCGCGCCACGACCTTGACCACCTCCTGCACCCACAGCACCACCGAGGCCAGGGCCAGGCAGACGCCCCACTGCGCCGCCGTCAGCGCCTGGGTGCCGAACGCCCGCTGCAGAGGTGGCAGGTGCACCACCGCCACCTGCAGCACCACCCCCAGACCGACCGAGCCCCACAGCCACGGGTTGACGAACAACCCCCGGACGGCGCTCGAGGTCGCCGACCGGGCGCAGAACGCGTTCACCAACTGGGCGAGGACGAGAGTGGTGAACAGCGCCGTCCGGGCCGCCTCGAGTTCACCCGACCCGCCCAGCGCCGCGCCCCACCCGCCGGGCAGCAGCCCACCTGGCAGGTAGAGGTCCATCGCGGCCAGGCTGACCGCGGCCATCACGGCACCGACCCAGGCGATCCGCAGCCACGTCGCACGGTCGAGGATCGGCGCGTCACGCCGGCGGGGCGGGCGGGCCATCACGTCGTCGATCTGCGGGTCCACCCCCAGGGCGAGCGCAGGGGCGGAGTCGGTGACCAGGTTGATCCACAGGATCTGGGTGGCCAGCAGCGGAACCACCGCCGCGCCGTCCGGGCCGACCAGGCCGAGCACGGAGGCGAGCACGGTCCCGGTGAACACCGTGATCACCTCGCCGACGTTCGAGGAGAGCAGGTAGCGCAGGAACGTAGTGATGTTCGCGAAGATCACCCGGCCCTGCCGCACGGCCGCCACGATGGTGGCGAAGTTGTCGTCGGCCAGGATCATGTCGGCGGCGTCCTTGGACACCTCGGTACCGGTGATCCCCATCGCCACCCCGATGTCGGCCGACTTGAGCGCGGGGGCGTCGTTGACGCCGTCCCCGGTCATCGCCACCACGTGCCCGTCGGCCTGCAGCGCGTCGACGATCGCCAGCTTGTGCCGAGGTGCCACCCGCGCGAACACCGCGGCGTTGCGCACTGCGGCGCCGAACCCGTTCTCGCCCAGGGCATCCAGCTCGACGCCGGTGAGCGCGCGACCCTCGCCGATGCCGAGATCGTCGCCGATCCGGCGTGCGGTCGCCGGGTGATCCCCGGTGATCATGACCACCCGCACCCCGGCCCGCCGGGCCTCGGCGATGGCCACCCGGGCCTCCTCGCGCGGCGGGTCGATGATGCCGACCACGCCCGCGAAGGTGAGGTCGCGCTCGACGTCCGGGTCGGGGTGGGCGACCCGCTCGTGCTGCGCGAGGGTGCGGTAAGCCACTGCGAGGGTGCGGTACCCGAGCGACGAGAGCCGCTCGATGGTGGCGGTGATCTCGGCGCGCGAGGCGTCGTCCAGCCCTTCGACCCGCTCGCCGACCCGGTGCGCGACGCATCGGCCGAGCAGCACGTCGGGCGCGCCCTTGGTGTAGAGGCGGTGCTCCTCGCGATCGGCGTGGTGGCCGATCACCGACATCAGCTTGCGGTCGGAGGTGAACGGCACCTCCCCGTGCCGGGTGTACCGGGCCGCCCGTTCGGCGACCTCGGCCAGCTTGTGCTGGGCGACGAGGAAGGCCGCCTCGGTCGGGTCGCCCTGCACCTGCCAGGTGCCGTCCCGCCGGGTCAGGTGGGCGTTGTTCGCCACCGCCCCACCGACCAGGACGGCGCGCGCCTCCGCCAGCGCCGGCTCACCGCCGGTGACGGTCGCCGAGCCTGCCGGGTCGTACCCGGTTCCGGTGAGATCGACTCGGCCAGAGGCGGTTTGGACGACGCGCAGGGTCATCTCGTTGCGGGTCAGGGTGCCGGTCTTGTCCGAGCAGATCACCGACGCGCTGCCCAAGGTCTCCACCGAGGTGAGCCGCTTCATCACCGCGTTGCGGCGAGCCATGGCGCGCACCCCGATCGCCAGCACCAGCGACAGGATGGCGACCAGCCCCTCGGGCACCGCCGCCACCGCGAGCGAGACCCCGGTGAGCGCGATGGTGATCCGTTCGGCCGTGGTGTCCGCGCCGATAACGAGCCACATCGCGGCCATCACGACCACGGCGATCCCGATCACGAGCAGGCCGAGGGTCTTGGAGACCCGGGCGAGTTCGACCTGCAGCGGGGAGGGGTCGTCCTGCGCGGCGTCCAGCAGTTCGGCGATCGCGCCCATCTCGGTGGACATGCCGGTCGCGGTGACCACGGCGCGTCCCACGCCCTCGACCACCGCGGTGCCCTTGTGCACCATGCAGGCGCGGTCGCCCAGCGCCACCTCGCCGGTGAGCGGCGCCGGGTCCTTGACCGTGGCCTCGGACTCGCCGGTGAGCGAGGACTCGAGCAGCTTCAGCCCGGTGGCCTCGAGCAGCCGGGCGTCGGCACCCACGGCGTCGCCCTCGGCCAGCAGCAGCACGTCGCCGGGCACCAGGTCGCTGCTGTGCACCGTGGTCACCACGCCGTCGCGCAGCACGGTGGAGTTCGCTGCGGTCAGCACGGCCAGCGCGGCGACCGCGTCGGCCGCCTTGGCCTGCTGCACCAGGCCGATCACGGCGTTCGCGATCAGGATGACGGCGATCACCGCGACGTCGATCGGGACGCCGTGCGCCCCCTCGACCACCCACGCGACCAGCGAGATCGCGACCGCGACCAGCAACAGGGCGACGAGGGGGTCGGCGAACTGGTCCAGGACGCGCCGCCACAGCGGCACCGGCGGGGCGGAGCGCAACTCGTTGGGGCCGTACCAGGCCCGGCGTTCGGCGACTGCGGAGGTGGTGAGCCCGGCGTCGGCGTCCACGTCGAGGGCGGTGAGGACGGAGGCGGTGTCGAGGAGGTGCGGGGAGGCGACCGGAGCCCGCTCGGCCGTGTCGGAGCCGGCCATGCCCCCATTCTCCTCCTGAGCGGAGCCGGGCGGCAGGGGCGGGGTCACCGGCTAGCGTGAGGCATGGCCAACGACGAGCGCCGGACCACCGCAGGGTTCACGATCGAGCTGCAACCGGGGGAGGCTGCGCTGCCCGGCACGGGTCGGTTCGACTTCACCAAGGTCTGGAGCGGCGGCCTGTCGGGCACCGGCCGGGGCGTGATGCTCTCAGCGGGGGATCCCGCGACCGGGACCGCGGGGTACGTGGCCCTGGAGACCGTCGACGGCGCCCTGGACGGCGTGGCCGGCACCCTGGCGTTGCAGCAGTTCGGCACGATGGACGGCGGTGTGCCGACCCTGCGCTACGAGATCGTGCCCGGGTCCGGCACCGGGGGGCTGATGGGGGTCACCGGTTCGATCGACCTGGCGATCGTCGACGGGCAGCACCGGGTGACTCTGACCTACCGCCGCCCGTGACCTACCACCGCGAGAGTCGGCAGATCAGTGGAAACCCGTTCTGATACAGCTGGTTTGCCGACTACCGGCCGTGGATGGCGATGGATCGCTGTTGGTCCGACAACAGCAATCCATCGCTGTCCCGCCGGTGCCGCGAAACCCGACCGACACCCCGCAGCCGCCGACCGGGGAGCCCGGAGCGGGCCCGGCCGCGTAGCGTGGGGGCCATGGCCGACGCGACCACCCACCCCCGGATCGGTGCCCACGTCGAGCGGGCCGACCCGCTCGCCGAGGCGGCCGCCCGGGCGACGGACGTCGTGCAGATCTTCCTCGGCGACCCGCAGAGCTACAAGGGGCCGGTGGTCGAGTACGCCGGTGGCGCCGAGGCGCTGCGCCGGGACGCCGCGACGGCCGGTGTGACGATCTACGTGCACGCGCCGTACCCGATCAACGTGGCCGCGACGAACAACCGGATCCGCATCCCCGGGCGCAAGCTGCTGCAGCAGCACCTGCACGCCGCCGCCGAGATCGGGGCGGCCGCGGTGATCGTGCACGGTGGGCACCTGGGCGTGACCGAGGACGCCGCAACGGGTTTCGACAACTGGCGCAAGTGCGTCGAGGGTCTGGAGCTCCCCGTTCCGCTGCTGATCGAGAACACCGCCGGCGGGGACAACGCGATGGCGCGCCGGCTCGAGGCGATCGCGCGGTTGTGGGACGCCATCGAGCCCGCCTCAGGGTCTGATCGGGTCGGCTTCTGCCTCGACACCTGTCACGCCCACGCCGGCGGCATCGACCTGGTCGACGTGGTCGACCGGGTGCGGGCGATCATCGGACGGATCGACCTGGTACACGCCAACGACTCCCGTGACGCCTTCGACTCGGGTGCCGACCGGCACGCCAACTTCGGCTCCGGCGCGATCTCGGGCGAGCACCTGCTGGCGGTGGTGCGCGCGGCCGGGGCACCGGTGGTCTGCGAAACCCCCGGCGGCGCCCCGGGTCAGGCCGCCGACATCGCCTGGCTGCGGGCCAACCTCTGAGCGCGCTCGCCCGCTGATCCCCGCGCGCGGGCGCGTGCCGACGGGGGTGCCGCCGGCCCCAGCCCGAGCCGGGCGGCGTCATGGGTGGAGATCACGCCGTGTTCAGCGATGTCGTGCAACTGCATCAGCACACCGTGCCCGATGGCGGGCGCCTCCGACTCAGCACACGTTGCTAGCCACTGCCCGCCTGGGGAGGGTGTGCACATTATCCCGTCGAACCATCCGTTGGCCGGAGGTCATGCGGCGTTGAGGACGTTCCTACGGAGAATCTGTAGACAACAGCGCCGTACGGCTACTAACTTCACCCGCGTACACCGTCCCAATGGTCCGATCCCTGACCAAGGAAGGCGCGCCATGGCGCTCACGCTGACCGAGCAGTTCAAACGCCGTAAACCCATCGTCTTCTCCCACCAGCAACACCCCGGGGAAGAGCTGGCACGCAACCTCACGACCTTCCAACTCACGATGCTCGGAGTCGGCTGCACAGTCGGCACGGGCATCTTCTTCGTTCTGAGCGAGGCCGTGCCCGAGGCGGGGCCCGCCGTCCTGATCAGCTTCCTGATCGCCGGTATCGCGGCCGGGCTCTCGGCGCTGTGCTACGCCGAGCTCGCCAGTGCCATCCCGGTCAGCGGCTCGACCTACTCATACGCCTACCACGCGCTGGGTGAGCTCGTGGCGGTGATCATCGCCGGCTGTGTAGTGCTCGAATACGGGGTGTCGACGGGCGCGGTCGCAGTGGGGTGGAGCAGTTACTTCAACGAACTGCTGCACGAAACCATCGGCTGGCAGTTGCCCGAAGCGCTGTCGGTGTCGCCGATCCCCGTGCCCGTCGAAGGGGCGGACGGCCTGATCACCTACCCCGCCACCGGCGGCCTGATCAACCTGCCCGCGGTCGTGCTCGTCATGCTGTGCATGCTGCTGCTGATTCGCGGAGCGTCCGAGTCGGCCAAGCTCAACGCCATCATGGTGCTGATCAAGCTCGGCGTGCTGGCGCT
>WBZP01003347.1_pt1 | contig 17454 bp, 12 predicted proteins | sample 5204301 | NCBI WGS metagenome assembly WBZP01 (sample SAMN12412401, study PRJNA552823) | activated sludge metagenome | isolation source: activated sludge from nitrification reactor of wastewater treatment plant... | place: USA: Pennsylvania | collected 2017 | reverse complement strand
GCCGCCCGAGCAAGGGGCCACGCAAGGTGTCGTGCACCAGCGCGTCCCCATGCGTCACGCCGCAAGCTTGGAGCACGTGCCAGTGGGCCGCCAGCTCCAGCGTGTGGATGCCCAGCAGGCGTTCGGCCAACGCCGGGGTGTAGGCAGCTTCCGCCGAGGCGAGCAGCTGCGCCAGGTGAAGCTGCGGCCCGGACAGCTGTGCCAGCCGTGCCGTCTGCAGCGCGTCGAGCGAAGCCGGCGCAGGCCAGCTCGATGGCGCTGGAGGCAGGCCACGGCGCCAGGCATCGGACAGCCGCAACGAGGTCATCGTCTCGATCAGCAGCAAGGGGTTGCCGCTCGACCGTGCCACCAGCGGGGCGGCCCACGCCTCGGGTTCGGTCGGGCTGATCGGCAGGGCCCGCAACCAATCGGCCACACCGGTGGCATCCAGCGGATTCAGGTCCAGGCGAGCGAATGCATCCTGGGGCTCACCGGCGCCGGGTCGCATGGCGAGCAACCAGTGCAACTGCGCCGAAGTGGCAGCCACTGCCGACGCGAGCAGCGCCGCCGATGGTCCATCGCCCCATTGCAGGTCGTCGATCAGGACTTGGCGCAGGCCGGCGTCGTACCAGGCAACAAGGGCCTGCTGCAGCGCCTCAGCCATGCGTTGGGTGCGTGCGGGCCTCGTGGCTGCGGTGCCGAATTCGCTGCGCAGGCGCGCCAGTTCGCCGCGGGTGTGGTCGGTCAATGTCGGACGGCAGTGATCGAGCAGCGCGCCGAGCACCCGGGTGAGCAGTGCATAGGGTGAGTCGGCGTCGCCGGACAGTGCCGACACCCGCACCCCCGCTGGCTCCTGTGACGCCAGATGCGCCAGCAGACGCGACTTGCCGATGCCGGCCTCGCCCTGCAGCCACACCGCCTTGCCCGCGCGCCATGCGGCCGCGATGGCCCGGCATTCGGCAACGCGTGCCACCAGCACCGGGGTGTCACCAGGCTCGGTGGCTGGGCAGGCAGTGGCCGACTCGTGAGAGGTTCGCCCGCTTCGATCAGGGTGGCGAGCGCGCGCGTTTGTGCCGACGGTGCGACGCCCAGTGCGTCCGACAGCAGCGCGGTGCAGCGGGCATGCGCCGCCAGTGCGGTAGCAGCGTCGCCGAGCTGGTAGCGAAGCCGCATCAGCAGGCGGTGTGATGACTCGTCGAGCAGGTCGAATTCGACCAGGTGTTCCGCGGCCGCGGCGGCATCGGCCAGACGGCCTGCACTCTCGCAGGCGGCGGCCTGCTCGCGCCAGGCGCGCTTGCGTTGGCCGTCGAGGCGCTGCCGCGCCAGGGTCAGCCAGTCGTCGAAGACCTCGAGGTCACCAAATTCGTGGGCACCCAGAAGCGAGGCGGCGGCAGGTGCCTGGCCGAACACGGGTGCGCTGGAGAGGTCGTGTTCAACGCCGTCAGCCAGCTCGAGCACATCGGCGCCGATGACCAGATCCCGGCCCGAGAGTGCGCGCAAGTCGCGCAGCAGCCCGCGCAGGTTGACGCGCGGCTTGTCGCTTTCGGCGTCGGGCCACAAGCGGGCGGCAGCCACCTCGCGGGCAAGCGGGCCGTCGAGGGCCAGCATGGCGAGCAGGGCGGCGGCTTTGCGAGGAAGGTCGCGCCTGGCCTGATTGCGGGAGTCAACAACCTGAGGCTTGCCGAAGAGGCGCAGTTCCATGGCTCAGCGAGTGTGCGCGTCAAAGCTTGCAGCGCCGGCCGCGGACGCGAACAGCCCCACGCGCAGCACCACGGCGGTGCCGACGGCTCCCGATGTTCGCGCCTTGTTCTTCATGCCGGCAAGCGGACTCTATCGTAGGAGACACATCTGCGGCAGCTGCGGCGCGAACGCAGCCGTGACGCGCAGGCCAACATGACCAGGCCCAGCGGCGCCAGCGCTCCCGGCTCCGGCACCGCATGGATGGCCGTCAGGAAGAGTCCCGACCCAGAGACGAGGCTGGCCCTGCCCAGGTCAGTGATGCGAAGGCTGCCGCTGCCCAGAAAGCCGGACCTTCCGCCGTTGCCGGCATACGAACGGCTCGTGATCGCAACACCGTAGACCGGCTTGTGCGCACGGGCGCGCGAGGGCGGCCAGATCGATACCAAAGTCTCGGATGCAGGCAGCGCCCGTCCGAGGAGAACGATCTGAAGGCATACCGCTACCGCATCGAGAAGAGCGCGAACAGGGCGAAGCTTGATGCTCTTGCAGGTGCGGGTCCCGATGGGACCGTCAGGCATCGCCGTCTGGCGGCCTGATCACGCTGCAATCACGCCGCTTCGTGAAGATGCCGACCGGCCCAACCACCAGACACCACCAGACACGAGGCACGCCACATGCCCAGCCGCACGACCGCCACCGGCGTGGCCCGCAGCCTGGCGGGCAGCTTCACCGGTCTGTGCCTGAGCCTTGCGACGCAGGCCGAGCCGGACAGCGAACTCTCGATGATGTGGATGTTGCAGCACGAGCTCGGTATGCGCATCGCTGCGCATCGCGGTATCTCAACTGTTTCCAATGTTGATTCGCCAACCCAAGGAGGAAACCCATGCCCAGTTTGTTCGTTCAGGATGCCACGGTCGGCGAAGCTGATCGTTTTGTTGACGTCGTTGTGAGGCTCGATACACCCGCGAGCAGCGCGATCAGTGTTTCCTACCGTGTGGCGAACCTGAGCACGGTCGCGGGAACCAGCGACCACTTGGACTACATCCCCAACAACGGAACGCTGAATTTTGCGCCCGGCGAGACCAGCAAGACGGTGCGCATCGAGCTCTGGGACAACGCGCCGGTCGAGGCGCTGGAGGCCTTCCAGTTCTACCTGGCCAGTGCGGTCAACGCCACCATCAGCCGCGACACAGCCACCATCAGCATCGTCGACAACGACACCGTGGTCGATGTGCCTGCCATCTACGTCGACGACCTGCAGCTTGACGAGAAGTCCGGCACCGCCAACTTCGTTGTCCGCCTGGGACACTTCCTGGGCGAGTCCACGGCCAACACCGTCACGGTCAACTACACCACCAGTGATGGCACAGCGGTGGCGGGGCAGGACTTTGTGGCCAAGACCGGAACGCTGACCTTCGCCCCCGGTGAGAGCGTCAAGACGGTCAAGGTCGACTTGATCGACGATGCCCTGGCCGAGCCACTGGAGCGCTTCGGCTTGCTGCTCAGCAACCCCGTCAACGCACGCACCGGCGACGGTGCGGCGACAGCCGAAATCGGCCTGAGCGACGGCACGCTCAGCTCGCTGCCGCGAATCAGCGTGGCCGACATGACCGTTGGTGAGTCGGACCGGTTCGCAAACGTCGTCGTCAATCTGCATGCGCCGTCCAGCAGCGCGATCAGTGTTTCTTACGGTGTGGCGAACCTGAGCACGGTCGCGGGAAGCAACGACCTCTGGGACTACATCCCCAACAACGGAACGCTGAATTTTGCGCCCGGCGAGACCAGCAAGACGGTGCGCATCGAGCTCTGGGACAACTCGCCGGTCGAGGCGCTGGAGGCCTTCCAGTTCTACCTGGGCAGTGCGGTCAACGCCACCATCAGCCGCGGCGAAGCCACCATCAGCATCGTCGACAACGACACCGTGGTCGATGTGCCTGCCATCTACGTCGACGACCTGCAGCTTGATGAGAAGTCCGGCACCGCCAACTTCGTTGTCCGCCTGGGACGACAGTCGGGCGAGTCGACCAATCAGACAGTCGCTGTCAACTTCACTACCGAAGACAACACAGCCCTGGCTCGCCAAGACTACATTGCCAAGAGCGGGACACTGACCTTCGCACCTGGCGAGAGTGTCAAGACAGTGGCGATCGACCTCATCGATGATGGAGCGAGCGAACCCGCGGAGCGATTCAGCCTTCTGCTCTCGAGTCCGGTCAACGCAGTCCTGGGTGACGGCACCGCGGTAGCGGAAGTTGCGCAAAGCAGCGGGCTGGCCGGCGCAGTGCCACGGCTCTCGGTCGCCGACCTGACCGTTGGCGAAGCCGACGCGGCGGCTGACGTCGTGCTGAGCCTGAACGCCGCTTCCACCAGCCCGGTCAGCGTCTTCTACTTCACCCGCAGTTCGACCGCGAAACATGACCTCGACTTCATCGGTTCCAGCCAGACCTTGACGTTCGCGCCAGGCGAGACGAGCAAGAACATACGCCTGCCCATCGTCGACGACGCCGTTGCCGAGACGCCTGAGACGTTCTGGTTCTCGCTGCAAGCCGCCAACAACGCGACGATCGGCCGCGAACTGGCCACTATCAACATCATCGACAACGACACGTCAGTTGCTGTGCCGCTGCTCTTCGTTCGCGACGTGGTGGTCGACGAGAAGGCCGGCACCGCCAGCTTCGTCGTGCGCCTTGGCCAGCTGATGGGCGAGTCCAGCCGCAACACGGTCACCGTCAACTACCTCACCACGGATGGCACGGCGCTCGCGGGGCAGGACTATGCAGTCAACAGCGGCGTGCTCAGCTTCGCGCCCGGCGAGACCGTGAAGACGGTGGTGGTAAATCTGGTCGACGACAACCTGACCGAACCGCTGGAGCGTTTCAATCTGATCCTGTCCAACCCGGTCAATGCCGTCCTGGGCGACGCCGTAGCGGTGGCCGAGATTGCCGGCAGCGACGCGGCCAACCTTGCGCAGCCGCGCATCACGGTCGACGACATGACGGTTGCCGAGTCGGATGGTTTTGCCGATATGGTGATCAAGCTGAGTGCCCCTTCAGCCAGTACGGTGTCCGTGGTGTATGGCTCATCCGACGGCACGGCACGCGATGGCGCTGACTACCACGCGGTGAGTGGCGCCCTGAGCTTCGCGCCTGGCGAGACCACGAAGGTGGTGCGCATCGAACTGAGCAGCGATGGTGCGACCGAGGGCGACGAAACCGTCAACTTCCTTCTGTCGTCGCCGGCCAGTGCAACATTGGCGGCGAGCGTCTCTCGCATCACGATCATCGACGATGATCGCGCCGACGGCCGCCCACTGCTCAGCCAGGGCCGCAGCGACGACATCTACACCATCAACGGCACCGCGGTCGACTTTGTCGAAGCAGCGGACGGTGGTTTTGATGTCGTGCGCAGCAGCGCATCGTTCGCGCTGCCCGCCACCCTCGAAGGCGTGATCCTGACCGGCACCGCAGCCAACGCCACCGGCCACGATGGGGCCAATTTCTTCCAGGGCAACGCGGCGAGCAACACGCTTGACGGGCGCGGTGGCATCGACACCGTGGCCTTTGCCGGAAGTGGCAGCGACTACGACATCGCCGGCAGCACCACGTCGCGAACGGTGGCCCGCAACGGCGAAGGCAGCGACGTGCTGCTGTCGATCGAGCGCCTGCAGTTCGCCGACACGGTGCTGGCCTACGACACCGCGCCTGGCGGCAATACCTGGGGCGCATTTGCGCTGCTCAATGCGGCTTTCGACAGCTACCCGGATGCTTCACTGCTCGGCCAATGGACGGCGCAGCTTGACCGACTGGGTGGCAGCCTCGACGAATTGGCCCGCGAGATGATCCAGTTCTACGCGCCTGGCATCGGCAATGAGCCCTTGGTGGCCTACCTGTGGTCGACAGTGGTCGAGACGCCGATCACGCCTGCCGATCTTGCCGGCTACGTCGGCCTGATCGAAAACGGCACCTACACCCAGGCTTCGCTGACTGTGCTGGCAGCCACGCATCCGCTCAATACCGACGAGTTCGTGCAGCTCGTTGGGCAGCCGATGGTGATGGATCCGGCGTGGTTCCCGCTGCCGGGGGGATGAAAACACTGGCCTGTTCAGCGAGATGGCCAGCAGCCTCGTGTCGGGCGATGCCACCAGCCTTGCGTAACCGGCTGGCGTGAAAAGCACGCTGGCCGAGCCCGCCGCCTCGGATGCCCGGCCTCGGTAGGCAACTTGCCCTTCGAAGGGCGCCAGGATGTCATCGAAGGTGCGGCGCGATGATTCGTACTGCCACTCTTGGCCTTGACGGGTGCTGGCGCTGCCATGAGCGGGAATGTCGCGCGGGGTCGGCCCCGCCTCGACCAGGTTGCCATCGACGCCCCAGGAAAAGCGCATGGCATGCTCGGTGCGGGCCAGGAGTGCGAGCCCTTCAGCCGTGACAGACATCGCTGCCGTCCCGATGAAGGTCTTGTCCTTGCACACCGCACGCCGCCACACTTTGGGACCGAGTTGCAGCAGCAGCGCTTCGAGATTGGTCCGCGCCTTGGCCTGGGCTGCAGCCTTGACGGCATCGTCCGGCAAGCGAGTGCGCCGGGGCCATAGGCGGTGCCCGCGCCGGCAGACCCAGGTGGCTGGGGGTTTTGCGACCACCGGCTGTCCCGGGATGGCCGCGAAGATCTTTGGCGGGCCGCGGCTCGGGTAGTGCTGCAGGTGCGGACTGTGGCGCGGGCGCGAGGTACTGGTATTCCTACTCGGACCTGAGGGCGTCTGCAGCCGCTTGCAGCGCCGCGTGGGCCTGCGGGATGGCGCGGCCCATCTTGATGAAGTCGTGCGTCACGCCACGGTAGAGTTCCAGCGCCACCGGCACTTGCGCAGCGCGCAGCTTGTCGGCGTAGGCCAGGCCTTCGTCGACCAGCGGGTCGCATTCGGCCAGGATCACGCAGGCCGGGGCCACACCGTCCACGTCGGCATTCAGCGGCGCAAAGCGCCAGTCCTTGCGGTGGTGATAAGGCAGCGTGTGGTCGAACAGCCAGGCGATGGTGGCCGCATCGAGCAGGAATCCGTTGGCAAACAGCCGGTGCGATGCGGTATCGGCATGCGCGGCGGTGCCTGGGGTGATCAGCAGCTGCAGCGCCAGCCTCAGGCCGATGTCGCGCGCATGCAGCGCGCAACCCGCAGCCAGGGTTCCGCCGGCGCTGTCGCCACCCACCGCGTGCAGGGCCAGGATGCCGTGGCGCTGCGGCTCCGCCGCCAGCGCCCGCATCGCCGCCCAGCAGTCCTCCACCCCCGCCGGGAACGGGTGCTCGGGCGCCAACCGGTAGTCCAGCGCCACGACGGCCAGGCCACTGTGCAAGGCCAGCTGGCGACACAGGCTGTCGTGTGTTTCCAGGCTGCCGATGACGAAGCCGCCACCGTGCAAGTACAACAATCCTGGTCGCAGATCGCCACCGCTGGCGTACAAGCGCGCCGGGCGCGGCTGGCCGTCGCCGCCGGGCAGTTGCAGGGCCTCGACGCGGGCCAGTGGGGCGCGCGGCAGGTCCAGCACCTCGGAGCCGGCTTCATAGGCCGCACGGGCATCGGCCACGCTCAGTGCGTGCAAGGGCGGGCGGCCGGCACGGCGGATGCGCTCCAGCAGGCCGGCCATCTGGGGGGTCAGGAGATGCGTACTCAAGATGGGCGAGAGCATACTTTCAGCTCCACAGCCCTGCCCTGCCCCCACCATGGCCCGCATCCTGTACCTGACCCAGATCGACATCGACCCCGGCGTCGTGCGCCTGCTGCCTGGCGAGTGCGCACGCATCGGCATGCACCGCCCCCTGGTCGTCACCGATGCCGGCGTGCGCGCCGCCGGTGTGCTGCAGATGGCGCTGGACGCCCTGGGCGACCTGCCGCATGCCGTGTTCGATGGCACCCCCAGCAACCCCACCGAAGCCGCGGTGCGTGAAGCGGTGGCGGTCTACCGCCGCGAGGCCTGCGACGGCCTGATCGCCGTGGGTGGTGGCAGCAGCATCGACCTGGCCAAGGGCGTGGCCATTGCCGCCACCCATGAAGGGCCGCTGAAGACCTACGCCACCATCGAAGGCGGCAGCCCGCTGATCACCGACCGCGCCGCGCCGCTGATCGCCGTGCCCACCACGGCCGGCACCGGCAGTGAGGTGGCGCGGGGCGCCATCGTGATCGTCGACGACGGTCGCAAGCTGGGCTTCCACAGCTGGTTTCTGATGCCCAAGGCGGCGCTGCTGGACCCCGATCTGACCCTGGGCCTGCCGCCCGGGCTGACCGCGGCCACCGGGATGGATGCCATCGCGCACTGCATGGAAACCTTCATGGCAAGCGCCATCAACCCCCCCGCCGACGGCATCGCGCTGGACGGGCTGATGCGGGGCTGGGCCCACATCGAAGCCGCCACGCGCAACGGCAACGACCGCCACGCCCGCTGGCAGATGCTGAGTGCCAGCATGCAAGGCGCGATGGCCTTCCAGAAAGGCCTGGGCTGCGTGCATTCGCTGAGCCACAGCCTGGGCGGCGTCAATCCGCGCCTGCACCACGGCACACTCAACGCGATTTTCCTGCCGGCCGTGGTGCGCTTCAACGCGCGGACCGAATCCATCCACTCCGAACGACGCCTGCAACGGATGGCCCATGCGATGGGCCTGCCCGGGTGCGATGCAGAAGGTGACGCGGTGGCCGAAGCCATCCGCGCCATGAACGCCCGCCTGGGCCTGCCCGGCGGCCTGGGTGCGATGGGGGTCACAGCAGACCTGTTCGATCGAGTCATCGACGGCGCAATGGCCGACCACTGCCATAAGACCAACCCGCGCATCGCCACGCGAGAGGACTACCGCGCGATGCTGGCGGCGGCGATGTAGCTGCGATCAGGGGTGATAGCGCCAGACCGAGAGCTGGTACCCGCCACCGGGCTTGGCTTCGACGCTGGCCACCAGCGGTGTGCGCCAGTCCAGCATGCGCAGGCCCAGCGCTGTGGAACGTACGGGCAGGCGGTTGCCGAGGGTGCGCCATTCCGGCACGCCGCTGCGGCAATCGGTGCGCCAGACATCGGTGCCCAGGCCATCGGTCAGCGCCAGCGTGAAGGACTTGACGGTGCCCAGGGTCGGATAACACGGCCCTTCCTGAGCCTGCGCGTCGAAGGCCGTGGCCGCCAGATCGCTTCCGCCTCGCGCCGAAGCGTAGCCCTGCCAGGCCGCCTGTGCATTCAGGTCCAGCATGCTCTGTTCGTAGTCGATGCCGCCCAAGCTGGCCGATTTCAGCGTGTAGGCCGTGCCGTTGATCTCGGCCCAGACGACGGTGGCGCGTGGTGCCGAGTTGTCCTCGGAGGCAGCCAGCCCCAGCAGGCGCACCGGGACGCCGGCCGGCGTGGGCACGGCCAACGAGTGGCCGAGGGGACTCCACGACCCCCACACGTTGGACTCCAGTTCCGGCCGCCACCGGTTGTTCAGTGCACCGAAGCTGCCGCGGCGGGTACCCGCCAGCAATGCCGGATAGGGGGCCGTTGCCGGCTGGCGCAGGAAGGTGTCCACCGCCAGCGCGAGTTGATCCTGATACTGGCCGGTGGCAAAACCGCCTGCCCATGACTGGCCCAGCCATTGGTAGACCTTGGGCCGCCCGGACTCCAGCCAGGCCACGGCGGTCTTGGTGGCGATTTGGGTCATCGGGGGCCAGAAGCCCAAACCCGACACCACGCGCAGGATGGGCTTCCTCGCTTCTGCACCTGCGCCAGCGGGCGGGCTGGTCAGCGGCAGCCAGTTGCGGCCGTCGAAGCGCCGCAACTCGATGGTTCGGCCGCTGGCGGCCGCTTCGCTGAACACCAGCAAGGGTCCCTCCTGCCCCGGCATGTCGGAACACTGCAGCCACGGCTCGGCCCCGTCGCTTCCCGCACGGGCGTGCACGCTGGCGGCACCCATGCGTCGCCAACCGGTGCCGTCGAAGCGCTGTGCCTGCACCTGGCCGGGACCGAAAGCGGGTTGAACCCAAGCCACGTTGATCTCGCCACAGACCTCAACCGCCGGTGCCTGCGCGGCGGCCTGGGTGCTCACCGGCCGCCCGCCCACCTGCACCCAGCCTGAGCCGACGACCTCCAGCCGAACGGCCTGGCTCGTCACCGTGCCGGCGCTGGTCACCACGTTGACGCTGATCTGGCCCGCCTGACTCAGCTGCGCCGCCGGAATGGACCACACCGGCGTTTTGTCGGTCTTCACGATGCGCCCGTTCAGCATCCACTCGTAGCGCGTGATCACGACGTTCTTCTCCGGGATCGCGACGATGCTGAACTCGGTGCCATGGCCCACCGCCACACGCGCCGGCAGGGGCTGCTGCTTGATGTTCACCGGCAGCGGTGGTGGGAAGAACTGCGCTAGCGCGGGGGCCATCGGCAGCAGCAGGCCCGCCAGCACCAGGTGGTGCTTCCGCCGGCCGGATTTGGTGTTCATCGTCATCGTGATTCCTTTCAAGCCAGGCTTGGCTTCAGCGGCGGACATCGACATACCAGCCGTCGTTGTCGTGAAAGAACACGGCACGCCAGCCTTCGGCCCTGAATCGGTTGGCCACTTCCTGCGCACGGCGAGCCGTGGCGTAAGGGCCGTAGCGGCCGGCGCGGGCGTGTGCGGGCATGGGGACGGCCAGCCAGGCCATCGCGGCCAGCAGGCAAAGGCGGCGAGTGGGAGAGAGATGGGGCGTGTTCATGGATCCTCCTTGCGGCATCAGGGCACGGTCAGCGTCAGCACCACGTCGTCGGCATAGTGGCCGTCGAACTCGGGCGCCTGGGCGTCGTTGAGCACGTCTTCATAGGCATAGATCTCCACCAGCACTACACGTGTCAGCGGCGGCAGCACCAGGCTCAGGCTGGCCTGCTGCCAGGCCGCGCCTGCGGTGCTGACGGTGGCCGCCTGCACCGCCAGCGCGCCGTTGGCCTGGTAGCGCATCGGCACGCTGGCGTCAGTGGTGTCGAAGGCCAGCACGCGCAGGTCGAAGCGGCGGTCGGTGTTGGGGCCGCCGGTGACGCGGTTGAACCACGCGCCGGCGTCGACCCGCACGCCGCCGGCATCGATGGCCGCGCTCCAGTTGCGCAGGTCGACGATCTGCCACATCTGGCTGCTGACCAGTGCGGCGGCGGCCTGCTGGCCGGTGCTCACGAACTTCAGCATGCGATCACCGCCGTGCGGTGCGATGCCCGCTTCGGCCGGCACGGTGAAGGTGGCATCGCCTTGCCACGCGCCGGCCAGGGCAGGCAAGCCGCCGGCGGCGACGACTTGTTCGAAGCCGGGGTTGTTCAACAGGTTCGAGCCATTGTTCGCCGTGGGGGCAGCAGTCACGGTCACATCGAGCGTGGTGGTGGTGGCGTCCTTGGACGGCTCACCGTCGCGCTCCCGCTCGATCTCCACGTAGGCCAGCAGAGACAGCGCTTGCGCGGCCGTGCCCGGGGCCACCGTGATCTGCACTGGAATGTGGGCCATGCGCAGCGCCGGGTCGGGGTGCGGGTCGGTGCACGTGTAGCGGCGGTACCCGGGCTCCGGAGGGGAAGGCTGATCCCCCTCCATCAGTGTGGCTGTCACGCCGGGAGGCAGGGTGCCGCCGCGTGTCAGGCTTGCGCTCAGCTTCAGCCTGCCAAAGGGCGAGAACAGGGCTCCATCGCTGCAGGTGACCTCCAGTTCCACCGTTCTTGTGGTCCCGGCGACCAGCGAGGTCTGGCTCGGCACAAAACGCGCCGTGATCAGCTTGGCCAGCAACTCGGCCGCCGCGCCGCCGCAAGCGCTGAGCGTGAGTGCGCCGCACAGGCACAACAGCAGGGCCAGCAAGGCCATCGGCCGTGAGCCCTTCACGATGCCGCCCTCGTGCGGCTGGCGGGCCGACTGACCGACTTTGGGCGATGCATGGGATCAAGGCATTTTTGGGGGCACATCGGCGACTCCTCGAGAGCGGTCGTCGGTTGCCCCAGGCAACGGCCCGACCAGGAATTCCAGCAGCGTCTGCGGCTGGTCGAAGTGGCCGGCGACCTCTTCGTCGACCCGCCGCGCGCTGGCCTGAAACCCGGGCGCATCGCGCTCGATGCGGACGATGAAGAGGTGCACGCAGGCCATGGCGCGCAAGGTAGGCGCGGGGGCGTTTCGCGAGCGTTTCGCGGGTGGGTCGTCAGCCGAGCAGGCGGTCGATTGCACGCAGGAGTGCGGCGTCTTCAGGCGGCGGATCGGGCGGCGCAGGCCAGCGCGTGCGCAACGCCACGAGGCGAGGCAGAAGCACGGCGCGTGGTGGCCGGTTGCGTTCCGCGCGCTGCGCCAGCGCGGCGGCCAGATCCGTTTCACCACCAAAGTCGGCCAGCACGGCCAGGCTCCACAGCAGGCCGCGGGCGTTGACGTCCTGCGCCAGCGGCAGCACCTGGGTGCGGGCCAGTTTCAGTTGCGCGCGCGCCTGCACCCCATCGCCCCGGGCCAGCGCGAGTTCGGCCAGCACTCGCCGCAGCGTCGATTCGTGGTAATGGCGGCCCGCCAAGCCCTGCATCGCAGCCCAGGCCTGGGCGGCAATCTCCTCTGCCGCATCGATCTGGCCTTGTTCGAAGCGGATCGTTGCCTTGAAGGCCAGGAGGCTGGCTCGGCGAAAGGCCATTGCATGCCGTTCGCTGAGTTGCTCGGCCTGGCATATCCATTCGAACGCCTCGTCCGGGCGGCCACGATATTGAGCCAGCTGCGCCAGCTCGCCCAACATCGCCACTTCTCCGCCGGCGTAGGCAAGAGCGCGGTGCGCCTGCAGCGCCTCCTGTGCCGTCGCCTGCGCCAGGTCCAGGTCGCCGAGCTCGCGCCGGATGCCGCTGAGATTGCCGGCCATGATGGCTACATCCCGCTGGTGGCCCGCGCGGCGCACCTGGGCCAATGCGCGGTCCATCAGCTTGGCGGCGCGCTCGGTCTGGCCGCGCCGCAATGCCACAAGGGACAGCGTGTTCAACGCCTGGCCCATCGGGCGCGCCAGGCGTTCGGCCCGGGCGGCGGTCAATGCGCGGCGTGCGGCGCGTTCGCAGGCGTCGTGCTCACCACGCCAGAAATGCAGAGCCGCATGCTCCAGCGCCAGCTCGCACACTGCGCCTGGCGGCACGGCGTCCAAGCCCTCCAGCAAGGCCAGCGCACGCTGGAACAGGGGCAGCGCGGCCTCGGCACCACCCTGCGCCTGCACCAAACCGCAGAACGGCCCGGCCATCGCCTGAAGCCAGTCGGCGCGGCGCTGCACCAGCGCCGTTGACCAGGCCAACTCGATCTGCTGGCGCTCCGGGCGCAGCACGGGCATGGCCTGCTCGCCGGTGGCGTCAAAATCGCTGAATGGCTTCAGCAGCCCGGCCATTGCCGCCGCATGACGCGCCAGTGCCGCATCGGCGGCACCGGATTGGGCAGCCAAACGCTGCTGGCTAAAGCGACGCAACAGCGGGTGCAGACTCACTCGGCCACTGTCTTGCAGTTCAACCATCGACGCATCGGCCAGCGTCGCGATCTGGGCTGCCGTGGCGCCAGCCGTGGCCTGGGCCACGTCCAGCTGCATCGAACCGGGGCTGATGGCCAAGGCTGCCAGCACCGGGCGCAGCGGTGGATCCAGAAGTGCCCAGGACCGCTCAAAGCTCGCCTCCAGGCTCTGGTGCGCGGGGTGTTCGTCGACCGATTCGCTGGCCTGCAGCAGGTCGATCGAATCGCGCAACTGCTGCACCAGGGTGGCCGGCGGCAGGTGGCGTGTCCAGGCGGCGGCGAGGCGCAAGGCGAGCGGCAGGTGGCCGACCAAATCCACCAGCGCGTCCACGGCAGGGTCGGCCGGGTCGAGCGGCAGACGCGCCGGCGCACGCCTCGCCGCGGTGACGAACAGGCGCTTCGCGGCCGCCGCCTGCAAGGGTGCCAGCGGCACGACCCACTCCTGCGCCAGCCCCAGGCGACGGCGCGAGGTGACCAGCAAACGCAGTTGCGGCAGCGCCGCAACCAAGCGCCCGGCCAGCGCCGGCAGGTCGCCGAGGTGTTCGCCGTTGTCCAGAATCAGCATCGCCTGGCGGCCGTGCAGTACCGCCACGCTTTCATCCCAGCCGTCGGACCGTGGCCCGACCCGGGCGCCGACCTCGCGTGCAATGCGCAGCGGCACCTGCGCGGCTTGCTGCAGGTCCTCCAGCGCGATCCAATGCACGCCATCCATCTCCAGTGCGCCGGCCTGCCGCAGTATGGCCAGGGCCAATGCGCTCTTGCCGACACCCCCCGGGCCCAGCAGCGTCACCAGCCGGCAGCCTCGCTCGCGCAGCAGCACTTGCAGTTCGGCCAGTTCGGTGGCGCGGCCGATCAGGCCGGGCTCGTCGCCGGCCACGTCGTCGTGGCGCCGGCCGCCCGCCGGGCCTGTGCCACGCCAGCCGCGCAGGGTGCGGCTGGCGCGGGCGGCCAGGCGCTGCGCCTGCGCGTCGTCACTGGCTTGCGCCAGAAGCGCCTGCGCGGCGGCCAGCGCCTGCGCCGCTTCGTCACCCTCGGCCAGCGCCCGCTGGCGCTTGCTCCAGGCTTCATACAGGCGGCTGCGCTGGGCCAGCAGCCAGTCGTCAAAGGCGCTGCTGTCCTGGCCGCCCAGGCCCGGCAGGGGTTCGACCCACGTCTGAGCCGGACCCCGGCCCTCGAGCAGATCACGGGCGTCGCTGGCCACGGGCCATTGGAGCCGGTCACCCTCCAAGGCCATGGCAGGCAGGCCGAGCCGGCGCAACTCGAGGATGAGCTTGCGCAGGTTGCTGCGCGCGGCAGCCTGGGTGCGATGGGGCCAGAACAAGGCTGCGGCTTCGTCGCGCGTCAGCCCCAGGGGGCTGAGCGCCAGGACCGCCGCCAGCCGAAAACGCCGCTCCTGCGCGAACGGCAATGGGTACGGCGCTTCCAAGGCAGGCGCCGCAAGCAGGCGCACCCGCGGCTGGGACGCGGGCGGCGGTGGTGTGTCGGCTGGCGATGTGGGCATGGGCGGGGCAATGCTGACCGCAGCGCTGCCTCTCTGGCAAGACCCCTTGCGCCAGAGAAAAGCCCGGCCGCCCTTGTCACCTGGGCAGCAGTTCGTCGCCCGGCCCCGCAGCCTGTCGCAGCGCCGATGTCCCGGTCGCCTGTCGCTGCTATGGTGTGCTACATCAGCAACACACCCGAGGCAGCTCCATGCAGACCTGGGATCAGAGACAACCGATCTACCAGCAACTGGCTGATCTGCTGGCCGCCCAGTTGCTGGATGGCGAGCCGCCTGAAGGCCGGGCCATGCCTTCAGTGCGGGCGCTGGCCACGCGTCATCTGCTCAACCCGCTCACCGTGAACCGGGCCTTGCAGGCGCTGGGCGACGAGGGCCTGCTGGAGAACCGCCGCGGCCTGGGCTTGTTCGTCGTGGCCGGTGCGCGCCAACGGCTCAAGCAGGTCGAGCGGGAACGCTTCCTGACAACCGAATGGCCGCGCCTGCGGGACCGCCTGCGCCGCCTGGGCCTGGGTCCCGAACAACTGATCTGGGAGGACCGCGCATGACCACCACCGATACCACCGGCCCCGAACTGCTGGTCGAAGCCCGCAATGTGACGGTGCGTTACGGCAGCAAGCGCGCCGTGGACGACGTCAGCTTCAGCATCCCCAAGGGTCGCGTCGTCGGCCTGCTGGGCCACAACGGTGCCGGCAAGACCACGCTGATGAAGGCGATGGTCGGCCTTACGCAGCCCGAAGGCACGTTGCAGGTGCTGGGCCTGGACCCGCGCCGCCAGCGGGTGCAACTGCTGCAATCGGCCTGCTACATCCCGGACGTGGCCATCCTGCCGCGCTGGGCCCGGGTGCAGGACCTGATCACGTTGATGAGCGGCCTCCACCCGCGCTTTTCGGCCGAACGCGCCCGCACCCTGCTGCAACGTACCAGCGTCAAGCTCGGCGACAAGGTCAAGACCTTGTCCAAGGGCATGGTGGTGCAGGCGCACCTGGCACTGATCGCGGCCATTGACGCCCGACTGATGATCCTGGACGAGCCGACGCTGGGCCTGGACGTGCTTTCGCGCAAGGCCTTCTACGAGATGCTGATCGACGAGTGGTGCGACGGCGAACGCAGCGTGCTGATCAGCACGCACCAGGTCGAAGAGATCGAGACCCTGCTGTCGGATGTGCTGATGCTCAACGAAGGCAAGCTGGTCCTGAACATCAGCCTGGAGGACATGGACCGGCGTTTCGTCGCGCTGAGCCACGATGCCAGCGTGGCCGACCAGATGGCCGCGGCTCACCCGCTTCTGAAGTACCGCGTGCAGGGTGGCAGCGCTTCGCTGTTCGATGGTGAGCCGCCCGTCGCCCTGCAGGCTCTGGGCAAGCGGGTCCGTCCCAGTCTGGTGGACCTGTTCGTCGCGCTGACACGCAAGCCAGAACTCGACCGCACCCGGTTCTGATACCCCGGCACGCGAAGGAAACACCTCATGCTGAACAATCTCCCACCCCTGATGCAGCGCGAGTGGCTGCAACACCGGCTGGCCTGGGCGCTGCTGGTGCTGATCCCGCTTGGCCTGGCAGCCTTGCCCTTGACCGTAGCCCGTATCGAGCTTTCGGGTGATCTGGCGCAGCACAGCGGATCGGAGCTGGCCGCGATCCTGGGCACGATTTCGATCTTCGCGACCACGGCGGTGATCTTTCTGCTGGTCTGGGTGACGTCGTTGTTCATCACCAGCAGCCTGGCCCGGCGCGACCACGCCGACCGATCGGTGGAGTTCTGGCTCTCGCTGCCCACCGGACACACCGAAAGCCTGCTGGCCCCGCTGCTGGTCCACCTGATCCTGGTGCCGGCAGCGGCGCTGCTGGCCGGCCTGCTGGGCGGGCTGCTGCTTTCGGTGCTGACCGTGACGCGCTTCGTCGGCCTGGGCGAGTGGTTCGCCCTGCCCTGGCCCGGCTTGTTCAGCGGCGCGCTGGCGTTGGTGGCGCGGGTTGCCGCAGGGCTGCCGCTGGCCACGCTGTGGCTCATGCCGCTGATCCTGCTGGCCATCCTAGCCAACGCGCTGTTCCGCCGCTGGGGCCTGCCGGTGCTGGCCGTGGCCCTGGGTCTGGGCAGCTTGGTACTCGAAAGGCTCTTCGGGCAGCCCCTGTTGGGCCAGACGCTGGCGCACCTGGCCCACCGTGCGGCGCTGTCGCTGGCCGGCGCCAGCGGCCAGGGTGTCGAAGTCAACGAGAACACGCCACCTGCCCAGGCACTGGCTGGCATGCCGGCCTGGGCGCTGCATGATTTCGGCGCTGCGCTGCAGGCCGCGGCCAGCCCCTGGTTCGGGATCGTGCTGCTGGTCTCGGCCGGCTTGTTCGCGATCCTGGTGCACTGGCGGCGGCGTGGAGCGGGTCATGCAGGCTGATTGCAGGAAGTCCCGCCCGGCCGGCTTGCGGCACGCCACGCCAAGCATTGCACAGGTCGGGTCAGGCTGAAGCGCGCAAGCTACAGCCGGCGGTCCTGGAAGCCGAAGAGCCGGGGTGATGAAAGCCCCGATGCAGTGGCGCAGGTCTTTGGCTGCCTGGGTCGTGTTGACCCTGGCCAGCGTTGCCCTGGGGTTTCAGGCCACGGCGGCTGTTTCCACCGTCAAGCCGCAGAGCTTTGCCACCCTCGAGGCCACCCTGCACGACGACCCGCGGCTTGCCACCGCACAAGCCTTGCAGCAACTCGAACTGGCCAGCGACCCTGGCGCGCGCCTGTGGGCCCATCTTGCGCTGGCGCGTATCAATCAGGCGCTGGAACGGCAGTCCGACGCCGCCCTCAGCATCCAGCAGGCGCGCGCAGCCCTTGCGGGGTGGCCTGCGGCCGGGCAGGCCGAACGCCTGTGGCTGGAG
>WBZP01001494.1_pt2 | contig 17455 bp, 18 predicted proteins | sample 5204301 | NCBI WGS metagenome assembly WBZP01 (sample SAMN12412401, study PRJNA552823) | activated sludge metagenome | isolation source: activated sludge from nitrification reactor of wastewater treatment plant... | place: USA: Pennsylvania | collected 2017 | reverse complement strand
CATGGTCATACCGAAAAACTCCTCATAATCTGCTTCGTCATCGGCATTGCTCTCTTGCTGGTCGTCAACATACTCATGGACCTAGAAATCATCGACGTGTCTGGCATGCCTCACACCAACTTTTTGTAGGTTTATTGTCGTTTGGTGGTATTTCTGCTGGGAAGCCGTAGTCTCTCTCTGTTGATTGCACGCCATTTTTGTACATTCATCTTGATGAGGCTAGGGGAGGGTGCAAATCTACGGTAGAATGTATGGGTGCAAGACATCTTAGAGGGGCTTAATCCAGAGCAAAAACGCGCAGTCGAAACTACTGACGGGCCGTTGCTGATTCAGGCCGGGGCAGGCAGTGGCAAGACCAAAACGCTGACGCACCGTATTGCGTATCTTATTCAGACCGGTCGAGCGACGCCGTACAGTATTTTGGCCGTAACCTTTACCAACAAGGCTGCTCGCGAAATGCGCGAGCGTGTAGCGGGACTCTTGGGTGTAAGTGCCGAAAACCGTGGCGTTTTGCCGTGGATGGGTACGTTTCACTCCATTTGCGTGCGCTTGCTCCGCCAAGATGGTGAGCACGTGGGTGTGCCCCGTAATTTTGTGATTTTCGACGAAACTGACCGCCAAAGTGCAGTGAAAACTATTAGTAAGCAACTCGGTGTAGACGAAAAAACCTTTCCAGCGCGGGTTATTTCTAGCCTGATTAGTTCGGCCAAAAACGACCTCGTCAGCCCCGAGGAGTACGCGCAGTTGGCCTACGGCCCGGCCGCTCAAGTCGCCGCTGAAGTTTTTCCCAAGTACGAAGCGTTGCTCCGACAGTCGAGCGCACTCGATTTCGATGACTTGATTGGTAAGGCTGTGGCCATGCTCGAGCAAAATGCTCAGGTGCGCGAACGCTGGCAAAAGCAGTTTACGCACATTATGATCGACGAGTATCAGGACACAAACGCCGCTCAATACCGTTTGGTCAAGCTCCTGACCGGCCCACAGCAAAACATCGCAGTCGTCGGCGACGACTGGCAATCGATTTATTCGTGGAGGGGGGCTGATTTTCGTAACATTTTGAACTTTGAGCGCGACTACAAAGACTGTACGGTCATTGTGCTCGAGCAAAACTATCGGAGTACGGCGCACATTTTGAACGCCGCGCACGGCATAATAACCAAAAACCAGCAACGTTCGGACAAGAAGTTGTGGACAGCCAGCGAAGGCGGGCTAAAGGTCCAAATTCAGCAACTAGCTAGCGAGCGCGCCGAGGCCGAAACAATCGTCAAGCACGTTCGTCGTGCGACCGACAGTGGTCAGCGCAAGTTGGAGGATTTTGCGGTGCTGTATCGCACCAATGCGCAAAGTCGCTCACTCGAAGACACCTTCCTGCAGTATGGCATACCATATCGCATTGTTGGGGGTCAGCGCTTCTACGACCGCAAGGAAATCAAGGATATTATTGCTTACCTGCGCCTTTTGTATCAGCCTGATGACAGTGCTAGCTTTGCGCGTGTCGTGAATGTGCCCACGAGAGGCATTGGGGCGACGAGCTTAGCCAAGTTTACCCAGTTTGTGAGTGAACAGGGCGGTTTGCGGGTAGCATTAGAGGCTGTCGAACAAAGTGCTGTAACCGGTAAGGCGCTCAAGGGCTTTTTGGAACTGCGGGGCATACTGCAGAGCCTGCGTGCCCAGCTGGAGACGGTTTCGCCCGAGGTACTTTTGGACTCTCTGGTGCGACAGCTCAAATACCTTGACTACCTCGACGACAAGACACCGCAAGGCCAAAGTAGACAGGAAAACGTTCGAGAACTGGTGGGCGTTGCGGCCAACTACCAAGATGTAGGCCTGAGCGGTTTTCTAGAGGAAGTGGCACTGCTGTCCGACGTCGACACGGCTAGCTTTGGCGATTCGGTGGTGACGCTCATGACGCTCCATGCCGCAAAAGGTCTTGAGTTTCCGGTGGTCTTTATGGTGGGGTTGGAAGAAAGCATTTTTCCGCATAGTCGGGCGCTGTATAGTCAGCCAGAAATGGAAGAGGAACGCCGGCTCTGCTACGTTGGCATGACTCGGGCGCGTGAAGAGCTGTACATGCTGTATACCATGAGTCGGTCACTGTACGGTGGCGTGCAACACAACATTCCCAGCCGGTTCCTGTCTGAGTTGAGCGCTGAGTATGTTGACCACACGACGCTGATGCCGACATTTGGACGCATGCAGTTCGAAGATGTCGAAAATGGCTTTTTGGACCTGCCGGCTCAGCCGGTGGCCGTGGTGGATGATGAGCCTCGCTACGTCGAGGATTTTGCCGAGGGCGATCAGGTAGAACATCAGCTCTTTGGCAAAGGCCAAGTGGTCGAAATGCAGGGTGATGTCGCCGCTATTTACTTTAAGGGCAAGGGCTTGAAGAAGCTGAACGTCTCTTTCGCCCCTCTCAAGAAGCTATAGCTTTGCTATACTGTAGGGTAGATTATGGCGACAAAATCGAGGGTAACCATACTAAAGGCCGATGTCACTGCGCGCAAGCGTCGTCCTCCTGTCGCCGTCCAGCCTCCGAAGACAACGAGACCGTCACCAAAACCGAAGCCGGAAGCTACGCACGTTCCACTGAGTCCGCCAGAGGCAAGCGCTGAGCTATTTGGCGCAACAGATTTGTCAGACAAAAAATCGTTGTGGGTAAGCATACGAGCGCATCCCGCTGGGTATGCCTCGGTGCTGTTTGCAATATTACTGATTGGTTTTGGAGTGTTTGCGGTTTTGGCTCGACACAAGCACATCGGTGCCTTTAACACTGCTCAGACATCGCACATTGTAAAAGTCTCCTACGATGGTACTCGTCACACTATTCCCACCGACGCAAAAACAGTCGGTGAGTTGCTCGCCAAGCTCAACATTACTCTTCGGCCTGGTGATCGCGTAGAACCAGATGCAAATGAGACCATAGTGCAGGACAACTTCCTCGTAAATATCTACCGCGCCGAGCCAGTTACTGTTGTGGACGGTAGTTCGAGGTTGGTGGCACTCAGTGCGGGTGAGACTGCTCGTAGTTCTATCCGTGCAGCTGGGCTAACGCTGTATCCCGAAGACCAAGTCTACGAGAAATGGCAGGAAAACATTTTCTTAAGCAACAGCCTGGGCAACAACTACATTATCAAACGTGCCACGGCAATCACTCTTGAGCTCTACAGTTCGCCGAATCAAGTGCGGACGCAGGCAACAACCGTTGGGGAGTTTTTGAAAGAGAAAAAAATTGTTCTGGCGAAGGAGGACTATGTCAAACCGTCTGCAAATACTGCGGTCACGGCTGGCATGAAGATTGAGGTTAATCGTAATGGTATTCGTACGGTCACTATTACGGAAGACATTGCGCCACCGACGGAGACGGTTGTTGATTCGTCGCTGTCTATAGGTGCTACGGCAGTCAGACAGGAGGGCTCGCCAGGCAAAAGAGTCAGCACATACGAAATTAACATTCAGGGCGGAGAAGAAGTGGGTAGGCGATTAGTCCGTGCGGTGACCACTGTTGAGCCGGTGAAACGAGTAGTGGCACGGGGAAACACTTCCAACGTGCCAGCTAGCAAACAGGCAGTGCTTGCGGCTGCGGGCATAAGCCCCGGAGATTATGGGTATGTCGACTATATCTTTGCGCATGAGTCTAGCTGGAACGCTGCCGCGGCAAGTCGCAATGGGTACTATGGCCTTGGACAAACAAACCTAGCCAAGCTAAGTGGTGCCTGCCCGAATTGGCAGAATGATCCGGTGTGTCAGACGCGCTTATTCACTAGCTACGCGACATCGAGGTATGGAAGTTGGGAAGGGGCATACAACTTCTGGACGTCCCACCGCTGGTGGTAGGGTAGGTTCAAGTAGTTTCTACTTTTTGCGTGTACCCCCTATACTAGTGGCATGGATAGAGTAGTGCCGAAAAAGAGCCTGGGCCAACATTGGCTACACGACGAAAGCGTCCTAGACGCTATTTGTGATAGCGCAGACGTGCAGGCGGGCGATCATGTGCTCGAAGTTGGGCCGGGACTAGGGACACTCACGGCGCGGTTGCTAGCGCGCGGAGCAACCGTAACGGCCGTCGAATTCGACCATAACTTAGCTGAAAGTCTGCAACCAAACGTTGAGAAACTACTAAGGCCCAACCTCAGCACTCATTGGGAGGACAGTCCTCCCAAAATGGGGGGTTTGGACAATCTCAAAGTGGTAGAGGGCGATATTTTGCGGTTTAACTTACAACAGCTACCAAAGGGGTATAAAGTTGTTGCGAACATCCCCTATTACCTTACCAGCAACCTTATACGGGTTCTCTGTGAGAGCAGTAACCCATTCAGCTTGGCGGCAATTCTCATTCAAAAGGAAGTGGCCGAACGCGTCTGTGCTACACCAGGCCAAATGTCGCTTTTGAGTGTGAGCGCGCAGTACTACTGCGAAACTCGCTTGGGGATATTTGTGCCGAAACAGCTTTTTACGCCCCCGCCCAAGGTGGATAGTCAGGTTTTGGAACTAGCATTTCGTGACGCGCCACAGTATGCAGATACCGATGGCAAAGAGTTCTTTCACCTAGTCAAAGCCGGGTTTAGCCAGAAACGCAAGACCCTCCTAAACTCACTAAGTGCTGGTTTGCAACTTTCCAAGGACGACACCAAAGCCTTGCTCGAGCGTGCGCACATTACCCCTACGACACGCGCCCAGGCGCTATCGCTAGATGATTGGCACCGATTGTACTTGGCTAAATAATACGTTTATGCTATAATACGCTAATGTGCTCGAAAAAGCACACTCACTTTTTTGTTCTTCGCGAACGGAGTGAGCCACAAAATCTCAATCCAAGGAGCCAGTGGCGACTGAATGAGATTTTGAGAGGAGGAACGTAGCGTCTCAGGTCGAAGCTTTTGCCGATAGGCGAAACGAGACAGGTGCGTTAGTTCTGACGAGGGGCTGAATTTTAAGCTCGACGTTGGTACATTTCGATGAAGGTTGCAGGTCGCTTGCTAAGCGTTATATGGCAAAAAGAATAGATGCAAAATCTTTCTTCGGTAAGGTAGCTCGTGCTTTTTCGGCACCAAAGCTTGCCTTCCAATACGCTTAAGTTTAACTTAGGCAATGCCCTAAACGACGCCAGATAGTCTAGGTAGCGTTTTATATTTCTGGACGCTCGCGTGAAACTATCCAAGTCACGCGCTAAGACTAGGATTGCTCGTGCCTGATGTTTGTTTGTTTCGATACAGGTACGAAAAGATTTTAAAACAAACTAAACCTGTAGAACCTCATTGATAAAACCGGCGGACGTGGGGGCAGTACCCACCAGCTCCACCATGAAAAATGCCTGACCTTTTGGTCGGGCTTTTTTCATAGATACACGATTGGGTACTGCCCCGAGAGGGTGAGAACTGCCGGTGGCAGTTCGAGGAGGCGCTCCGGTCGAGCTGTGCTCGTAACCGCGAGCGACTAAAAGAGGCAGGCGAAGCTTGACGTGTACCCACCAGCTCCACCATGAAAAATGCCTGACCTTTTGGTCGGGCTTTTTTCATAGCTGTACTATTCGGATACTGCCCCCATGGGCCAATATTCTACAAAAGTCTGTGATATTTATTGCAATTGGTCTTGGCGGGGAGGCGTATAATGATAAGCGTAGGAGGAATACATATGTCACTACGTGAAAAAATGCGTCATCAACATAAGCGCGAGGGAAGCAAGGCTCGCAGTCTACTCCACAGGCACGATGGTCACAAAATGGCCACGATTGTCAATCATGTGCACGCCGTACGGCAACACATGACCGGCATAGCCAAACTACCAGATACGAAGATTTAATATGACCCTAAACTAAAAACCCTCCGAAAGGAGGGTTTTTAGTTTGGTGGAGATATGGGGACTCGAACCCCAGACCTCTTGCATGCCATGCAAGCGCTCTAGCCAACTGAGCTATATCCCCGTAGTAAGCCTTCACAGTATATCAAGGTACAGCATACTTCAAAAGCCTTCAAATTGTTGGCTAGAGCGCTTGATACAAGCGGATGAATAAATCTTCTCGCCTGCGACTCGGGCCAACTGAGCTATATCCCCTTACTGGAATGCAAAAGAGCACCTCTTTGAACAGGGCTATTATCGGTGATGCACGCAAAAAAGTCAATTGCTACCCTTAGCACATGGCGCATAAGGTTGAATGTGTTACGAGACGAGTGAACGATAGCGCCTAGAAGCGCGGAACGCCATGAGGCTTCCGGCAATGCCGAGTGCCACCAGACAAAAGCCGAGGAGGCTCATGAGCCCAAAAGACACGCTGGGCTGGGTAATAAGCGAAGCCAACTTGCTGTCTGCGAAGGGCAGAATTAGCGCAAAGAGTACTACGAGTGACACGCCGAACAATACGGAAAGTCCAAACTTTGCAAAATGAGACCTGACCACTTGGCGCCTGTACGCTGAGCGGTCAAACCCTGTCGGGTGCACGTACTGGCTCGAAGCAACCTCACGTTCGTACTGCACTTCGGAGTTGGCTGTCATGAGCGTTTGGACGACGTAGTACACAACCAGGCCTACAAAACACCAGAATAGGAAGAGTGCCCCAGTTTTGGTAAACGAAAAGTCATCAATTTTCTCTAAGAAACTAGTTATGGATTGGCCGAGCTCACTTTGGAGGAGCTGACGAGAACCCGGCACGTTAAAGGAATCGAGCAGGGTAGCAAGGTTGCCGAGTAACATCAGCACACCAGCCAGCAGGGCAGAGTAGCCGAAATCAACGCCGTCGGGGGCAACACTCCGGAGGAAACTGTTTATGTTTGCCATATTCTTCATAATACACCACGACCCCAGCAAAAATACACAAATTTTTGAAAAACAGCTATAATAACCATATGCTTTTTAGGACGCTCGTGGGACTGTATTCTTGGCGACTACCGGCGCGTTTGGTCAGTGCGTTTTTGGCACTTGGAGGTTCGCTCTGGGGATATTTACGATGGTTTCACTCCCAAAAGAGCCTAGATTTACCGCCAGGTGCGGTTGACCAGCGTGACACTCAGCAGACGCGTCTCTTGCAGTTGATAGTCTTGCTGTGGTTGGTTGCCGTAGTGGCATGCTTTCTGCAGTGGGCTTTTGGTAAAAAGGCCGGGTTTTGGGCTTTCGGACTTAGCTTGTGGCTCGCCTATCCTGTCGTGCTCGCCTACGGGTTCGCCTTGGGTGTTGCGGTTGCGCGGTTTGCACGCTTACTCATCCGTCCGAAGAAGCTTTTTCGAGCGGTCTTGAGTAGCATTTTGGAGTGGCAGGTTACGAGACTGCGGAAACATCATACGTTTCGCGTGGTGGCTGTAGCTGGCTCGGTGGGTAAAACAACCACCAAACTTGCCATAGCCGAGCTACTCGGCCAAAACTTGCGAGTACAATACCAAAAGGGCAACTATAACGATCGAGTCACCGTACCTCTTATACTCTTCGACCATACGTTGCCCAACCTCTTCAACATCTTCGCTTGGGCAAAGATTGTCGGGGCCAATCAGTCAATGATTACTGCGCCGTATCCGTACGACGTAGTGGTGGTAGAGCTCGGGACGGATGCACCGGGTCAAATGGCAGAATTTGCCTACTTACGCCCAGATATTACGGTGCTGACAAGCGTTACACCCGAACACATGGTAAATTTTGGTGTTCTTAAAGCGGTAGCCGAGGAAGAGCTACAAGTGTTTGCGTACAGCAAAAGTGTGGTCGCAAACACCGACGACGTCCCGGCCGAGTTTTTGCTCGGGCGCAAATATCTTTCATACGGTGTGGGTGGCAAGCCGGACTACGCTATTTCCCACAAGGCCATGCCAGCGCTCGCGGGGCAAACGGTTACTGTTACTCACGGACGGAGGAAAATATCCGGCCAATCTAACCTGTTGGGCGTGCAAGGGGCAAAGGCTAGCGGTGTAGCCATGGCTGTAGCCGACATGCTGGGACTTGACGCAAAGGCAATAGGCGAGTCGGCGCGAGCTATACGGAATGTTCCGGGCCGTATGCAAGTTCTGCCTGGCGTAAAGGGTTCGATACTGCTCGACGATACGTACAACGCTACGCCGATTGCCGTTCAAGCTGCGCTAGACGTTGTATATGCCACCAAAGCGCCACAAAAAATCGCCATTCTGGGCAGTATGAATGAGCTTGGTGACTATACGAAGGAAGCCCACCAAATCGTCGGTAGCTACTGCAACCCGAAGCATCTTGACCTTGTGATTACGGTTGGCGATGACGCTATGCGTTGGTTGGCCCCAGCGGCCCGCGCCCAAGGTTGCGTGGTGCATACCTGCCAAAGCCCCTATAGTGCGGGCAAATACGCACTGGAAAGACTGCAAAAGGGGGCCCTCGTCCTGGCTAAAGGCTCGCAAAATGGCGTCTTTACCGAAGAGGCTCTAAAGAAGTTATTATTACACCCGGCAGACGCCGAAAAGCTCGTTCGCCAGACTGCTGGGTGGCGTCGAATAAAGGCACGTCAGTTCAAAGACCTCTAGCCCAGGCAAGCTTCGCTTGTTCCAGTTCCGCACCTCAACCAAATATGATATGATGAGCCTATGTTAAAACTAGACAACAACCTCCTAAACGAACTCGGTCTGGGCGCCCTGCCCGAAGAACAAAAGCGCTCCATGCTCCAGCACATTTACGACACGCTTGAATTGCGCGTTGGTACTCGTTTGGCCAACCAAATGACCGACGAACAATTGCAGGAGTTCGAAAAGTTCATCGACGCGGGCGGTGACAATAACCAAGCCCAGGCGTTGCAGTGGCTCGAAACCAACCTACCCAACTACAAACAAGTCGTAAACGATGTGTTTGAAGAACTCAAGGCAGAGATCAAGCAAATGGCACCACAAATCATGGCCTCAACTGCCAGCGCGCCTGCTCAGCCGCAGCCAGTCCAGCCTGTAGATCCAGTCGGTCAGCCGGTACCAATGCCAACTACCGACCAACCGGCCTATGGCACCCAGCCAGCACCAGCTCAACCTCAGCCCATGGGGCCAGCACCTGACCCAAGTGCATATGCCCAGCCTCAGCCTGTGCAACCAGCGCAGCCAGACCCGTTTGCCTCAACTGCGCAACCCGCACAGCCACAGCCATACGCACCATCCGACGACCAGCAACAGCCACCAATGGCAGCCTAATTACCCGAGTAATTATGTATCTAAAGTTCTCGTCCGTAACCTGCTAGAAAGGCCTGTGCAGGCATGTCGCCCTTGCCGGCAGGCTTGAGGCTATCTATGCCTAGAACCCCATCGCTCGTTTGTATGTAGAGGCGCTTCTCGTGCACAAACACATCGCCATTTGCGTGTTTTGCCTCTGGAAGTTCATCGCCATTGGCAACATGAGCTTTTGTAATAACGACGTCTTTGCCAGCAATAACCGTGCGACTTTTTGGCCACTCGGCGTAGGCACGTACTTCACGCTCCAGCTCTATGGCTGGCTTAGAAAAGTCCAAAATACCATCGTCTTTAGTAAGCTTACGGGAATACGATGCCTCACTTGGGTAGTCTGGGATTTGCCGGTGTAAACTGAGTTGTTCCATGCGTATGGGCGCTTCTGTCTCAATGTAGTTCGGTAGCTGGTCCCGCAAAAGAGCATAACTTAAATGCACCAGCCTGTCCGTGAGTTCGGGCGTAGTCAGCGAGGTGATATTTTCTTGTACGCCAAGGCATAAAATCGGCCCTTCATCCATGGCTTGCACGAGTTTCATTAGACTCACACCGGTGCGCTCCTGTCCGCTCAAGAGTGCAAATGTGATAGGATCCGCGCCACGCCATTCTGGCAAAAGACTAAAATGGCTGTTAATAATCCCCAGAGGGAAGGCGTCTATGACGTCTTGCGCCACAATAATTCCAAAGTCTATCAACACTGCAACGTTGCTCTTAAAGGTCGTTTCGGCGACCTTTTGACTCAGTTCTTTTTTTGAAGAAACGAGCACAAGCGGAAGCTGTAGCTTTTCGGCGAGTTCAAGTACCGGCACGTTGCCACGGTGTTTTGGGGGACGAGGTTTGGTAATGACGGCTTCGACAGCAAAGCTCTCCACGAGCAGTTCCAGTGATGCGCTCGCAACTGGACCAGCTCCAATAAAAACGATTGATGGTTTGCTAGTCTTGCCAGAGTGTGTCATTGTCACGCACCTCTTTTTCGTAGTCGAGTTGCTCGAGCTTGCCGTCTTTACTCAGGGTAAAGAACGCGTCTTCAACGTCGCGTATGTGGTCTATAAAGACAGTGCCGTTGGTGTGATCAATCTCGTGCTGGAAAACGCGCGCCAGAAATCCTTCGGCTGTTAGGCGGATGGGCTTGCCATTTTCATTCAGAGCCTTAACGCGCACGCGGTGATGCCGAGGCACGCGCCCGTACACGTTCTTGATGCTCAGACAACCTTCGTAATCTTCAAAAACCTCGCCTTCGTACTTGGTGATCTCGGGGTTGATGAAAACGCGGAACGTTTCGTCGGATTTGTCGTCGAAATTGTTGCGAATAACAACGACGCGCCAAAGTTCGTCGATTTGCACGGCGGCCAGGGCTACGCCCACCTCGTGGTCACGGGTGGCTTCCCAGTCGAGGGTGGCCTGTTTCATGCGCTCGATTAGGTCTTTGACATCGTCTCCGACGAAGCCGACCTTTTTGCTACGGGTGCGCAAATGGGGATTTGGTAGGTGTATGATCTTCTTTTCCATATTCGGTATCAGTATAGCATGGCCGTTGGCCTGCGACCGTTAGCCATTGGCCTGTGACCTGTGACCATTGACCATTGACCATTGACCATTGACCTGTAGCCATTAGCCATTAGCGATTAGCCGTTGGTTTGGGGTGTGAGGGTGCCAAGCAGAAAATACGTCACGGCTCGGAGCGGAGGTAGCACAAAAGGATGATCTAGATGTCTAGGTCGTCGAGGTCAGCCAGTTCGGCACGAGTGCGTGCCAGGGTGTCGCTTTCGCGCTTTTCTTCCGGCTTTTCATCTTCGTCTGCGTCGTCGCCATCGCGGGCGCTTGTTGTAACAGGGGTGTCATCATCGTCATTTTGCGGGGTTGCAGGGCGGGCAGGGCGTTCGCCTTCTTCGCCGAGACGGTCAACGTCGACGATTTTGAGGTTGAAGCGGGCTTCTTGCTTGGTGCCGAGTGCGCGTAGCAAGGTGCGGATGCTCTGTGCGGTTGCACCGCGCTTACCAATAACTCGGCCAAGGTCTTCTGGGTGAACAGTTAGTTCGAGCAACACGCCTTTTTCGTCGACGCGTCGTTCGATGGACACGGCGTCGGGGTTACCGACCAGTGATTTTACGATGTATTCTACAAATTGTTGGTCTATACTTACAGACATTTTGGCTCCTTCAGCACTTAATAACAGGTACTAGTATACCAGACAAACCGTACGCACGGGTGTTGTAAATGCAACTTGCTTGTGGTAAGTTGGAGGTAGTCTTCTGCGAGAAGTCTTAGAAACAAACAAGCTCAACGCGAGTCAACAATAAAGGTTGAGAGCTTTATATGTGTCAAAAATGCCGAGAAAATCGGCATTTTTGGTATACTAACCCAAGAATTAGTATGAAAATTCAAGTTATAACTCTTTTCCCGCAGATGTTTGAAGGTGTGCTCGGCAGTAGCATGCTATGGAAGGCAAGCGATCGCGAGATTGTGTCTTACGAAATGATCGACCTGCGCCAGTTTGGCCTGGGTCCGCGTCAGCAGGTCGACGACACGCCCTACGGCGGGGGTGACGGCATGCTTTTGATGATAGAGCCTCTGGTAAAGGCCATAGAGTTTGCGAAAAGCCGGTCGCCGGAGGCCAAGGTGCTTCTGCCCACGCCCAGGGGCAAGCTGTACAAGCAGTCTGACGCCAAGCGTTTGGCGGGGGCAGGGCAAGATCTGATTATCGTCTGTCCACGCTACGAGGGCTATGACGAACGCGTTATGCGCTGGGTCGACGAGCCAATTTGCATCGGCAATTATGTACTGACGGGCGGGGAACTGCCGGCCATGACAATCATTGACAGCGTAGTGCGTCTTTTGCCTGGCGTGCTTGGTGGCGAGACGAGCGCCGAGATTGAATCCTTTCAGGACGATGATGAATCTATAGAATATCCGCAGTATACACGCCCAGAGATGTTCCAGGACATGCAAGTTCCAGAGGTGCTTCTAAGTGGCAACCACGCTGAAATCGCCAAATGGCGTCACGAACAGAGTATACTGTAAATACATAAGTGGAGGATGAGACAAATGAGGTTGTTTTCTATAAAACCGGTGTATGCGCATTGTGATTTGCCGTGTGGGGTGTATGACCCGGCGCAAGCGCGGATTGAGGCGCTAAGCCTAAAGGCGATTGCTACCAAGTACGAGGGGCTTGATGAGCATAATAAACTACGTGCAGTGATCTTGAATGAGGAGCGGGCAGAACTGGTCAAGCACCATTTGTGGGTGCTCTGGACCGATTATTTCAAGCCAGAACACTTGGAAAAGCACCCGGGTCTACATGACCTTTTCTGGCGGGCGACGAAGCAGGCGGGTGAGTGCAAACATCATATGGATGTGGCGGAGGCAGGCAAACTGCTGGAGCTTATAGATGAGATTGCCGAAATCTTTGCGGCCACGAAGCAGTAAGTCGCGGGCGTTGTTTCGCCTTGGCAAGGCCGAAAGACCTTCAGTAGTATTGGTGCGTGGCAGAAGTAAACGATCTTCGAGCGACGCTGTTTCGAAGACAGTTTTTTTGCGGAGAGTGGTCGGGAGGAGTATGCTGCCAACGCTGCGCCACGGCCAGGTAGTCGTATGTTGGCGGTCGGCTCGTGTGCGGGTGGGCGACGTCGTGATTGTCGTGCATAATGGAGTGGAGAAAATAAAACGAGCCAAGGAAGTGCGCACTCATCATATTTTCATAACTGGCGACAACACTGGCGAGAGTACTGACAGCCGTCATTTTGGGTGGCTGACCCACGACCAGGTTGTTGGTTGTGTGATATGGCCAAAAAAGTAAGGAATTTTATAGAAAAACCGAGGGAAACTCGTAATACTAATGCAGAGTAAATCTGTAGGAGCGCGCATATGTCGGAAACGAAAAACAGTAGCGGAAAAGGTTGGCACGGCGATCCAGAGGCGCATGCGCGTGCAGGGGGCAAAGGTGGCAAGGCAAGCGCAGGGAATTTCAAGCACAACCCCTTGCGCGCAGCCGAAGCTGGTCGTAAAGGCGGTAGCCTAAGCCCGAGCAACTTCAAGAACGACCCTGAACGGGCGCGGTTGGCAGGTCGTAAAGGCGGTAGTCGTCGCCCTTCACAAAATAAACACAAGAAAGAGAGTTAGTTTTGCTAAACGTTGCGTTATGGATTATTTTTGGTGGCTTGGTGGGCTGGATCGCGTCAATGGTGGCGCGTAGCAAACAGCAATTACCCTCAATAATACACATTGTAGTCGGTGTTCTAGGGGCTTTAGTTGGTGGCTGGTTCATGCATGAGATGTGCGGTTCGGGTATTACAGCGTTTAACGTCGTGAGCTTGGCAGTAGCCGTGCTGGGCGCCTCAACACTTCTGTTGGTATTCAAACTCATCTCTAGAGAGAGTTAGACCCACCCGTCTTGAATGTAGACTAGCTGCCTGTAGGTTCCAGCTATAGTCCTAGCTACTCGCTAAGGGTTTTTAGTGGGGCCATTCCCAGTTGCGGACGTCGGGCATGTCCATGCCGTGCTCATGAATGTAGTTAGTGTGTTCAACGAGCTTTTGTTGCATGGCCGTGCGCAAAGCGTGAGCCTCTTCGGTTTCTAGACCGACGCGTTCGATAGTGTCGATAACAAGATGGAAGCGGTCCATTTCGTTTTTGACCGTCATGTCAAACGCAGTTGTAATAGTGCCTTCTTCTTTGTAGCCGCGGACGTGCAGTCGACGGTTGTTGCGACGGTAGGTGAGGCGGTGCACGAGCCATGGATAGCCGTGGAAGGCAAAGATATTTGGTTTGTCTTTGGTGAAGATCTCATCGTATTCCATGTCACTAAGTCCGTGTGGGTGCTCGGTGTCTGGTTGGAGTTTCATGAGGTCAATGACGTTTACAACGCGTACCTTCAGGTTTGGCAAGTGCTCACGTAGGATTGAGACTGCGGCCATCATCTCTAACGTTGGGATGTCGCCGGCTGCCACCATAACAACATCTGGCTCTTCGTTGACTCCACAGTTGCCTGCCCAGTCCCATACGCCAACACCTTTGTTGCAATGCTCGATAGCTTGTTCCATGGTGAGCCACTGTGGAGCTTCGTGTTTGCCACAGACCGTCAGGTTAATGTAGTTGCGACTGCGTAAACAGTGGTCCATAACACTCAGGAGTGTGTTGGCGTCCGGAGGCAGGTAAATACGAGCAACCTCGGCTTTCTTGTTTACAAGATGGTCTATGAACCCTGGATCTTGGTGCGTGAAACCGTTGTGGTCCTGGCGCCAGACGTGAGAGGTCAAAAGGTAGTTCAGCGAGGCAATTGGTTCGCGCCATGGCAGTTCGTTGCACATTTTTATCCATTTGGCGTGTTGATTGACCATAGAGTCGACAATACGGATGAACGCTTCGTAGCTATTTAGTATGCCGTGACGACCGGTCAGTAGGTAGCCCTCGAGCCAACCTTCGGCTTGGTGTTCGCTGAGTTGTGAATCGATGATGGCGCCTTCGGTTGCCAGAAACTCATCTGCTTCACGGGTGCGTGCGTTCCACTGGCGGTTGGTGGTTTCAAAAACAGCTTCCAGTCGGTTGGACACTGTCTCGTCTGGTGCGAACATGCGGAAGTTGTGATGTTCTTGGTTTAGCTTAATTACGTCACGAAGCCATGGGCCAAGCATGTGGGTGTTGCCAGCGTTGACAATGCTCGGGTAGGGGACGTTTACGGCATAGTCGCGGAAGTCGGGTAAATGCAACTCTCGAAGTAGGAGGCCACCGTTGGCGTACTTGGTTGCGCCCATACGTTTTTCTCCGTGAGGCGCGAGCTCTGCTAGGTCTTCACGGAGTTTGCCAGTCTCGTCGAAGAGTTCTTCGGGTTTGTAGCTACGCAACCATTCTTCTAGCTTCTGTAGGTTGTCTGGGTGATCGGCATCGACCAAGAAGGGTACTTGGTGGGATCGGAAGTTGCCTTCGTTTTGCTTGCCGTCAACTTCTTTTGGCCCGGTCCAACCTTTGGGCGAGTTTAGGATGATCATCGGCCAGCGTGGGCGTGTGGTGTCGCCTGCTTCACGAGCGTTAGTTTGGATACGACGGATTTCTGCCATAGCTTCATCGAGTTTGCTAGCCATGAGCTGATGCATATGGTCTGGGTCGTCGCCTTCGACGAAGTACGGCACGTACCCGTAGCCCCTAAAGAGTTGTTCTAGTTCCTCTCGCTCGATCCGCGCAAGTAGCGTTGGGTTACTGATCTTATAGCCGTTGAGGTGCAAGATAGGCAGAACAACACCATCGGTTTTTGGGTTCAAAAATTTGTTGGAGTGCCAGGCTGTAGCCAATGGGCCTGTTTCGGCCTCGCCGTCACCAACGACGCAGACTGCAATCAGGTTGGGGTTGTCGAAGACGGCACCATAGGCGTGGCTGAGGCTGTAACCGAGCTCTCCACCCTCGTGGATAGAACCGGGGACTTGTGGCGAGACGTGGCTACTCAGCCCGCCTGGCCATGAAAACAGCTCGAAAAAGCGCTTCATGCCAGCTTCGTTTTCGGGCATGTCAGGGTAGATTTCGCTCCAAGTACCCTCCAGATAGGTGTTGCTCATTAGTGCCGGACCACCATGACCCGGGCCGGAGAAGTAGACCATGTCAACATCGAAGTTTTTAATAATCCGGTTGAGGTGTACGTATATAAAGTTTTGACCTGGTGTAGTTCCCCAGTGACCAAGGAGCATGTTTTTGACGTCGGTTTTCTCGAGCGGTCGACGCAGGAGCGGGTTGTCGCGCAGGTAAATCTGGCCAACAGACAAATAGTTGGTAGCTCGCCAGTAGGCGTTCATTTTGTCGAGGAGCTCCTGTGAGAGGGGGGCGTCGATGGTTTGCATTAGTTTTCTCCTTGTTGTATTACGTTTTTAATGAGGTGTGCGATACATTTGGCTTCGTCAGTATGGATAACATGAACGCCTACATCAGTGTCATCACGGGAAATTAAGCGTTCGTTGTGCTGGTTGCGGGCTTCGTCGACTCGGACGCCGAGGTGTTCTAAACGTTCACAGACGCGACGTCGAATTTCGGCTGAGCGTTCACCAATTCCTCCGGCAAAAATGAGGCTGTTGAGTCCACCGATGGTGGTTGCTAGGGCGCCGACGGCTTTACTAATCTCGTAGCAGAACAAGTCAACAGCTTCGGCTGCGGCCTGGTTGCTCGCTTGGGCGTTAAGGAGCGTGAGCATGTCTGCGCTGAGGCCCGAGACCCCGAGCAGGCCAGAGCGGTGGTTGACGATTGCAGAGAACTCTTTGGCATTTACGTTCGCACGCTCGGCGAGGTAAGTTACTACACCTGGGTCGATGTTACCACTTCGCGTGCTCATGACGACACCAGAAGTCGGGGTGAACCCCATTGTCATGTCGATTGGCTTGCCTCCACTGATTGCTGCCAGGCTACAACCGCTACCAAGGTGGGCCATGATAACTTTGCCCTCGGCAGCGACGGCGCCTTCATGCTCGGCAAAGTCTCGGAGCAAATACTGATACGACAGGCCGTGGAAGCCGTAGCGTCGCACGCCCTTCTCGTAGTAGGTGCGAGGGATGGCCATGAGCTTGGCATTTGTCGGTACGTCGTGGAAGAATGCCGTGTCAAAACAGGCCACATGGGGGCAATCAGGCAGTAGGCGTTGAAGTTCGCTCAAGGTGGCAAGGGCGGCTGGCATGTGGTCGGGGTCGAGCGACGAAAGGCCCTCCAGTCGCGCAACTGTACGGTCGTCCAAAACAGTTGGTTCGGTGAATATTCCGCCACCGTGTACTATGCGATGCCCAACACTGACTATAGCGCGACTATTAGCTGTGGATTGGAGCCATTCCTCTAGTTGCCGTATAGCGCTGACATGGTCACTGGCTTCAATTTCAAGCTTTTCATCGCCAATTATCCGGACCGGCTGTGTCTGACCAATATTCTCAACCGACGCACTGCCGACCTCCGAAAGACTATCCATAGCAAACACAGCCAGTTTTACACTGGAGGATCCGGCATTACACGTGAGTATGTAGTCCATGCGCTTTCTACGCCCACCGTAGAACGTTAACCATAAGAATAGTATAGCCCCATTCATAGCGGAGCGAAAGGGGTAAAGCCGAAGCCAAGCAGTTTACTCCGAAATGTTGCGTCAAAAACGACGATATACCGCTGTTGAATGGGAAAATAATCACAAAAAAGGAGTAAGAAAGCTCACAGCTCGTCTAAGCGGTTGAGGCTACACTGGTGCATAGGTAAACGAGGAATAAACCATGAAGAATGCACAGTTAGCAAGTTTAGGCATAGCACCCAAGAGTGACGCGCAGATCCAAAGAGCGCTGAGTCGTTTTGAGGCCAAATGG
>WBZP01003345.1_pt1 | contig 17463 bp, 15 predicted proteins | sample 5204301 | NCBI WGS metagenome assembly WBZP01 (sample SAMN12412401, study PRJNA552823) | activated sludge metagenome | isolation source: activated sludge from nitrification reactor of wastewater treatment plant... | place: USA: Pennsylvania | collected 2017 | reverse complement strand
CCATCAACCCTGGCCTCGGCGCTGTATTTCCAGATGCCGCGCATCTGGCGCTGGATGGCCACGTGCAGATGCAGTTGGTCACCCGCCGTCACCGGCTTCTTGAAACGCGCAGCGTCTATACCCACAAAATAGAACACCGAACTCGCGTCTGGCTTCTCACCCATCGTGCGGAAGGACAGGATGCCGGCGGCCTGCGCGAGAGCTTCCATGATCAGCACGCCGGGCATCACGGGGTGATGCGGAAAGTGGCCGGCAAAGAACGGCTCGTTGATGGTCACGTTCTTGTAGGCATGAATCGCCTTGCCCGGCTCGCAGGCGAGCACTCGGTCGATGAGCAGAAATGGGTAACGGTGGGGCAAATGCTCGAGAATCTCGTGTATGTCCATTGCGTTCAAGTCGATTTCTCCATTAAGTCGAGCTTCTTCTCAAGTTCGGCCACTCTCTCGGCCAGCCTTGCCAGGCGTTTCAGCTGTGCGGCATTGTGCAGCCATTCCCGGTGCGTCGCGAGCGGGAAGATGCTCGTGTACTGACCCGGCTGCGACAGGCTGTGGGTGACCATCGTCCCCGCGGAAATGTGCACGTCGTCCGCCAGCTCGAGGTGACCAATGATCATGCCCGCCCCGCCGACCGTACAACGGCGACCGATGCGGCTGCTTCCAGCGATGCCGACACAGCCGGCCAGGGCGGCCTGGTCGCCAATCGTCACGTTATGACCGATCTGAATCTGATTGTCGAGCTTGACACCGTTGCCGATCACCGTGTCGTCAAGCGCGCCGCGGTCGATTGACGTGTTGGCACCAATCTCGACGTCATCGCCGATCAGCACTCGACCGATTTGTGGAATCTTCAGCCAACAGGCGTTTTCCTTGGCAAAGCCGAAACCGTCAGCGCCGATGATGGCGCCGGCATGGATGATTGCCCGCTTGCCGATCACACAATCGTGATAAACGACCACGTGCGGATAAAGCAGCGAATCGTCGCCGATCGAAACACCGTCACCGATAACGCAACCGGGAAAGAGAACGACATTCTCGCCGATACATGCCCCTTTACCGATCACAACGTGCTCACCGACGCTCACCGACGCCGGCAGCGGCGAGTGAACCACGGCGTGCCGGCCAATACCCGGCGCCCGCGGCAACGGCGGATTGAGCAGGGCAACGACGCGCGCGTAATAGGCATACGAGTTGCTATGCACGATGTGCGGCAAGGTCGTGTCGGCAGAAAACTGCGGGGGAACGATGACTGCCGAGGCCTTCGTGGCCGACAACTGCTGCCGGTACCTTGCATTGGCGAGAAAGGCAATCTGGCCCGCCTGCGCCGAGTGCAGCGTTCCGACCTGCGAGACCACGACCGATCCGTCCCCGCACAGATCACCGCCGAGACGGGCTACGATCTCGTCCAGCCGCAGACCACGCCCGCGCACGCGCACCCCATATCTACCCGACTGTACCGCTTACTTTGCGTCCTTCGCTTCCGACAGCGCCTTGATCACCTTGTCGGTGATGTCGAGACGCGGGCTGACCCAGACAACATCCTGTACGATCAGATCGTACTTCTCGTTCTCGGCCAGTTGCTTGATCGCCTTGTTCGCCTTCTCGATGATTGCTGCGTTTTCTTCGTTTTGCCGCAGGTTCAGGTCTTCACGGAACTCCCGCTGCTTGCGCTGAAACTCCCTCGACAACTCGGCCAAGTCCTTTTCCTTTGTTCGCCGCTCGGTTTCCGCCATCGTCAGGCCATTCTTCTCGAGCGTCTCCTGCAGAGACTGAACCTGCTTTGCCAGACGCTGCAGGTCCTGGTCACGCTTGGTAAATTCCTGCTCGATTCTCTTCGCAGCCCTGACCGCCGCCGGAGCATCACGGAAAAGGCGTTGGGTATTGACGTAACCAACCTTCAGCTGGTCAACCGCCAACGCAGAGGACACCGGCAGCGAAGCCAGCAACGCCACCAGCAGCGTGGCTATCGTCTTCTTCAAGCTCTTTCTCCTGGATTAAAAGGTCGTCCCCAACTGGAACTGGAACTTTTGGAGTTTATCATTAGTTTTCTCGTTGATCGGCTGGCCAAGGCTGAATTTCAGCGGCCCAAGGGGTGACAACCAGGCGGCAGTCAGCCCCACCGACATCCGCAGGCCTTCGTCGGCGAACGAGTACTTGTCCGTAAACACATTGCCGGCATCGAAGAAGGGCCCGAAACGGAACGACTTGTCGAAGCCGGGCAGCGGCAGAAGCAGCTCAGCGTTGAAGACAACCTTGCGCGTACCGCCGAGACGGGTATCCGGATCGTTGACGTTGCTGGGACCAAGGCTCGCCGTATCGTAGCCACGCACGGAACCGACGCCTCCAGCGTAAAAGTTCTTGTAGAACGGTAGCGTCTGCCCGGACAAGCCCTGGGCATAGCCCAGTTCGCCGTTGAGAAAGAGCACGATGTCCTTGGTCAGCGGAAAATAGCGTTGCTGCTGGTAAGTCAGGCGATAGAAGCTGAGGTCCACTCCCGGTATGGCCACTTCGAGAGCAGCCCGATGAACCCCCCCCGTCGTCGGGTAGATCGCGCTGTTCCGGCTGTCGCTCGTCCACGAAACCGTCACCGGAAGTGTGATGTTCGAGTCGCCGTGCTCCTTCTGGAAGTCGATGTACTGCTGCGGCGTCGCTGACGTCACCGGATCGATGTCGATGACCGTCTGATCGATTGCCAGCCCAAAGCTCAGCATGTCCTTCTCACCGATCGGAAAACCGAAGCGGACTCCACCACCGGTCGACTGCGACTTGAACGCGTAGCCGAGGGACGTCGGATTCAGGTTGCGGTGATAAAGGTCAAAACCCTGACTGATGCCATCGACGGTGAAATACGGGTTGGTGTAGTTGATTCCCACTGTCCGGTTAAGCTTACCTGTGTTCACCTGCAGCGAAAGGAAGCGACCCGAGCCGAAGATGTTCGCCTGTGAGATCGACCCCGAGAGCACCAGCTTTTCTGCGCTCGAATAACCGGCACCGATCGATAGGTTGCCAGTCGTTTTCTCGGCCACGTTGACGTTGACATCCACCTGATCGATCGTTCCGGCAACCGGTGGCGTTTCCACGTTGACCTCCGAAAAGTAGCCGGTACGGTCGATTCTTTCGCGCGATGCGGCTACACGTTCCGCGTCGTACCAACCGCCTTCCATCTGACGCATTTCCTGCCGGATGACCTCATCACGGGTTTTCGAATTGCCCGTGATGTTCACCCGCCGCACATAGGCCCGCTTGCCCGGATCGACGAAAATCGTAAACGCCGCCGTACGTTTCTCCTTGTCGAGCTCGGGCGAGGCATTGACGTTGGCAAAGGCATAACCCTGCGCGCCGAGTTTGTCGGCAATCGCCTTCGTGCTCGCGTTGAGTTTCTCGCGCGAAAAAACGTCACCAGCCTTGATGATGACCGACTGCCTGAATTCCTCATCAGGCAGAATGAGGTCGCCAGCCAGCTTGACCGAGGAAACCAGGTAACGCTCACCCTCGTTGATGCTGACGGTGATGTAGATATCCTTCTTGTCCGGACTGATCGACACCTGCGTCGACTCGACATTGAACTCCAGATATCCGCGATCGAGATAATAGGAACGCAGACTCTCGAGATCGGCGGACAGTTTCTGTTTCGAGTACTGGTCGCTCTTGGTGTACCAACTGATCCAGTTGGGCGTCCTGAGCTGAAAGACCGCCAGCAGATCCTTCTCCTTGAACGCCTGGACGCCGACGATATTGATCTGCTTGATCAGTGCAGGCTCACCTTCGTCAATATTGAAGTTGATCGCCACGCGGTTGCGGTCGAGCGGGGTGACCGTCGTCGTGATCACGACGGCGTACTTGCCGCGCGACAGATACTGGCGCTTGAGCTCCTGCTCCGCTTTCTCCAGCGTCGCGCGGTCGAAGGTGCGCGACAGGCCGATGCCGACCTCCTTCAACCCCTTGATCAGTTGATCCTTGTCAAATTCCTTCAGGCCGACGAAGTCTATCTGGGCGATCGCCGGACGCTCTTCAAGGACGATGATCAACACCTGACCGTCGTGCTCGACGCGAACATCCTTGAAGAACCCGGTGGCAAACAGCGTCTTGATCGCCTGCGCCGCCTTCTCGTCGTTCATGGTTTCGCCGACCTTGACCGGAAGGTAGCTGAACACCGTGCCAGCCTCGACGCGCTGGATCCCTTCGACGCGGATGTCCTTGACGGTAAACGGCTCCATGGCCGCTGCTGCGGAAGCAAAAAGGATCGCCACCAGACCTGCAGGCAGGTATATCTTCATAAGCTCAGCCGGAGAACAATCGATTGATGTCGTTGTAGAAGGCAAACGCCATCAGCATGAGCAGAAGGGCCAGACCGACTCGCTGGCCAACCTCCATGGTCCGCTCGGAAACTGGCCCACGCTTGATGATTTCGATCAGATAATACAACAAATGCCCCCCATCCAGAATCGGGATCGGGAGCAGATTGAGAACACCCAGGCTGATGCTGATCAAGGCAAGAAACTTCAGATAGTAGCCGACACCGAGTTGGGCGGACTGGCCTGCGTAGTCGGCGATCGTCACCGGCCCGCTGATGTTGCGCCAGGAGACCTCGCCGACAATCATCTTGCCGATCATGCGCAGGGTAAAGGCGGACTTGTCCCAGGTCTCGGCAAGCGCTTTGGCCAGGGCTGCGAGCGGCGCATGACTGACGATGGTCATCATTTCGGCACGCGAGCGACCATCGTCCATCACAGCCACACCAATTCGCCCGATCTCGCGGCCGCGTTCGTCGACGGCGACCGGCGTGACCGTCATTCGCATGTTCTCCCCGGCACGCCGGACGTCCACCTGCAGCGCCTTGCCAGGCGAAGCGCGGACGGCAGAGACCAGGTCGGCCCAAATCTGTATTTCCAGCCCGTTGATGGCCATTATTTCGTCACCGGAAAGCAGGCCAGCTGCCTCCGCCGCGCTGTTCCGACTGACCTTGCCGAGCACCGGCGGTAGGCTCGGACGATAAAGGCTGAGGCCAAGGCGGTCGAACGCTTCACCGTCCCAACCAGATTCCCGGATGGCCGCAACGGCCAGGCGGCGAACGGCGATTTCCTGCCGACGATTGATCACTTCGAGGTCGACCGAATCGTGTTCGGCCGCCTGGCGAAGCAGCAACCAACGCAGTTCCTGCCAGGTCTGCACACGATCGCTGCCCACCTTGAGGACGAGTTCTCCGCTCTCCACCCCGGCGGCGGCGGCGGCGCTCATCGCCGCCGGTGCCCCGAGAAGCGGTCTGAACTCCTCCGTGCCGTGCCAGAAGAGTCCCCAATAGAGAACAAGGGCAAGCATGAAGTTGGCCGCCGGTCCTGCCGCGACGATCGCCATTCGCTGCAGCACGGGCTGACGGTTGAAGCTGCGCGGCAGGTCCTCGACGGCAACGGATCCTTCGCGCTCGTCGACCATCTTGACGTAACCGCCCAGCGGAAACACGGCGATCACCCACTCCGTGCCGTCTCGACCGAAGCGTCGCCGCCAGAGCGGTCGGCCAAAACCGACCGAGAAACGCAGGACCTTCACGCCGACCTGGCGTGCAACGAGGAAGTGTCCCAATTCGTGAACGACGACAAGTACCCCGAGGGCAACCGCGAAAGCCGCCAGGTAATGGAAGAAAATGCCCATCAGCAGGCCATCCCGGCGATCAAGCGGCCGGCGGCCACGCGCGCACGCGCATCAGCCGCCAGAACCTCGTCGAGCGTCGTCAGGGCCGTGCCGCACGGCAGGCCGTCCATGACCCCTGAAATGATCCGGGAAATCTCCGTAAAGCGAATTCTGCCGTCGAGAAACGCCTGCACGGCAACCTCGTTGGCCGCGTTCAGCGTCGTCGGCGAGCTGCCGCCCTCGGCAAGGGCCCGATAGGCCAGCGCCAGGCAGGGGAAGCGCGCGAAATCGGGGCGGGCAAAATCAAGCGGTGGCGCTGCGCAGAGGTCGAGCGGCTCGACACCCGCTGCCATGCGCCGCGGATAAGCCAGCGCGTGCGCGATCGGCGTGCGCATGTCAGGCTGACCCAACTGGGCAATGAGCGAACCGTCGGCATACTGGACCAACGAGTGAACAAGGCTTTGCGGGTGGATGACGACACGAATCCGCTCTGCCGGAACGTTGAACAGCCAGTGGGCCTCGATCACCTCCAGGCCCTTGTTCATCATCGTCGCGGAATCGACCGATATCTTTCGCCCCATGCTCCAGGTCGGATGCGCGCACGCCTGCTCAGGCGTCACGGCATCCAGATCATGCGCCCCGATCTCGCGGAACGGGCCGCCGGACGCAGTGAGAAACAGGCCAAGGACTCCGCTTTCCGCCGGATTCCCGGCGTATCTGTCCGGCAGCGACTGAAAGATGGCGTTGTGCTCACTGTCGATCGGCAGCAACGTCGCGCCGTGCTCTTTCACCGCCCGCATGAAAACTGATCCTGCCATGACCAGTGCTTCCTTGTTGGCGAGCAGCACCTTCTTTCCGGCAACGACTGCGGCAAGTGTCGGCGGCAGGCCTGCCGCACCGACGATGGCGGCCATGACTCCGTCTGCCTCTGACAGCTGCGCAATCCGGATCAGGGCCTGCGGACCATGGTCTACTTCGGTCGGACAGTCGACGGCCGCCAGCCGCGCAGCAAGCTCGGCCGCCAGTGCAACGTCACCAAGGACAGCGTGGCGCGGTTGGAATTCGATACATTGTGCGAACAGCTGGTCCACCTGGTGATGCGCCGTTAGGGCGAGGATCCGGTAACGCTGCGCATGCAGACGCACGACCGCCAGCGTACTGAGGCCGATCGAACCCGTCGAGCCGAGCACCACCAGATTCTGCACCGCCGTGTCGGAGTTCATCAGCGCCAGGTGAGCAACCAGAACAAGGCCACCAGGGGCAAGGTCGAGGTCAGACTATCGATGCGGTCGAGCATCCCGCCGTGCCCCGGCAGAATCTGGCTGCTGTCCTTCAGGCCCGCTTGCCGTTTGAGCAACGACTCGAAGAGGTCGCCAAGAATGCTCATCGCCGTCAGGGCGAGCAGCACGGCGAGGAGCAACGGGAGATTGTCGGCGAGAATCTCCGGTAGCTTCGACCTGGCGAGAAAACCGTAGACAACGACGCCGAGAGCACCGCCGATCGCCCCTTCCCAGGTCTTGCCCGGACTGATCCCCGGAGCCAGTTTGTGCCTGCCGAAACGACGCCCGGCAAAATAGGCGCCGATATCAGCCAGCCAGACGACAAGCATGACGCCAAGCAGGAAGAACGGCCCGGCCTGGCGGATTTGCGCTAACGCCAACCAGGCCGGCAGAATCAGCAAGACACCGGTCGCCAGACCGAGCGCACGATTGCTCAGCGGCCATCGCCGGCGCAGCCAGACCGGCACGACCAGCAGCCAGAAAGCAGCGGCCGGCACGTAGAACCAACGTCCCAGGCGCCATGCAGCTTCCTGGAAGCCGGACGCCAGGCCGACTGCCGCCGGGTCGAAGGCGGCGATCGCCGCACAGGCAAAGATGAGAAACACACCAAACGCCAGGCGGGCAGCCTGGCCGAGCATCATCAGGGCACCCCACTCCCAGGCAGCAATGGCCGCGATTGCCGAAACGAAAAACAGCCAACCCGGCGGCGGGAGGTAGACGAGCGCGCCGAAAAAAGCGGCAAACAGAACAAGCGCGGTGATGACCCGCGTCCTAAGCATCGATTGGCGGATCCGGCGGGCGGTCGACAGAGGACGAACCGGCAGTCAACTGCTCACTCGTGCGCCCAAAGCGACGTTCGCGCTGCTGATAAGAGGCGATCGCGCTGTCGAAAGCCAGTGCATCGAACTCGGGCCAGAGGACGTCGGTGAAGTAGAGCTCGGAGTAGGCCAGTTGCCAGAGAAGGAAGTTGCTGATTCGCTGCTCGCCACCTGTACGGATGAACAAATCGGGTTCAGGCGCATAACTCATCGCCAGATAGGGCGCCAGATCGGCTTCGCTCCACTCGCCGCGCTTTTCCGGTTCAGCAATACGCAAACGGTTGACTGCCTGCAGTATGTCCCAACGCCCGCCGTAATTGGCCGCAATAGTCAGGATCAGGCGGCTGTTGCCGGCTGTTCGCTGCTCCGAAGCTTCGATCAGCGCCTGCAGTTCCGGATCGAAACGCGACAAGTCGCCGACCACCCGCAAACGGACGCCGTTACGATCGAGCTTGCGGACTTCCTCGCGCAGCGCACGGCCGAAGAGCTGCATCAGCAAGGAAACCTCTTCCGGCGGGCGGCGCCAGTTCTCCGAACTGAAAGCAAACAGGGTCAGATACTTGACGCCCCGCGCAAGACAGGCCTTGACGGTTCCGCGCACCGTTTCCACACCACGATGATGGCCCGCAACGCGTGGCAACAACCTCTTCCTGGCCCAGCGCCCGTTGCCATCCATGATGATTGCAACATGCCCGGGCACCGCCGTAATGGTCGGTACGTTTCTTGTCGAACTGGAAAACAGCGCCATCGGAATGCCCTGTCCGAGTACCGCTAAATGGCCATCAACTCGGTTTCCTTGTGAACAAGCTGCTTGTCGATCTCCGCCACGTAACGATCGGTGAGCTTCTGCACTTCATCCTGCGCCCGGTGTTCATCGTCCTCGGAACACTCCTTGTTCTTCAGCATTTCCTTCAGTGTGGCGATGGCGTCGCGCCGCAGGTTGCGTACCGCCACTTTGGCGCCTTCGCCTTCGCCCTTGACCACTTTGATCAGTTCCCGCCGTCTTTCCTCGGTCAGCGGCGGCATCGGAACACGGATCAGCTCTCCCTGCGCCGACGGATTGAGCCCCAGATCCGAATCACGAATCGCTTTTTCGACCTTCGCCAACATGTTTTTTTCCCATGGCTGCACGCCAAGGGTCCGGGCATCGAGCAAGTTTACGTTGGCCACGGTGTTGATCGGTACGAGCGAGCCATAGTACTCGACCTGCACGTGATCCAGCAGACCCGTGTGCGCCCGTCCGGTACGCACTTTGGCCAAGTCCGTCCTGAGCGCCTCGAGCGATTTCTGCATCTTTCGTTCGGTCAGCTTCTTCACCTCTGCAATCGACATCTTCGCCTCCGTCAGCAACAATATACCAGCGTACCTTCGTCTTCACCCATCGTCACCCGCAGCAGCGCACCTGACTTGAAAATCGAGAAGACGTTGATCGGCAGGCGCTGATCCCGGCAAAGCGCGAACGCCGTGGCATCCATGACCGCGAGATTCTGCGCAATCGCATCGTCAAAGCTGATCCGATCGTAGCGTCGAGCCAAGGGATCCTTTTTCGGATCGGCCGCGTAGATGCCATCGACCTTGGTCGCCTTGAGAACGATCTCTGCGCCGATTTCTGCGCCACGCAAAGCGGCGGCAGTATCGGTCGTGAAAAACGGGTTACCGGTTCCGGCAGCGAAAATCACCGTCCTCCCCTGCTCCAGATAACGGATGGCCTTGCCACGAATGTACGGCTCGACAACCTGCTCGATGTTGAGCGCTGACTGTACGCGCGAAACCATCCCTGCCGCCCGCATGGCATCGTGCAAGGCAAGGCCATTCATTACCGTCGCCAGCATCCCCATGTAGTCGGCCTGGGCACGATCCATGCCACTGGCGGCGGGAGCAACACCACGAAAAATGTTTCCCCCGCCGATCACCACCCCGACCTGCACACCCAGGTCGACAATGCCCTTGATCTCGGCCACGATGCCGGTAATCGTCTGCCGGTTGATTCCGTAGGCGTCCCCACCCATGAGCGCCTCGCCGGACAGCTTGAGCAGAATGCGTTTGTATTTCGGCGTCTTGTCGGCCATCGGCGAATCCTCCTCTGGTCAGGTCTGTTCGCTGGCGTCGGTGACTACTTTTGGGCCGCTGCCGCCTGGGCGGCCACTTCGGCGGCGAAATCGTTGCTTCGCTTGGCCAAGCCCTCGCCGACGACAAAAAGCGAGAACGCGTTCACGCTCGAGCCCTTGGTCTTGAGCAGCTGGGCAATCGTTTGCTTGCTGTCCTCGGCCTTGACGAAGACCTGGCCAAGCAGGGTGACTTCATTGAGGAATTTCTGCACCGAGCCGTCGGCAATCTTTTCGATCATCGCATCCGGCTTGCCGGCCTCGCGCGCCTTTTCGACGGCGATCCGGCGCTCACTGTCGATCAGGTCGCCGGCAACACCCGAAGCGTCGAGCGCCTTCGGCTTGGCTGCCGCGATGTGCATGGCCAGATCCTTGCCGAGCTGATCATCGCCACCTGTGCGATCGACAACGACGCCGATTTTCGCTCCGCCGTGGACGTAGGAAGAAAGCTTGCCGCTCGCCCGCATGCGCACAAAACGGCGTATCGACATGTTCTCGCCAATCTTCCCGACCAGTGCGGTGCGTGTCGATTCGACCGTACCGTCGCCCATGGGCAAGACCGCCAGGGCAGCGACATCCGCCGGATCGTGGTGTGCGACCAGCGCCGCGCAGTCGGTGGCAAGCTTCAGGAAATCATCGTTCTTGGCAACGAAGTCGGTCTCGCAGTTGATCTCGACCATGGCCCCCACCTGCCCGTCGTCTGCCAGATGGATCGCCACAACGCCCTCGGCGGTAATCCGGCTGGCCGCCTTGCTCGCCTTCGATCCCAGCTTCACCCGCAGCAACTCTTCCGCCTTGTTGAGGTCGCCCGCCGCCTCAGTGAGGGCTCTCTTGCATTCCATCATGGGCGCGTCGGTTCTCTCGCGCAGTTCCTTCACCATGCTTGCGGTAATCTCCGCCATCTCATTCTCCACTTGCCGAGACGACCGGAAACACCGGCCGCACATCGCTAAACACGTTCAAGAAAAAGCAAACTCCAATTATCCTGCCGTCGTCGCCAACCAGCGGCCCGCACTGGCGACGATCAGTCGTCGTCCGCTTCCTCGACGAACTCGTCAGCCGAAACGGCTTCCAGGATCTCCTCGACGAACTGACTGCGTCCTTCGAGAATGGCGTCAGCAACGCCGCGTGCATACAGACGGATCGCCCGTGACGAATCGTCATTGCCCGGAATCACATAGTCAACTCCGTCCGGCGAATGGTTGGTATCGACAACAGCGACGACAGGGATGCCCAGCTTGTTCGCTTCGGTAATGGCGATCTTGTGATAGCCGACATCCACGACGAAGAGCGCGTCAGGCAATGACCCCATTTCCTTGATGCCGCCAATCGCCTTGTGCATCTTGTCCAGATCCCGCGTCACCATCAAGGCTTCCTTCTTGCCCAGACGATCGAGGGAACCATCCTCGCACATGACTTCCATCTCCTTGAGCCGCTTGAGCGACAGCTTGATGGTCTTGAAATTCGTCAGCATGCCGCCGAGCCAGCGCTGCTCGACATAGGGGCAGGCGCAGCGCACCGCTTCCTCGGCCATGATCTCACGCGCCTGGCGTTTGGTCCCGACAAACAGGATGGTACCCTTGTTGGCGGACAGCCTGCGCACGAAGGCCATCGCCTCGTTGTACTTGGCGAGCGTCTTCTCAAGGTTGACGATGTGAATCTTGTTGCGTGCGCCGAAGATGTACGGCGCCATCTTGGGATTCCAGAAGCGTGTCTGGTGGCCGAAATGGACACCGGCCTCAAGCATTTGACGCATCGTTGTGGACATAGGTTGGTACTCTCAAGTCAGGGTTGGACCACCATTCGCCCAGCTACCGCCCACCGATCCGGCAGGCACCCTCGATCAGGCGAATGTGCGTGATGAAACGTACCCGTCGGATACGCTCCGCGCCCCGGCAGGGCGCATTTTCTTTTTCTCGCCGATAGTGGTCAGCAAAAAGCTGCGATAGTATCATCAAGCGCGGCGATATTTCAATGCACGCCGCCTGTTCGCCTGTTCGCAACCGCACACGCGGACTCGCTGAAAGTGGCCGAACTCCTTTGCTCACTGTAGGCCCTTTCGGCAGGGAATGGGCAGCAAATTGCCTAAGCTCGCGGCTTCCTTTATTCTTCGCACCTCCCCACCCTGGCGTCGAGTCGCAACGTATGGCCATCCCCATCAAGAGCCCACAGAAGATCGAAAAAATGCGCCTGGCGGGCCGCCTCACGTCCGAAGTGCTCGACTACATCACGCCACATGTGCGCGCCGGAATAAGCACTGCTGAACTTGACCGGCTATGCCACGACTATATCGTCGACGTTCAGCAGGCTATTCCGGCGCCACTCAATTACTCCCCCCCCGGCTACAAGCCCTATCCGAAGTCGATCTGCGCTTCGCTCAATCATCAGGTCTGTCACGGCGTTCCCGGCGACCGGCAGCTCAAGAACGGGGACATCGTCAACCTTGATGTCACGGTCATCAAGGATGGCTACCATGGTGACAGCAGCCGCATGTTTCTGATCGGGGAAACTTCGGTTCTCGCCCGTCGCCTGTGCGAGGTCACCTTCGAGTGCCTCTGGCTGGGCATCATGCAGGTTCGCGCCGGCGCATCGCTCGGCGACATCGGTCACGCCATCCAGCAGCACGCAGAACGGTCGGGCTATTCGGTCGTCCGCGAATTCTGCGGGCACGGCATCGGCGAAAAGTTCCACGAGGAACCGCAAGTTCTACACTACGGCCGACCCCACACCGGCATCACGCTCGAGCCAGGAATGGTGTTCACGATAGAACCGATGATCAATGCCGGCAAAGCCGCCATACGCACGATGTCGGACGGGTGGACGATCGTGACCAAGGATCACAGCCTTTCAGCCCAATGGGAGCACACCATCCTGGTCACCGAAGGCGGTTTCGAGGTGCTTACCGTGTCCGAAGGGAGCCGCCCCCGACCTGACTGGATCGGCTAGCCGATGATGGACAACGAGGTGTTCGAACGCCAGGCACTGCTTGCCGCGTTTCGCAACCGCTTGCAGAGCGGACAGGCGGCCATCCGCCAGAGCTATCTGGCCGATGGAGATGCCGCGCGTCTGCTCACCGATCGGTGTCGCCTGATCGACGAGTCCCTGTGCGAGTTGTGGCAAGGACTCGAACTGCCGCCTTCCCTCAGCCTCGTCGCGGTTGGCGGCTACGGCCGGGGAGAGCTTTTTCCGGCTTCTGACGTCGATCTGCTGCTCCTCCTGCCGTGTTCGCCCGATCCAGCGTTGACCACCCAGCTGGAACAAGCGGTTGCCCTGTTCTACGACAGCCGGCTGGATGTTGCTCCGAGTGTTCGTACCGTTGACGAATGCGTGCAGGCGGCAAGCAGTGATCTGACGATCCAGACGGCGCTCCTCGAGGCCCGCTTACTCACTGGCAGCGAAGCGCTTTTTCAGGAGTTCCTGACCAGGCTGCAGAATGTTCTTGATCCACATGCGTTCTTCGAGGCCAAGCGGAAGGAACAGGAAGAACGTCATCTGCGCTTCCACCATTCGCCGTACAGCCTGGAGCCCAACTTCAAGGAGGCCCCGGGTGGCCTGCGCGATCTCCAGACCATCCTCTGGGTGACGCGCGCCGCAGGCTACGGCAGTACGTGGCATGACTTGGCCAGGCACGGTTTTCTCACGGCGGAAGAAGAAGATCTACTTCTTGGAAGCGTTGCCTTTCTGCGACGGTTGCGGATTCGCCTGCATCTCCATGTCGGTCGTCGCGAAGACCGGCTGCTCTTCGACTACCAGACGGCGCTCGCCCACCAGATGGGCTATGCCGCCACGCCTACCCGCCGGGCCAGCGAGCGCCTCATGCAGGAATACTACCGAACGGCAAAAAGAGTAACGCAGATCAATACGATACTATTGCTCAACATCGGCGCCGCGATGGCCCCGCAAGGCCAGCAGGTGACCCAACGCATCGACGAGCACTTCCAGAACCGACACGACTTGCTCGACGTGGTCGACGAAGAGGTCTTCAACCGGAAGCCGGCGCTGCTTCTCGAAGCGTTTCTGGTCATGCAGCAACATCCCGAGTTGCAGGGTATGTCGGCTCGCACCTTGCGCGCCCTGTGGCACGCCAGGACGCTGATCGACCAGCGCTTCCGTCTTGATCCGGCGAACCGCGTCCGTTTTCTACAACTCCTGCAGCAGCCGCGCGGCGTGGTGCACGAGTTCCGCCGCATGAATCAGTTCGGCATCCTCGGCCGCTACCTGCCCAACTTCGGCCAGATTGTCGGGCAAATGCAACATGACCTGTTCCATGTATACACGGTAGATCAGCACATGCTGCAGGTACTGCGCAATCTGCGACGTTTCATGGCCGACGACTTTACGCACGAATATCCGCTGTGCAGCGAATTGATCGGCGACTTCCCGCACCCCTGGGTGCTCTACATCGCAGCTCTGTTCCACGATATCGCCAAGGGCCGGGGAGGCGATCACTCAACACTCGGCGCGCGCGACGCGGCCGAATTCTGCGCTCACCACGGCCTCGCCACGGAGGACAGCGAGCTGGTCGTCTGGCTTGTCCGCCACCACCTGCTGATGTCAGCGGTGGCGCAGAAGCAGGATATCGCCGACCCGGACGTCGTCGGCGCTTTTGCCGCCATGGTCAAGGATGAACGTCACTTGACCGCCCTTTATCTTTTCACCGTGGCGGACATCCGCGGCACCAGTCCGAAGGTGTGGAACAGCTGGAAAGGGCAGTTGCTTGAGCAGCTTTTCCGCAGTACCTGCCGAACGCTTCTCTCCGGTGGTCAGGTCCCCGTGCGACAGGGACTGATCGAAGAAAGACAGCAGGAAGCACTGCGCTTGCTGCGCTACTTCGCACTCCCCGAAGCCGTACACCAGCGTTTGTGGAAACAACTCGATGCCGTCTATTTCCTGCGCCATTCGGCAGAAGAAATCGCCTGGCACACGCGCGCCCTGCATTACCGGACCGGAATCGAAGATCCTGTCGTCAAGGCGCGCGTCAACCCGCACGGCGAGGGGCTGGAGGTACTGATCTACACGCGCGATCAGCATGATCTGTTCGCGCGTCTCGTCGGCTTCTTCAGTCGGGCGGGCTATACGATTGTCGACGCGAAGATACACACCACGCGGCATGGCTACGCCCTCGACAGCTTCATGCTGCTCGATCTTGGTGATCGTGGCAGCGATCGGGCGATGATCAGCTATATCGAGCATGAACTGGCCGAGCGCCTGCGCCGCCGAAGCCCGCCGGAAGCACCGGGCAGTGGGCGCATTTCCCGGCAGGTCAAGCACTTTCCGATGCAGCCGGTGGTCACCATCGAGCTGGACGAAAGAGGCCAGCATTACGTCCTGTCGGTGAACGCCGCCGATCGTCCTGGTCTGCTCTATTCGATCGCGATGACCTTGGCCGCCCATGGCGCCAATCTGCACACGGCCAAGATCTCGACCCTGGGTGAACGTGTCGAGGATACCTTCCTGATCAGCGGCGGTGACCTCGGAGAGACCGCCAGCCGAATCAAGCTGGAAACCGAATTGCTCGAGCGGCTGAAGCTTTGACCGGGTCAACCGCAGGCACGATCAACGGGCGGAGCAGGGGGCAAGACAGGCAAGCGAAGATCAGCAGGTGTCGGTTTTTTTTACACCAGAAAGCCTATGGGCTTTTCCTGCCGTTCTCGGCAAGATGGTAAACCGATGATTTAGACGTGGATTCATTTGGCTAGTTGACGATGGCACAGGATTTGCTATGCTTTGATCTGGATACGGCTTGCCGATCAAGAGCGTGAGAACGCTGCAAGTGTCCCCGCAACGGGGCCAGATGCTCCGATGTGATATTTCTTGCGCATCAGCGAGCCGCGCGCAGGGTACACTGACATGCGCTGGAGACGTGGCAGTTGCAGTCGGAGTCGCCTTCCATCGGAAAGGCCGCTCGCAAGCGGAGTTCACGGAGTCGTCAGGCTGGCGCTGCCGGCTGACGGCCGGAGGGTTTGGGTTTTGCAGTACGGCAATGGCAAGCTGAATAACTGGGAGCAGCATTCATGAGAAACTTGAAGTCGATTGACGAAGCAGGACAGTCGCCAGCATCTTCGCCCGCTGAGAGCGATGCAGTCAGTTCCGCAAAGACTTCGCCTAGCGACCTGAGTCGGCGGCGCTTGGTACGTGGCGCCATGGCCGTTGCGCCGGTGGTTCTGACGCTGCGCAGTGGCGGCGTGCTCGCGGCAGCTTCTTGTATCGGTGTCAGCCAGATTACATCGACCAACGCAAGCGGGGACTTCACCGGCAACGGCGTCTCGGTCGTCGGCGATGAATGCATCGACAGCTATTCCCAGAACCCAGGCGTGTGTCCGGGAACCAGAATCACTGGCGGCACATCCAGCGGCGTCTTTGTCGTCGACCCAGGGGGAGTTCCTGGCACGCTTCGCTGCCCGGGAAAGGCGAACATGAATGTCGCAATCCTCAGTTCAGCCGCCGTCACATCGCTCGTAAGCTGAGTTCCACCGCCGTGCGGCCTGTCGGCCTGCGCTCGATACCCTTCGGCATTCTCTGACCCGGCGTCGAACCGCATGGCTGACGCGGCATGGGAACCGTTGCGCCGCGTCCGCAGGACTGCGGCCGGCAATGGTCTGCTCTGGCGAGCTTGGGAAGACGATCTCTACATCGTTTATCAGCCATCGTCGGCCGAGACACACGTCTTCAACGAAACAACTGCCTCACTCCTGCGCTGCCTCGACGAGAGTCCCGTCACTTTGCGCCAATTGAAGGCACGCGCGGAAGATGCACTCGGGGCACAGCGCGGCGCCCTCGCCGAAGCAGATCTTGCCTTTGCCGTGCGCAGGCTGGATGAGCTCGGCCTGATCGGCTGCATGAACGAAATGGACGACGTTCAGTGACGATCGGCGATCTTGCTCGCCAGGACGTTGCAGAACGACTGGCGGGCGATGGTCTGGGCGTCCGTTTCGGTCCATTCAATATCCGGGTTCGTTCCGACCTCCCGGCTTTTGCCGCCCTCGCTCACCAGCTTTACGCGCCGTACCCCACACTCACGGCAGAAGCTTTCAGCGACTTTCACGTCCGCCTTGCCTGGCCGCGCGGCCTGCGTCGCTGGTGGCGCCGACAGGTCTGTTTCACCGTCGACGGACAGTCCCCGTTTGCTCCCTATGCTGTTGAGCATGCCTTGCCAGCACTGGAGTGGGGAATCAACTGGTGCGTCGCGACGCGTTCGCATCACCTGCTGATGCTGCATTCGGCTGTCGTCGAGCGCCACGGCAAGGCGATGCTGTTTCCCGCCTGGCCGGGGCACGGCAAGTCGACACTGTGCACAGCGCTCATCCACTCGGGCTGGCGCCTGCTTTCCGACGAATTCGGCCTCGTCCGGCCGGCAGACGGATCAGTCTTGCCCATCCCTCGTCTTATCCCGTTGAAGAACGAGTCGATCGACGTAATGCGCCGATTCCGGCCGCAAGCCGTCATCGGCCCAGCGTTTTTCGGCACGCGCAAGGGAACCGTGGCACACGTCCGGCCGCCGCTCGAAAGCATCAGGCGGGCGGAAGAGCCGGCCCGGCCTCGCTGGCTGGTTTTCCCGCGCTGGCTTGCCGAAGCGCCACTCAGCCTGGTGGAAATGCCAAAAAGCCAGGCCTTCCTGATGGTTGCGACAAACTCG
>WBZP01002252.1_pt2 | contig 17463 bp, 17 predicted proteins | sample 5204301 | NCBI WGS metagenome assembly WBZP01 (sample SAMN12412401, study PRJNA552823) | activated sludge metagenome | isolation source: activated sludge from nitrification reactor of wastewater treatment plant... | place: USA: Pennsylvania | collected 2017 | reverse complement strand
CATCCTCTACAAATACTTTTTCTTTTTTCAGTAAATCTTCCATTAAAGTGGGCGTAGCAAAATGATGTTTGCCAGAAAGCATTCCATTGCGGTTCACCACCCGCTGTGCCGGAACTTTTGGTTTGGCAGATCCGGCAGCATTCATGGCCCAACCCACCATGCGGGCACTCAGCCGGGTGCCTAGATAAGTGGCAATAGCACCATAGGTTGTAACCCTGCCTTTTGGAACCTGTCGCACCACATCGTATACGTCTTCAAAAAAACTGTACTCTTGAACGCCTTTGACAGGAGCTTTTTTGATAGACTCTTTCGCAACCGTCTTTTTATGAATTGTTTTTTTCATGATGTTTTGCTGCCAGCAGATCGCTTCTCCTTGGTTCGGGCACAGCCTCGTACTGGTAAGGGCAATGCCGGCAGCCATTACCACAGCAATAGCCTTTTTTTAAATGATAATTTTCAGTGAGCACAATATACCCCTCTTCATTATAATAGTAGTCTTCCCCTTCGAGCAGGCTATTGTTCATCATTGCGGGTGATCTCTTTTAATTGTTCATCAAGGTCTGCAATTTTTCCAGGTAACCTGAATTGCAGATAATGAATTTTTTTACTCTGTGCGATATCGAGTTTTTCGTAGTGGGTTTTTATTTTCAGTGTTTCTTTGACGGACTCGTTGGCATAAACGTTATCCGTGTCTTCAACAAGGGTAAGTCCATAAAGTTCGATAACCAGTTTAGTAAACCTGTACAATTGAGGGGAATCCGTTTTTAGATGAATTATCCCCCCTGGCTTAAGAAACCTGCTGTATAACCTGAGAAACCTGGGATGTGTAAGTCGTTTCTTTGATTTCGACCATCGGAGTTGAGGGTCAGGGAAAGTTATCCATATTTCACTTACTTCACCTGGTGCAAAATACCGATCAATCATTTCAATCTGGGTTCTGAGAAAACCAACATTATTCAAGCCTTGATCAAGCGCTTTTCTTGCGCCGAGATACATCCGGTTTCCCTTTACATCAACACCGATGAAATTCTGTTCAGGAAATAAGGTTGCCAGCCCGGTGGCATATTCCCCCCTTCCGCAGGCCAGTTCCAGGATAATGGGGTGCTCATTTTTAAAAAAGCCATTCCATTTTCCCTGCATGGCTTCGGGGTATTCCAGTACATTTGGAAATGCCTTAATCTGTGCAAAGCGTAATAATTTCTTTTGAGCCATTGGGCGGCAAATATAAAAAATGCTTTTGTAGGTTAGGGTCGAGAAATCCTGTAAGGCCTTAATTTAGTCTCCAGAATCAAATACTTAAAAGTGAAGTGGATAAAAATTGCAGAAAGTCGGGAAGAACTGCATTTGTCTTCGGATGGAACAGCCCATGCCGAAGCTGATGGCCGGAGATTCTGTATTGTAGTGTATAAAGAGCAATTATACGCCTGCGCATCAAAATGCCCGCATGCAGGCGGTACTATGGCGGAGGGATATGTGGATGCGGTAGGAAATATTGTTTGCCCCGTTCACAGGTATAAATTCGACCTGCGAACAGGCCGCAACAGCAGTGGGGAGGGCTATTATTTAAAAACTTTCCCTGTAGAAGAAAGGCCGGAAGGTATATTTGTGGGATTTAAGACCGGGGGGCTTTTCGGCAGCTAAAATAGTTTCGATAATTTTTCCACTACAAGTTAAAAACCCTTATTTTTGCCCTCCCAAAACCGGAAACGGAAAGGGTGTATTCCTCCTTAGCTCAGTTGGTTAGAGCATCTGACTGTTAATCAGAGGGTCGCTGGTTCAAGTCCAGCAGGGGGAGCGGAAAACCAAGCACTTACTTATCGTAGGTGCTTTTTTATGCCCGCTTATCACGGAAAAGCTGTGTTGAAATATGTTCACAGTGAATAGTAAAGAGAGATCATTTCAGGAGAACCACATACCCGGTTCTTAAAGTCTGCGGTATGCCTTTGAAATAATAAGAAGCCTGCCATACAAAAGTACCCGGCTCTGTCGGAACACCTTTATAACTACCATTCCATTTCAGGTAGGGATCGGTACTTGAAAAAACCAGGGTTCCCCACCTATTATATATTGAAAGGGTATAATTGCTCAGTTTCGACAGGTTACCCAACGGCCCAAAATGATTGTTGCCGGCAGTACTGTTCGGATAAAATGCAGAAGGAAAATAAACAGCATCGATTTGCTTATTTACAGATAGCGACAGGTCCGCCGTTCCCATGCATCCGGAAATTGATTTCAGTTTTACAGATATGGCAACAGAAGTATCAGCCACAATAGTTTGTTGAGCCAGATGCTGTAAAGGAAACAAACGTATGGGCTCCCATGCAATAACATCATAACCGACAGGTGATGATATTGATAATCCCACCACAGTTCCGGGGTTTACATTGTTGGCCGTACTTACCAGAACGGGATCAAAATTACCAGGAGAAATATTAATGTTGGCCCGCAGGAATAAGCTATCACATCCTTCAATCGTCCTCACAGTATCAATAACGGATTGAGAAGATGTATATACAGTATTGTGAAAAACAATGCTGCCGCATCCTGTTATTGTTGTGTCTTTTGCTACGGGCAGGAGATTTCTTACTATAATATGTATTTTCTTATAAATGCTGTCGCAGCCCTGGTTATTCCTTGTTGTGTCTGAAAGGACAGTAGAAGTAATGTAGTTTATTCCGCCAAAACTTACACTGCCACAGCCCACCATGCTGGTATCATGAATAGCAGGTACCAGTGGAGCGATGATAACACTGGTGATATTGTAAATACTGTCGCAACCCTGCATACTTCTGATCGTATCTTTTACGATGGTTGATGAAGTATATGTTATTCCACCAAATACTACACTGCTGCAACTGCTGATGGTAGCATTGTGAATTGTTGCTGCAACTGGTGTGATGATAATATTGGTGATATTGTAAATACTGTCGCAACCATGCATATTTCTGATCGTATCTTTTACAATGGTTGATGAAGTATAAGTTATCCCACCAAATACTACACTGCTGCAACTGCTGATGGTAGCATTGTGAGTTGTTGCTGCAACTGGTGTGATGATAATATTGGTGATATTGTAAATACTGTCGCAACCATGCATACTTCTGATCGTATCTTTTACAATGGTTGATGAAGTATAAGTTATCCCACCAAATACTACACTGCTGCAACTGCTGATGGTAGCATTGTGAGTTGCAGCAGTAACCTGGGTAACTACAATATGAGTGATGTTGTATACACTGTCGAGATTATGAACACTCCTGATGGTATCTGTAACGGTTGTAGAAGCCGTATAAGTTGTACCGTTAAAACTCACATTGTTACAACCACTGATAGTAGTATGATTTGTTTGTGGAGAAAGGCCCGGCTGAATTACTGCATTCTGCGTCATTGCAATTGTTATGATATCGGGGTTTGGGTTAACGGGATTAGTAAACTCAATTCCCATAATTGCCAGGGGGCCGTTGTAAAATGCAGCTATATCAATCTCTTTGGCAGCAGGAACAAATAGTCCCATTTCTATCGGGCTTGATTGTAAAGCAAGGCAATTGTTGTAGTTAAGTACCATAACGCCCCCTGTAGAAACAACCATGCCTGAAATTAGATTTACAGTCTGAATTGCCGTATAAGTTCCATCCGATAATAATAACCTGACATCTGCCTTTCCGCTATAACTGTTGTTGAAACACACAATGAGAAAATCAATTCCCGGCCCGTTAAAAAATCCCTGGTTCCAGGTTAGTAATATAGTATCGCTTACCGTAGCGCCGGGAACATGATCAATATTGGCCCAGCCGGTATTCATCAGGGGATTATTGGTAATGAAAGCAGGGTCGGCGTTGGGGTGACTGATCGGCCTTTTAGCAACGTTATTGATAAAGTTCGACAGGGTGTATCCCGGGAATACTGGCTGCGCCGGGCAATATGAGCATGTGAGCAAACAGGTAATGACGATTACCGAAAATATGGTGGCCTTAAAACTCATTGGCATTTAGCTTTGGACAGCCTCTGTTCTGCGTCAAGGCGGAGAACTGATCTTGCTCTAAGATAATGATACCGGTAGCAAATATTAAAAATTTACATCAGCTGCCCGGTTTACTTGTTGAAATGCAACCAGGCCTGTGGTGAAACCTGGGCTTATTTACCTGTTTGCGGCTCCTTATCTTAAAGGTACAGGTAATGGCAAAAAATGGAGATAGTTATAAAATCTTCTTTTACACCTTGAAAGCAGGATGCCGGAGAAATATCAAATGAAAATGCCGGAAGAAATGCAGCAACAAATGATAGGCGATGCAAAAAAAGCAGTGACCGAAAATGAAGCCAGCTTGGAAAAGGCGGATCTCCAGTTTAAAAAAATATTTGAAGATGTACATGTACAGGCAAAAAATGTTGAAGGAAGCTGAAGATCCAAACAATAAAAACGGGTTTAAAATTTTTGTATAAAAGGAATATGAAGGCAAAAGCAATCAATGGAAAATGACATTTCGTGCCGGGAAAGAAGTGGTAGAACCAGCCAGGGAATTTGTAAAACAATGGATTTCGGAAATTAAATAATATGGCTCTTCACTTTTGATTTCTTGGTTGGGTTTTGAAATCTTTCTCCCAACTCAGGCTTATGCCGGGTGACGGAAGACCAATAACAAAACAACTGATCGTTCAATAAATAAAACGGCTCCTTAACCGGGGCCATTTTTTATTTTCCCTGTTTAGGAATTGGTGCAGCCGGTTGATTCGCTATACAGGTTCAGAAACAAAATACCCCGGCATGAAATATTTGAAAATAGTAGCTTTGCGGGGATAACTCCCTATGTATAATTTTTACGATACTGTAAAACAACAGCCTGACAAATACAGGCAATTTAGCTGCGGAGAATCGCTTATTACCATTTTTAATTGCCCGCTCGAAACAAAATTTACTGATCTGTGGAGTCATTATAATTACATTGTTTTTGTAACAGAAGGCAGAAAAATATGGCATACAGCACATGGCTCTTATGACCTGCAAAAAGGAAATTGCATGCTGGTGAGAAAAGGGGCAACCATTGTAGAACAATTCTTTGATGCCCGCTTTTGTGTGTACCTTTTCTTTATTGAAGATGAATTTATTTGCGATACGCTTAAAACAAAAGCACTATCCTATAGAAAACGGGAATCCCAAAATTTTGAGCCTGTCATTCCAATCAGCAAAACAAATACCCTGGAAGCATTTTTTATTTCTATATCAGCATTTTTTTCAGAACATAAAGAACCTGATCCGATACTGCTTGAATTAAAATTCAGGGAACTGATCCTAACCATTGCAGATGATCCAAATAACGCAGGCCTGCTTGGTTATTTCTGTACACTGCTGAACGAACCGCAATCCATATCATTACAGAGACTCATGGAAGACAATTTCTGTTTTAACCTTAAACTGGAGGAATATGCACAGATGAGCAACCGAAGCCTCTCTGCTTTTAAAAGGGATTTTCAAAAACAGTTTTATTCCACACCCGGAAAATGGTTACTCGAAAAAAGATTGAACCATGCCATGTATCTCCTTACCACTAAAAACAGGAATGTAAATGAAGCGGCTTTCGAAAGCGGCTTTGCAAACCCGTCGCACTTCAGCCGTTCATTTAAAGAAAAATTCGGTATTTCCCCTGCATCCGTAAAACCCATAGAGTTGAACTGAACTTTTAAGTAAGAATCCTGGACTTTTAAGCAAAGCCCTTTGATAAAGACAAAAATAATTTTGTGCTTTATTAAAAACTAAAAAAATTAAAAGTCAAAATGATTCAGACAAGTTTTAATCCAAACAAAGCATTGTGGGAGAAAGGGGATTTTACCCGTATAGCCGACACCATGCGTGAAAGCGGTGAAACACTCGTATCCGGTCTCGGAATTACAAAAGGCACTCGTGTACTTGATCTCGGTTGTGGCGATGGCACCACAGCTATTCCTGCAGCAAGGCGGGGCGCTCATGTTGTAGGAGTAGATATAGCCGGTAATCTTGTAGAGGCCGGTAATAAAAGAGCCACAGCAGAAGCGCTTTCCAATTGTATTTTCCAGGAAGGCGATGCCTGTGACCTTGCAGATATCAGCAACCAGTCTTTCGATTTGGTTGTTACCATTTTTGGAGCCATGTTCGCCCCAAAACCAATGGATGTTGCCAAAGAAATGGTTCGTGTAACCCGGAGGAGCGGAAAAATTGTTATGGGAAACTGGATACCGAATGATCCAACATTGGTGGCGCAGATTTTAAAAATAAGTTCTGCTTATACCCCACCACCACCGGAAGGCTTTATCAGCCCGATGTTGTGGGGAATAGAAAGCAACATTGTTGAACGTTTTATGAATGCAGGCATCCCGGGAGAAAATATTTCTTTCGCCAGGGAAAACTTTACGTTCAATGCCCCCTATACGTCGGACGAATTTGTAAAGACATTTAAAAATTATTACGGGCCAACAATGAATGCATTTGAAGCAGCAGAAAAAAACGGGAAGGCAGAAGCTCTACAAAGCGAACTGGAGGAATTATTCAGGAGCCAGAATAAAAGCCGGGACAAGAATACAACTTCAATTTCTGCTACTTTTTTAAAGGTTACAGTATTGTGTTGATTCTTTCTGCGGGTAAAGAGCACATGCTTATTGCTGTTACTTGAATACATGCAGATATATTATGCCGCTTTAAAATTCCAGTCGGGAAATAAATGCTTACAATAGATATTGCCCGTTGTAATAAAACAAACACTCATTTAATAAAAATGGCTCTCTTCCGGGAGCCATTTTTGTCTTCAGATTTTCTTTTAAAGGGGTTCCTGTCAATTGTATTAATTTGAATTAATATCTGATACCGCTTATGGTAAAGCCGAAAATAATAGCCATATAACCGGAATAAAATGCCCGGCACTTTACCATTACTTTTATACGTTTCATTATAGTTTATCAGCGGTATACCCGAATATGTTTTTTATATCATAGGGCAACGGGCAATTTTGTCTTATGAATGTAATATCTCTCATAAAGCAGGTTAGGTATTTGTTGGACATCGACAATAAAGAAATACTGCAATTGTTGCAACAGCAGCGTGAGATATTGCGTCACGGACATGAAGGCACGGCAGAAATTCTCCGTCGGTATATCTATGACCGACGCATTGGCAAACAGCAACGTGTAGAGTTGTGGCTGAAACTGAAAAAATCCGATAGCAGTTTTGTTTATACCTATTCCTTAGCGCTCATTGACAATAGCAATATTCCTTCATGCGGATCCGTAGTGCGTATCCGGTACCTTCCGAAAAATCTGTCAACAATAATTATCCTGGGAGAGGAAAAGGCTGATTATTATAGAACAACGCCTAATAGAATATCATAAAATCGCAGTACAATCGGGCAACGCTTTAGTCGTGTTTTAACCCACTTCAATTTAAATATACCACGGTCGGCATACCGGGCTTTTTTACTTCCCGGTGTTTTTGTTATTTTCAGATATGCGTAAAAGGCTGGTGATAATATTTGCAGCATGCCTGGGGTTCTTGCGTGGCTTTAGCCAGGATGAGACGTTTGTTTTCTCCCATCTTACGGAGGCAGACGGGCTGGCAGATAATGTGGTGAACTGTATCATAAAAGATAAACTGGGGTTTTTATGGATAGGAACATACAATGGCTTTAACCGGTTCGACGGAAAAAATTTTTATTCCTATAAAATCAGGAAAGGCAATAACACCATGCTGAATGAAGTGGTGCACAGCTTATGCGAAGACAGGAACGGAAAAATATGGGGAGCAACAAATAGCGAAGTATTCAGCTATGATCTGCAACAGGATAAGTTTGCCAATTATGAATGCAAAAGCGTGGGTCGTGTTACAGGGTTTACAAATGTATTGTGCGACCGGATGGGAAATGTCTGGGCTACGGGAAGCAGGACTTTATACAAATACAATACCCGGACCAATGTGTTTGATGCAATGGTAAATACCCTTGCAGCACAGGACACCCTCAATATGCATATTATCACTAAAAATGGTTTGATTGAAGATCCGGTAAAAAATGGTTTTTGGATGACAACAGACTCAGGTCTTATTTATTATGATGTGTCAGCCAATAAGCTTTTAAACTCCCGGTCGAAGTTCGACAATCCGCTTTTTGCAAAAAGAGATGTGGCAGCATTGTGTCGGTCGGCGAAAGGGAATTGCTGGTTTTTCGATAATGATAAAAAAAATATCGTTCAGTTTGATCCGGGCACTCAACAGGAAATCCGCCAGATCAATATTCTTGATGCCATGCCTGATGCGGATGGAGGAACCATATTTGAAGACAATAACGACCGCATTTGGTTCAGTAGCTGGAATTACAAAATGCTGGTGGTTGACATGGCAAAGAATAACAGGATACAACGCCTGTATCATAGGCCTGAGGACAGTCGTTCAATAGCCGGGGATTTTTTCTGGACAGTATTCCAGGATGCTAACAGCACGATTTGGCTTGGAACCGTAGCAGGGATCTCCCGCTGTAATCCCGAGAAAGATATTTACAGGGAATACAGGATAAGCAGTAATATTCCCGAACTGAAAAATACAGCTATCCGGTTGGCCGTTGAAGATAAACAGGATCATAGTTTCTGGATAATCAGCCAGAGCGCTTATTTAATTCATTACTATCCTGTTTCAGGAAAATACCAGTTGTTTGAACTGGCTAAAGCAGTTAAAAACAAGGAAGGGCAATTGCCCGGCTATGTATATTCTGTAAAATTTCTGGATGATAAAATTTTGGTTGTAACAAGTACTGGTTCGTGGCAATTGCAAAAAAGCGAAACCCAACTAAAACCCTTTAATGTACTTCCTCCCGGTTACGAAGATTTTTTCTGTAAAGAAATTGCTTTTGATGGCGACTCTGTTATTTACTATAACAGTACTGCCAAAGTTATATACTGGAACAGGACGACTAATACAATAAAAGAGATCTATAATAACAGCGGTCATCCTGAAAAAATAGTTTATGGATTGCATGTTACACCGAATCATGAGCTATGGGGAGTAACATCGGATAGTCTCATAGCACAGTTTACAAGTTCCGGAATAAAAACGGTATCCATTATAAAAGACAAGAGAAGGGAAACAGGAACAATTATGTCATTGCGTTCCGACAGGGCCGGTAATCTCTGGATATTGAATAAGGGAGCGGGGGTATATAAATATAATGCTACAAAAAAAACGACACAGTTCTGGAACCAGACGGACGGACTTCCCGGGAACAGGCTTCATAGTATCGCTACAGATTCAGCAGGAAGATTATGGACAATGCTGTATGATAAAGTATCTGTTTACATACCACTGGCCAATAAATTCTATAATTTCAAAATTCCTTACAGCGAAAGCAACCTGGGCTATTATAACCATCTCTCTAAATTATCAAATGGCCATATACTCGGAACCATCTATAATGAAATCATTGAGTTTTACCCCGAACGTTTACTGGCTTCACCGATTCTGCAAAAACCACTGATCAGCCAGCTGAGTGTAAACGGGAAAGAATTTTCAATTGCAGGAAACACTGCAATTTTATTGAAGGCAGATGAAAATACAGTCAGGCTTAAGTTTGGCTCCACACTCGACAAAGAAGTTTTCCCCTACGACCTTGAATACAGGTTAGGTGAAGCCGAAGCCAACTGGAGCATTGCCGGTGAAAATGCAGAAGCTGTATACAATAATCTTTCTTCCGGAAAATATGATTTTCATGTAAGGGTTGTAGGAAAAAATAACGGCTGGCAATCTGAAGAGGCAATATTAGTATTTACTATAGAGACTCCGTTTTACCGCACGGCCTGGTTCTTTACAGGAATATTAATTTTCATTGCAGCGGGCTTGTACCTGTTTTATCGATTCCGCATCAGGCAAAAAGAAAAATTGCTGATGCTGGAAAGTAAAACTCAGATGCTTGAAAAAGAAAAAGCACTGGTGATGTACGAAAATCTAAAACAGCACCTCAATCCGCATTTCCTCTTTAATTCACTCACTTCTTTGAGCAGCCTGATAAGAATTGATCAGCACATGGCCGGGGATTTCCTGGATAAAATGAGTAAAGTGTACCGGTATATACTTAAGAACAGGGACAATGAAGTGGTTCCAATCAGCGAAGAACTGAAATTTGTACAGCTTTATATCGACCTGCAGAAAACAAGATTTGAAAATGGATTACAGGTGCAGGTCAACATTGATGAAAATTACCATCACAGAAAGATTGCACCGGTAACATTACAGAATCTCGTAGAAAATGCGATTAAGCATAATACGGCAGACGCAGATTCGCCGTTGATAATAGAACTTTTTATACAGGATGATTTCCTGGTTGTACGCAACAACCTGCAAAAGAAAAATTTTGTAGAAACAAGTAACCGGCAGGGGCTTTCCAATATGCTGTCGCTATACCGTTACCTGAGTTCCCGGCCAATGGAAATAATGGAAGACGCAACTTATTTTATCGTAAAAATTCCTTTGTTATGAATGCTGTGATCATTGAAGACGAAAACCTGATTGCAAAAGAACTACAGTTTAAAATTTCATCCGTAGCCCCCGATGTAAAAGTGCTCCAGGTACTTCCCAGTGTAAAAACAGGATACAAATGGTTTATGGAAAATGCAGAACCTGACCTGCTCTTTGCTGATATACAATTGAGTGATGGAGTTAGTTTTGAAATATTTGAACGATACGAAATAAAATGCCCGGTAATCTTTACCACAGCATATGATGAATATGCTATCAAGGCATTTAAGGTAAATGGTATTGATTACCTGCTGAAGCCGGTGGATATGGATGATTTAAAAAAGGCAATTGACAAAGCAAGGGAAATAGTGAATAGCAAAACTGAATATCCAAAAGATGTAAGACAGTTGTTGCAAATGATCGCTAATCCAAAGTCGGCCGGCATAACCTATAAGGAAAAATTCGTAGTTAAGCAACGGAACAGCTGGATACCGGTTTTTACAAAAGATATTGCCTGTTTTTACCGCGATAACCTCAATTATATTGTAACCTTCAGCGGAGAAAAATATGTAATTGATTTTGTAACATTGGAAGAAGTGGAGGAGTTGCTTGATCCCCGGATTTTTTACCGGGCCAACAGGCAAAGCATTATTCATATTGACGCAATCCAAAGCATCAGGCCTCACGAAAACCAGAAACTCACTGTAATACTTAAACAGCCGGTAAAAATTGAGCAGGACATCAGCAGGGAGAAAGCACCGGCTTTCAAAAAATGGTTCGAAAGATAGGCATTGATCACATTCTCATAAACACTTTAATTGAAGAATGACACGTTTCGGATATATGATTCAGCTTTTCGCCCTGAAACGTTTTCCGGGAAAAAATGAATCCTGCAACTTTACCTTCAATAAATTATTCTCATGAACCTTACCCGGCGGCAAGTACTACTGGTAAAAAATTCCTGGAAAGCTCTTCGGGGGATAAGGCATGAGTTGATTGCTGATATTTTTTATACAAAACTTTTTACTGATAATCCAAGATTACGGAAAATGTTTCCGGCAGATATGAAACTGCAATACACAAAACTGATGGATATGTTAAGCAGTATCGTATTGAGGCTTGATAATCTGGCCGAACTTGATAGCGAAATCACTGCTATGGCAGAGAGGCATGTTGGATACGGGGTAAAGCCATCACACTATAAGCATGTTGGTGATGCCTTATTGTGGACACTTAAGCAAGGGCTGGGTGATGGATGGACTGAAGAAGTGGAAGATGCATGGAAAACCTGCTATGATATTTTGGCGGGCATTATGAACAATGCGGGAAAATAATAAATTTATTATACTGGTTAAAGAAAGGTCCGGGTTTGTAACGGCTTCCTGAAAAAATCACAATTTTAAATGCCTGGTACAAAAAACTGAGGGTTAATCCTAAGTCAGCCCATTGTTTACGCAATCTGGTATAAGCATGCTTAACCCAAAATGTTAATGAGAAGGAGATGTTTGTACATTCATCACTTTTATATCATGCTTTGACGCATAAGCCATGCCTGCGTCCTGTAGTTTTTGATGTAGTTCCAGGAATTTACTTCCATAACTGCTTTCTATCTTCCTGTTAAGCTCATTGATCTGTGCGGTATCGGCGCCCGAGTCGTATAGTTTTGCCAAAGCCGTGTACTCATTTTTATAAACCGGGATTACAAATTCAAACAGAGCTTTGGAAGCATTGAGCATCGCTTTGGAATCATCAGTAACAGGGAGATCCTTGATATGTTGCAGGGCATTTTCTGCAAACCCGATTTTAAGGTTGATGGTTTCCGCTCTTGTTACCGTTTCATAACTGTCTGTTTTACCCTCAGCCAGTTTAACAGAAGGTTGCGATAATTCATCATTTACCAACCTGCTGGCAAAACCGTGTAATAAATTGGCATTAATAAATGCGGTTGATACATATTTTTCAGGCTTGGGATTACTGCATCCTGTTATCAACAGGCTCGCTAAGCAAACATAAAGTATTAGTAATTTTTTCATTTCCGGGGAATTGGATTGGTTAGGGCATATCAATAGCCCTGATTGTAAATTTGTTTTCAATAGTTCCACTGCCCTGTTTGTCACTGAAAACTACTTCCACATCATAATGCTCTTCTGATTCCATGGGCGCTCCTGTAGAAATGGTGCAACGAAGATTTGCGGCATCTTTGGAGGAAAAACTATCATTTCCTTTGAACAGGTCGGGTTCGTTCAGCAATATATTTCCTTTTTTGTCTGATATTTTGAGAGAGCAGCCGACTTTGGCTTTATTATCTTTCAGAGTAAAGCCATTTACCCCGCTGTTCAGCAAAACAAATGCTTCGCCCAGGGGTATATCGGTATGATTGAGTTCTTCGTTATTCATGATCAGTGTTGCATTTTCCGTAGTGAGCCCCTTGTAATTTGTAACCATACCTGTATTGAGATTCTTTTTAAAACCGGTAACCGGGCTGCTTCCGCAGGAAGCCAATACCAGCGAAACAACAATTATTACAACAGGAACACTAACATAACTCCATTTCCATTTTAAGGGCTGCTTCAGCCTGTAGTCAGCAAGCTCAGTAAACACGTAAACAGCAAAAATGCAAACGCTGATCAGGGCTGCAGTACCTGATAAAGAGAGTAAATTATACAGGTCTTCTGTAATACTGATCCTGAAATCGATGAACAGTAACCTGAAAAATCCATACAACACCAAAGCGATGGCCGTAGTTACAATCCAGGAAGTAACAAGAACCTGTTTGCTGGTTCTGGAACCGAGGATAGAAAAAAATGTTTGCATATAGGAAATTTGAAAAGTATGCCGCAAAATTTCATTATTACCTGCCCATAGTAAAATATATCAAACCAAACGGCACTAAAATTCCAATGAAATGTATTTATAGCCGGTTGAGCCGACCACAATTTTCACCTGGAACAGGGAAAATCCAGTTTTAACTACCGATAGGCCACAACTGCTGGTAATCTGTAAAAGTTTTTATAGAAAGAGTAAAAATTTTTACCTTTCTGTCAAACGATTGAAATGCCCATCAAAACCGCTATACCACGGAAAACATTCATCAATAAAAACCAGTTCCCGGCTGCCGGGTCAGAAGAAGAAAAATGGTTGTTCAATGAAACCCAAAAGAAATTTGTTGAGCAATTTGAACAGGTTTTTCCCGACAGGCTTGCTCCCCGAACGGTAGTGATCGTACCATCACTTACACTTGATCATGATATGCTTTCCAAGATCAAAGGGATCGTTCATTATGAAGAACGATTGCTGTGCCTGCTCATGCTGCTCCGGATGCCGCTCACAAAAGTCATATATGTGAGCAGCATGCCCATTGCTGATGTGATAATCGACTACTATATACACCTGCTTCCCGGTATCACAGGGCATCATGCCAGGAAGCGCCTTACCCAACTCAATTGTTTTGATGCCTCCAGTAAATCACTTACGCAAAAGATACTCGAAAGGCCAAGGCTTATTGACAGTATCAGGCAGTATATCGCCGATCCGGCATCAGCACATCTCACCTGCTTTAATATTACACCGCTCGAAAAAACACTGGCGGTACAACTTGGTATTCCTTTATTCGGAACAGATCCCGATATGTTCTATGAAGGCTCCAAATCGGGTAGCCGGAAAAATTTCAGAATCAGCAATGTGAAACTGCCCGAAGGGTATGAGGATCTTTATACAACAGGAGATGTCGCCAGGTCGCTGGCCGGGTTAAAAAGGTCAAATCCCGCACTTCACAAGGCTGTAATAAAAATGAATGAAGGCTTTAGTGGCGATGGCAATGCCATATATACTTACCCGGTGCTGGAGATAAATGAAAAACTGGATAAGAAAATTGAAGAAAGTTTACTGGAGCATATTAAACCTGTTGCAGAAGATGTAAACGGGAAACTTTTTTTTGAAAAATTCCAGGAGATGGGTGGCGTGGTAGAAGAATTTCTTGAAGGAGAGGAGAAAACATCTCCTTCTGTGCAGGTAGTGATCAACCCGAACAAACAGATTACTATTGTTAGTACACATGACCAACTGCTGGAAGGCGATGACGGGCAGGTTTATGTGGGCGCAGTATTTCCGGCAGATCGGGCATATAGTATTGAGATTGCAACAGCCGGGAAAAAGATAGCTCAAACGCTGGCAGACAAAGGAGTGATCGGGAGATTCGCCATCGACTTTGTTTCTGTAAAGCAGACTGACGGCGGCTGGCAACATTATGCCATTGAAATAAACCTGCGCAAGGGCGGAACAACCCATCCATTGTTCATGCTTAAATTTTTGACAGATGGATCGTATGATGCCGATACCGGAGAATTCATCACGGCCAGTAGAAGCCGCAGGTATTATTTTGCATCCGATAATGTAGTAAGCGATAAATATATCGGGCTGACACCTTATAATCTGATTGATATAGCCATGTTCCACTCACTTAGTTATGATGGTACAACCCAGGAAGGAGTTGTATTTCACCTGCTCGGGGCATTATCCGAGTTCGGAAAATTCGGGGTGGTATGTATAGGCAGCAGCCCGGAGAGAGCAAAGAAATTTTACGACAATGTGATTGAAGTACTCAATCATGAATGTTGCTGAGCATTCTGTGAATATTATTTCATGGTTTTATAAAACGCATATTCCTTTCCATTCCAGCGCCATACCGGAACATCAAAACCGGCGCCTGCAAAACTGAGGTCGGGGAAACCTTTGTTCATGGTTTTGCTGATAGTAAATTCTGCTGCAGGAAAATCCAGGTTCTTTTGATAAATACCATTCCTGTCTTTTATCAATAAAGCAATTGAAGATCCCGTCATACCAGAAGTGGCAAGGTTTCCATATACGATGAATATCTCTTCTGTTCCATCTTTGTTGAGATCGCTGCATGTTACCGTTACATCAAAAGGAGCATCAGGCATTTCTTTATCGGCCAGCTGTTTCCTGTCTTTGGATAATACAAACCCCAATGTTTTAAAACCCATATTTTTATCAGCATCCGTAAGATTGCACTTCGCAGCTTTAAACATTAATGCTGCACCCGGGGTGATACCAGCCTGCTTTGCTGTTCCGGAATTTCCCGCAATACCTATTTTGGTTATTGATGCCGAAAAGCTACCATTATTAATAAGTTTGATGACAGACCTTAACTGGTTGTCTACCTTAAACTGAACATCACTGAAAACAAACCGGCCTTCCAGTCGCCCGCCTTCTTTCGCATCCATGCTGGTGAACTCAATATAGTTATGATCATTTACCCCGTTTTTTGCATTGTCCGCTACTTTGGATAACATACCCCGGCTCCTCAGTTTGTAAAAGAAGATGCACGACAAACCGGGGGATTTTAAATTGCCTTTTCCTATAACCACCCCATCTTTATCGGCAGCATATACAATTACGGTATCAAGATTGGAACGGTTGATAAACATCACACTGGCCATTGTTACTTTGCCGTTATTAACAAGAACTTCACCGGAGCCAGCCATATTTGCGTCGGCTTTGGTATCAAAACTGTAAGACTTGCCTTCGTTATCAAAACGCAGGAAAGAAAATTCAGAATTATTCTGTGCATAGCAGATTTTGCAGCAAAGCAACAGGATCCATGCAGGGAAGATATTTCTCATAATGCAGGAAGGTTATAGTACTAATATACAATGCGCAACCTCCAAAAACAAAGTTTTCCATCAGCCGGCCAGTCAATAAAAGAGTGGTTTAAGCAGAAAGCGTTGCAAATCATGATTTGATACCAGCCCGGGTTGTTTCAAAACTTAATTTGAGTCGACTACCGGTTATCTGCGGATTAATCTTGCATCAAAAAAAATCATGAAAATTTTACAACGTCTTACCCGCCCGGTAACCCTCCCGTACTGGTGGCAGGATTTACTGTTATGGTTACCAAGATTTATATGTGGTTACCTGCTGGCCACAGATTTTGGAGCAGCTAAATTCGGCATGCCCTGGAGCCCGGTTGATAAAAACCTCGGTTTATTTGAAGTCGCTTTCTGGTTTCCGAATGATGTGGCAGAATATGGAGGGTTGTTTAAAATGTTCCCTGTTTTTTTTGCCTGGATGGGAGCTTTTAGTGAAGCTGTAGGCGGAATTTTCCTGGTACTTGGCTTTCAGACACGCCTGTTTTCATTTCTTATTTTATGTACCATGCTCGTAGCTGTTTTTATGCAGCAATTTCAAAATGGTGTGTGGAACATGCTGCCGGCAATGGGATTTGGCTGGGTGGCTCTTTTTACAACAGTACTCGGCAGCGGCAGGTTCGGAATTGATTACCTGATCACAAAAAACAGAACACATGAAACCATATAAAATCGTTTTATGCAGCCTGATGCTTTTGGCAACGGGCTGCGTGCAGAAAACCAGCAATCATATTGTAAAAGTTGTGTTGCAGGTAAATAACAGGCATGACATTAAAACCGCAGGAATACGCGGAGATGGAAATCCACTCAGCTGGAATAATGATTATCCCATGCAAGAGATCATTAAGGATTCCCTGTACCAGGCTGTATTTACTATAAATACGGGTTTCGGGTTCTTTGAAATGAAATGCACCATTAACGGAGAGTATGAGTTAAAAGAAAAACCCGACAGGCACATTATACTCAATAAACGGGATACAACGTTTTGCCATATCATATTTAACAAAGAAGAACAGCACCTGGAGAAAATGGGGGATGTAAAAAATACAGAACCCGCCAACCAGGATATTCTTTCAACAGTCGCCATGTTCGAAATGCCGTTCAAAGGAGTTCTTGCTTTTCAATACTGACAATGATGTCTGAAGGACTTTTGTATAGCCATAAAAAATTCCCCCCCGATTACCGGGGGGAATATATGTTAAGCGGGTTAGTACGGTTTTAATTGCTGATCTTAAAGTTGATCGTTATAGCTGTTTCATCGTGGTGACAATGTCCCCTGCCGCCAGGTTCATATACTCTTAAAACAACACGGTCTGTTTTGGTCTCATTCACTTTTAT
>WBZP01003344.1_pt1 | contig 17464 bp, 14 predicted proteins | sample 5204301 | NCBI WGS metagenome assembly WBZP01 (sample SAMN12412401, study PRJNA552823) | activated sludge metagenome | isolation source: activated sludge from nitrification reactor of wastewater treatment plant... | place: USA: Pennsylvania | collected 2017 | reverse complement strand
GCGCTACGTAGGTCATGGCTGCCCACCAAAGGGCATCTTTTGCGCCTTCATATTCCTGATTTACAGCCACACCGCTGTTGTCCAGCCAAACCAAAGCTCTTTTTGATGCATCGAATTCAACCGGCAATGTAATTAGGCTGAATAATGCTGTGATGCCAAAGGTGACAACCAACACAGTCATAAGCAGACTTCCTCCGATTCCGGCTCCAATGCCAAAGATGGCAGCCATAAAAAGAAATTGCTGGATCTGGCTGGAAAACTGAACAACAGGCACCAGGTTAGAACGAAGGGTAAGCATGCTGTAAGCAGTGGCGTGTTGAACGGCATGACCGCATTCATGGGCCGCAACGGCTGCTGCTGAAATACTCCTTCCGTGAAAAACGGCTGGTGACAGGGCTACGGTTTTGGTTTGTGGGTTGTAGTGGTCCGACAAATAACCTTGTCCTTCTACTACTTTTACATCATGGATGTTGTAATGTTGGAGCATGGTCATGGCAATTTCTGCACCCGACATACCGCTACGGGTACCAAACTTGCTGTAGTGTTCGAATTTTGATTTGAGACGTGAACTTACCCCCATACCGATTAGGGTAAATACACCAAGAATTACATAATAAGCAATCATATTAACTAAATAAATTAAATTTTATCAAAGCCTGTGTATCTTCTCAATACCTCTGGTATAACAATACCATCCGGTGTTTGGTTGTTTTCAAGCAATGATGCCACAATTCTTGCCAAGGCCAGGGCACTGCCATTCAGCGTGTGGGCAAGTTTATTTTTGCCGTCTGTATCCTTATAACGAAGTGTCATTCGATTGGCCTGAAAACTTTCAAAGTTGGAAACAGAACTCACTTCAAGCCACCTTTGTTGTGCGGCGGAAAACACCTCAAAATCAAAGGTTAAGGCTGAATTGAATCCCATATCGCCTCCACATAAACGCAAAATGCGGTAGGGTAGTTCCAATTTTTCCAACAGTCCTTCAACGTGACTAACCATCGACATTAGCGTATCGTATGATTTTTCAGGATGTTCGATAACAACGATTTCTACTTTGTCAAACTGGTGCACCCGGTTCAAACCCTTTACATCTGCACCATAAGATCCCGCTTCTCTTCTGAAACAAGGGGTGTAACCGGTCATTTTGATGGGCAGGCTCTCTACCGGCACCACAGCCTCTCTGTAAAGATTGGTAACAGGTACTTCTGCGGTGGGGATCAGGTAGAGATCGTCCTTTTCACAGTAATACATTTGTCCTTCTTTATCGGGTAATTGTCCCGTTCCTCGTGCACTGTGCTTGTTGACGAGCAATGGTGGTATGATTTCCTGAAAACCGGCAGCAGTGGCTTCATCCAGGAAAAAGCTGATGAGAGCGCGCTGCAATTTGGCTCCTTTTCCTTTGTATACCGGAAATCCTGAACCGGTAAGCTGTACCCCCAACGAGAGACTAAAAAGGTCGTATTTTTCTGCCAACTCCCAATGGGGCAATGCTTTTTCATGTAAACTTGGGAAACTTTTATCCCAGGCTTTAAAAACCTCATTTTCTTCCGGCGTTTTTCCCTTTGGGACACTTACATGGGGTACATTGGGCAAAGACAGCAATTTTTCTTCAATCTTGTCTTTGATATCTTTATGTCTGGTTTCCAGATCTTTAATAACTTCTTTAAGTTCAGCTACTTTCTCCTTTTTTTCAGCCGCTTCAGCTGCTTTCCCTGATTTAAAAAGGTCGCCAATTTCCTTGGACAGCGAATTGCTTTCTGCCAAGGTGGCATCCAATATGGTTTGCACACTTTTCCTTTCATCATCCAATGAAACGATGTTGTCAAGTTCTGTTATGGCAGATTCGGGTAAGTTGCGTTTTAAATACCCCTCAACTACTCTTTCTTTTTGGTTTCGAATAATGCCTATTTCCAGCATAAAATGATAATTTTAAGTTTTCGACGCCTACTATCTTATTTTAACTAATTGAAAACCAACAATTTGTAAAATTGTCGCCAAATAATATTTGCCGTTAATCAGGCAACAAAGATAACGCTTTGTAATTCAAAAAAGAATTGTAATTTTGCAACACTAAAGTATACATCACTACCTACTGCATACTTTATTCCCCACAACAACTAAAGTTATTAAAAACACATTCAATCACCATCTTTAGGATTTAATCCAAAGAAAATTCATTTTAAGCATATGTATGACATCCTACAGCTCAATGAGATGTTGGTACCTGAGTTAAAAGATATTGCAGAAAAACTCAACATCGATGGATTTAAGAAGCTGACTAAGCAAGATCTTATCTATAGAATTTTAGACGAACAGGCCCTTGTGAATAAAGCCAGAACCACTGAACCGGCGGGAACAGATGCTTCTGAAAGAAAAGAAGAGCATCAGCGTCCACAACGAAGTAAAACTGACAATAACCAACAGGCAGAGCAGAAAAAAAGAGGAAGAAAGCCCAACACCGCTAAACCCGAAAGTAAAGAAACCAAAGAAAAAGATCAACCTTCCCAGGAAGTAGCTGAAATCAGAGAAGAGAAGCCACAGTCAGCGCCCGAGGTAGCAAAAGAAAACCCTCAAGGTGAAGGCCAGCACAGAGAGGAACGCAGAAATAACAGGGACAGGCAGAATTTTAAACAAAACCGATACCAGGATCGCGAAGACAGACCCAATCGGGATGGCAACCAAAACCGCGAAGACAGGCCTAACCGAGAAGGCAATCAAAATCGCGAGGACAGACCAAGCCGGGGAGATGGCAGTCAGAACCGCGAAGACAGGCCAAGTCGGGGAGAAGGCAATCAAAACCGCGAAGACAGACCAAGTCGCGATAATTATAACAACAGAGATTATAACAATCAGGGAAGATATCGCAATTACGAACAAAATCAGCCACCTGTCAATCAGGAAGCAGCAGAAAGCTATGCTGAACCTGAGCAGGAACCTGCATTTAATATCGACCTGGATGGATTGATAGAAGGTGAAGGAGTGTTGGAAATGATGCCCGATGGCTATGGATTCCTGCGCTCATCTGATTATAACTACCTTTCTTCACCGGATGATATTTATGTAAGTCCTTCACAGGTTAAGTTGTTTGGACTCAAGACAGGAGATACCGTAAAGGGAGCCATCAGACCTCCTAAAGAAGGAGAAAAGTATTTTGCCTTACTCAAAGTTTCGTTAATCAACGGCTTCGAGCCTCAAATGGTAAAGGAGCGTGTTCCTTTTGATTACCTGACTCCCTTATTTCCTGAAGAAAAATTTACGCTTACATCAGATCCTTCGGGTAAAGATTATGGCAACAGGATGATTGACCTTTTTGCCCCAATTGGTAAAGGACAAAGGGGATTGATTGTAGCACAGCCTAAAACAGGTAAGACATTTTTATTGAAGGATGTAGCCAATGCCATAGCCAAGAACCACCCTGAATGTTATTTGTTGGTGGTGTTGATAGATGAGCGTCCTGAAGAGGTCACTGACATGAAGAGGAGCGTAAAGGCTGAAGTAGTAGCTTCTACCTTTGACGAACCGGCTGAAAACCATGTGAGAGTAGCCGGACTGGTTTTGGAAAAAGCAAAACGTCTGGTAGAAAGCGGACACGATGTAGTAATATTGTTGGATAGTATCACCAGGTTGGCAAGAGCGTACAATACCGTAGCCCCACCAAGTGGCCGTGTCCTTTCCGGTGGTGTGGAAGCAACCGCTTTGCACAAACCCAAAAAATTCTTTGGTGCAGCCAGAAAAATTGAGGGCGGTGGTTCATTAACCATTTTGGCAACAGCCCTGATCGATACGGGATCCAGGATGGATGAAGTAATTTTTGAAGAATTCAAGGGAACCGGCAACATGGAGTTGCAGTTGGACAGAACATTGGCCAACAAACGATTGTATCCGGCTATCGACCTTACCAAGTCAAGTACCAGAAGGGAAGAACTATTGTTGGAACCTGCAACGCTCCAGCGTATGTTTGTACTTAGAAATTACCTAGCTGACATGAAACCGGATGAGGCAATGGAGTTTTTAAGAAAGTATATGATTGGTTCCAAGACCAATGAAGAGTTTTTGTCTTCGATGAATGGATAAGATAAATTCTGAATATAAAAAAGCTCGTTAATAAAAATTGACGGGCTTTTTTTATATCCGTTATTAAGGGATTTGGGCAATAAAAAAATCATAATTGGAATAAAAATGACTGTTGTTGATATAGAATAATATTTGTGAATACAACATGTTTTTATCATCAAAAGGATTGTCAAATTTTGCCTTGCTGTTCATATTGAAATCGGTATTATAATAGCCAAGGGTATTGTCGAATGATGCCCTCATGGTTGAGTTGTTCGGATAAAAAATGACGTCAGAATACAGATAGCTCATGTCATCATTGGGTCCATCGCTTTTTATCTGACCATCGGCATTAAAATCACCACCCCACAAAGCCCGGTAACCAAATTTCACATACTCGTTTTGAGCAAGGTCAGAATAGTTGAGACTATTGGAAATAAAGCCAAAATCAAATATGGGTACATTTTGTATAGTAAAGTCGATCAACTGGGTGATATCTGTTTTGAGGGTCATAGCTGCCAGATGCGAACGATGTCGGATGGCAACAAAAAACTCAGTGCCGGTAACCGTAGGAAAATTGACAAGGCTGATACCATCAAGATCTACAATGTCGCCGTCTCTTTGCACAAGACAGGAACGAGTGGCCACCACATGAGTAGAATCAGCGGGAGAACGCAACTCAAGGAAGACCCAATCTACGATGGCATTCTGGCCGGTAATATCCAAAACCGCAGTGTCGAGAATTTCATGCATTGACTGTGGCTGGTTGGCTGGTAAGTGAGTGTACCTTGAAGTAATATTAAGATTTGGGTGCCCATATTTGTAAGGATCCAATAAAGGGATATAGGTTTTACCACTAAAAGGGCTAAGACGCAGGTTGTCGCGCATCAGCGGTTTACCCGTACTGGAGACGGCATTGTCATTATCCATCAAAGCCCCTTCGAGGTAGACGCGGGCATTGATCAAAACCCCTGAAGTTTGAGAAAAAGCAACGCCTGGAAAAGTAAAAGCCATCAATATTACAAAACAAGAAAATGCTTTCATGCCAGGATTTTTTTTGAAGTTAAACTAAATCAGAGTCATTTAAGACGCAGATGGATTACCAAACTGCCTTAAACATCACAATTTCATAATGAATGTAAATATTAATACTGCCCTCAAAAGCTTTAGAATAGTGCAATTTACTTACTTAAGCTCTGAAAAGAAAAGATTCAACCATAATACTGATCCTTAAGGCAGTTGCGCAATTATGGATGCATAGTTGAGGTGCAATTTTACATTATTGGGATAAAAAAACACCTGACCATACAAGAAGTTGGTATCGTCAAAGGGGTTGTCAAACTTAGTCTTGCTATTTAGGTTGTAGTCAGAATTGAAATAACCAATGGCACTATCGTAAGAGCTGCGGTATTCGCTGTTGGGAGAATGAAAAATCACATCGTACATAATCACGCTGAGGTCATCATTTGCGCCCATGGCTTTAACAATCCCATCCGCGTTAAAATCACCTCCAAAGAGGGCGTTGTATCCTTCAATAACGTTGCTATTTTGAGCCTGGCCTGTGTAATTCAGTGATGGAGAAACAAGTCCGAAATCGTAAATTGGGGTAGAAGGTGCAGTAAAGTCCACCAGTTGGCCAATATTGACCCAACGCGACATGGCGCCAAGGTGATTTCTGTGTCTTATAGCTACATAAAAGATATTCCCTGTGATATTTTCATAATAAACGGGGCTGGTTCCATCCAGGTCTACAACATCCCCATCTCGTTGTAAAAGGCAGGATCGGGTAGCCAATACCAGGGTAGAATCTGCAGGAGACCGAAGCTCCATAAATACCCAATCTACAATGGCATCATCTCCGGAGACGGTGAGCACTGCCGGATTGATTTGGTGTTGATTGGATGCTTGATTGGCGGGAATATGGGTGAACCTGGCGGTAATATCAAAATTGGGGTGGGCAAATTTGTAAGGATCATTAAGCGGTATATAGCTTGTATTGGTAAAAGGACTTTGTCTGAGGTTGTCTCTCATAAGTGGACGACCAGTAGAAGAAACTGCATTTCCATTGTTCATTAATGCGCCTTCTAGATAAACCCGGGCTTTAACAGTAACGCCGTTACCAGATTGAGAAAAAAGGGAGAATGAACCAAAAAGGAGAATAGAAACGAGAAAGGTTTTCATACCAATTGATTTGTAGTTTGTGAATATTAGAGACCAATCAATCGGATTTTGGGTTGCTTAACAAAGACAAATATATATTAAAAAAAATTAATATTAAAAAAATTAATTTTTTATTACATGCTGGATTGTCCGAAGGGATTTATTAACCTTTTGATAATCAGAAATAAATATGTGTTAAAATCACTAAAATGAAGAAAACTGCACAATAATTTGAAATTTTAACACAATTCAGCGCCATGAGCCATTGATTTATTCAGGGTAACCCGTTACATTTGTAAAATATTATCAAAAACTATTGCCTATAGATTAATACATCTACACTAATTTATTTTTCTTTTAACGGGGGGTAACCCACAACAAATTAGTTATGGATGTATTAAAAATGAGTGACCAGCAGCTGATCGAATCTTATTTACAAGGCAATGAGAAATCATTCGAAGTTTTATTGAGCAGACACAAAGATAGGATCTATACATCCATCTATCTTTTTGTGAAAGACACCGAAATGGCAGAAGACCTGTTTCAGGAAGTCTTTATTAAAATTATTGACACCATCCGCAAAGGAAGGTACAACCACGAAGGAAAATTCATCCAGTGGGCACTAAGAATTTCCTACAACTTATGTGTCGATCAGTTCAGAAAGTCTAAAAGAAACACCAAAGTTGCCTCCAATGATGGTTTTGACATTCTAAGTACTATTGAAAGTCACGAAGACAACATGGAAGTCTTCATGATTAAAAACCAGGATCAGAGCAAGGTTCGCCACATAATTGAAATGTTGCCCGAAGAGCAAAGAGAAGTAATCATCCTGAGGCACTACGCCGATATGAGTTTCAAAGAAATTTCGCAGGTAACCCGTGTGAGCATCAATACTGCTTTGGGCAGAATGCGATACGCACTGATCAACATGCGCAAGATGATGGGCCAGGAAGCAGTTCCGGCATAATAAAACGCTGGTTTAATAAAATAAGGAGCATTGCCGATAACATCAGCAATGCTCTTTTTAATTCAGGAATCAAAAGACAGGTTGAAATTTATAGTTGATTTCCCCTATTGGTGGGTCAGACAAATAAACAGCAAAAAAGCTTTAAAATGAATATCCAAGGCCTATACCTCCATAAAAGGCACCTTGGTTTCGATCTCCAATCAATCCACCGTTCAATTGGATATAAAGTGGGCCCTTTATATTTTGTTGATAACCCAGACCCAATTTGTACTTGAGGTTTTGATCTAATTCATATTGCCTTTTTGTCTCCAGTATAGGACCCAGATGAACATTGAGCCTTCGGTTTTTCAAGAAATGAACCTTGCCCAGCAGACTAAAATAACCGCTTTTGAAATAATCTGTGCAGGTGCTGTTTTCCAATTTCATACGCAAGCCGGCGCTTACCTCGACAGAAAATCGGCCATTCAAATGTCTCGACAAAGCAAGCCCCAATTGATGGGAATCGAATCCGTATAATCCTGCTCTTGACCAGTATTGCCATTCCAGGGCATTCTTTTTTTCAGATGATTGAGCATTGATAAAAGTAATGCTAAACAGGGAAAGACAAATTAAAATCAGTACATTTTTCATAATGATAAGTTTAGGTGTAAAAAATGAATAGAGGGTACAAAAACTAAATAACGCAAAAAATTGTAATGCGCTTCCAGGCAGCACATTATTAAATCTTACAATTTTGTTAAAGTAATTTTATGATAGGATGATTTTAAAATCTGATTCCTAATAAAAAACTGAGCTTTAAAAAAGCGACACCCACAGCTAAACAAAAACAGCCTCAATGACATGGAAAAGTAGGTGTTTAATCTCCCACAACAAGCTTAAACCCTATCCTCGGCACATTTTCTATGACTACATTCTTGTCTATTGACAAGTACTTTCTGATCCGTGAGATAAACACATCCAGACTTCGCCCTAAAAAGTAATCATCCTGTCCCCAGAGAGCTACAAGGATGTCTTCCCTTCTGAGAAGCTTACCTTGGTTTTTGAGGAAAAAAGTCATAAGATCGGCTTCGCGTTGCGTCAACCTTATTTCTTCATCATGGGCTCGTAGCAAATAATTGGCTGTATCATAGGTAAAAATGCCAAATTGATAAGTAGCAGGCTGGGCTTCTGTATTGCCCATTTCCACTTGTTTTCGTTTAAGGAAGATGGTTACCTTAAGCAATAGTTCTTCTATGCTAAAGGGTTTAAAAAGATAATCATCGCCCCCTATGTTGAGTGCCTCCAATTTATCTTCGAGCTGAATACGGGCTGAAATGAAAATTATGGGAATCTGAAAATTTTTATTTCGTATTGCCCGGGCAATGGCAAAACCGTCTATATTGGGTAGCATCACATCCAGAATGCAAATATCATAATCAGATTTATTAAAAGATTCCAGCGCTTCATCTCCTTTGGAAAAATGATGAACCTCGTGTCCGGCCATCTGCAGGCAGTCTTTAACAACAAAGGATAAGTTCAGATCGTCTTCAACATAAAAAACTCTTGCCATTTGTTATATAGTTTTAACAGGTATGATGATGTTAAAAGTTGTTCCCACTCCGGGGGTAGAGGCAACTGTAATTTTCCAGCGATGGGCTTCAATGATTTTTTTTACATAAAACAAACCTAAGCCAAAACCTTTGACATTGTGCACTTTTCCCGTTGGGATTCTGTAAAATTTGTGAAAAATTTTGTTTAGGTTTTTTTTCTCTATGCCATATCCATTGTCGCTGATCGAAATGATCAATCGATCTTTTTCATTGGCAGTAACAATGTTTACTTCCGGCGGGTGTCCACCATACTTAATGGCATTATCTGTAAGGTTAAAAAGTATGTTGGTGAGGTGCACCTTATCTGCCATTACAGTATCGTTGGTTGCATTGAGTTTAACCTTTATATGACCATCACCACTTTGCTTTAAGGTGTGCAGAATCTGTCGTTCAAGGGCATCGATGATTTCATGAACACGCAATTTTTCTTTTTTCAGCTGGAACTGCCCTTTTTCGATTTTAGCGATGTTGAGTACTTTTTCAACCTGTTCGTTGAGTCTTCGGGTCTCTTCTCCAATGATGTTGGAATAAGCCAATAAGCGTTCCGGATTTTTGGTAATCTCCGGATCAGATATTACCTGTTGGATGATGGATATGGTTGAAATGGGTGTCTTAAACTCATGGGTCATGTTATTGATGAAATCCTTCTGTACCTGGGTGATGGATCGCTGTCTGAATACAACAAACAAAGCATAGATAAAGAAGAACACGGCCAGCATCAAAATGATAGATGTAACCACCCACATGGGCACATTGTGCATGGATACAATGGAGTAGTGCGGAAAACTAACGCTGAAATAGTAATCTAATCCCTCAAATTTGGGTAAATGCTGTAACTGGGATTTCGGTGGTGTTGCATTGCGTTGTATGTAATTGCAATAAACCATTTCTTTGGAAAAGCAGCTGTAGATAGCGTATTCAACATCTTGTTTAATATTGAAGTATTCAAATGAAGAGGCCAGATAGTAGTCCAGTACTTTAGCATCGATTTCGCTGTTTACTTGTACAATATAGTGGGTGGAATTGATCTTTTTGACCGGATTTTTATATTCATACGTGGTTTTATTTTTTTTGGCAATTTTTTCTGCTACCTCCCTAAGGGCTATTTGCACGGTCTGGTCAAATTGCTGATCGCTGATGTGAAGAGCTTCTTTTACCCAAAAAACCTGCACAATGACAATGGCAACAATGGCCAATGCACCGAATGAAGCGAGTAGGATTATGTGTTTGTTTCTCATAAATAGAATGCTAAATTAATGTAAACCTTAGGTTCATTAACAAGTCAAACCAACCTTAACATGTGAATAACAGTAATAGCAGCGTTGGTTAACAGAGGTTATGCCGGGATCACCCATACTTTTGTAGCGGAAGTTGCAACGGTTCCATTTTTTATCACATTAAAATCAATTATTATGAAAAAAACAATTTTTATGTTGGTGTTTTTTGCACTTTTGGGTTTCAGTCTTAAGGCTCAAAATCAAAGCAACCTGGTATTTGCTGCAACCCATATAAATTATGGCAATATCGATAAGGGCGGTGACCCGGTCAAAAAATTTTCCTTTGTCAACAAAGGAAAAGAAAAATTATTTATTACCGACGCTAAAGGCAGCTGCGGATGTACGGTTGCCAATTTTCCGAAAGAAGTAATTATGCCGGGGGAAAAAGGAGAGATTGAGGTTAGGTACGACACGACCAGAATCGGTAAATTTTCAAAAAATGTCACAGTTACAGCAAGCGATGGATCCCAGCAAATGTTGACCATTGAAGGCGAAGTAAGAGAAAAAGAAGGTTAATACAATTAAGGTCCCGGTCAATTTAGGATCGGGACTTTTTCTTGTTATTATACAACCAAATTCCCAGTGCCGTGTCACAGATTACCAGTCCTAAAAATTCCCTTACCAATTCTATTTCAGGGCTTTCTGCTTTCATTTTACCCGTTATGGAAGGGCTGCCCATTTGAATCCAGTGCCAGAAGTCGGGCACAAATGAGAGGGTCCAGATACTAAAAACAACCAACGATAAGACTACCCACGGAAATTTATAGGGGTGGTTTTTACTCCCTATGATGAAAGCAATATTCAGATAGGCAAGAGCCCACAGCCAACCATCGGCATCATTGTATTGAACAGCAGCAAAAACCAAAAACAAGAAAACAAAAAAGTATTTCATTTTATAAAATTCATAATTCAAAGGTCTGCTTTTTTTTACATTTTCCACTTTTCATTGCCAATAGAAAGTCAAACAGGGTTATATTCACGACTTAAATCTTAAAATATGAAGGGATTTAAGTACAAAGAATATTTAATTATTGGTCTTTGGATGACAGCAGCAATTGCATCCTCCAACGGACAGGACTTTAAGGCCAACGTGACCCGCAACTTTTTCATCAAGGATGCGAGGGTGGTCCAAGCCCCCGGCATGGATGCGGTGTTGACTTCCTTGCGCATTAAGGACGGCATCATCGATGAAGTGGGCAGCCACCTTGTTCCTTTCTACAATGAAAAGGTGATTCAAGCCGATAGTCAATATGTATACGCCGGCTTTATTGATGCACTTTCGCATGCAGGGATTAAGAAGGAAGAAGAAAAAAGAGAGGAAAGACGTGAAGGTAATAGAAACGCCAGTAAAGGTGTGGCCAATTACGAGCAATCGGGTATTACCCCACAAGTCAGTGCGCTTTCTAAGATCAGTGCCAAAGACGCGTCTATTGCGGATCTCAGAAAATCTGGTTTTGTTTTAGCACAAGTCTTTCCACGGGGCAGAATGGTTGCCGGCAGTTCTACCCTTTTGTCGTTGGGAGAGACCGATCACGAAGATAAAATGGTAGTTTCAGGTCAAGGAGCTATGCTGGCTTCTTTTACTCCAGCATCTGGTGTTGCACCTGCAACCGTTATTGGGGTGATAGCCAAGTTTAAAGAATTGTTCAAAAATACTGCCCTTTATCACGATAATGAACTGGCCTACCTAAAAAACCCGGTAGGTATCAAAAAGCCGGGCTATAGCGAAGAATTGGCAGCGTTGGTGCCTTTGCATAAAAAGATGATGAATCTATATTTTATGGCACCCAAATCAAAAGATATTTTTAGGGCCATAGAATTGCACAAGCAGTCCGGCTATACCTTTGTTTTATCTGACATCCAGCATCTGACACCGGCCTTGTCTAAGATTAAATCCGGAGGATATTCGTTAGTCCTTTCTACACAATTGCCGGAAGAGCCGAAAGAAGAAAAAAAAGAAAAGGACAACGCAGAGAAGAAGAAAGAAGAAAAGAGTGTCGATAAGGCAGCTAAAAGTGAAGAAGAATTGGCATTGGAAAAAAGAAAAGAGGAAAGTTTACAAGACTATCTCGGACAGGCAGTGCTTTGCGAAAAAAACAATATATCCTTTGCATTTGGTACTGCTTCGGCCAAATCCGGCGATGTGTTGAAAAACATTCGTCGTATGGTAAAAGCCGGTCTGAGTGAGAAGGCTGCCTTAAGTGCTTTAACCACTACACCCGCCGCCATGATGCAGCTTTCCAACCGTTATGGAACCATTGAAAAAGGGAAAGTGGCAAGTTTTGTTTTCTTTGACAAGCCCATGTTTGATGAAAAGGCTACGGTAAAACAAGTCTGGGTTGAGGGCACAGCCTACATCAATGAAGAAAAACCCAAATCAGAAAGCAAAGCAGGAGAAGCATTGATTAAACCTGAAGGCAACTGGACTTACTCGGCAGAACTGCCGGGGCAAGCACAAACCGGTAAGTTTATTTTCAAAAAGGATGGCAAATCATATTCAGGCAACAGCACAGATGACAACAGTCCCGGAGAAAACTTTGCAATGGAGGATTTGGTTATTGATGGTAATGTGGTAAAATTTAAAATCATCGTTGATCCTACAAATTCAATTACTGCGTATTTGGAATTGACCTTTGGCACAGACAATTATTCAGGAACGGTAACCATAGATAGCATGGGTAGTTTTGCCATCAAGGGTAATAAAATTAGTGGACCCAATTTTTAACATTATGTATAAAAAATTATTCTTAGTTGCATCGCTTTTCATTGCCATGTTAAGCAGCGCCCACTCACAACAGGGCAACATGTTGATTAAGGACGGAACGGTAATCACCATTACCCAGGGTGTAAAGGAGAATACCGATGTTTTAATCATGGATGGTAAAATTGCAGAAATTGGTAAGGACCTTAAAGCAACGGCCGGTACCCGCGTAATTGATGCGACCGGACAATTTGTAATGCCGGGTATTATCGATGCGCATTCACATATTGGCATTGATGCTGTAAACGAAGGAACCCATCCGGTTACAGCAGAAGTCAACGTGGGAGAAGCCATAGATCCCTTTGACATAGCCATTTACAGGGCATTGGCAGGAGGTGTTACCATTTCGCACGCCATGCATGGATCTGCCAACGCCATAGGAGGGCAGTGCCAAACCATTAAACATCGATATGGTGTTTTGGATCCGGAGGCTTATAAAATGCAAGGGGCTCCCAGAACCATCAAATTTGCCTTGGGTGAAAACCCCATTAGGGTACATGGTGAGGGCCAGGGCATAGTACCCAGAACCCGTATGGGTGTAGAACAAGTATTCAGGTCGTCATTTTCAGAAGCCAAAGTTTATAAAAAGAATTGGGAAGATTACAGAAAAGGGCTCACAAAACTGGCGCCGGAATACAATTTGCGAATGGAAACCCTGGCAGACATTCTGGATGGAAAGATTCTCATACATTGCCATAGTTATCGGGCAGATGAGATTCTGATGCTCATGAATGTGCTAAGAGATTTTGGTGTTAAAAAAATTTGTTTTCAACACGTAAATGAAGGATTTAAAGTTGCGCCCGAGTTAGCAGCTTTTGGTGCATCTGCTTCGGTATTTGCTGATTGGTGGGCCTATAAATTTGAGGTTTATTACTCAACCGCCTATAATGCTGCCATTCTGACTAAAAACGGAGTGGTAACTTCTATCAATTCTGATTCGGATGAGCTGATACGCCACCTTTATCACGAAGCGGCTAAGACACAAAGATACGGCGGACTCAATGACGACGAAGCACTGCGACTCATAACCCTAAATCCTGCCATCCAATTGGGTATTGATCACAGAGTGGGTTCAATTGAAAAGGGAAAAGATGCCGACCTGGTAATTTTCAATGCACATCCCCTTTCTATATATGCCATTCCACAGTTGACCATAGTAGATGGCATTGTATATTTTGACAGAAACAATGACAAGGCGGATATGCGACTGGAGATAGATCCGGAAGAAAAATTTGATTTTAAATATTACGAGCGTTGGAAGGAAAAGGACAAGTGCATGCAGGATGTAACAGAAACGCTGTTTTTTGGACAGCAATACCACAATTCCTTGCATGGTCATTAAATAAAACTGAGTGAAGATGAGAAAAATATATCCCTATAGAATTTCCGTTATAATCGCCCTGCTACTGACATTTTCCACCACACAGGCGCAAATGGTTGGAAAGAGTGAGAGAGGTCCGTTTCTGTTAAAAAATGCCACCATTCATACCATCAGCAAAGGTGTGATGACAGGGGATGTTTTAATAAAGGATGATATGATTGCTGAAGTTGGTCCTAATCTTGCCTCGGGCAGATCTTATACCACCCTAGATTGCACCGGAAAACACATTTATCCCGGCATGATTGATTTGGGAACACAGCTAGGACTGTCAGAGATAGAATCCATATCTGTAACCAATGATTTCAGTGAAGTAGGGGATGTAGTTCCTCAAATGCAGGCACTGACTGCTGTAAATCCCAATGCTGTGACCATTCCGGTAACACGAACCAATGGCATCACTACCGTGTTGGTGAGTCCAAAGGGAGGAAGGTTCCCCGGCACCGCAGCCCTGATAGATCTGCATGGATATACACCTGCTCAAATGGACGCAGGTTTCAGGGCGGTGGTTATGAATTTTCCATCATCCGGCAGAAGAGGTCGGTTCGACAGGCGAACGGACGAAGACATTAAAAAAGATGGAGAAAAGGCATACAAAAAACTCAATGAAATTTGGGATGATGCTGTTTTGTATGCAAAACTGGATTCCGCCGCTCAAAGTCAAAAAGCAACATTGCCGGGATACCAGCCTGAGATGGAAGCGTTAAAGGCAGTAGTGCGAAAACAACAACCCTTATTGATAGAAGTTAATAAAAGTACGGATATCATTCTGGCAATTGATTGGATCAAGAAGACAGGGGTGAAGGCAATTCTTACCGGTGTTGCAGAAGGGTATAGAGTGGCCGACAAAATTGCAGCTGCCGGGATACCCGTAATCACAGGACCTGTATTGGATACCCCCAGACGACCATATGATAAATACGATGCACCCTATACCAATGCGGCTCAGATGATGAAAGCCGGTGTGGTTGTTGCCATAAGAAGCGATGAAGCAGAAAATGTCAGAAATTTACCGTTTAACGCCGGTTTTGCGGCAGCTTACGGCATGGGGAAAGATGAAGCGTATAAAGCAATAAGTCTGGTACCTGCACAATTGCTGGGGATGGCAGATCGATACGGGAGCATAGATGTTGGCAAGGTAGCCAACCTTTTTATCAGCAACGGTGATCCCATGGAAACCAAAACCACCATTGAACAGGTGTTTATTCGCGGATGGAAGATACCCATGGAGAACCGCCATACATTGTTATACGATGAATTTTTGCAGCGTTCTCCCGGCAAATAAATCTTTATTCAGCTTTGATGATTTTGTAAGCCATTGAGCCTTCATCGCTGTTGATGCGCACAAAATATACGCCTGCGGTCAGTTCTGACGTTTGGATCGTAATTGTATTTTGTTGGCCCGTTGCCCATTGTGTTTTGGTGACTTGTCGACCCATCAAATCTTCCAGATAAATAGCAGTATTTTGGCTGCATTTTCCCGAAATATTTACATACAATTGTTGGGTAAATGGGTTGGGAAAAGAACTTACTGTTAAACAGGAGTTTTCATCTTGTGTCTGGCTTAAGATATCCACATCAATTTTCATTTCAGAAAAGCCTACGCATTTTCCTCCATAATTGTCTACGGCAGTAAGTAATAAGTAGCGGGCCGGAATTTTTTCAAAATCGGGTCCATCTTCTCCTTCGTAGATGGGCTGTCCGGAAGCCATTGAAAGGTCAAATCTCTTCCATTCGGTCCAGTCTATTCCATTGAGTGAAACATCGGCGATAATCGTTTTTACACCATTTCCCAAAGCGTCAGCTTCATTGTGATTCCAAAAGTGGCTTTGCCCCAGCGCATATTTAAAGCCAAGATTGTACAGAATCCAATGGCTATTGCCGCGAATGGCATTGGGTGATGGCGATGGATTACAAGACAACCAACCATCGTTCCAGTTGGTGCTGTGTTGATCCATAAAACATTGTCCAAAGGAATTCCAGTGGAAGGCAAAAACGATAAATAATGTATATACGATCTTCATACGATTGACTTATATATTGAGAAAACCAAGAGGAGCCTGGCTTCCGGGTGAATAAAAGTTGGAAAGATTGGGGAAGATGGTATTCAGATCAGATGGATTGACCCCAAACCAAAGTCCAAGTTCAGCGAAATAAAGGTCATTGGCTGTTGTAGGAATCAATACCCCACCTCCTACATCCAAGGGTGAGTCGAGTACCAATGACGGGTATTCACCGAAAAACCGATTGCCATTCACAGCACCGCCCATGGCAAAAACATTACCACCCCATGCGTGATCGGTGCCATTACCATTTGATGTAAGGGTTCTTCCAAATTCAGACATAGAAAAAGTAGTAACATTGTTTAGCATATCGATTTCAGTTAGCACATTGTGAAATTCAAAAATGGCATTGTCTACTTCTGAAAGCAGGTATCTTTCATTTTCAAGGAGCTCATCGTGGGTGTCCCAGCCTCCATAGTCGATAAAAAAGATTTGTTTTTGAAAGCCCAGTTTTTCCCGGGCAGCAATGATTTTAGCAATCATTTTGAAGCTCCCCGACAAATAGCTGTCTGAAAATTCGGTTGTAAAATCTGGCACTTCATCCAGAGCTTTTTGAAATTCAAGACTTGATTCAAGGGATTGTTTGAAAACGCCGGCATACGTGTCTCGAAAGGGGTCGTTGTAGGATCGTTTCAACATATCATCAATGGCTTTCGATCTCCAGGGCTCCGGCTCGTACATTCCTCCATACCCTGTGAGTCCTGTTACCCCGTAATTGCTCACAGTAAATTCAACATTGCCATTGCTGCTTTGGAAGACATTTGTTCCATTGAATGAAATATTCATAGAGACCTTTTGGTTGGTATTGGTGTCTTGCAAAAGATCAGAAACCCTTCCGGCCCAACCTTTAATCAATCGATCTCCGGGTTGAGCTGTTTGCCATTGATTGGATTGGTCTGAATGAGAAAACAAGCCCAGTGGCAAAGGAACATCTTCATTAAAGAAGGCCTCTTTGGTTGTGGGTGCCCTCAAAGTGCCTATGTTGTTGATGAAACACAACTTGCCATCATCAAATAAAGTTTTGAGGTTGGCCATTGCAGGATGAAAGCCGTATTCCACACCGGCAATATTGAGCGGACTTACCGGCAAAATATCATCCTGTACAAGTGCCAGGTTGGATCGTGTATTCGCATAATCCTGGTATTCACTTCCGCTCCTGGGCACGACCATATTGAAAGAATCAGCACCTCCACCCAAGTAAAGGCAAACCATTGCT
>WBZP01003342.1_pt1 | contig 17467 bp, 15 predicted proteins | sample 5204301 | NCBI WGS metagenome assembly WBZP01 (sample SAMN12412401, study PRJNA552823) | activated sludge metagenome | isolation source: activated sludge from nitrification reactor of wastewater treatment plant... | place: USA: Pennsylvania | collected 2017 | reverse complement strand
ACCGGTGATGATGCGGCCGGTACGTGCCAGGCCGTGCGCGACCGAGGCCCGGTTGTCGCCGGTGCGATCCCACTCCTCCTTGATCCGCGACAGCAGGAACACCTCGTAGTCCATCGACAGCCCGAAGAGGATGGCGCCCATGACGATCGGGGTGGACACCTCCAGGTAGCCCGGGGCGGTGAATCCGAGCGGCCCGGCGAGATGGCCCTCCTGGAAGACCCAGGTGACCACCCCGAACGACGCGGTGATCGACAGCACGGTGGTGACGATCGCCTTGAGCGGCAACAGGATCGAGCGGAAGGACACCAGCAGCAACAGGAACATGGCCGTGGCGACGAGCGCGATCATGACCGGGATCCGTTCGCGCACCAGATGGAGTTGATCGACCGTGAGTGCGCTCGGGCCGCCGACGTATGCCGCGGCGCCACCCCCCACGGGCACGTCGCGGATCGCGCGCACCAGGCTCTGGGACGACTCACTCTGCGCGGTGCCGGGCCAGCCGATCGTCGCGAAGACGACGCCGGTGCTCGGGTTGACCCGTTGCACGGTCGTGCGGCTGATGCCGGGCACCGCCGCGACCCGGCGCAAGTAGTCGGCGGTCAGCTCCGGCGTGGCGCCCTCGATCATCGCGTAGGCCCAGGTCTGGTCGCCCCCGAAGTGACGTGCGTAGGTCTGCTGGGCCACTCGGCTGGTCGCCTCGGGCGGCAGCAGTTGCTCGTCGGAGGACCCCCAGCGGACGCCCAGGAAGGGCGCGGCCAGCGCGAGCAGCAGCGCGCTCACGCCGATCAGGTAGACCCACGGCCGGTCCATGACGTAGTGGGCGACCCGAGCCCAGCCACGGTCCGGGGACGGCGCGGCGGATCGGTTGATGCCGGGCAGCCGCAGGGCGTCGACCCGGTGGCCGAGCAGTGCGAGCACGGCCGGCAGCAGGGTGACCGCGGCGAGCATCGCCCCGAGCACCGCGGGGATCGCGCCGTAGGCGAGCGAGCGGATCGAGGTGAGCGGGAAGACCAGCAGCCCGGCCATCGCGGTCGCGACGATGACGGCCGACACGATGACGGTGCGCCCTGCGGTGGCGACGGTCGGTCCGAGCGCCGCCACCGAGGCGGCCCGACCGCTGTGGCCCGCGGCGCGGCATACCGACAGCTCTTCCCGGAAGCGGTTGACCACGAAGAGGGTGTAGTCGATGGCCAGCCCCAGGCCCAGCAGCGAGACGACCGTGAGGGCGTAGACCGCGACCGGGGTGACCTCGTTGACGACGCGCAGCGCGGCGAGTGCCACGACGACCGCAACCGCGCCGACGACCGAGGGCAGCCCGGCCGCCACGACCGAGCCGAAGATGAGCACGCCGAGCAACACGACGAGCGGCAGGGCGAGCGCTTCGGCGCGCGCCGAGTCGCGGCTCATGCCCGTCGCGAGGTCATCACCCATCGCGACCAACCCGCCGATGTCGGTGCGGATCCCGTTGGCCTGCAATAGCGGCCGCAGCTCGTGGTAATGCTCGAAGACCGCGCCGATCTCGCTCGTGGGCAAGGACACCCAGACCTGCACGGCCCGGCGGTCCGGGCTGACCAGGCCCGCTGTCGGCGCGGCGTCCAGGCCGTTGACGACGGTCGGCGCGAGACGTCGGGGCAGCGCGGAGACCACGGCGGTGACGGCCGCGCGGAACGCCGGGTCGTCGACGGTGGTCATCTGCGTGGAGTAGGTCACCACGACATCCGGGGAGGCATCTCGGAAATCTCGTTGCAGCAGTTGGTAACTGCGCCACGAGTCGGCTGTTTCGTCGTAGCCTCCCTCGATGGTCAGCCGGGAGGCGACCCCGCTGCCGTATGCCGCGGCGCCCGCGAGCAGGACGAACCACACGGTCACGACGAGCCAGGCCCGCCGGCCCATGAGCCGCCCCCAGCGAGCCAACGGGGAGCCCGCCGCATCTCCTGGGCTCATCTCGAGGTCGCGCCGCACCGTCTTCTCCGTTCGTAGAAGTTCTACAGGCGTAGAAACCGTACACTGAGCGGGTGTCCCGGCGAAACCCGGCCGCGGCGAGCGGCGCCACCCGCGAGCGGCTGCTGTGGGCGGCATACGAGTTGCTGGGTGAGGAGGGGATGACCGCGCTCACCCATCGCCGCGTCGAGGACCGGGCCGGCGCCTCGCACGGCTCGATGACCTACCACTTCGGCACCCGCGAGGCGCTCATCGACGCCCTCGTGCACCACAACCGCGAACGCGACCACCAGGTGATGCGCCGGGTCGCCGACGACCTGGCCGGCGATCCCACGCTCGCCGGCGCCGACCTCCTCACCTTCGGCTGGGCGTGGGCCACCCGCCTGACCGATGCCCTGCTGGCCGACCGACACCAAGCCATCTGCCGATACGAGCTCTACTTGTATGCCGCGCGCCACCCCGAGATCCAGCGCCTGTTGCGCGGCTACCGCAACCAGGTGGTCGCCGAACACGCGGCCACCGCGCGCGCGGCGGGGGCACCGCACCCGCACGCTGCGGCACGGATGACCCTCGCGCTCGTCGAGGGGATCATGATGATGAACCTCTCGGTGCCCAGCGCCGCTCAGCAGGCCTGGGCACCGACCTTCATGGTCTCCGCGTCCTTGGCGACCCTGCACCTCGTCGAACCCCCGGCAGCACCGCCCGACGAGGCCGCCGAGCTCGATCTGCCGTTGTTCGAGTGGCTCGACCCGGCCACCGGGGCGGTGGCGCGGCATACCGGGGCGGTGGCGCGGCATACTGAGACGGCGGAGCGGCATACCGGGGCGGTGGCGCGGCATACGGAGACGGCGGAGCGGCATCCCGAGACGGCGGACTGATCGGCGCACTGATCGAGGGCGCCGATCGCCCCAGCCCGCCTCCCGACCTCCGGCCCCTTGCCTCCGACCTGCTGCCTCCTGTCGTCCGCGCGGCGAGAAAGCGCCCGAGAGAGCGCCCTGAGGCGTGCCACGACACACCCCCAGACGACTTCATGGGCGCTTTCCCGCCCCACGTGTCAGCCGCGGCGGCCGAGGGCGCCGCCGATGCGGCTGCGCAGGATGGGTGCCGGCTGGGCACCGATCATCGTGTCGACGACCTCACCGTGATCCATGAGCAGCAGCATCGGGATGCTCTGGGCGCGATAGCGCTGGGACAGCAGCGGCGCCTTGTCGACGTTGACCTTGACCACCTTGATCCGGCCGGCGAGCTCGCGGCTGAGGGTCTCGAGCACCGGGGCGACCATCCGGCATGGACCGCACCAGGGTGCCCAGAGATCCACGACGACAAGGGCATTGGTGTCGACGATGTCGTCGAAGTCGTCGTCGCCGGCGTCGACCAGCCAGGGCAGGTCGGCCTTGCAGGACGCGCACCGTGGGTGCCCCCGAGCGATGAGCGGCAGACGGTTCTTCGTGCCGCACGCCGGGCACGCGATGACAGGACTCGCCATGGCTCCGACTGTAGCCCGCGTCAGTCAGTGCCCTGCTTCACCCGACAAACCCCGCCTTCACCCGACAACCTTTCTCGGGTCGAGCGGTGGTTTATCGGGTTACCCGATAAACACCGGCGGCGCGACGACGCATCGGGATTGACGATGGATCCGGCCCGGGAGACCCTGGGCCGGTGAACGATCCGGTGGCCAGCGAGGCGCGGCACGGGGAGGCGGCGGCGCCTGCCGTCGACGCTGGTGCGGCGGCGGCTCGGTTCTGCGTGGCCTTCCCCGCGGCATACCTGGCCTTCCACCGCCGCGACGGCAAGCGGGACGAGCTCAGTGGCGCCTCGCGGGCGGTACTGACCCACCTGGCCCAGGCCGGGCCGTCGAACGTGGGGGAGTTGGCCGACCACCTGGATCGGGCGCAGTCGGTCGTCAGCGAGATCGCCACCCAGTTGGAGGGCCACGGGCTGCTCGAACGGGAGCCCGACCCGGCCGACCGACGACGACACCTGCTCTGGCTCACCGAGGCCGGGGTGGGCCGGCTGAGCCGGGACCGTCAGGTCCTCGAACCGCAGCTCGTCGAAGCCGCGATGCGCGCGCTGCCCCCGGCCGCCCGAGCCGCCCTGCTCGACGGACTGGAGGCCCTCGTCCGAGCCGCCACACCCACTTCGCCACAACCGGATTGACCCACGACAGGAGCACCCCGATGACGCACCCGACCTCGACCCACTGCGAGAGCTGCTCGATGCCGATCGAGAGCGGCCGCTACTGCCCCCACTGCGTCGACGAGCAGGGCAACCTGCAGGACTTCGACACCCGGTTCGAGCGCATGGTGAGCTGGCAGCAGCGCCGCCACCCCGACCAACCACGCGCTGAAGCCGAAGCTGCGACCTTGGCTTTCATGTCTCGTATGCCGGCCTGGGCGCAGCACCCCCGGGTCACCGGAGCAGACGCCGCAGGGCGCTGACCCGGCGTCAATGCGCCAGGCCGCCGGCCCGGGCCGTGTGGGCGCGCCAGAGGTGCGCGACGGTGAGGGCGGCGATGATGTCCCAGATGCCCCACCAGGCGGCGACCAGCGCCATGCCGCCCAGTCCACCGAAGAAGCTGAAGACGAGCAGCAACCCGAGCCCGGCGTTGCGCACCCCGACCTCGAAGGTCATCGCCTTGCGCGATGGCGTGGGCAGCCGGAACGCGGTGGCGATGGCATAGCCGAGCCCGAGAGCCAGCGCATCGTGCACGGCCACCGCGAGGGCGACGATGCCGATCCACGCGACGAAGAGCGCCCAGTTCTTCGTCACCGAGATGACGATGAGCCCGGCGAGGGCCAGGAACGCCACGGGGCCGATGATCTTGCCAGCCCGCCGGGACACCGCGGGGAAGACCTGGGCGATGCCGATGCCCACGACGAAGGGCAGCCCGATGACGAGCAGCACCTCGACCAACATGTCCAGCGCGTCGAGGTGGATCTGCTCCATGAGGGCCTTGCCACTGGGGTGCCACGAGCCCCACAGGGCGAAGTTGAGCGGCATGAGCACGATGGCGAGCAGATTGGAGACGGCGGTCATCGACACGGACAGGGCCACATCGCCACGGGATTGATGAGTGACGATGTTCGAGACGTTCCCCGGCGGGCAACAGGCCACGAGGATCATCCCGAGAGCCACCGAACCACCCACTCCGAGAACGAGGGTCAGCAGGAACGTGATGGCCGGCAGCAGAAGGAACTGGGCCAGCACACCGATCGCGATGGCCCCCGGGCGGCGGGCCGCGTTGCGGAAGTCCTCGACCCGGGTGTCCAAGGCGATGCCGAAGAGGATGGCCGCGATGATGATCCGCAGCACCACCATCGAGCCGGCGTCGAAGGCGATCCTGATGTCATCGACGCCGCCGGCGGCGAGGGCGGCATACCCGAGCGGTGTCGTCGTCATCGTCGCCCCGTTCGGAAGATCTCGTAGGTCTGTCGGGTCGTCTTCGAGGGCAGTCCCGGGAAGTCGCGCCGTAGTCGCGAGTTGTCCAGGACCGGCCGGTGCAGCAAGAAGTCGACCTGTTCGGGCCCGTACCGCGCCAACCGCGCCCGCCGACCCACCATCAACGCGGCCCGAACCGACCAGGACGGCACCGTGACAACGGGTTTGCCCTCGGCGCGGGCGATATCGCGCATCGTCATCACCCCGTCACCGGAGACGTTGTAGATGCCGCTACGCCGTCGGCGCACCCCGGCCACGATGATGTCGGCGACGTCTTCGTCCCAGACGAAGGTGAACGGTCCGTCGTTCTCGGTGAAGCACATCAGGAACCGCCCGGTGAACAAGGCCGTGATCTGGTTGCGGGTCCCCGCGCCGAGGATCGTGCCGGGGCGCAGCACCAGTTGCGTCAGCTCGGGGTGACGTCGCCGGGCGGTGGCCAGCAGCGCCTCGACCGCTGCCTTGTGCCGCGAGTAGGCGAACTCGGCGCTGCCCGTCACCGGGTCGTCCTCGGTGAGCCGGCGTCTGTCGTTCCGAGCGTGATAGCCGTATGCCGCGCCCGAGGAGGTCACCGTCAAGTGCCCGACCCCCGTTGCCAGACAAGCCTGCACGACTCGCTCGGTGCCTCCGACCTCGATCTGCTCGAGCTCGGCGTCGGTCATCCCGCGAGGTGGTTCGACGACGGCCGCAAGGTGCACCACCGCCGTCGCCGCGTGCTCGGTCAGCAGCGCGGGCAGGTCGACGGTGCGCAGGTCGGCGTCCACCTGGTGCACGCCCGAGATCGGCGTGGCCGGGGCGCGCAGATCCAACGACAGCACGGCGGCGCCGGCGGCGGCCAGACGGGCGACGACGAGCGAACCGAGATAGCCGGACCCCCCGGTGACCACCACGCGCAGCTCGCCGGAGCCGTGCTCATCACCCGGCTCCCCCAACGGGTGCGCAGCCGCGGCGGCACCGTCCACCTCGTCGCTCACCCCTTCGGCTCCTGGTGCATCTGTTTGAAGGCCTGCAGCCCTGGCGCCCAGAGGTGTTCGACGTTGTGCACGTCGACGTGCACGACCGCCGGGCCGCCGCAGTCACGGGCCCGTTCCAGCGCGCCGGCCAGCTCACGGCTGTCGGTCACGTGTTCGCCGTGGGCGCCGAAGGCAGCCGCGAGCAGGTCGTAGCGACCGGGGGCGAAATCGGCATACACGATCCGGCCTTCTGGCAGCGTCGTGTTGGTCAGCATCTTGTGGGCGACGGTGAGCACCGGCTCGGCGGCGATCTGCTGGCTCATCTTCACCATGCCCCACTGACCGTCGGCCAGCACCACGAAGACGATGGGCAGGCGCAGGCGCACCGCCGTCTCGACCTCGGTGGGGTGCATGCCGAAGGCACCGTCGCCGGTGATGACACAGACCCGCCGGTCCGGGGCGGCGACGGCGGCCCCGATGGCCTGGCCCATGCCGGCGCCCAACATGCCGAACTTGAAGGTCGACAGGATCGAGCGCGGCACGACCGCGCGATGGTGGAAGTTGGCCCACACCACGGTGTTTCCGCCGTCGAATACCCAGATCGTGTCGCTGGGCATGACCTGTTGTGCGACGGCCGGCACGTGCGCCGGATGCACCGGGGCGCCCTGGCTCGCCAGGGGCTTGTCCAACTTGGCCCGGTTCGCGGCGATCGCAGCACGCCAGCGGGCCAGCGCCGTGCGACGGGAGCCCAGGTCTGTGCCGGCCTCCGGCTCGGTCCGTTCCACCTCGTCCGCGAGCGCGGCGAGGGCGTCGCGGGCATCGGCGAGGATCGCCAGCTCGACTGCCTTGTTGACGCCGAGTCGTTCGTCGTCGACGTCGATCTGGATGACCTGCTGGGTGCGCGACCAGTTCGGCGCCTTGCCCCACCAGTCGGTCTCGCCGAGGCGGGAGCCGACGACCAGCAGCACGTCGGCGGCATTGCGCACCTCGTCGTTGACGGCGAGTGCGGTCATCGGGATGGCCTCGGGACGGTCCTCCGACAGGGCTCCCCGAGCGGCCCACGAGGTCGTCACAGGGGCCGCGAGCAGGCTTGCCAACCGGACGAGTTCACTCTCGGCGCCGGCATGGTAGACACCGGAGCCGACATGGATGGCCGGCTGCTTGGCTGCGGTGAGCAGCCGGGCCGCCCGCTGGATCTGCACCGGGTCGGCGGGCAGGCTGCTGGTGCGTCGGTAGGTGTGCGGGGCCCGGACCGCGGCCTCGGTGTGCCCGGTCGGCTGGTTGATGATGTTCTCCGGGATGTCCAGATGCACGACTCCGGGGCGGCCGGTGAAGCTCACGCGCAATGCCCGACGCAGCAACTCGGGGATCCGGTCGCCGCTCGGGCAGTAGCCCGACCATTTCGTCATCGGCGCGGTGACCGCGGTCTGGTCGAAGTACTGATAGGTGCCGCCCCGGTCCGGGTGACCAATGCCCACCCGCCGAGCCGAGGTGATGAGCAACACCCGGTTGCCCTCCCCCTGCTCGACCGCCACCCCTGGCAGGACATTGGCCACCCCGGGGCCGTTCGAGGCGATGCACACCCCGAGCCGCCCGGTCAGCCGCGCATAGGCCCCCGCCATATGCGCGGCCGCCGCCTCGTGCCGGGGCGAGTGCAGGGTGATCCCCGCTGCCCCGAGGGAGCGGTACAAGCCGAAGTAGGTGCCGTCGATGATGCCGAACACGTCCCGCACCCCTTCGGCGGCAAGCATTCGGGCAACCAGGTCACCTCCGGTCAATCCTTTGGTCATGACTCTCCTGCGGCTCGAACCATTCGGCTGCGGCAGCGGCAACGCCATTGTCCGCCGTGCCAGTACGGTAGGGCTGCGCACGAGCCGCGCGCGTGTGTCCGGCTCCCCCGATCACCGCGCCATTGTGAGCCGTCACAATGGGGGTCACACTGACCCGTATGCCGCGCGCCCCCGCCCCGCCGGTGCCTGACTGGGCACCCGTGGTGCGGCTCATCGAAGCGGTCATCCGCGACCCGGTGTTGCTCACCGAGGTCGTCGGCGAGGTGCGTAGCTCGATCCGGGAGGTCTCCGGGCTCGACCCGGCGGATGTGGCGCGGCATACCCGCGGGTTGTTGGAGGCCTCGACCCGGGCTATCGCCGAGCGCCGCGGACCGACCGAGACGGAGTTGTCCTTCGTCGAAGATCTGGCCCGCGCGCGGGCCCGGCAGGGCATCGCGATCCATGCCGTGTTGGCGGCGATCCACGTCGCGGAACGCCGGATCTGGGCGCGCGCCCGAGCGGTCGCTCAGGAAACCGGCACCGCGGCCGAGTTGGTGCTCGAGGCGCGAGGGCTCTACGACGACTGGGCAGCCCAGGTGCGCGAGCGACTCATGGTCGCGCACGCGGCCGCGCTGCGCAGCGGGGTCAGCGGCCGTGACGACGACCTGCTCGCGCGGCTGCTTGCCGGGGGATCGGCGGCGGTGTTGGCGGCCCGCGAGGCCGGCCTCGTCGGCGCCGGGTCGGCGGCCGGCGGCAGCTCGGGCTCGGGCTCAAGTTCGGGCTCAGGCTCGGGACACGTCTCGGCTGCCAACATCAGTGCCGGTGTCAGTGCCAGTGCCACCACACTCTTCGTCGCGGTCGCACCGGGCCTGAGCCCCACGGAGGGTGCGGCGTTGCTCTCGGTCGTGCACGCGCTACGACTCGGCCCGGCGATGCTGGAAGGCGATTCGCTCGTCGCCGTGTGGCGGTGGTTGCCGCGCGAGGTCGCGGTGACCGTGCCGATCGGCGTCTCCGCCGGATCCGCACCCGAGGCGCTACCGGCGGCCCGGGCCCTGGCCACCGCGGCCGGTCGGGCCGCCCGGCGGCGCGGTCTCACCGGGCTCGTGCCGATGGAACGGGTGGCGACCCTCAGCGCGTTGCAGGCCCGCGACGATCTCGCGCACGCCCTGCTCGACGGGTATGCCACGCGTCTGTCCGCACTGCCCCGGGTCGACGCGCTCACCGAGACGACCCGGGTGTGGCTGGAATGTGGGCGGGATGTCGACGCTGCGGCCGCCCGCCTCTACGTGCACCCGAACACGGTGCGCAACCGCACTCAGGCGCTCGTCGATACCGTGCATCTGGACCCGGCCAACCCTTTCGAGGCCGTCGATCTGTGGTGGTTGTGCGAGGCGTGGGCGCAGCACCAGAGGTAGCTGAGCATCCCGTCGGCCACCCCGACCTGCGGAAGCTGAGACTCTGCACGCACTACGCGTGCAGAGTCTCAGCTTTCGCCACACCCCCCCGATGGGATTCGGTCCTGTCACGTCCGCCTGGTGTGGTGGGCACCGCCTGGGTGCGGCATGAGCAGCGAGCCGGCCAGGCCGACGACGGCGGCGACGGCGGCGAGCAGGTAGCTGCCGGTGAAGCTTCCGGTGCGTTCGCCGAGGATGCCGGCGACCGCCGGCCCGGCGGCCTGGCCGATCCCGAAGAAGACGGTCAACGCGCCCAGGGCCTGGATCGCCTGCTGCGGCGGCATGTAATCGCCGGCCGTCGCGCCCATGATCCCCGGGACGCTCCAGGCGCAGATGCCGAAGAGGAAGACCGATACGTAGAGCAAGGGACCGGGCAGCGAGAACCCGACGATGAGGAAGGCGATTGCCTGCAGGCCGAACACGGTGGCCAACCCAACCTTGCGACCCACCCGATCCGAGAGCGCCCCGAAGAGACTGCAGAAGAGCGACAGGAAGCCGATCACCGACCAGACCCAGCCGGCCGACGTCTCGGCCAAGCCCCGCTCGGCCACGAGGGTCGTGACGATGAAGGTCGCATAGATGGCATAGCTGAATCCGTACATCGCGTAGATGAGACCCAATCGCATTGTCGTGCGACGTTGTTCGACCAGAGACACCGGCTCGGGCGCGACCGCGTCGTGGACCGGATGCCCTGCTGCGGTCAGCCCCAGGTCAGCGGGGTTGTCCCGCAACAACACTGCCGCGATCAGGGCGACCGCTGCGATGAGCCCGGCCATGATCCGCCAACTGACCCGCCAGCCGTCGGTCGCCCCGACCGCCGCGTTGACGCCGGGGACGAGCCGACCGCTGACCATGAGCCCCAGGCCGATCCCGCCGACGACCAGCCCAGTGGCCCAGCCGCGGATACTGCGCAGGAACCACCGCGAGATCGTGCCGACCATCGCGACGTTCGCCACCCCGCTGCCCAGCCCGGTGGCGACGAAGGCGAGCAGCACCGGCCAGAAGCCACCCGCCAGGCTGACCGCCCCGAGGGACCCGGCGATGACGGCCAGCGCCACCGTGATGACGCGACGAGGCCCCCACCGGCTGGTGAGCCGTCCAGAGGACCACGCCCCCACGAGGTAACCGGCGAAGTTGCTCGTGCTGACCCAGCCCACCTGCTCGTAGCGCAACGCCAACGCGCCCTGCATCGAGGGCAGCACCATGCCGAAGGCGAACCTCGCGACCCCCAGCACGGCCATCGACACGACAACGCCCACTCCGACGATGACCCACCCGTAGTGGACCGTGCGACCCGGCCGAGTCGTCATCGTCGCCTCATCTCCCTGCGGATCCGGGGGTGCGGTGCAGCAGCACCGGGGGGCCGTGATGGTGGCTGCGGGCGATGATCTCGCCGTCGACCCGCAGCGCCGGGCCGTGCTCGGCGATGGTGTAGCCGCCGCCGGTCTGCGTCGGCGGCACGCCCTCCATCGTCACATGGACGATAGGCATCCGGGTGCGCGCCGCGTCGACCACCGCCCGCACCCCAGCCGACTCGGCCGCCGGCCAGTACTGCTCGGTGATCGACTGCCACACCACGGTGAGCACCCCTGACGGCGCCGGGGCGGCCAGCTGGGTCGTCAACCAGGCTGCCGCACTGGCATGCTCGACACGGATCGGGTGAGCCGCCGCGACCCACAGCGCGCCGGCGAGCCGGTCGTGCCGGATCCGGTCGAAAGGCCACACGAACGAGGTCAGGTATGCCGCGCCCGCCGCCCCCGAGGCGTCGACCGGTGCGATGTCGCAGCCGGCCCGGGACACGATCTCCAGGGGCTCGGGCCGGACCCCGACCGCCTCGGTGTCCAGCGTCACCGGGCTCGCCGGGTCTCCCCAGGCCCAGCCCGGCCCGATGACCCGGTAGTGGTCGACGTTGAGGTTGAGCCCGGCGGAGGCGCCCGGCTCGAGAAGGCGCACCCGCGGCATACCGTGCCGGCGCACCGCCTCGAAGAGCCCGACGGCCAGACATGCCGAGCGACCCACCTCGTTGGTCTGCGGCGGCAGGTCGAGGGCGGCGCGCAACGGCGCCTCGTGCGCGACGAGCGCGGCATGCGCGGCCGGCCAGGCCCGCTGCGGGTCGGCGGCGCCGCCGAGGCAGGCGTAGTAGTCGGCCAGCTCCGGGGCGTCGCCGCGCAACACGACCCGGAAGAGGGCTGCGAGCAGCCGCAGGCCGACCGCCTCGCTGCGCGGGGCATCGAGCTTCTCCCGGCAGATCCGCGCGACCACTCCACCGGCATCGAGATCGTCGGCCAACTCCTCGAAGAGCACCCCGTAGAGATGCTCACGGTGGCCGAAGTGGCTGCGCAGGTGCCGGCTCAGCTCAGTGGGCACGGTGCGAAACGACCATCAGCTCGCGGTCCCGGCGATGTTGACGTGCCAGAGGATGCCGAAGCGGTCCACGAGCATCCCGTAGTCGTCACCCCACATCTGCCGCTGCAGCGGCACGACGACCTCGCCGCCCTCACTCAGCGCATCCCAGTAGCCTTGCAGCGCAACCGTGTCGTCGCCGGAGAGGCTGATCTGCAGGTTGGTGCCACGCTGGTAGTCGCCCATCCCAGGTGCGGTGTCGCTGGCGAAGAGGTGGAAGCCCGCGGGGGTCTCCAACGAGGCGTGCATGATGCCATCCACGTCCATGCCCGAGTCCCGGAAGGACATCGATTGCATGGAGCCGCCGAGCGCCTGCGCGTAGAAGGCCATCGCCTCGGCACAGTTGCCCTCGAAGGTGATGTACGGGTTGAGCTGCTGCGCCATCCGGGTCTCCTCTGGTCAAGGCCGGCAGCGCCCCGTGGTTGATGCCATCTGCGGTTGATGACATCTGCGCAGGGCCGCCGGCGATCGGCCGTCACGGCGGTGGCGGCCCGACCACGCTAGATCTCCGACCTGCGCCACGCCAGTGCCCTCGCCCGGCGATCGAGGGCCGTAGCCGGAGCGGAGCCCTAGCCTGGTGCCCGTGTGGTACTGGTTCTTCAAGTTCGCCGTCGTCGGCCCGGTGGCAATCGCGGTCTTCGGCCCCCGCTGGCATGGCCGCGAAAACCTACCCCGCAGTGGCGCATTCGCCCTGGCAGCCAACCACCTCACGGCCCTGGACGCCCCGATGGTCAGCCTCGGTGTGCCGCGCAAGGTCATCTTCATCGCCAAGAGCAAGTACTACCGCGCTCCGGGGCTGCGCGGCCGACTCCTGCGCTGGTTCCTCACCGCGATCGGCCAGACCCCCATCGAGGTCGAGTCGGCGCAGACCGCTGCCCCCGCACTCGACGCGGCGCGACAGTTGCTGGCCAGCGGCGGCGTGTGGGCCGTCTTCCCCGAAGGCACCCGCTCACCCGACGGCCGGCTCTACCGAGGGCGCACCGGCCTCATGCGGGTCGCCCTGCCGGCGGGCATCCCGGTGATCCCAGTCGCGGTGACCGGCACCCGCCAGCCCCGGCGGCGACTGATCCGCCGGCCCGGCACCCAGCGCGTCACCATCACCTATGGCGCCCCGATCGACTTGTCCCCGTGGGCTGCTCGCGCCTCGGACCCGCAAGCATGGCGCGAGGCCACCGATGCACTGATGGCCCGCCTGGTCGAGATGACCGGCCAGGAATACGTCGAACAGTATGCCGCGCGCCCCACCCGAGGAGACGTAGCCGAATGAGCCGTTGACTGCGGCTCACCTCCAGTGCCCCGGCGCGGGCAACGTCAAGGGAGACTGGGGGTATGCCGCGCACCGACCAGCCCCGCCGTTTCGCCTCCGTGCCGGAGGTGCACGAGAGACTCAGCGCCGCGGCATACCTGCCCTCGGATGCCATCGCCACGACCTGCTACCTGGCCGACGCACTCGACAAGCCGGTGCTCGTGGAGGGACCGGCCGGGGTCGGCAAGACCGAGTTGGCCGTGGCAATGGCCCGGGCCACCGGCGCCGAGCTGATCCGGCTGCAATGCTACGAGGGGGTCGACGAGGCACGGGCCCTCTACGAGTGGAACCACGCGAAGCAACTGCTGCGGATCACCGCCGAGCGCGACGCTGAAGGCGGCTGGGATGCGTTGCGGCACAACATCTTCAGCGAGGAGTTTCTGTTGCCGCGGCCACTGCTGCGGGCGATCCGCAGTGAGGCGCCGGTGGTGCTGCTCGTCGACGAGTTGGACAAGGCCGACGTCGAGGTCGAGGGCCTGTTGTTGGAGCTGCTGTCCGACTTCCAGGTGACGGTGCCGGAGCTGGGCACGGTGACCGCGCGGCATACCCCGTTCGTCGTGCTCACCTCCAACGCCACCCGCGAGCTGTCTGAGGCGCTTCGCCGACGCTGCCTCTTCCTGCACCTGGACTACCCAGACCCGGCGCTGGAGCGGCGGATCCTCACCCTGCGGGTGCCCGGCCTGGATGACGTGCTCGCCGAGTCTGTTGTCCGGCTGGTGAATCGGCTGCGGGACCTGCGTCTGCGCAAGGCGCCATCGGTGAGTGAAACGGTCGACTGGGGGCGCACGTTGTTGGCCCTCGGGGTCGGTGACCTCGATGCCTCGGTGATCCGCGACAACCTGGGCGTGCTGCTCAAGCACCAGGACGACATCACCCGGGCGGTCACCGCGTTGGGCCTACGCGATGGATGAGGCGCTGGACATCGGTCGGCGGGTGCCGACCCGGCTCGTACAGTTCGGCACGGCGCTGCGCCGTCACGGGGTGATCGTCGGCACCAGTGAACTGCTCGACGCGGCTCGCGCGATCGACGTCCTCGGTCTGACCGATCGCGACCAGCTGCGGGCCGGGTTGGCCGCGACCCTGCTGCGCCGCGCCGGGGAACGGCAGGTCTTCGACGATCTCTTCGATGTCTTCTTCCCGGCCGCGCTCGGCGCCCGGTTGACGGTCGGTGGGGCGCCCCTCGTCGACCTCCCGCCGACCCAGGATGCCGCCGAGAAACGCTCCCGGGCAGCGGCATTGCTCGACGATCTCGCCCGGGCCCTGGCCAGCGGCGACGACCGGGCGCTCGACGCCGTCGCCGCTCGCGCCGTCGCAGAATTGGGCGTGATGGACCCGCGCCACGGCCCGGCCTTCTCGGCATCCGCAGCCCTGGATGCACTTATGCCACGCACCGCGATCGCGGCGGCCTTGGCCCATGCCGCGGACGCCGGCCGCGACGTACCGGGCGGTTCCGGGGATGGTTCCGGAGGCAGCGGCCCGGGCGCCGCGGGCGCCGGCGCCGGTGCGGGAGCGCGTTCCGGGGCCGGCAGCGGAGCCGGGTCCGGACTGGGCCCGGACGGTGTGCCACCGTTCGCCGATCGCTTCCTGCGCGACGAACTGCGTTCCAGAGTAGCCGCGTTCACCCGTCGGGTGGAGGTGGAGGCCCGGCGGCGCAACGCCGAAGCCAGAGGTGTCGAGCGGATCGCCCACCACGCCGTGCGCTCCCCCGACGAGGATCTCTTCGTGCTGAGCAATGCCAAGGACATCGCCGAGCTACGCCGCACCATCGACCCGTTGTCCCGCAAGCTGGCCACCCGGATGGCAGCGCGGCGGCGGCGAGCGGCGCGGGGCACCATCGACCTGCGACGCACCCTGCGGCGGTCGCTGGGCACCGGCGGCGTGCCGGTCCGACCGGCATACGAGCACGCGCATGTCGGGCGCCCCGACCTCGTGCTGCTCTGTGACATGTCCTTGTCCGTGGCCGGGTTCTCGCGTTTCACGATCCTGCTCATGCAGGCGTTGGCGACGCAATTCCGCCGGATCCGGATCTTCGGCTTCGTCAACGTGTGCGAGGAGTTGACCCGGACCATCATCGAATCCCCGCCCGGGACGGACCTGTCGACGGCGTTCAACGACATCAGCCGGATGACCCGGATGCACCGAGCCAGCGACTACGGCAGCGCGCTGACCGATTTCGTCGAGCACCACCTCGATGCGGTCGGTCACCGCACGGCCGTGCTCGTGCTCGGGGATGCCCGCACGAATCGGAGCGATCCGCAGTTCGAGATGCTCCGGATCATCGCCGAGCAGGCCCGGCACGTCAGCTGGCTCAACCCCGAGCCCGCAACCAGTTGGGGCAGTGGTGATTCGGTGGCCACGGGCTACGCACAGATCGTCGATATGCACGAGTGCCGCAATGTGACCCAATTGCGGTCGTTCGTGGCCCGCGTCCTGCCGGTGTGACAACGCGATCCGCGCACGCGCCGATTCGTCGGTGGCCGATATCCTCAAGCGGGTGAAGACCCGCGCGCGCCCCTGGTCGGTGGCCCTGACCGCCCTCCTGACCCTCTGCGCCTGCACGACGGGCCCGGCGAACGGTGGAGCCGGCAGCACGAGCGCGCGCCCGGGCACGGCCTCGGCTGTCGCCGGGGGTGCCGGGGTCATCGTCGAGCAGGATTCGTCCGAGTCCGGCGGGCTGCACTGGTCGGTGCGGTGGCTGCAGATCGAGGGGATGGCCGGGCTCAACGAGCGCACCGCGGCATACGCACGCGGTCAGCTCAGCGAGTTCCAGACCGACTATCAGCCGAACGACGAAATCCCGCCCGAGTTGAACGTCGGCGCGACCGTCGCGCGGGCCGGAGACCTTGCCGGCGTTCGATTCTCGACCTACCTCATGCCAGGAGCGAGCGGGGCCACCTCGCACGTCACGCTTTACGGCAGCCGCAACGGGTGGTCCGTCGACTCCCTTGGGCTCATCGAGCCCGACAAGCGAAAGGGCCTGGTGGAGCGGATCCGCTCGACCCGCCCCATCCCGACCGACCAGGCCCCTCCGACACCGGAAGCGTTGCTCACCGATCTCGTGGTGCGACCCGGCGGCGATCTCGTGATCAGCGTCGACCAAGGGTTGCTCGGGCCGTTCAGCGACGGAATCGTCGAGGTGCGCATCCCGGCTGGCGAGGCGGCGGCATACCTCTCGGAGCGGGGCCGTGAGGTGATGGCCGCCTTCGCGGGCCTGGGGGGCCTCCCGGAGACGTTCACCAACCCCACCGCCGTACCGCTGGCCCCGCAACCGGAGCCGGAGCCGACGGTCACCGTCGGCACCGACGCCCGGCCGACCGGGAGCGGGCTCCCGACCTCCGCACCCGGATCGCCGACCGGCGCAGCGCCCGCCGGGTCGCTGCCGCCGCCGCTGGGTGGGCCGGTCGACTGCCGGGTCGCGAAGTGTGTCGCACTGACCTACGACGACGGGCCCGGCCCAGACACCGCGCGCCTGTTGGATCTGCTCGAGGCGGCGAATGCACCAGCGACCTTCTTCATGCTCGGGCAGAACGCCAACACGTCGGCCGCGGTGGTCCGGCGCGCCGCCGCCCTCGGCATGGTCATCGCCAACCACACCTGGGATCATCGCGACCTCAAGAGGCTCTCCCCCACCGAGCAACGACGCGAGGTCGACAGCGCTCGGGCGGTGCTGCGACAGCTCAGCGGTCAGCCGGTCGACCTGCTGCGGCCGCCGTACGGCTCGTTCGGCGACCCGACCCGCAGCCTGGGCGCGCCGCTCATCCTGTGGGATGTCGATACCGAGGACTGGAAGAACCGGAGTGCCGAGGCCACCACCACCCGGGCGCTCGCCACGGTGCAGGCCGGTTCGGTCATCCTCATGCACGACATCCACCCCTCGAGCGTCGACGCCACCCCGGGCATCATCGCCACGTTGCGGACGCGCGGCTTCACTCTCGTCACGGTGCCACAGTTGTTCGGCCCCACCCAGCCGGGCCGGGCGTACTACTCCACCAATCTGATTCGCTGACGACCCAAGCTCCCCGAAGGTGTCCGTTTGCCCGGGGTGGGAGGAGTGGAGGGTGGGCTGCTCGGACGAGCCCCTGGATCGAGCGCGCCTGGGTCAGAAGGGTGGTGGTGGATCGTCTTGTGGGACAGGCGGTTCTGTGGTGGCGGCGGGGTTGGGTGAGTGGCCTGGCGGGTGTGTGGGTGTGGACCGGCGGGCCGGGT
>WBZP01003341.1_pt1 | contig 17471 bp, 11 predicted proteins | sample 5204301 | NCBI WGS metagenome assembly WBZP01 (sample SAMN12412401, study PRJNA552823) | activated sludge metagenome | isolation source: activated sludge from nitrification reactor of wastewater treatment plant... | place: USA: Pennsylvania | collected 2017 | reverse complement strand
GGTCTGCGCCGTCACCTCGCGCCCGGCGGACCGGACAGTGTGCAGACTCTCCTGACGCTGCGCAGCCCTGGCGTTAGTCGCTCACCTCGCCCGTCTCGATGTCGACCCGCAGCCCGTCGACCAGATGCAGGCGAGGAGCACCAAGGAGGGTCGCCGACGGCTCGGTCTGGGCGGTCAGTGTGGCCACGTCCCTGTCGAAGGCGGCGGATCGGTCCTGCGCAGATGCGGGGCCGGCGTGGCGGGTGTGCCGGCCCTGCGCTGGCCACGGCTGATGGTCCTTGTCCTCGCAGTGCGCCTTCATCCGTTGCCTCATCCGTTCGGTGAAGGCGGGCAGAGCGTAGCGGTGCCACTCTTCGAGGGCGTCCCCGGTCAGGGCGTGCCCGGCACGACGGCGCAGGTCAGCGACCACGGCTATCTCGTGGACGAGGTGCGGGTGCTTGGGCCAGCAGGCGGGAATCATGGCCGCCACGTCCCAGACGTACTCGTGGTTGAGCCAAGTGACCACGTCGTCGAGCCAGGACCACACCTCGGCACGCAGGTCCGGGTCGATGCAGGTGGGCGGGTCCCAGGGCCGAGCAAGCGCGCGGGGGCTGCCCAGTGCCTTCTTCTCCTCGTCGCTGCCGTAGAGAGCGATGTCGAGCTCCCGGTATGCCTGCTCGACGCGCCGCCCCGGGTGGGGGAAGCGCTGGGTGAGCGGGCGAGGAGGGGCACCGTGGTGGGGCTGGGCGCGTTCGGTCACGACAGGATGTCCTCGTGATCTCGGGTCAGGCCACGGCGGCGGGCCTCGACCAGGGCTGCGGCGGCCCGAGCCTCGGCACTGACGGCCCGGCGCCGGTCGGCGCCAACTACTCCTCGAAGTCGTGCCTGGTCGGCCAGGAGCCGCTGCCCGGCCTTGCCGTCGATGCATCGATGCAGGCGGGCGATGATGGGCGCGCCGTTCTCGGAGAGCACCAGGGCGTGACGTTCCTTGAGCTGGCGCACCTCAGCAGCGGTGAGGATGGGAATGTCGTCGGCCGTGACCTGCCGTCCGCCCATTTGCCCGGTCTGCCAGCCCACGCGAGAGACGCGGACCGCGCCGAGCAGGTCGGAGATCTCCTGGTTGAACGCGACGTCCTTGGAACCGCCGAACACGATCAGGTTGTTGGTCAAGCCGACGAGGGTGCGGGCTTCCTGCTCCCCGAAGATCGCGGCGAGCTGGGGCCATGCCTGCGCGGCCCACATGAACGAGATGCCGAGCGCGCGTTCGTTGGCCATCCGCGTGCGGAGGGTCGGCAACGGCGCGGTGGAGGGCAGCTCGTCGAGGATCGCGTGGAAGGGTGGGCACAACCGCCCCCATGGCGAGGTGTTCGCGGCCTGCAGGGCGGTGTCCAGGACGTGCTCGGCGAAGGCCGTCATCAGCGGCGACGCGGAGGCGTAGGGGTCTTCGCGGCCGAGCAGGTAGATGGTGCCCCCTTGGGCGATGACCTGGGCAATGTCGGTGGCGGCGCGATGGGTGCCAGGTACGCAGCGGCGGCGGATGTCCTCTTGGAAGAACAGTGACATCGCCTGTTGGACCGTGGTGATGGTGTTGCCGGCGGTCCGGTCATCCCCGTGTAGCGCCCCGTAGAGCAGGCCGTCCCAAAAGGTCGCGGCGTGCGGGTGCTCGCGCAGGATCTCGGTGGGATCGGTGGCGGCCAACGGCTTGGCCACCCACGACAGGACGTGCTCGAGGCTGCGCCCGGTCAGCGCGGCGGCGTGGAAGTAGCCCTGCAGCACCTTGGCGGCCTCGGCCGCGTAGAACCGGGCCGCGTCGTCGGCGTGGCCACCGGCGACCGCCCCTTTGACGGTGCCTGCGGTGAACGCCTTGGCGCGTCGTTCGGCGACCAGGGGGTCGACGCAGCCCTGGATTGGGTCCCACACCACCTCGGGCAGTCCAGGCACCAAACCAAACGGGTCGAGGACGAAGCACGGTCGCTGCCGAGTGGACCGCGCGCTAAAGGTCAGCAGCAGGTCGTCGACCTTTGTCAGAGTCGTCAACGCCGCACCCGGTGCGTCGATCAGGGCCGGGGCGAGCAGGTCCAGCGTCTTACCCGACCCTTGCGGGCCGATCACTCCGGCGGTCCGATCCCAAGGCACCCACAGCTGGCCCCCGCGCGGCTCCCGGGCGTCACCCAGGCGCCACCCGACCTCGACAGGCCGCAGGCGCCTCATCGGCTGCTCCCCTTGCTGGCTCCAAACAAGTCCGGCCGAATCACCTTGGCGTGCTTGCGCAGTCTGGTCCTGCCCAGTAGTGCCTCGGCCTCCGCCCGAGTGGCCATCCCATGCAACCGGCCGGGTCCCCAACGACCGAACCCCCACTTCATCCCGGCAGCACAGCCGACCAAGATGACCGCCTCGACCGCGCCGACCGAGCCCCACAGGACAGGGGGGCCGGGATGGTGGCTCAGCGGGCCCAGGCCCGCGTCGGCGTGACCGCTGATGATTCCGGGCAGGCTGGTGAACAATGCGGCCCGGTCGACGAAGACCCACCCGTTGCCAGCGAGCAGGTTCGCCGCTGAGCGACCGATCTGCACACCCATCAGCAACATGAACAGCACCGCGACGACCAGCGCGAGCGGGATCTCCCACGTGAACGGGTAGGGGTTGGTGCGTCGTGAGCGTTGCATCGGGTTCCCTCCGGCTCGTCCTGACTCCTTATGCGCTCAGCTGCTGCTGGCGGATCACGACGATCGCCGGATGATATGTAGGCAGCGTGGGGGCACTCTTGGGGGAGGCAGGAGGAGAGGGAGAGGGGCCAACCGGTGGCCACGTCTTCGCAAGCGGCGGGCGGGACTACGCGACCTGTCAAACCCACAAGATCCACGACTAGGCTCGGATACACCCGGCCAGATCGGGTCGCCGAAGCGGAGGATCACGTCGCTATGCCAGAGCCTTGGTTGTCTGCTGATGACATTGCCGCCTATTTGGGCGTCACCAAGGACACGGTCTACGCCTGGATCGCCGAGAAAGGCATGCCCGCTCATAAGGTCGGCAGGCTCTGGAAGTTCCAGGCGAGCGAGATCGATGAGTGGGTCCGGAGCGGGAGCGCTGCCTCGTTGGGCGATGACCTGGCTCCAGGCGCCAGGTGAGCAGCCGGGTGTGTCGGCCGCTACCGATAGCCTGAGCGACTTTGCCGAGACCAGAGAGGAGAGACCGTATGAACGACGCACTGGCGACGTCGCCTCGGCGCTATGCCCTGTCGTTCACGACCGGTGCTCTACTTGCCCGTGAGGGCGCACTACTCGCTCCCGTCTACGTCGAGCAACGAGGCTGGGAGCAGGTCCGCGACGAGGCGGTCGAGGGTAACCTGCTGCAGGCCCGGACGTACCGCACCGGCGTCCGGTTGGTGCGCGAGACTGTCAAGCGCCTGTCGGCTCTGACCGATGACGAGGTCGAGCTGCTGGTGGTTGCAACCGGCTCGGAGCGGGCGCACCTCATGTGGGTCGCCGCCTGCCGCCGGTACGAGTTCATTGGGGAGTTCGCCGAGGAGGTGCTGCGTGAGCGGTATCTCACTCTCGCGTCGACGCTGGGCTACGAGGACTTCGACACCTTCGTCCGGACCAAGGCGCTCTGGCATGAGGAGCTGGCGAACATCAAGGAGTCGACGCTGCAGAAGCTGAGGTCAAACGTGTTCAAGATGCTGCATGAGGCCGAGCTTCTGTCAGAGGCGGGCTTCATCATGCCCGCTGTGTTATCCGGGCGGGTGGCTACGAGGCTGAGCGCCCGCACGCCGAGCGACCTGCGCTTCTTCCCGACCCAAGCTGTGACGGAGCAAGGGGCTGCATCGTGATCCCGAAGACTCTGCCGGAGCAGGAGGAACACCTGGTCGCGGTCCTCAGCGGCCGGCGCTTCCTCCAGATGGAGGGCCTGGGCAACGAGGTCCCGTTCTTCATCTACCCGTACTCGCCCGAGGACGCGCTCGCCGTCGCCGCGGCCAAGAAGCGGGTCAAGAACCGGCTGGCCGGCGCCGGCGTGACGGTCTTCGAGATCAACCTCTACGACCTGTCGGTCGAGCTGCTCAAGGAGCGGAGCGTCTGGGACCGGGTGCTGGCCGCTGAGCCAGATCAGGACAAGGACGACTTCCGCGAGATGCTCCAGGGGATGCTCGACCCACAGTTGCACATCGCCCCGGCGATCCGCGACCGGCTCGCGACGGAGAGCTTCGACATCTTCTTCCTCACCGGAATCGGTGAGGTCTTCCCCTACATCCGCTCGCACAACGTGCTGAACAACCTGCAGTCGGTGGTGACGGGCAAGCCGATGCTTATGTTCTTTCCCGGCCGCTACGAGCAGTCGGACACGCTGGGCTCATCGCTCGTGCTGTTCGGCCGGCTCAAGGACGACCAGTACTACCGGGCCAAGAACATCCTGGAACAGGAGGCGTGAGCTCGATGCAGCTCGACCAGATCTTCGCCAAGGACATCCAGCGCCCGATCGAAGGCGTCATCAAGGCCGATGACGCCACGCACCTGGGCACTGAGGTCGACGAGTACGTCCTGACCAACGAGGCAGCCAAGGGGCTGGAGATCCTGCTCGAGGAGTACACCTCCTACACCAACGCCAACGGCGTGTGGATCTCCGGCTTCTTCGGCTCAGGTAAGTCGCACATGCTCAAGATGCTCGCCCACCTGCTGGGCGACGTCGAAGGGCAGGCGTACCCGCGGCAGAACGTCTCGGACAGCTTCCGCGCCAAGACACCCGACGCCTTCCTGCCCGGCCTGCTCAACAAGGCCGAGCGCATCCCGGCGAAGAGCCTGCTGTTCAACATCGACCAGAAGGCCACCCTGATCGCCAAGGACCAGACCGACGCCCTGCTCAAGGTGTTCGTCAAGGTCTTCGACGAGTCCCGCGGCTACCACGGCAACCAGGGCCACGTCGCCCGCTTCGAGCGCGACCTCGACAACCGCGGCCAGTACCAGGACTTCCAGGAGGCCTTCGAGCGGATCGCTGGCATCCCGTGGGCTCAGGGACGCGAGCAGAGCGCCCTGGAAGGCCCGAGCATCGACCGCGCCTTCGCCGAGGTGAACGGTGGGACGGCCGACGACATCATTAAGCAGTACAGCGCCTCGTACTCGGTCTCGATCGAGGACTTCGCCGACGAGGTCAAGACCTGGCTCGACACGCAGGGTGACCCGACCTTCCGGCTCAACTTCTTCGTCGACGAGGTCGGCCAGTTCATCGGCTCCGACGCCAGGTTGATGCTCAACCTGCAGACCATCGCCGAGTCGCTCAACACCAGGTGCTCCGGCCGGGCGTGGGTGTTCGTGACCTCACAGGAGGACATGGAGAAGGTCCTCGGCGACCGCACCCGCCAACAAGGCAACGACTTCTCCAAGATCCAGGCCCGGTTCAAGACCCGCCTCAAGCTGACCAGCGCCGACGTCGAGGAGGTCATCCGCAAGCGTCTGCTCGAGAAGAACGACGCCGGTGTCGGCGCGCTGAGCGTCATCTACGCCGAGCAGCACGCCAGCTTCAAGACGCTGTTCGACTTCGTCGACGGAGCCAAGACCTACCGCAACTACACCGACGAGGCCCACTTCGTCGGGACCTACCCGTTCGTCAGCTACCAGTTCCCGCTGTTCCAGGCCGCGATCGAGGGCATCTCCGACCACAACGTCTTCGAGGGGCGCAACAGCTCGGTCGGCGAGCGCTCGATGCTCGGCGTCGTCCAGCAGGTGGCCAAGGACATCGGCAACGTCGAGGTCGGCCAGCTCGCCACGTTCGACAGCATGTTCGCCGGCATCCGCGCCTCGCTTAAGTCGGCCGCCCAGCGCTCGATCGACGTCGCTGAGCGCAACCTCGACAACGACCTTGCGATCCGGCTGCTCAAGGCGCTGTTCCTGGTCAAGTACGTCGAGAGCTTCCAGGCCACCCCGCGCAACCTCACTGTGCTGGTCTACGACCGCTTCGGTCTCGACCTCCCGGCGCTGTCGGAGCAGGTCAAGGAAGCCCTGACCGTGCTGGAGACCCAGACCTACGTCCAGAGAAGTGGTAACACCTACGAGTACCTGACCAACGAAGAGCAGGTCATCGAGGAGGAGATCAAGAACGTCGACATCGACGCCTCGGAGGTGAGCGGTCGACTGTTCAAGATCCTGTCCGGCGACGTGATCAAGACCAGCAAGATCCGATACGCCACGAACGGGCAGGACTTTCCGTTCGGCTTCAAGCTCGACGACCAGGCCCACGGTCCGCAGCGTGAGCTGGCGGTTCACTTCATCTCGCCGGGGTACCCATACTCGCCTGAGGAGATCCGCATGCACAGCGCAGGCAAGGACGAGCTGCGCGTGATCCTCGCCCCGGACGCCCGGGTGCTCGCGGATCTGCGGCTGCTGATCAAGACCGAGAAGTACATCAAGCGCAAGCAGGGCACTTCGATCTCCGCCATCGAGGGCCAGATTCTGCAGACCAAGGGTGCGCAGAACATCGACCGCGAGAAGGAGCTGATCGCACGGATCAAGGCCTCGGTGGGCAAGTCCACCCTGGTCATCAACGCTGCCGACATCACCTCCAACTCGCAGGACGCCCTGGTGCGGGTGACCGATGGCTTCCAGGACCTGGTCCGCCGGACCTATACCCAGCTCAAGCTGCTCGGCGGGTCGATCTACAGTGAGCAGCAGGTCATCGCGGCTGCCAACGGTCAACTCGACGACGTGATGGCAGCGATGCTTGCGATTCCGGCGGAGGAGGTGCTCTCGTCGGTCTTGCGCAAGGATGCCCTCGGCGAGCAGGTCACGGTCAAGACCATCGTCGACGCCTTCACGGCCAAGCCTTACGGCTGGGACCTGGCCTCGATCGAGGTCTTGGTCGCCTTCCTGATCGGCAGCTCCAAGGTGACGCTGACGGTCGACGGCAACCTCCTCAAGCGCTCCGAGGTTGCCACGGCGCTGCGTAACACCCAGAGGCACGCCCACGCCGTCGTGTCTCCGCAGAAGACCTTCGACGAGCGCAAGGTCGCCGCCTTACGCAAGTTCTGCACCGAGTTCTTCGACGAGGGCAACGCACCCAAGGACCCTCTGGAGCTCGCTCGCCACGGCGCGGAGAAGCTGAAGGCCAAGCACGATGAGCTCAAGGCCACGATCACGGGCTCGAAGTACCCGTTCGTGGCTCAGCTGTCCGCCCCGATCGACCTGCTCGACCAGGTGGTCGGCAAGCCTGGCGACTGGTACCTGACCGACTTCAACCTTGGCGACGATCTGCTCGACGCCAAGGAGTCCACGATCGACCCGATCCAGGCGTTCCTCAGCGGTGGCCAGAAGGCCATCTTCGACGACGCCGTCGACCTGCTGACCACCCACAGCAGCAACCTCGGCTACCTGCCGTCCGGCAGTGACGCCACGGTGCGTGCCGCCCTGGACGACCCGGACGCGTTCCGGGGCAACAAGATGGCCCAGCTCAAGCAGGCCACCGACCAGCTGCGCGCCCAAATCGACCAGGTCGTCGCTACCAACCGCGCCGAGGTCGTCGAGGCCATCGAGGGACGCAAGGCCGAGATCGAGCAGAGCGCCTTCTACGCCAAGGCGACCCCGGACGCTCAGGAGAGCGTGCTGAGCCGGGTCGACCAGACGATCTCCCGTGTCCGCGCCCAGAACCAGATCGCCTTCATCCGCGAGACCGGCTCGAGTTTCGAGGAGAGCCTCTACCCGAGCCTGCTCGACCAGCTCGCCGCCGCGCAGGGAGACGACGGCGAAGATGGTGGCACTCCACCACCGCCTAAACAGACAGTTTCGGTCAAGACCATCTTCGCTACCGGCGTATCTGGAGTGCTGGAGACGGAGGAGGACGTCGACCGCTACCTCGACGCTCTGCGCTCTGTGCTCGTGAGGACCCTGAACGACGGAAAGCGAATCTCTCTCTGATGGAAACTGCGCCGCTGAAGTCGTTCGCCACCTGGGCGCGCACCTCACTCATCCGCGAGGTGACCGCCCGGATCGCCGTCGTGCTGGCTCCTGCCTCGCCAGAGCGGGTGGAGCAGGCGAAGGCCGTGGAAGCTCTGGAGAAGGCCGTCAGCGCGGCTGGTGGGGGCGACAAGGGCAAGGCAGCGGTGGCTGACCGGGTGGCCTACACCTGGTTCAACCGGATCATCGCCCTGCGCTTCATGGACGCCAACGGCTACACCGGTGTCGGGGTTGTCTCCCCGCAGGCCGGCGTCCAGACCGGGCAGCCCGAGATCCTCGCCGAAGCCAAGCGCGGCAACATCGACGCCGGGGTGGTCGGAGGCAAGACCCGCGAGACGGTCGCGTCGCTCCTCAACGGCACCCGACGCAGCAGCGACGCCCAGGGCGAGGCCTACGCACTCCTGCTCGCGGATTACTGCCGCAACTGGAACCGCGCCATGCCGTTCATGTTCGAGCGCGAGGGCGACTTCACCGAGCTGCTCATCCCCGCGAACCTGCTGGCCGACGACTCGGTGCCCAGCCGCGCCGTCAAGGTGCTCACGGTCGAGGTCTGCCAGGACGTCGAGGTCATCGGCTGGCTGTACCAGTTCTACATCTCGGAGCGGAAGGACGAGGTCTTCGCCGGGTTCAAGAAGAACAAGAAGGCCGGCGCCGACGAGATCCCCGCGGCCACCCAGCTGTTCACGCCACATTGGATCGTGCGCTACTTGGTCGAGAACTCCCTCGGCCGGTTGTGGATGCTGAATCACCCGTCCTCGCACCTGGCCGACCAGATGGAGTACTACATCGCTCCGGTCGACGAGGAAGCCGACTTCCTGAAGATCAGCAGCGCTGAAGAGCTCAAGGTCGTCGATCCGGCCTGTGGCTCGGGGCACATGCTGACCTACGCATTCGACCTGCTCTACGCCATCTACGAGGAAGAGGGCTACGCCCCGGCCGAGATCCCCGGCCTGATCCTGACCAACAACCTCTACGGCGTGGAGCTCGACCCCCGCGCCGGGGCACTTGCGGCCTTCGCCCTGACCATGAAGGCCCGCGCCAAGCAGCGCACGTTCTTCAACAAGCAGGTCGAGCCCAACGTCTGTGTCCTCGACCCGATCCACTTCACACCCGACGAGATCGACTTCCTGCTGACCCGCGGGGGCGACAAGCACGCCGAGGCGGCCTTCTGGAACCAGTTCGAGCACGCCGACACGTTCGGGTCGCTGATCCAGCCGGACCCCGAGCTGAGGATCCGGCTGAAGCAACACCTGGCGGCCCTCGATGACCGGGGGGACCTCCTGCTGGCCGATGTCCTGGACTGGGCGGAGAGGGTCATTGAGCAGGCGGAGTACCTCTCGCCGAAGTACGCCGTGGTGGTTGCCAACCCACCGTACGCCGGCCTCGGCAACATGAACGCACGCTTCGTGGAGTGGGCTAGGAGGGCATATCCCACGACCAAGACCGATCTGTACTCGATGTTTATCGAGCGAGCTCTCAAGCTGACTATCGCCCGTGGCATGGTCGCCATGGTGACGATGCAGAGCTGGATGTTCTTGCGTTACTTCGAAGCGCTCCGGACTGAGATCCTCGATCGGACTCGCGTGCTCTCGATGGCTCACCTTGGGGCGAGAGCTTTCGACAGCATCGGTGGCGAGGTCGTTGGTACAACAGCCTTCGTAGTCGCCCGCCAGGTCACAAAGCCTGGAACTCGCGGGGTATTCGTTCGGCTGGTCGATGGGCGGTCCGAGAACGCTAAGTCGACCGAACTTCTCGAAGTCGCCGCTGGTAGCACAGAGAACGTGCACGTTCTTGATCTCCAGCATCTTGTGCGCGTGCCTGGTCGCGCGTTTGTCTATTGGGCAACTGCACGAGACTTCGAGCTCTTCGAGACCGCCGACCCAGTGTCCGCTCACATTGAGACACGAGTTGGCTTGATCACAGGGGACAACGACTCGTTCCTTCGCCGGTGGCATGAGGTGTCTCTATCGGGCATTAACTTCAACGCCACCCAGGGCGACCCTTCGACTTGCCGCTGGTTCCCCTATGTGAAGGGCGGCGAGTACCGGCGCTGGGCAGGCAACTACGAATATGTCGTCAACTGGTTCAATGATGGTTTTGAGGTCAAGGCCAACGTTGACCCTGATACGGGTCGGATTCGCGCGCACAACTACAACGGTGAGTATGCCTTCCGTGAGGGTTTCACCTGGTCGGGGATCTCAAGCAACGGGTTCGCAGTCCGTGATGTGCCGCCGGGCTTTATGTTCGACACGAAGGGGCCGATGGGGTTCCCGCTCAAGGTCGAGGAACTCCGTCTCCTGCAGGGTCTCCTCAACAGTGCAGTTGCGGTGCGGTTCATGCGCATGCTGGCGCCAACGTTGGACTTCAATCTTGGGCACGTCATGAGCATTCCGTTCCTCGACACATTGCCCCCCGAGTTCGCTTCATGGGCCGAAGAATGTGTGCAGCTCGCTTGGCAGGACTGGGATCGGCGGGAGACCGCGTGGGGCTTCCAGGTTTCGCCCTTGGTTCGCCGGCCGGAAGCCGGACGCATCCGAGACCGCCTCGTTGACTACATAGTCGAAAGTCGGGGCGTTGTCGAGCGGATGAAGGAATTGGAGGAGGCTCTCAATCGGGGTGCCCTTGCGGCATACAGGCTGGCGGATGTCCAGGACATGGACGTGGTAACAGACGAGATCACTCTCGATGCAGCTGCTGCCCTGAGTGATGACGATGCGCTGGAGTTCGCGAGGACTGCGATTGTTGATCTCGTCTCCTACGCCATCGGCTGCATGTTCGGTCGTTACAGCCTCGACGAGCCGGGTCTCATCCTGGCCGATCAGGGGTCCACTGTGCAGGACTACCTCGCCAAGGCGCCGACCCCAACGTTCGCACCCGACAAAGACAACGTCATCCCCATCGTGGACGGCGACTGGTTCGAGGACGACATCGTCGCGCGGTTCCGCATTTTCCTCCGCGCAGCCTTCGGGGAGCAGCACTTCGAGGAGAACCTGCGCTTCATTACCGAGTCGCTCGGCGTGAGGGACATCCGCGACTACTTCGTGCGGTCCTTCTACAAGGACCATGTCCAGCGCTACAAGAAGCGCCCGATCTACTGGCTTTTCTCCAGCCCCAAGGGGTCGTTCAACGCCCTGATCTACCTGCACCGCTACATGCCGTCGACAGTTTCTACGGTGCTCAACGAGTACCTGCGTGAGTTCCGGGCCAAGCTCTCGTCGAGCCTGCAGCAGCAGGACCGTCTGGCCGCGGGCGGCGGGTCGCCGCGTCAGCAGGCGGCTGCGCAGAAGGAGGCAGACCGGCTGCGCAAGGTGCTGCTGGAACTCGAGGAGTACGAGCACGATGTGCTGTACCCGCTGGCGTCTCGGCAGCTCGCGATCGACCTGGACGACGGCGTGAAGGCGAACTACCCGAAGTTCGGCGCCGCCCTGAAGAAGATCCCCGGTCTTGAGGCCAGCGATGAGTGACACGACCACAGTCCGCCCGCACCTGCTGCGCTGGTTCGACAGCCGTCGGGTTGTCTTCTGGCACGACCCGGAGGGCCAGTACGCCGCAGATCTCGACAGCCTCGACCTTCCGGGGATTCAGACGATCCGAGTCGCCAACGACGAGTTCGCGGTCAAGAACCGGCTGCTGCACGACGACCCGGCGGGCAAGTTCCTCATCTACCGCTCGGGTCGGGCGCCGAGCGGCATCGGGGACTGGCTGCTCGACCTGGAGCTCGCCTACGGCGTCTTCACGGCCGACCGCGCGGCGCTAGTTGCGCAGGATCTCGGGCTGGCCGGCAAGGGCATCGACGAGGTCGTCCAGGCACACGAGAAGTTCTTCCATGCCGCTAAGCGCGTCCAGAGCTTGAAGGCGCTCCTCAATCCTGAGGACGACGCGACCGACCTGCGCGCCAAGATGACCGCAGCGGTGCTCGGAGTCAAGGACTCGCACAGCCTGCTGGAAATCACTCGCACCCTGCTGACGGAGAACGCCAAGGGGCAGCACGCCAAGTACGACGCTCTCATCGACTACGGTCTCGACGACTTCTACTGGCAGGGCGTCGCCCGCATCTACGGTTACGAGTCGTCCTCGCCGAGCATCGATGACCTGGTGCTGTGGATCTTCCAGCGGGCCGTCGAGGGATTCAAGTCGGACCGCCCGGGTGGGTTGCAGAACATCCAGCTCGACCTCGCCAGTCTCCGTAACGACCGGCGAAGCCAGGAGGCCATGGCCATACTCGCCAAGCGGTCAGCCCGCGATCTGGACTACCAGTCGAAGATCGAGGACGCCAGCTTCCGCGACCTCGTGGGCCTCGACCTCTTTGAGGAGACCGACCAGAAGATCATCAGCGACTTGGCCCGGGCGGTAGCCGAGCAGAACGTCACCCCGCGCGAGGTGGCCGAGATCGTGCGCGCTCGGCAGAGCAGCGTCTGGATCGACGGCTACAAGCAGCTCTACACGGCCGTCGCCAGTGCCTCGGAGCTGCTGGGTGAGCTCACGTCCCTGAACCTCGCCATGCAGTCGTTCGACGACGGGCTGGAGCGCTACCGACGCGAGTGGTTCCGCATCGACCAGCTCTACCGCCAGTTCATCTACGCCGCGCGCACGGCCGAGTACCCCAAGCCCCTGGAAGGGCTGCGGGAGCGGGTCGAGAAGCGCTACACCAACAAGTACGTCTACGAACTGGGCAACGCCTGGCAGCAGCAGGTCGACCAGGTCGAGAAGTGGCGCTCGACCGCCCTGCGCTCGCAGGCCGCCTTCTACTCCCGGTACGTCGAGCCACTCGTGCGCGACGGCGACAAGAAGGCCGTCGTCATCATCTCCGACGCTCTGCGGTACGAGGTGGCCGACGAACTCGGCTCGCTGATCCGACAGGAGGACCGCTTCGACGCCACCCTGGACGCTGTCCTCGGGGTGCTGCCGAGCTACACCCAGCTCGGCATGGCGGCGCTGCTGCCGCACTCGACGCTCAAGCACTCGGTCGACGCCAAGACCGTGCTCGCAGACGACCAACCGACCAACGGTACGGCCTTCCGCAGCAAGATCCTGGAGGGAGTCGGTGGCTCGGCGATCCAGGCCGAGGACTTCAAAGCCATGGGAGCCGAGGAGCGGCGTGAGCTCTACAAGGCCAATCGAGTCCTGTACGTCTACCACAACCGAATTGACGCCACCGGTGACAAGCCCGGGACCGAGCGGCAGGTTTTCGAGGCCGTCGAGGACACCCTTGGCGACATCGTCGACCTGGTGAAGAAACTGGCCAGTGCCAACGCCACCAACATCTTCATCACCGCCGACCACGGCTTCCTCTTCCAGGACGAGGCACTGGCCGACACCTTCTTCTTGTCCACCCAGCCGCAGGGCGACGACATCAAGGTCGTCAACCGGCGCTTCGTCCTCGGCACGGGGCTGAAGTTGGACAACGCCTTCGCCACCTTCGACGCTGGGCAGCTCGGGCTCCAGAGTGATCTCGAAGTTCAGATCCCCAAGTCGATCCACCGCCTGCGACTGGCCGGCGGCGGCTCCCGCTTCGTCCACGGCGGAGCAACGCTGCAAGAGATCGTCGTCCCGGTGCTGGCGGTCAACAAGAAGCGCAAGAGCGACACCCGGCTGGTGAACGTCGAGGTCTGGCCCGAGTCGGACAAGATAACCACCGGGCAGGTCGTCGTCCGGCTGTTCCAGACCGAGCCGGTCAGCGACAAGGTCCAGCCCCGGATCCTGCGGGCTGGGCTGTATGTCGGCGAGACTCTGATCTCGAACCTCGTCGACCTGACCTTCGACCAAACCTCCGCCGACAAGCGCGACCGCTACCAGAGCGCTCGGATGCTGCTCAGCCAGGACGCCAGCAACTACAACAACCGGGCCGTGGAATTCCGCCTGGAGGAGCGCATCCCCAACACCAACCAGTGGCGGGTCTTCGCCAAAGCGGTCTACACGCTGAAGCGTTCGTTCGCGTCGGACTTCGACTTCTAGAGGGGAAAGGGGCTGAGATGGGCGAGACCGAGAACGAGGAGGCCGACACCGGCGCGCCGCAGCAGAGCGATCTCGACTTCAAGATCAACCTGCTGTTCCCCGGAGTCGTCGTCCGCAAGGACCTGGTCAAGGCCGTCAAGGGCAACGCGATCGTGCCGACATACGTGCTGGAGTACCTGCTCGGACAGTACGCCGCCTCGGACGACGAAGCCACCATCCAGGCAGGCATCGATACCGTCCGTAAGATCCTGGCCGAGCACTACGTGCACCGCAGCGAGTCCGAGCTGGTCAAGTCGACCATCAAGGAGCGCGGCCGGTACCGGATCATCGACAAGGTCTCCGTCACCCTCAACGAGAAGGCCGACGTCTACGAGGCCGAGTTCGCCAACCTTGGCATCAAGGGCGTGATCGTCGACTCGCCGGTCATCAAGGCCCACCCCAAACTGCTGGTCGGCGGCGTGTGGTGCATCTGCGACATCGAGTACGTCCACACCGACGACCAGCGGATGGTGCCGTGGATCCTCGGCTCGATCAAGCCGATCCAGTTGTCGAAGTTCGACGTCGACCAGTACCTCGAAGCCCGGCGCGGGTTCAACACCGAAGAATGGATCGACCTGCTCATGCAGTCGATCGGCTTCAACCCCGAGATGTTCAGCAGACGAGGGAAGTTCTTCCAGCTCGTGCGTCTGATCCCGTTCGTCGAGCGGAACTACAACCTGGTCGAGCTCGGCCCCAAGGGCACCGGCAAGTCCCACATCTTCTCGGAGTTCTCGCCCCACGGGATGCTGATCTCCGGCGGAGAGGTCACCGTCCCCAAGCTCTTCGTCAACAACTCCAACGGACGCATCGGCCTGGTCGGGTACTGGGACGTCGTCGCCTTCGACGAGTTCGCCGGGAAGAAGAAGCGCAGCGACAGGGCGCTCGTCGACATCATGAAGAACTATATGGCGAACAAGTCGTTCTCCCGCGGCGTCGAGACCCTTGGCGCCGAGGCTTCGATGGTCTTCGTCGGCAACACGTCGCACACCGTGCCCTACATGCTGAAGAACTCGGACCTGTTCGACGAGCTGCCCGAGGCTTACCACGACCCTGCCTACCTCGACCGTCTGCACTGCTACATCCCCGGCTGGGAAGTCGACATCATCCGTGGGGAGATGTTCTCCGACGGCTACGGCTTCGTCGTCGACTACATCGCCGAGGTTCTGAAGTCGATGCGGTCGCAGGACTACTCCGACCGCTACCAGCCTCACTTCATGCTGTCGCCCGATATCTCAACCCGCGACCGCGACGGCATCCACAAGACCTTCTCCGGCCTGATGAAGATCCTTTACCCGGGCGGCGAGGCGACGCGCGAAGAGACCGAGGAGATCCTGCGGTTCGCCATCGAGGGCCGCAAGCGTGTCAAGGACCAGATCCTTCGGGTCGACTCCACGATGGCCGAGGTCAAGTTCGGCTACCTCGACAGCGATGGCACCTGGCACGCCGTGGCGACGCCCGAAGAGGTTGAGTACCCGACTTACTACTACCGCGGGCGCGAGGAAGACGAGACCGAGCCGGAGGAGCCGCCGACCGACACCGACCCGCTCAGCGGCGCGGTCTCGACCGCCGAGACGGACACCGACACGCATGCCGAGCCGGAGTCCGAGCTGTTCCGGGGACACCGCGAGTACCAAGAAGGCCAGCGCGGAGTCTCGTTCGACTCGCTGCTCGTGCCGTACCTGCGTGGTGCCACCGAGATCACGATCGTCGACCCCTACGTGCGAATGTTCCACCAGGCTCGAAACCTCATGGAGCTGGTCGAGGGCATCGCCCGTGGCAAGGACCCTGCTGACGAGGTAGCTCTCAAGCTCCTCACGGTCGAGAACCAGGAGAGTCCCGAGAAGGTCCAGCGGCAGCTGGAGTTCCTGCTGCAGATCAAGAAGAGCGCCGGTGTGCTCGGCATTGTCCTCGACGTCGAGCTTGTAGAGCCGACCACCGTCCACGACCGTTCGATCACAACCGACACCGGCTGGAGGATCCTGCTCGGCCGAGGCCTCGATATCTACCAGCGCATGTCGGACAGCCCTTTCGACCTCGCCGCCAAGTACCAGAAGTACCGCGAGATCAAGGGCTTCGGGATCACGTATCTCCGTGAGGCTGGTGAAGCCCAATGAGCGACTGGTGGGAGTTGTACGCTGCCTCGATCCCGGAAGGGGCGGACCTGGTGGCATCGAGAGACACCCCTGGCTGGGTGCGTGGCTTCTTCCGGGACGCGGAGGGGATCGGTGGACACGCAGAGTTCGCCGAAGTTGACCTGCGCGGTCGGGCAGCGGTCGTTGCGGCGATCGGCCTCGCGGTGGGTGTCGTCGGCACCCTCGCCGTCGTCAAGAAAGCACCGCGCATCCAGAGGTGGTGGGAAGACCAAGTCGTCCCGGCCGCGCAGACTGCAATGAGCCGCATCGCCCGCGAGGACGTGGCGCCAGCTCAGCCTGCCACATCCGAGTTGGCGCTGAGCGAGTCTGTCGTCGAGAGCTTGTCCCGCGAGATCGACGTAGCCCTGGAGGACACCAGGACCAGCATGAGCAGTGCCGAGGCGCAGCGGCACCTGCTTGAGATCCTGATGGCTGCCTCGATCATTGCCGACAGGATGCGGACTCTGTCTGACGCTCGCATCGAAGACGTCGCCGAGCTTCCGGAATTGGCCAGCGCGATGAAGAAGCTCACGACACAGCAGGTCACGGACACCATCAACCGGATGCTGGAGTCAAACGCATCCCTGCTCGACGACGAGACATCGGCGATCTTCTTGAAAATCTTCGGCGGGGGCCTAGTCGTCGGCAAGGAGTACGTCCCACTCCGGAACGAGAGAGTCAGGGAGGCCCTGCGCCTAACCGACTTCGATGCACTACCCGCAACCGAAGCGTGGGATGCCAGGTGGGGGGACCCTGACGGAGGACCTGCAGACCGGGGCCGCTAGGGCGACATGCGCACGGCGTCGAACCGCGAACGTGCGCACCTGCCCAGGGCACCCACTTGTCCTTCTCTGAGCTGATAGGCGGTTCCGGCGATGGCGCTGCGGGCCCTGCGCAGGCATGGCGCAGGCCCCATCGGGCTCCGACATTGTCCTGCCGCCAGGTCACGCCAGGGGCTACGGCCGTGGTCCTTCGGGTGATGCCGGTCCGGGTGGGAGCGAGGGGCGTGTGCTGGTTGTCGGCAGGGGGTGTTCCCGGACGTGGGGGGCTCGGGGGCCCCCAGCGTTCTCGCTCATCTGCTGCAGGGTCATCAGTTCGCTGCTTGGCCCGAGCCGATCGTGGGGGTAGCGGGCCAGGACGAACTCGGTGAACAGGGGCACGGCCATGGCGACGTGGCCGTAGCGGGGCGGGTAGATGTCGCCTTCCTTGATCAGCTGGTCGCGAAGCCAGCTCAGGTCGGTGCTCGTGCGGTTGAGGGTGCGGGCGAGGTCAGCCAGGCCGGCCCGACCGCCGTGCAGGGCCAGGGCCGCGAGAAACTCGGCTTGCCGGTCGGTCAGTCGTTCCCAGCGGGGGCCGAAGGTGCGCCGGTCGAGTTGGTCGACCAGGCCCGGCAGGGTGGCTTCCACGTCCGCCAGGGTGATGGCGTCGG
>WBZP01003340.1_pt1 | contig 17474 bp, 14 predicted proteins | sample 5204301 | NCBI WGS metagenome assembly WBZP01 (sample SAMN12412401, study PRJNA552823) | activated sludge metagenome | isolation source: activated sludge from nitrification reactor of wastewater treatment plant... | place: USA: Pennsylvania | collected 2017 | reverse complement strand
CAGGCTCGATCAGGCGGGCGCTGCGAGCCGGGTCTACGAGGACGAACAGGTCTTGGGCGAGTACCTGCTGCTGCACTACGGATCGGCGCGGGAGCAGATGCCGTACGCGTTCGGACCGCTCGACGCGGCCGAGTTCCCGGTTCGATGCGCGCGCTGGCTCACGGAGGCCGCGCGCGAACGCGACCTCCCGACGGCAAGGGCGCTCGACGTCGGCTGTGCGGTCGGCCGTGCCACGTTCGAGCTCGCGAGAACGTTTCGGGAGGTGCTCGGCGTCGACCTGAGCCGCGCCTTCATCGATGCGGCGCAAGCGTTGAAGCAGAACGGCACGCTGCGCCACTTCCGCAAGGACGAGGGTTTGCTTGGCGCGCCGGCGACCGCGATCGTCGATCCGGCGATCGAGCGCTCGCGGGTCGCGTTCCGCCAGGCCGACGCCGGCTCGCTGCCGGCCGAGCTGGTGAACTTCGATGCGGTGCTGATCGCCAACCTGCTGTGCCGGATGCCGAGCCCGCGGTCGCTGCTCGGCCGCCTCGGCGGACCGCGTGGACTGGTGGCCCCCGGCGGGCTGCTGGCGATCTTCTCGCCCTACAGCTGGCTGGAGCAGTTCACGCCGCGCGACGCCTGGCTCGGGGGCCGCGAGGTCGACGGCGCCCCGCTCTGGAGCGCGGCGGCGCTGCGGGCGCAGCTCGTCGCCGAGGGGTTCGAGCTGCTGCGCGAAGGCGACGAGGCGCTCGTCATCCGCGAGCACGCGCGCAAGTTCCAGTACATCGTCACCGACGCGACGCTGTGGCGTCGCGTCGCCTGACCGCGCCGCTGCCGGCCGCCCGGGTTCGCGCCGTGGTCTCCGGCATCGCGTAGGGTCCCCGGGGGGCGCCCCGATCCCCGCGCCCGCGTTTCCCGATGCGATGTTGCGGGAAACCCCGCATTTACCAACGCGGTGCGCATCGCCTGTAATGGGTGTCTCGTTGTCCGCTGCGGGAGCCACGGAGGTCACGTGAGCGACCTGATTTTCACTCCTGCAAGTCAGCATACGCGCCGGGTGCTGCGGGCGTTCGGTCGGCGGTCGACGGGCACGCCCGAGGTGGCAGGGTAGCGCCATGCGGACGGACGATCGCTTCGAGGCCGGCCAAGCCCACGCCAGCGCGTCGGCCGCTCAACGTCCCACCGCCGAGTTGCTGCCGCTCATCGATGCGATCGAGAAGAAGCTGGCCCTGGCGCGCCAGATACTGATGCAGAGCAACAGCCGTTGCCGCATACCAACGCAGCGACCGCACCACCGGGAGACCTGAAACAGGAAGCGCTCCCGGCTCGGTCGATGCGGGATGTCATCGGCGATGCGTAGCGTATCCCGGTATGTCGTCGATGACAGGTGCTGTTGGAATGGCTACCGCGCGGGTGGCGGCAAAGGCACCGACCCGCTGCCAGCGTCGCCGTGGGTCGGAGAACCGACGAGGCGAAGCGAGGGCCTCGCGTGCGTATCGGCGCCCCGCTGGCGGATGAACTCGGCGAGGCACCTGTCGTCCGTCTGCAGGTGGACTGCGAACCAGCGATCGAGATACACGAACGGCCCGGGCGACCGGGCGAAGCTCGGGCGGTTGCTCAACGTGAACTGCAGGCCGGCAAGTCCCAGCTGCAGCTTCTCGTGCTGCGTGCGATGCCGGTCGCGATCGGGGAAGCAGAACTCGCGCATCAGCTCCTCTTCCGCCGCAAAGTGGCTGCGTGCCTCGGCGACGAGCACGCTGAAGCTCATCAGCACGTCGGTCTGGTCGCCCGACGATATGGCAGCCAGCAGGCGGTTGATGTCGTTGAGGATGGCTCGGTGCTCGGCGTCCAGCACCGGTTCGGTGAGCGACGCCGCCGAAGTCCAGGGAAGCGAGTGTGCATTCATGCGACCTCCGTTCGCGCGTTGCGGACGTCTTCGCCCTCTCGAGGGAGTGCGATCGCAAACGGTCGATGCCGGATCGGGCGCGGGTCCGGGGTCCCCGCCGACCGCGGGTCGCCGTGGCGAATGGAACCGCGCACGTGGTGGAACGCCCAGACGACGGACGACCAAACGCGCGCATCGCCGATGACATCCGCACAGGTGGCATAGATAGCTCGGATCGGGCGTGCACGAAATACGCAAAACTCCGCAATTCTGCTGGCGGGATCGCTCCAGCACAGCGCTTGCCGCCGTCGCGAGTGGAGGGCGCTGGTCTCGCCGGCGATCGCGAGCACAAGAGTCGCTGCTGCCGCACGTGCAACGGTTCTCCCGGGGAAGACGATCTCGGACGCCTATCCCTCGGAGGTATCGAGGCTTTCCGCGTCGAGCGGGCCCACGTTCTCTTCCAGCCACGCGGTCCATGCCTCGATATCCATCGGTGCAACGGTGCGCTCGAGGCATTCCCAGCGCACGCTCCAACTCCCGTCGTCGAGCTCGGTGACGCTGACGCTGGGCAATGCGCCGAGGCCGAATTGTTCGATGCGGTTCGCGACCACGGCGGCCGCTTGACGCGTTGTCAGGGGACGTCCTGCGCTCACCAGACTGCCTTCGTACGGTGCACTCCGGCATTCACCCTCGGAGCGGCCCGTCGGCATCTCATGAGTCATCCAGTTCCGTCCGTATCGGCTGGGCAAACTCGGCGCGGTCCGAGGAGACCGCGGGACTTAGCGCCATCCGCCGGGGCACCACCCAGCGGTCGAACTCCTCCTCCGTCACGACCCCCAGCGTCAACGCCGCTTCGCGCAGCGAGGTGCCGTCGTGGTCGGCCAACCGGGCGACCTGGGCGGCGGCGTCGTGGCCGATGTGCGGCGCCAGCGCGGTCACCAGCATCAGCGAACGCTGCAGCAGTTCATCGATCCGGGGCTGGTTGGCCTCGATTCCGCGGGCACAGTGGCGGTCGAAACTGGCCATGCCGTCGGCGAGCAGGCGGATGCTCTGCAGGACGGAATTCGCGATCAGCGGCTTGAAGGCGTTGAGTTCGAAGTTGCCCGACGCGCCACCGATGCCGACGGCGACGTCGTTGGCAATGACCTGGGAACAGGCCATCGCCAGCGACTCGCACTGCGTCGGGTTGACTTTTCCTGGCATGAACGAGCTGCCGGGCTCGTTCGCCGGAAGTCGCAGTTCACCAAGACCCGATCGCGGACCGGAGGCGAGCCAGCGGACGTCGTTGGCGAGCTTGATCAACGCGGTGGCGAGCAGCTTCAGCGCGCCGTGCATCGCGACCATCCCGTCGTGGGCGGCGATGGCCGCGAAGCGGTTGGGCGCGCTCACGAACGGGAGTCCGCTGGTGCGGGCCAGGACGGCGGCGACCCGGGCTCCGAACTCGGGATGGGTGTTGAGCCCGGTGCCGACGGCCGTGCCGCCGATCGCCAGCGGGTAGAGCGACTCGAGCGCGTTGGACAGCGTCGACCGCGCGTGATCGAGTTGCGCCACATAGGCCGAGAATTCCTGACCCAGAGTGACCGGTGTCGCGTCCTGGAGGTGCGTGCGGCCGATCTTGACGATGTCGGCGAAGTCGTTCGCCTTCTGGTCCAGCGTGGTGCGCAGGGCGATCAGCGCCGGCAGCAACTGGTGAACGATCCCGCGCGTGGCGGCGACGTGCATCGCCGTGGAGAACACATCGTTCGACGACTGTCCGAGGTTGACGTCGTCGTTCGGGTGCACGCTCCGAAGCTGGCCCCGCTCACCCCCCAGCAACTCCGATGCGCGGTTGGCGAGTACCTCGTTCATGTTCATGTTGCTGTGCGTGCCCGACCCCGTCTGCCAGACGCTCAGCGGAAAGTCGTCGTTGTGCTGCCCGAAGATGACTTCCTCGGCCGCGGTGACGATGGCCATCGCCCGATCCTGGCGCAGCAGGCCGAGGTCGCGATTGACCAGCGCACAGGATGACTTGATGAAGGCCAGTGCCTGCACGATCTCCAGCGGCATGCGTTCGCAAGAGATCGCGAAGTGCACCAAGGACCGCTGGGTCTGCGCGCCCCACAAGGCCCGTTCGGGCACCTCGATCGGGCCCAGGGTGTCGCGCTCGGTGCGCGTCATCCGCGCGGCGAACTCCGAACTCGACGCCGAGCGCAGCGCGCCGTCCGCGATGGCGGCGCGTGGTGCCAGGGCGTCCGCCGCGTACCGTAGTTCCATCGTCGGATCCTCCCTTGGTGATTGCCCTCCGCGACGGGGCGTGCGTGCCGCAAGGCGAGCCCGTCAGGGTGCGTTCGTGATGACCACCAGCACGCTGCACGGGGCGTGTTCGATCAGCGAGCCCGACGTCAAGCCGCGCCACCAGCGGGCAGCCCACCGCTTCTGGTGCTGGTGCCCGACGACGATGAGGTCGGCGCCGATCTTGCACGCATGGCCGGCAATCTCGGCCACCGGCTCTCCCGCCACCACCTCGCCCCGCGCCGTGTAACCCAGATTGGCGAGGCCGGTGAGGCCCGCGTCCAGGACCCGCTCGTATTGGCGCCTCATGGCCTCCTGGTCCGGGTGGCTTAGGATCCCCCCGTCGATCGCGAGGACTGGCGCCAAGGCGGGCATGACCGCCACCAGATACAACTCGGCGTGGCTCCACCGAGCGATCTCGCTGCACTCGAGGAGCGCTTGTTGCCCTGCCTCGGAGCCGTCGTACGCGAGCAGGATCCGCTTGTGCATGGATTCCTCCGGTTGCGATGCAGCCGTGCTGCGGCTCGCCGAACGCGGCGGCCATGCCGCCGCCGTGGTCGTCCGGGTCCTGCAGTCCCTCAGTGGCCGTGCGCGTGATCGTCAGGTCGGTGCAGCGCGCCCGCACCAAGCAGCGCCCAAAGTCCGAGCACCACGATGGCGAGGCCGGCGCCGATCGTGACCATTGCGGCCGTTCGAAGCTCGAGCAACCCGAGTACGAAGGGCGATACGGCAAGCCATACGCCCAGCGCGACGATGCCCGACTCCTCCCAACGGGCCGGAGCGTCGATGTCGATGGCGGCAAGGACGACAATGGCCCCCCCGACAATCATCGCGTTCCAGGTAGCCGCGGGCAGCGTCACGGCGTATCCGAGCAGCCACGGTGAGATGCCGACCCCGATTCCCAGCATCAGGTTCAGGGTGTCCTGCCATCGAAACCGGTTCTTCGCTTCGCTCATGATCTCCTCCTCTTGCGACAGAGTGACCGGGCTTACGACCACCATTGGACCCGGTGCCGACTCGCTTTGTTCCGAAGCTACGCGCCGAGCCGTGGCCGGCGTGTCGGTGCATGGCGCCGCGCTGGTCGATCACCCGGCTCTTTGCCGGGTCGGCGCACTTCCGCCGCCGCCGCTTGCGGGAAGCCGCGTCGTACACGCAGCGTCGCGAGTACGCTCCGGGCAAGGGTTTCGGCGTACGATTTGGGATGGGGCGACGCGATGGGTGCAGGTTGCGCCGGCAGTCCGCACCGGATTCGGGTTCCGGCGAAATGGAGAGTCAACCCGCGCAGGATATGGGGAGTTCACCCCAGTTGGGAACTGCGGGCGCGGCGCTATGATCAGGGCATCGGTCCGCGAAGCGGAAGCATGGACAGTCGTGCGTTGAGCACTGCAAGCACGTGACCCACTGCGGCGTACGGCATCGATCGCGCGGACACCGTGGGCAGTGCCTGATGAGGGAGCGCAATGGGTCGGCCCGGTCGCATCTTGATCATCGAGGACCACACGCTGTTGCGCGCGGGCCTGCGGGCGCTGCTCACGCAGGGTGACGAGTTCGAAGTGGTCGGCGAGTTCGACAACGGGCGCGACGCGGTTCGTTCGTTCGGAGCGCTGGCCCCCGATCTGATCCTGATCGATCTCTCGATGCCGGGGATGAACGGCATCGAGGCGATCACCGAGATCAAGAGACGTGATCCCGCGGCGCGCATCCTGGTGCTGACCATTCACCGCGGGGAGGAGTACATCCAGGAGAGTCTGCGGGCCGGTGCGAACGGCTACGTGCTCAAGGACGCTTCGCAGGACGAACTGCGGGTGGCAATCCGCAGCGTGCTGAGCGGCAAGACCTACCTGAGTCCCGATGTTTCGGCCAGCGTGGTGAATGGCTACCTGAACAAGGACACGGAGCGTGCAAACACGCCCTGGTCGGCGCTGACGCATCGCGAGCGCGAGGTCTTGAAGCTCGTGGCGGAGGGCCACTCCAACCGCAGCATCGCGCAGTTCCTCAGCCTCAGCGTGAAGACTGTCGAGAAGCACCGTTCCAATGTGATGCGCAAGCTCGACCTGCACAATGCAGCGATGCTTACCGCGTACGCCATCGAGAAGGGGCTGGTGGAAAGCCGGAAGGCCGGAAGCTGACGGCCAGGGTAGGTGATCCGGGTCGGCCCGCGGCCTTGCGCCTGCGTGCCGTTGCGGACCGCAACGCCAATCGGCGACGAGAGAACGGGAGCCGCTGGAGGTCGCGCGATGACCCGAGTCGTGAAGCTTTTCGCGTGGGCGCCGCTGTTCGCGGCGATCGCCATTCTGGCAGCGATCCGGCTCGGCCACCCCAATCTTGCGGTGGAGCCGCCGCTATGGATCCTCCGGCTGACGGTGGTCTTCGTCGTGCCGGTGTGCTTCGGCATCGCCGTGCTGGCAGGCCGCAGCTATGTCGCGCGCGGGGACGTGGGCCTCCTGTGGCTGACCTGCGGCGCCATCTTCTGGGCGTTCTCGGGCCTGGTCGCGACGCTGCTCGTGCCCGTCGACCTCAACGCGGGGGTGACCGCGCACAACACGCTGGCGTGGATCGCCGCGGCCTGCCATCTGGCAGGCATCTTCGTCCTGCCGCGCCCCCGGCACCGACTGAGCGGCGCGCGCATGCGCCTGGCTGCGGCCGTGGCGGCCACGAGCCTCACCGTCGCCGCTGTCGCCGCCGCGGCATGGGCCAAGCTGACGCCGGTGTTCTTCGTACTCGGCAGCGGGGGCACGCCGGTGCGTCAGGGCGTCCTGGTCTCGGCCATACTTATGTTCGCCTTCTCGGCAGCCCTGCTGATCAGGGACCGAAGGGGCGCGGCGACGTCGTTCTCGTACTGGTACAGCCTGGGGCTGCTGCTCATCGCGATCGGCCTGTCGGCGGTGATGCTGCAAACCTCGCCGCGCAGCCCCACGGCGTGGGTTGGACGAATCGCCCAGCTCGTCGGCGTCGCGTACATGCTGATCGCCATCTTCGCCGCCGCGCGCAGTGCACGCGAGCTGGGCCTGCCGCTGGCCATCGCCCTGCACGACGCCGAGAAGCGGTTCGACGAACTCGTCGGCATGGCCGCCGACGGCATCGTCGTGCACGAGCTCGCGACCGAGCGCACGCGGGGACACTTCATCCGGGCCAATCCGGCGGCCTGCGCGCTGCTCGGCTACTCGGCGCAGGAGATGTCCCGGCTCACGCCGGCGGACATCGTCGCGCCCGAGGATGCCGGCAAGCTCGCATCGGACGCCGCGATCCTCGCGCGCGAGGGCCGGCTGTTGCACGAGAAGACGCTGATCGGGCGCGACGGCCGCCGGATCCCCGTCGAGATCAACACCCGGATGGTCCCGTTCGAGGGGCGCGACATGGTCGTCTCGATCATCCACGACATCGGCGAGCGACGTCGCATCGAGAAGGAACGCGCGCATCTGGCGGCGATCGTCCAGTACTCGAACGAGGCGATTGTCGCGGAGACGCTCGACGGCATCATCGCCAGCTGGAACCGCAGAGCGACGGAGCTGTTCGGCTACGAGGCCGACGAGGTCATCGGAAAGTCCGTGGGAATGCTCTTCCCGCAGGGCTGCGTAGATGCTGAACTTGCGATGAGCGAGACCCTGAAGCAGGGTGTGGCGCTGCGTGACTACGACACGATTCGCGTTCGCAAGGATGGCAGCCACATCCCGGTGTCGATCACGATCTCCCCGATCTGCGACGGGTCCGGCACTGTCGTCGGCATCTCGAAGATCGCGCGCGACATCACGGCGAAGAAGAAGGCCGAGGAGGCGCTGGAGAAGGCGAAGGCGGCGGCCGAGGAGGCGAACCGGGCCAAGTCGACCTTCCTCAGCAACATGAGCCACGAGATCCGCACCCCGCTGCACAACATCATCCTGCTGGCGGAGCTGCTGCGTCGCGACGCGAGCGATCCGCTGCAGCAGCAGCGGCTGGACCGGCTGGGCGCTACGGCCGATCACATGCTGTCGATCATCAACGACGTACTCGAGTTGTCGCGCATCGAGGCCGTCCGGCTCAACCTCGACAACCGCGACTTCCTGCTCGCGACGGTGCTCGACAGCGCGGTCGCCGTAATCAGGGAACCCGCTCGCGCGAAGAGCCTCGACGTCGTCCTGGAGGTCTCGCCTGACCTGCGCGACGCCACTCTGCGAGGCGATCGCGTGCGCCTCGAGCAGGTGCTCATCAACCTTGCCAGCAATGCGGTCAAGTTCACCGAGCACGGCACGATCACGATCGGCGTCGAATGCCTGGCGAGCGAGGTGCACCGCCTGAAGCTGCGGTTCACAGTGAAGGACACCGGCATCGGCATCGCGGCCGAGGATCGGGGGCGGATCTTCGAGGCGTTCGAGCAGGTGGACGCGTCAACCCGTCGAACACCCACCGGCAGCGGCCTCGGCCTCGCGATCTGCGACCGGCTGGTGCGTGCGATGGGCGGCGCCATCGACGTGACCAGCCAACCGGGGGTCGGGAGCACCTTCGGGTTCGATCTGACCTTTGCGCGCGGATCGGGGGTGCCGGAGGGGGTCGATGAAGGCGCAGCGGCCGGCGACGATTTCGCGGGCAGTCACGTCCTCGTCGTGGAGGACAACAGCCTGAGTCGAGACCTCCTCGTCGAGATGATCTCCGATCTCGGGTGTCGGGTCGATCCTGCCGCGGACGGCGTCGAGGCGGTCGAGAAGGCGCGCGAGAACGTGTACGACCTCATTCTCATGGACGTCCAGATGCCGAGGCTCGATGGCCTCGGCGCGACACGGGAGATTCGCGCCCTTCCGGAGCACCGGCACACGCCCATCGTCGCGATCACGGCCAGCGCCTTCGTCGAAGACCGGAAACGATGTCTGGAAGCCGGCATGAACGGGTATCTGCGCAAGCCGGTGACCCGGGCCGCGCTGGCGGCGGAGCTCGGCAACTGGCTTGCCGGCACGGTCGAGCCGTCCGGCCAGGTGCCGGACGGAGGGGTGAAGCGGCCCCGACTGACGCTGGTCGGGGGCGTCGACCGGGGCGCCATGCTCGCGGGGCATCCTGCGGCTCCCGGCGGGCGCGACGCCATGGTCCGCGAATACCTGCGGCTGCATCGGAGCGACGTCGTGCAACTGCGCGAGTATCTTGCAACGGGGCAGTACGACGATGCGCGGCGACTGCTGCACACGCTGGAGGGTGCCGCCGCGATGATCGGCGCTCGCGGCGTGGAACGCGCGGTCGCCGAACTGTCGGCTGCCTTGCGCAGCGGCAGCGAGGGTCTGCGGTACGACGCATTGGCGACGGCCTGCGAGTCCGAGTTCGAACGGCTCGCCGAGTCGCTCTCGGCCGCCTGACGAGCCGCGCCCGGACCCTGCGGTGTCCGAATCAGCCGGCGAAGGCGGCCCGGATCGGGCGGGCGCCACCCCGCCCGGCTGGGCAGCGCGTCGCGCAGCGCCGGTGCGCGCTGCAGCCGTCGCGCGGTTCGCCGAAACGGAACCGAACCGGGCGTCGGCTCACTGGCAGCCGCACTGGCACTGGGTGTCGAGGTCCTGCATCAGCTGCGCGACGACCATCGGATTGGCCTGCTGAACGTAATGGACCAGCTCGCGCACCTGTCTCGCCGTCGCCGCAGCCGCGTCCTCGGCAGACACCGCAGGCGCTCCCCCGCTCGCGCGCCGGACGTACTTCGCAAAGGCGCCGCCACCGACGACTGCCAGCGCCAGCGGTCCGACCGCCGCAACGAGGCGATTCAATAGACGGGCGCGCAGCGGTGGATTCACGCACTCCAGTGCCGACGCGATGGCGAGGCAAGGGGGCGTGCTTGCCGCCAACCCGAGTTCAATCTCGGCGTCATCGAGGAATTGTGAGCAGTCGTTCGTCACGGCGCCTCCTGTTCGAGTCTGCGCGGCATCGTGCGGATGCAGCGTTGCTGGCGCGCGATCGTCTGTCACGCAGCCGCCAGCCCGCGCCGCGCCCGCCGCCGCCGGGTGATCCATCCGGCCAGTGCGTTCAGGCCGACGACCAGCAGCGCAAGTACGCGTGCCACCCAGGTTCTCGTTGCGATCGTCTTCAAGATCGATCCGGTTTGGCGGAAAAGCGGCCATTACAGCAGTGCGCGGACACCGCCGCAAATACGCGATTGCCGGCGTCGCGGGGGCGGGAAAACAGGTAGTGGCGCGGCGCTCCGCCTTGGCCCAAGGCCGTTGGCCGGAAGCGCGCGAGTGCGCGCCAGACCCGTCGCGCCTGCGAGCGATCGCGGGCGCGGACTGCGAAGCGATGTGCGCGGTCGCCCCGGTGGTGTCCTAAGGGTGTCCGCAGATTGGGCTGGTGGCCCGCATCCCGATCTGCCCGGTCAGACCACCGCGCCCAGCTTGAAGATCGGCAGGTACATCGCGACCACCAGGCCGCCGATGACCACGCCGAGGAACACGATGATCACCGGCTCGAGCAGGCTGGAGAGCGTGGCCACCGCGTCGTCGACCTCGCGCTCGAAGAAGTCCGCGACCTTCGACAGCATGCCGTCGAGCGACCCGGATTCCTCGCCGATCTGCGTCATCTGCAGCACCATATTCGGAAACAGGCCGGTGTTGGTCATCGCATTGGTAAGGCTGGTGCCGGTGCTGACCTCGGTCTGGATCCGCTTGGTGCCCGCCGCGTAGACGGCGTTTCCAGAGGCGCCGGCCACCGCATCAAGTGATTCGACCAGTGGGACGCCGGCGGCGAACATCGTGGCGAGCGTGCGCGTCCAGCGTGCGATGGTCGCCTTTTCGAGAATGCCGCCGACAACGGGCAGCTTGAGGATCGCGCGGTCGAACCAAAATCGGAATGCGGTCGAGCGCTTGATTGCTATGCCGAACGCAATCGAACCGCCCATCACCGCGAGGAAGGCCAGCCACCAGTAGCGGACCATGAAGTCGGAGAGCTGGATCACCATCAGCGTCGGCGCCGGAAGGTCGGCCCCGAAGCTGGTGAAGACTTCCTTGAACGCCGGGATGACGAAGATCATGATCACCCAGACGACGACGATCGCGACCACGATCACCGACATCGGGTAGAACAGCGCCGACTTGATCTTCGCCTTGATCGCGAGGATCTTCTCCTTGTACGTGGCCAGCCGCTCGAGGATCGCGTCGAGCATGCCGGCGGTCTCGCCGGCGGCGACGAGGTTGCAGTAGAGCGAGTCGAACTGGTCGGGGTGCGCGCGGAACGCCTGCGACAGGCTCGACCCCGACTCGACTTTGCTCTTGATGTCCATCATCAGCCGCGAGAAGCGTGCGTTCGAGTGGCCGCGGGCGACGATGTCGAAGGACTGCAGCAGCGGCACGCCCGACCTCAGCATCGTCGCGAGCTGGCGGGTGAAGAACGTGACGTCCTTCTCGGTGACCTTGCGGCCGCCGCGGAAGGTCTGCCGCTTGATCTTGAGGACCTTGACGCCCTGGCGCCGCAGGTTGGTGACGACCACCGTTTCCGAGGCGGCCTTGACTTCGCCGCGCAGCTGGCGGCCGTTGCGGTCGGTGCCTTCCCAGGTGTAGGTATATTCCTTGACGTCGCGGCGCGCGGCGCCGGTGGTGGTAGCTGTGGCCATGACCGTATCCTATTCGTTCGTCACCGCTTCGATCTCTTCCAGCGAGGTTATGCCGGCGCGGACCTTGAGCAGGCCCGATTGCCGCATGTCGCGTACGCCCTCGGCGCGGGCCTGCTCGGCGATCTCGATCGACGAGCCCCCGCGCATGATCAGCTGCCGCATGTCGTCGGAGATCGGCAGCACCTGGTAGATGCCGACTCGTCCCTTGTAGCCGGTGCCCTTGCAGTTGTCGCAGCCCACGGGCCCGTAGGGTTGCCAGGTGCCGTCGAGGTCCTCCTCCCTGAATCCGGCGCGCAGCAGCGCCTCGGGCGGGATGTCCTCGGGCTTCTTGCAGTTCGTGCACAGCTTGCGCCCCAGCCGCTGCGCGGTGATCATGATCACCGACGAGGCGACGTTGAACGGCGCCACGCCCATGTTGAGCAGGCGCACCAGCGTCGTCGGCGCGTCGTTGGTGTGCAGCGTCGAGAGCACGAGGTGGCCGGTCTGCGCCGCCTTGATCGCGATGTCGGCGGTCTCGAGGTCGCGGATTTCGCCAACCATGATGATGTCGGGATCCTGGCGCAGGAACGCGCGCAGCGCCGCGGCGAAGGTGAGTCCCGCTTTCTCGTTGACGTTGACCTGGTTGACGCCGGGCAGCTGGATTTCCGCCGGGTCCTCGGCGGTCGAGATGTTGATGCCCGGCTGGTTGAGAATGTTGAGGCAGGTGTACAGCGACACCGTCTTGCCGCTGCCGGTGGGCCCGGTGACCAGGATCATCCCGTAGGGGCGGCCGATGGCCTTGAGCAGCTCCTGCTGCTGGTCGGGCTCGTAGCCCAGCGCCTCGATGCCAAGCTTCACGCCCGACGAGTCGAGGATACGCATCACGATCTTCTCACCGAACAGCGTCGGCAGCGTGGAGACGCGGAAGTCGATCGCCTTGGTCTTGGACAGCACCAGCTTCATCCGGCCGTCCTGGGGGACGCGCTTCTCGGAGATGTCGAGCTTGGAGATGACCTTGATCCGCGAGGCGACCTTGTCCTTGATGGCCAGCGGCGGCTGCGCGACCTCCATCAGGATCCCGTCCAGGCGGTAGCGGATCCGGTAGTACTTCTCGTAGGGCTCGAAGTGGATGTCGGAGACGCCGGCCGAGATCGCGTCGAGCAGGATCTTCTGGATGTACTTGACGACCGGTGCGTCTTCGACCTCCGAACTCTCCTCGTCGGTCGTCGTGCCCGGCGTGCCTTCCTTGAGATCGACCTCGAGGTCGTCCATGTTGGCGACGTCGCGCAGCGTGGCGCCGGTCGACTCGACCAGCCGGGCGATCGCGTGTCCGAGCTTGTCGTCCTCGACGACGATCGGCTCGACGACGAGATTGGTCTTGAACCGGACCTCCTCCAGCGCCTGCAGGTTGGCGGGGTCCGAGGTGGCGACGTAGACGCGGTTGCCGCGCTTGGCCAGCGGCAGCACGCGCCGCGACTGCGCGATCTTCAGGTCGATGAGGTCGCGCTGGTACTGGTCGGGGTCGAACGCCGCGAGGTCCATCAGCGGCACCCCGAACGCGCGCGAGGCGAACAGCGCGAGCTTCGCCGGGGTGATGCGCTTGCCCTCGAGGATCTTCTCGACGAACGTGATGCCCGCCTGCTGCGCGGCCTGCTGCTGGTTCTCGGCCTCCTGTTCCGACATGAGCCCGTGCTGCGCGAGCGCGCGGGCGAGGCCGCTGATGTTGCGCGTCGAGGCGGCGTGAGTGGCCATGGTTCGCGGGCGGTCGTCGAGTCGCTGGGTCGGGCCGTGTGTGCAGTCTGCGCGGGGCGTCTTGTGCCGCAAGCAACTTGCGTGCCCTGCGGGCGTCGACGCGGGTAACTTCCTGTTATTCCACGCGCATAAAACTTGCCGGACCGATCATGCCTGTCCGCCCCCGCTTTGTAAAGGCGCGATAAGGTCACGTCCTACCGGCGCGCGCAGGCGCACGACCTTGATCACGCGGTCCTGCGTCTGCAGGATTTCGATCGCCTGCCCGCCGATGTCGACGACCGTTCCGGCGTCGGGAATTTCGCCCAGCTGCTCGACGATGAGGCCGTTGAGCGTCTTCGGGCCATCGAGCGGGAAGCGGGTGCCGAGCTTGCGGTTGAGCGTGCGCAGTTGCGCGAGCCCGTCGGCGACGACGCTGCCGTCAGGCTCCCGCTGGACTGAGGAGCCCGGGCCCGGCGCGCCGGTCGTGAAGTCGCCGATGATCTCCTCGATGATGTCCTCCAGCGTCAGCAGGCCCTGCAGCTCGCCGTACTCGTCGACGACGAGCCCCAGCCGCTCGCGGTCGTTCTGGAACTGCGAGAGCTGGGTGAGCAGCGGCGTGCCGCAGGGCACGAAGTAGGCGGGCCGCAGCACGCCGGTGATCGCCTCGCGGTCGAGGTTGCCGCCGTGCTGCAGGTGCAGCACCTGTTTCAGGTGCAGCGTGCCGATGATGTTGTCGAGCTCGTCCTCGTACACCGGCAGCCGCGTGTGATACGACGTCGCCAGCTGCTGGACCAGCCGCTGCTGCTCGCTGGTGATGTCGATGGCGTGGATCTGGTTGCGGGGCGTCATCACGTCGTCGACGGTGATGCTCTCGAGGTCGAGCAGGTTGGCCAGCATCGCCCGGTGCTTGCCGCGGAAATACTGGCCCTCGAGCACCAGCGAGCGTAGTTCCTCCTGGGTCAGCGTCGGCCCCACCTCGGCGGTGGGGCGGATCAGCAGGATCCGCAGCAGCCCCTGGACGAACAGGTTGACGAACCAGACGATCGGCGTGGCGACGCGCAGCATCGGCCGCAGCACGAAGCTCACCGCTGGCGCGATCGCGTCGGCGTGCGCGGCGCCGATCACCTTGGGCGTGATCTCCGAGATCACCAGGATGCCGAAGGTGACGAACACCGTTCCCAGCGCCAGCGCGACCTCGCCTTCGCCGAACAGGCGCACGGTGATCACCGTCGTCAGCGTCGCCGAGGCGGCGTTGATCAGGTTGTTGCCGAGCAGGACGACGCCGAGCAGCCGGTCGGTCTCGGCGAGCAGGGCCAGCGCGCTCTTCGCCCCCAGCGCGCCGCGCTGGGCCCGGTGCTTGAGGCGAAAGCGGTTGACCGCCATCATCGCCGTCTCGGCGAGCGAGAAGAAGCCGGAGGCGACCAGCAGCGCGAACAGCGCCAGCGCGAGGGTACCGGTCGAGATGTCGTCCACGGCGGGCGACGCCCAGGCGCGATCGGCGTCAGCGGCCGAGCACGACCTCGAGCACGATCTTGTAGCCGAGGTAGGCGAGGAACAGCAGCACGGTGCCGGCGAGGATCCAGCGCAGCGCCACCCGGCCCCGCCAGCCGTAGCGCCAGCGGCCCCAGAGCAGCGCGCCGAAGGTGAGCCAGCCCAGCAGCGAGAAGATGCTCTTGTGCGTCAACGTGACCGCCCGGCCGAACACCTGCTCGGAGAAGAGCATGCCCGAGGCCAGCGTCAGCGTGAGCAGCACGAAGCCGGCGCCGATCAGCCGGAACAGGAAGCGCTCGAGCGTCAGGAGCGGAGGCAGGCCGGCGGTGCCGGGGTCGAGCAGCCGCCGGTGCAGGCGTTTCTCCAGCCCCATCAGGATCAGCGCCTCGACCGCGGCGATGATGAACATCGCGTAGGCGACCAGCGCCACGGCGACGTGCGCGGTGGCGAGGATCTCGCCGGCATAGGGAAAGCGGTGCGGATTGCCGAGCTGCTCGGGTGCCAGCCGCGCGAGCAGGGGTAAGAGCGACGCGCCGGCCGCCACCGGCAGCAGGATCGTCCCGACCGCCGGCAGCGTCCTGACCAGGCCGGAGCCCCACGCCAGTGCGGCGGTGAGCCAGGCGACGACCGACAGCGCGTTGACGATCGACAGGTCGAGGCCGTCGGGCTGCGCGACCGCGGTGAACGCGAGCCACGCGTGCCCGGCCAGCGCCAGCGGCAGCAGCCAGGGGGTCAGCGTGCGCGGCAGCGGAAGGAGGTGGCCCGGGCGATCCGGCGCGCCGGCCGGCCAGTGCGCCCAGACGGCGAGGCCGTAGAGGGCCGCGACGACGAGGTGGAGTAGAATCATCGGCTTCGGGCAATCCCAGGCCCCGAGTTTACATGAGCGGCATCGGCGGCCGGGGTGCTCGGACGTAGCGCAGCCGCGGCGACCGGGACGACGGGCCGCGGCGTTGCCTCTCCGACCAAGTACAGGCGTCGCCGGCGGGCCACGACGGGCCGCAGGCCGGCGCGCTCTTCGACGATTGCCGGCACCCACATGTTCGACAACCTGACCCAGCGGCTGGGCCGCGTCGTCAAGCAACTTCGCGGCGAGGCGCGCCTCACCGAGGCCAACATCGGCGACGCGCTGCGCGAGGTGCGCCTCGCGCTGCTCGAGGCGGACGTCGCGCTGCCGGTGGTCAAGGACTTCATCGCCGCGGTGCGCGAGAAGGCGCTGGGCGAGGAGGTCATCGGCTCGCTCACGCCCGGCCAGGCGCTGGTCGGCGTGGTTCACCGCGAACTGACCGCCTTGATGGGCGGCGCGGCCGTGCCGCTCGACCTCGCCGCCCAGCCGCCGGCGGTCATCCTGCTGGCTGGCCTGCAGGGTGCCGGCAAGACGACGACGGCCGCGAAGCTCGCGCGGCTGCTGAAGGAGCAGAAGAAGAAAGTGCTGGTGGTGAGCGCCGACGTCTACCGGCCCGCGGCGATCGACCAGCTGCAGACGCTGGCGGCGCAGGTCGGCGTCGACTGCTTCCCGTCGACCGGCGACCAGCAGCCGGTTGCGATCGCGACCGGGGCGCTCGACTGGGCGCGGCGCCACTACCACGACGTGCTGATCGTCGACACGGCCGGCCGGCTGTCGATCGACGAGGCGATGATGCGCGAGATCGCGCTGGTCCACGCCGCGGTCAAGCCGGTGGAGACGCTGTTCATCGTCGACGCGATGCAGGGGCAGGACGCGGTCAACACCGCGCGCGCGTTCCGCGAAGCGCTGCCGCTCACCGGCGTGATCCTCACCAAGCTCGACGGCGATGCGCGCGGCGGCGCGGCGCTGTCGGTGCGCCACGTCACCGGCGCGCCGATCAAGTTCGCCGGCGTGGCCGAGAAGGTCGACGGCCTCGAGGTCTTCCACCCCGAGCGGATGGCCTCGCGCATCCTGGGCATGGGCGACGTGCTGTCGCTGATCGAGGACGCGCACCGGACCGTCGACCTCGAGGAGGCGCAGAAGCTCGCGAAGAAGGTCAAGTCCGGCAAGGGCTTCGACCTCGAGGACTTCAAGGCGCAGATCGGCCAGATGCGCAAGATGGGCGGTCTGGCCGGAATGATGGACAAGCTGCCGGCCGAGCTCGCGCGCGCCGCCCAGGCGCAGGGCGCCGGGGTGAGCGAGAAGCGGATCGGCCGCATCGAGGGGATCATCAACTCGATGACCCCGGCCGAACGGGCCAAGCCGGAACTCCTCAAGGCCTCGCGCAAGCGCCGGATCGCGGCCGGCGCCGGGGTCAGCGTGCAGGAGGTCAACCAGCTGCTCAATCAGTTCGAGCAGACGCAGAAGATGATGAAGATGGTCGCCAAGGGGGGCATGCAGAAGATGCTGCGCGGGATGAAGGGGATGCTGCCGGGCATGCGGTAGCCGGCAACACGGACCCCCGCGCGGACTTCACCCGCCTCCGCCACGAAATCCGGGCCGGATTGCGGAAATGCCGGTTTTCGTCGTATAATCATCGTCTTTTTTCGCCATCACGGATTCGTCACCATGGTCGTCATCCGACTTGCCCGGGGCGGCGCCAAGAAGCGCCCCTTCTTCAACGTCGTCGTCGCCGATTCGCGCAA
>WBZP01003339.1_pt1 | contig 17479 bp, 17 predicted proteins | sample 5204301 | NCBI WGS metagenome assembly WBZP01 (sample SAMN12412401, study PRJNA552823) | activated sludge metagenome | isolation source: activated sludge from nitrification reactor of wastewater treatment plant... | place: USA: Pennsylvania | collected 2017 | reverse complement strand
GTGGGCCTTGAACGGGTCCTTGCACAGCACCGTGCGCTGGGCCTGGTCGTTGAGCTTCAGGTGCACCCAGTCGACGGTGTAGTCGCGCTTGCGCTCCTTGGCGGTGCGGATGAACTCGCCCCGCAGTCGGGCCCGGGTGGTCTGCGGCGGGGTGTCGACCGCCTCCTCGATGTCGGCGTCGGTCACGATCCGCTCGACCCGACCCGCCCGCTGCAGCTTGTAGAACACCGAGCGGTTCCGGCTGATGTCGTGGTACTGCAGGTCGAGCAGCGCCACGCGCGGATGCGACAGCGGCAGATCGTGGCGTTCCCGGAACGCCTCGATCAGGTTGTGCTTGGTCACCCAGTCGACCTCGCGGTCCAGGCTGAGGGGGTCGCGCTCCAGGCCGGTGACGACGTGCTCCCACATGTCGAGCGACTGCTTCTCCTCGGGGGACAGGTCGTGGTTGTCGGCGTAGCGCAGCGCCCGGTTCAGGTACTCGGTCTGGATCTCGAGCGCCGAGGCCTCGCGGCCGTTGGCCAGGCGGACCCGGCGGGTGCAGGTGATGTCGTGGGAGATCTCGCGGATGGCGCGGATCGGGTTCTCGAGCGTCATGTCGCGCAGCACCACCGTCGGGTCCTCGAGCATGCGCAGCAGCAGTGCGGTGGCCCCCACCTTCAGGTAGGTGGCGTACTCGCTCATGTTGGAGTCGCCGACGATCACGTGCAGACGCCGGTACCGGTCGGAGTCCGCGTGGGGTTCGTCGCGGGTGTTGATGATCGGCCGGGACCTCGTGGTGGCCGAGCTGACGCCCTCCCAGATGTGCTCGGCGCGCTGCGCCATGGAGAACTGGGCGCCGCGGGCGGTCTGGAGGACCTTGCCGGCTCCGGCGTAGATCTGGCGGCTCACCAGGAACGGGATCAGGACCTCGGTGTAGTGGGTGAGGTCGTCGTGGCGGCTGGTCAGGTAGTTCTCGTGGCAGCCGTAGCTGTTGCCCGCCGAGTCGGTGTTGTTGCGGAACAGGTAGATGTCGCCGCGGATGCCCTCTTCGGCCAGGCGCTGCTCGGCGGACTCGAGGAGCTGCTCGAGGATCCGTTCGCCGGCCTTGTCGTGGGCGACCAGGTCGGCGAGGGAGTCGCACTCCGGGGTGGCGTACTCGGGGTGCGAACCGACGTCGAGGTAGAGCCGGGCGCCGTTGGCCAGGAAGACGTTGGAGGAGCGACCCCACGACACGACCCGTCGGAACAGGTAGCGGGCGACCTCGTCGGGGCTGAGACGACGTTGGCCGCGCAGGGTGCAGGTGACGCCGTACTCGTTCTCCAGGCCGTAGATCCGTCGGTCCATCGCCGGCTCAACCTACCCCGGGACCTCTGCGGATCGGCGCGCTCCCGGAACGGCGCGCGGGTTCAGGACGGCTCGATCAGCGGGGTGAGCTCGTCGTCCTCGATGCGCTGGAAGGTCCGGCGGCCGTTGCCCCGGGCCAGGACCGCGACCTCGAGCTCGGTGACCGGGATGGTCCGCTCGGGTCCCGCCAGAGCGGTCACCGCGGCGTTCACCGCCTGGGCGAGGGTCCCGCCCTCGACCCACGCCGAGCCCATCCGCTCGCCGATGGCCTCGGCCTCGCCGCCGAGGACCGCCCATCCGGTCTCGTCGATCAGGGTGCCGTCGTAGAGGATGTGGAACAGCTGGTCGCCGGCGGGGTCGTGACCGACCTCGGCGACCAGGATCTCGACCTCCATCGGCTTCATCTCATGGGTGAAGACCTGGCCGAGGATCTGGGCGTACTGGTTGGCCAGGCTGCGGGCGTCGACGTCCTCTCGGCTGAAGGAGAAGCCCTTCAGGTCCGCGTGGCGGATGCCGGCGATGCGCAGCTGGTCGAACTCGTTGTACTTGCCGACGCCGGCGAACCCGATCCGGTCGTAGATCTCCGACACCTTGCGCAGCATGCGCGACGGGTTCTCGGCGCACAGGAGGATGCCGCTGTCGAAGGTGCAGGCGACGAGCGCCCGTCCCCGGGCGATCCCCTTCCGGGCGTAGTCCGCCCGGTCCTTCATCATCTGCTCGGGGGCGACGTAGAACGGCATGGTCATGACGAGGCACCTCCGGATGAGCGCTCGTCCTCGAGCTGTTCGAACAGCGTCTGGTAGCGGGTGCGCAGGTCGTCGTCGGCGACACGCTCGAAGCCGTCGGCGCTGATGGTGGCGACCACCGGGAAGATGCCCCTCAGCAGGTCGGGTCCGCCGGTGGCCGAGTCCTCGTCGGCGGCCTCGTAGAGGGCCCGCAGCACGAGGTCGATGACCGCGGTCCGTTCGAGGCCGTCGCGGAAGCCGAGCTTGACGACGGTGGCGGCGTGGAGGCTGCCCGATCCGGTCGCGGCGTGGTCGTGCTCCTCGTAGCGACCGCCGGTCACGTCGTACTGGAACAGCCGACCCCGCCCGGCGTGGGTGTCGTAGCCGGCGAACAGCGGCACCACCGCCAGGCCCTGCATGGCGGCGGGCAGGTGGTTGCGGACCATCTGAGAGAGCTGGTTGGCCTTGCCCTCGAGCGAGATCGGGCTGCCCTCGACCTTCTCGTAGTGCTCGAGCTGCAGCTGGAACAGCCGCACCATCTCGACCGCGGGTCCGGCCGCGCCGGCGATGGCGACCCCGGAGTGCCGATCGGCGGGGAAGACCTTCTCGATGCTGCGGTGGCTGATGAAGTTGCCGGAGGTGGCGCGGCGGTCGCCGGCCATCACCACGCCGTCGGCGTAGCGCACGGCGACGCAGGTGGTCCCGTGGGTCACCGTCAGGCCCGGGCCGTGTCCGATGCCGGGTGCGCCTCCCAGGGTGGCTCCGGTTGCAGCAGCGGTGCCTGTGGGGTCGGGCAGCGGGGGGACGAGCCCGGCGCGACGCACGAGTTCGGCGAAGTTCGGACCCGGGTCGTCCTGGGGGCTGTAGAGGGGCAGGTTCACGGGCGGCAGCGTACAAGTTGGTCGCCGCGGACCGAGGACCGCCCCGGTCGGGACGAGCCGCGGTCCGGGCGGACTACTGGCCGCCCTTCTGGATGTAGGCCTTGACGAAGTCGTCGGCGTTGGTCTCGAGCACGTCGTCGATCTCGTCGAGCAGCTCGTCGAGCTCGGCCTTGATCTTCTCGCCGGCCTCGGTCGCCGCCGGGGTGGCCTCGACCTCGTCGGAGCGACGCTGGGGGGCCGGCTTCTTCTTGAGTTCTCGTTCTGCCATCTGGGGGTTCACCTCCGCGTCAGCTGCACGGTACCGCGGCCGCCGTCGGAGTCGTGTGCACATTCCCCGCTCTGTCCCGCACCAGCGCGGTGATCACGACGTCTGTGCGGGACAAAGCTGGCGTGGGCGTGGGGGCGGGTCAGCGGCCGAGGCGGTCGAGCAGGTCCGCGGCCGACGCCGCGGTGGCGAGCAGCTCGCCGACGTGCTCCTCGGTTCCCCGGGTCGGCTCCAGCATCGGCACCCGCCTCAGCGCCGGTGCGCCGGTGTCGAACACCAACGAGTCCCAGTTGGCGGCCACGATCTGCGACGCGAACCGTGCCAGGCAGCCGCCCCGGAAGAACGCCCGGGTCCCCACCGGGGCGTCGGTCACCGCCCGATCGACCTCGTCGTCGTCGGTCAACCGCTCCAGACCCAGCCGTCGGGCCAGACCGCGCCCGGGCCGCAGGTCGTGGTACTGCAGGTCCATGGCGGCCAGTCGGGGGTCGGACCACTCCAAGCCGTCCCGTTCCCGGTACGCCCGGTACAGGCGGTACTTGGCCACCCAGTCGAGCTGGTCCGCCAAGCTCATCGGGTCGCCGTCCAGACCCGAGAGCACCGACTCCCAGCGGGTGAGGATCTCTTCACCGACAGTCTCGGGACCGAGCACCTCCAGTCCCCGGGACTCGGCGTAGGCACGGGCCCGGCCGTACAGGTCCCACTGCAGGTCCAGCGCGGTGCGGCGGGACCCGTCGGCCATCTCGAGCGGCTCGGCCAGCGACAGGTCCCACGACACCGCCTGCATGGCCGCCACCGGTCGGGCCAACCGCAGGGGCTCGCCGAGGGCGTCGTCCTCGATCATGGCGAGCACCAACGCCGTGGTCCCGAGCTTGAGGAAGGTCTGGACCTCGCTCAGGTTGGCGTCGCCGGTGATCACGTGCAGCCGGCGGTACTTCTGGGCGTCCGCGTGCGGTTCGTCGCGGGTGTTGATGATCGGCCGCTTGAGGGTGGTCTCGAGGCCGACCTCCTCCTCGAAGAAGTCGGCGCGCTGGGTCAGCTGGAAGGGCACCTCGTCGGTGCGCATGCCCGGCGCCTCGGATCCGACCTTGCCCGCTCCGGTGTAGATCTGGCGGGTCACCAGGTGCGCGGTCGCGTGGGCGACGATGCGCCCGAACGGGACCGCCCGGTCGACCAGGAAGTTCTCGTGGCAGCCGTAGCTGTTGCCCTTGCCGTCGGAGTTGTTCTTGTAGACGACGATCTCCTGGCCCTCGGGCAGAGCGGCACGAGCTGCCGCCATCGAGCGGATCAGGATCTCCTCACCGGCGCGGTCGTGCACCAGCGCGGTTCGGGCATCGGGCGCCTCGGGGCAGGAGTACTCGGGGTGGGCGTGGTCCACGTAGTAGCGGGCCCCGTTGGTGAGCACCGCGTTGACCAGGTGGGTCTCGACCTCGGGCGCCAGCGACAGCAGCAAGGCCTCCTCGCGGGCGTCGTTGCCGGGCGACTCGTCGTCGAAGTTCCAACCGACCCGCTGCGTGCGGTGCGCGCCACGCTCACCCTCGAGGGCGGCCAGGTACGAGTTGATCAGGATCGACGACGCCGAGATCGGGTTGGACTCCTCGGCCCCCCGCACGAGGATCCCGTACTCGGTCTCGATCCCGCAGATCTTGGGAATGGCCACGGCCCGGCACCCTAGGGCATCGGGTTGCGGGCCCGGTCGGTCACTTCACGACGCTGAGGGTGACCGACGGGTCGACCCGCAGGTACACGATCGACGCCGAACGTCCGCCGTTGGTGCTCTCGAACCCGGCGGCGAACGACGCGTAGATCGCCCGCTGGGCGCCCTCGAGGTCGGTGAAGAAGCTGAGGCCGCCCGGGCCGGTGCGGCCGTTGGACGAGGCCAACCACGGCCCGGTCGGATCGCTGGTGCACGGACCGGTCGGGGTCGCGCAGCGGGCGATCCCGGTGCGGTAGGCCGCCTCGTACCAGCGCCCCGCCGAGTACGACAGCAGGTAGTTGCGTCGGACGCGGTCGTAGACCATCGAGGGGTTCTCGATGAAGTGGTACTCCCACGGGTACTGACGGCCGAGCACCGCGGTGGGCCAGCCCGAGATCCACCCGTTGCCGTCGAGGGCGAACACGTGGATCGGCGTCTCGGTGCCGCCGAACGCGACGTACAGCCACCGTCGACCCTCGGCGTCGGTGAACACGTCGGGGTCGAGAGCGCCATGATCGCCCAGGCCGCAGGTCATCGGGACGGGGTCGGCGACGAACGGACCCATCGGCGAGGTGGCGATGGCCCGACCGACGCACTGGGGGTTGGCCGGATCCGGCGCTCCGATGCGGTCGGTGCTGAAGTACATGACCCAGTGGTCGCCGAACCGGGCCACGCTGGGCGCCCAGAACTGGTTGGGGTTGGCCGCCCATGCCGGGGCGGTCGGCATCGCGTTGGTGGTGACGGCGTTCTTGTCCCACAGGGTGTAGGGGCGCGACAGGTCGGTCAGCCGGGTGACGGGGGCACGGACGTGGCTGTTGGAGCCGTACACGTAGTAGGCGCCGCCCTCGGTGAGCACGAACGGGTCGGAGGTCTCCGTCAGGCGGACCGCCTCGACGCCGACCTTGGTGACCGGACCGAGCGGCACCTGGCAGCCGCTGAGGAGGGCGATCGCACCCACGAGCGCGATCGCGGCCGCTCCGGCGCGGCGGTGACGTCGACGCGGTCGGGCGGTGGCTTCCAGGGTCGTGGTGCCCCGGGTGGTGGTGTCGGTCATGAGCCTCTCCCCTGCTCGTGGTCCGGTGGTGCGAGGGCAGAAGCCGGCGCACGCACGGATCCTACCGATGCGGTCCCGGCCCGGTCCCGGTTCTTCCACCACGCGGCGAGGTAGCCGACGCCGATGGCCATGAGCAGGTCGAAGGGCCCCCGGAGGCGTGGGACCGACACCGTCACCAGCGACAGTGCGACGAACCCCGCGACCACCGCGAGCGCCGGCCACGTCCGGCGGTCCCGGACGCGCAGCACGACCCCTGCGGTCCCGGCGAGCACCAGCAACGGGAACGTGAACAGGGTCGCGTCCCGGAACCGTGGGTCCCGGCCGTCGACGTACTCGGCCTCGAAGGCCTGGAAGCCTGGGACCTCCAACATGGTGGCCGCGCCGCTGGCGGCGCGACGCAGAATCGACGCGGGATGCTCTCGGATCCCGTCGACCGCCAGGCCGGTCAGGCGATCGCTCCATGCCGCCTGGTCGTCCTGAAGCTCCCACACGCCGTGGTCGCGGTACCAGGTCGACACCGTCGGATCGATGAAGCCACCGGACTCGATCGCCGGGGGTCCGTACATGGCGGCGAGGGTGAACCCGTCGGAGGTGACGAGCTTGGGGGTTCCGACCTCGACCGCGTTGCGCAGGACCCAGGGGGCGACCACGGCGACCGAGACCCCGAACGCCGCCGCGGCCCGCCGCCAGCCCACCGAGCGGACGGCGACCACGACCACGACCAGGACGACCAGGTAGGCGTTGGGGCGGGTGAGCATCAGGAGGCCGCTGAGCGCTCCGGCCAGCACGAACCGGTCCTCGAGGACGGAGAGGAGCACTCCCATCATCAGGAGGAGCCCGAGCGACTCGGTCATGGTCACGGTGTCGTTGGCGATCAGGCTGGGGGTGACCGCCACGACCAGCCCGGCGACCAGCCCGGCGCGGTCACCTGCGATCCGACGGGCGTAGGCGACGGTCACGACGATCAGACCCGCGCCGATCCCGACCGCGAGCAGTCGCCCCGGCCACAGGGCGTCGGGTCCGCTCAGCCGCATCGGCAGCGACAACAGGAACGGGTACAGCGGTGGGCGGAAGGCGGTGGGGTGCAGGACTGCACCGGGGAACGACGCGACGAAGCCCCGGCCGGCGGCCAGGGACCGGGCCAGATCCACGTACTGGCGGGCGTCGGAGCGCGGCACCCAGTTCGGTGAGATCACGGCCCAGTGCAGGAGTCGGACGATGACTCCGACGATGACGGGGACGACCCACGGGGGATGACCTCGGGTCGGTTCCGGCGCGGATCCTGGCTCGCCGTCGACCGGTGGCTCGGGGGCGACCGCGGGGTGGCGCACCGCGGTGACGTCCATCGACCGACTCTACGGAGGAGGCGGCACGATCCCACCTCCCGCGCGGGCGAGCCCGGCCGGGGCGGTTCAGAGGTACTGGCCGGTGGCGACCGCTTCGATCGATCGACCGCCGGTCGGGTCGTCGTCCGCGGCGTCGTGCACCAGGGTGCGGACGTACACGATGCGCTCGCCCTTCTTGCCGGAGATCTTCGCCCAGTCGTCGGGGTTGGTGGTGTTGGGCAGGTCCTCGTGCTCCTTGTACTCCTGGTGGATGGAGTCGATGAGGTCCTGCACCCGCACGCCGCGGGCGCCCGAGTCGAGCTGACGCTTGATCGCCAGCTTCTTGGCGCGGCGGACGACGTTCTCGATCATGGCGCCCGAGGCGAAGTCCTTGAAGAACATCACCTCCTTGTCGCCGTTCTGGTACGTGACCTCGAGGAACTGGTTGGCCTCGTCGGTGCGGTACATCTCCTCGACGGTGCGCTCGATCATGATCCGCACCGCCTTGTCGGTGTCGCCGCCACCCAACGTGGTGATCTCGTCGCTGTCGAGCGGGACCTCGGCGGTGAGGTAGCGGGCGAAGATCTGGGACGCCGCGGCCTCGTCGGGCCGGTTGATCTTGATCTTCACGTCCAGCCGGCCGGGGCGCAGGATGGCCGGGTCGATCAGGTCCTCGCGGTTGGAGGCCCCGATGACGATGACGTTCTTGAGGGTCTCGACGCCGTCGATCTCGGCGAGCAGCTGCGGGACGATCGTCGCCTCCATGTCCGAGGAGATGCCGGTCCCCCGGGTGCGGAACAGCGACTCCATCTCGTCGAAGAACACGATCACCGGCGTGCCGTCGGCGGCCTTCTCCCGTGCCCGTTGGAAGACGAGTCGGATGTGGCGCTCGGTCTCGCCGACGTACTTGTTCAGCAGCTCGGGCCCTTTGATGTTGAGGAAGTAGCTGCGGGCCTCCTTGCCGGTCGACTCGGTGACCTTGCGGGCGAGGGAGTTGGCGACCGCCTTGGCGATCAACGTCTTGCCGCAGCCCGGGGGGCCGTACAGCAGGATCCCCTTGGGTGCCGGCAACGAGTACTCGCGGAACAGGTCCTGGTGCAGGAACGGAAGCTCGACCGCGTCGGTGATCGCCTCGATCTGCTCGTCGAGGCCGCCGATGTCGGCGTAGTCGATGTCGGGGACCTCCTCGAGGACGAGCTCCTCGACCTCGGGGCGGGGCAGCTTCTCGAGCAGCAACGCCGAACGGGGGTCCATCAGCACCGTGTCGCCGGCGCGGAGGCGTTCGCCGAGCAGCTGGTCGGCGAGCTCCGCGACGCGCTCCTCGTCGGCCCGGCCGACGACCAGTGCGCGGCGGCCGTCGTCGATGATCTCCTTGAACGTCACGATCTCGCCCGCGACCTCGGGTTCGCGGACCATCACCACGTTGTAGGCGTCGTTGAGGACCACCTCGTTGCCGCGGCGCAGCTCGTCGACGTCGATGCCGGGCGACACCTCGACGCGCATCTTGCGGCCGGCCGCTTGCACGTCGACGGTTCCGTCGTCGTTGATGCGCAGCAGGGTCGCGTACGCGGCCGGCGGCTGGGTGAGCTTGTCGACCTCGTCGCGCAGCGCAGCGATGTGGTCACGGGCCTCGCGGAGGGTGAACGTGAGCTTCTCGTTCTGGCTCACGGCCTGGGCGAGCTGGCCCTTGGTCTCGAGCAGCCGCTCCTCCAGCGTCCGGACGCGCTTGGGTGCATCCTGCAGCCGACGGACGAGGTGCGACACCTCGTCCTCGAGGTCCCGCACCTGCTCGCGCAGGGCAGCGGCGTCGGTGCCGTCGACCGGGGGCCGGGGGTCGGTCGCTCCCCCGTCGTCGACGGTGTCCTCCGGAGCGGGTTCCTGGCTGTCGGGGTCCTGCACCTGGCCTCCCGGGCGGGGCGTCGATGGGCTCGTCCTCGGTCGTTGTCTACCCCGTCTCGACCGCGAAACCGCGCCACCGACCGGATCGGATCCCGACGTGACAGGAGTCCGGAGAGTTTCCACCGGGATTGCCGTGTAAATGCCGAAGGTGCGAGTATGCTCTGACCACGAGGAGTCAGCGCCCCCGCCCCTCCTTGAACGAACGTGGTGGGGCCCGACGCGAAGGCAGGATCACATGGGTATGAAGGTGTGGATCGACCAGGACCTGTGCACCGGTGACGGTTTGTGCGAGGAGATCGCACCCAACGTGTTCACCCTGCTCGACGACGGCCTCGCCTACGTCAAGGAAGGCGACAAGATCTTCAACGATCCGGGCGGAGCCGAGGGCATGGCCAACATCCCCGACGCCGAGCTCGAGGGCGTGATCGAGTCCGCCGAGGAGTGCCCCGGCGAGTGCATCTTCATCGAGGTCGAGTGACCTCCCCGGCCTGACCGGCCGGATCCGATCGAACGCGACGACGGCGGGATCCTCAGGATCCCGCCGTCGTCCGCGTCCGGCCTCAGGCGCCGGGGTCCTCGGAGGTCGGCGGCGCTCCGGTGGTCGTCGTCGACGAGGTGGTGGTGCTGGTCGTCGTCGGCTTCTGCGTGGTCGGGGCGGCCGTCGTGCTCGGCCGAGCGGTGGTGGTCGGCCGGGTGGTGACCGGCGTCGACGTCGAAGTGCTCGACGAGGTCGTCGACGACGTCGTGGTGGTGGTGGATCCGGAGTCGTCGCTCCGCAGCACGGCGAACGCAACCAGAGCGACCAGCACGACGAGCAGGGCGATGACCGCCCAGGCCCAACCCGGCACCCCGCCCCCGGACCCCGGGGCGGCCGGCGTCGTTCCCGGTGGTGGCGCTGAACCGGCGGGAACGCCGGTCGGGTCGGTGCCCGGCGCCGGGGCGGCCGGGGTGCTCGGCATGACCCGGGTCGGGTCCTCGGGCGGGTTCTGGTCGCTCATGTCATCCTCCGGGTCTCGGTCCCAGCCGGGTGCCGACGCTACCGCCGGTCCCCGTCGGCGGCGGTGGACCTCGAAGCCCCGACGTCAGGACACGCACTCCCCGGTGTCGACCGTCGCCCCTCGGGGGCGGGCCAGGAGGGCGTCGAGCTCGGAGCGGTCGAGCGCGTAGGCGACCCCGTCGCGGTCCGGGGCGATGGCCACCGCGACCGCGATGACCGTCCCGTCGGACCGCACGACGGCACTGCCCGAGTCCCCGGGCTGCAGGTCGCTGGCCAGCACCAGCAGGTCGCGGCGGACCTCCCGACGGTCGTAGATGTCGAGCCCGGTCGCATGCAGCGTCTCGGCGACCTCGAACGGCGACGGCGCCAGCGGTCCACCCCCGGGGAACCCCATCACCAGGCCGCGGTCGCCCGTGCGGGGTGCGTCGAGGGTGAGGGCCGGTCGGTCGAGCGACGTGGCCAGCAACGCCAGGTCGGCGGCCGGGTCGAACGCCACCACCCGGGCGTCGCGGCGATCGCCGTCAGGGGTGACCAGCTCGACGTCGTCGGTGCCGGCGACCACGTGGGCGTTGGTGGCCACGAGCCCCGGGGAGACCACGAAGCCGCTGCCGGACTGGATCATGTCGCAGGCCTCGCCCCGGACCTGCACCACGCTGTCGGTCAGACGGGCGAGCATGGCGTCGTCGATCGGGCTGCCGGTCGGCACCGGCGGCAGATCCGGCGTCGGCTCCTCGCCGGTGAACAGCTGGGGGAAGCGCCCGTCGAGAGCCTGCCGCTCCAGCTCGAGCAGTCCGGCGGGCGGGTCGGGCAGGCGTCTCAGGCTGAACGACGCCAGGGTCGATCCGTCGGTCGAGCGCTCCACCCATCCGGGCGTCTGCGACATGACCGGGAACAGGAGCCAGCAGACCACGGCGACCCCGATCACGCCGAGGACCGCTCCGCCGGCCTGGTCGATCCGTCGGGCCGTGCCGGGCCGCACCGGCGGCGCGATCCGCGCCCCGATCGCGGACCCGATCCCCTGCCCCAGCGATGCCAGCACCACCAGGACCCCGAGACCGACGAACACCGCAGCGCTGCTCGATCCGAGGTCGAGCCGATCGAGCAGCGGCGGCAGCAGCACCACCGCCAGCCCCAACCCCATCCCGGCGCCGATCCATCCGACCGACCGGGTCAGGAACCCGAGCTTCCACCCCCCGACCGCGGCGAGGACTGCCGCGAGGACGATCACGACGTCGAGGCCGTTCACCCGGTCCCCCTCACCCAGAACCCCTCACCCGGCCCCCTCACCTGGTCCCGCAGCCATCGCGAGGTCGGCTCAGGTGCCCAGTCGGGCGACGGTCAGGAACCCGGTGTGGGCGACCATGCGATGGTCCGGTCGGACCGCCTGGCCCTCGACGTACCAGCCCCGCTGCAGGACCTCGGTCGTGGCCGCGGCGAAGAAGCGCGACTCCTCGAGGGCGGTGCGCAGTTGCATCACCTGGGTGACGCTCGGGGTGTAGGCCAGGATCAGCCCGCCGGGGCGCAGCGCTTTCTCGGCGTGGGGGACGACCTGCCACGGCTCGGGGAGGTCGAGCACCACCCGGTCCACGTCGCGCTCGTCGATGCCCTCGTAGCAGTCGCGCAACTCCACCCGGTAGCGCTCGAGGACCTCTGGTCCGAGGAACCGCTCGACGTTCTGGACCGCCCGCTGGGCGAAGTCCTCCCGCAGCTCGTAGCCGACGATGTCGGCGCCGGTGCGCAGCATCCCCATCGACAGCGCGCCCGAACCGACGCCGCTCTCCAACACCCGCATGCCCGGACCGATGTCGGCCAGCATCAGGATCGGACCGATGTCCTTGGGGTAGATGACCTGGGCGCCTCTCGGCATCTTGAGGATGAACTCGCTGAGGGTGGGACGCATCACGAGCAGGGGCTGGCCCCGGTTGGTCTCGACGCGGGACCCCTCGGCGACGCCGATCACGTCGTCGTGGCGGACGTAGCCGGAGTGGAGGTGGAACTCCTTGCCCGGGGTGAGGGTGGCCTGGTAGCGCCGGTCCTTGGGGTCGACGAACTGGACCAGGTCGCCGGCGCGCAGCAGTGGGTCGGTCACGGTGAGGGGGTTCCTGTGGGGTCTGGTCCCCCTCGGCGGCCGAGGGTGACGGGTCGGGCCGGCGGGGCGTCCGGCGGGGATCCGCCGGCCCTCTCCACCAGTCGGCAGAAGGCGCACACCTCGGTCGAGGTGGGCGACCCGCAGCGGGCGCAGGGTGCCAGCACCCCGGGGTCAGCCCGCTCGGCGTCGCCCGTGCCGGGTTCGGTGTCGATCCCCGCGGGTTCGGGAGCGAAGCGGTCCACGGCGCGACGCAGGAACGAGAAGTAGAAGTCGGCCTTGGAGCCGGGCGAGCGCACCTCGATCTCGTTGAGCGCCTCCTTGTACCCGAGGTGCTTGTTCCCCGCCGACATCGGACACTCGTCGACCAGGTAGTCGATCCCGCTCACGATGCAGTAGGCCGCGGTCTCGCGTTCGGAGAGCCGGACCAGCGGCTTGACCTTGCGGGGGAACCCGTCGCGGGCGGGCAGCACCGGGCGTTGCCGACCCAGGTAGTCGATCTGCCACCGCAGCACGTTGCCGAACAGCACGGCTGCCTCGTCGTCGAGGTTGTGGCCGGTGACCAGGACGTCGTAGCCGCCGTCGAGCGCGGCGCGGTCGAACAGGTGGCGCTTGGACAGGCCGCACGCGCTGCACGGCGTCCGCCGCGCCGCCCGGGCACCTCCGGGGATGTCGTAGCCGTAGTCGTCGACCAGGTCGATCTCGATCAGCTTGGCGCCCCGGGGTTCCGCGTGCTGCTGCGCGAAGCGGCGGGCGTATCCGCCCGAGGTGTCGCTGTAGTCACCGATGCCGAGGCCGATGTAGAGGCCGTCGGCGGCGTAGCCGAGCCCGAGCAGGAGGTCCCAGACCGCCAGGGAGTCCTTTCCTCCCGACACCGCGACCAGGATCCGGTCCTCGGGTTGCACCATGTCGAAGTCGGAGATGGCCCGCTCGACCTGGTCCCGGCAGAACCGGGTGAAGTGCTCGGGGCAGAAGTTGGCGTTGTGGCGCGGCAGGTCGATCACCGCCGGTCCGCGGCACACGCGGCACTTCACTCGCTGCCCCCGGAGATGACCGGGCGCACCTCGACGACGTCGTCGGGCTCGAGGCGCTCGTCGCCGGGAACGATCGTGCCGTTGCGCACGACCAGCACCGATTCGCGGTTGATGTCCAGGCGCTCGAGCAGCACCGAGACCAGAACCGGAGCGTCGGCGTGGACCTCTCGGTTGGGGTTGCGCAGCCGGACCAGCATGGTCCCCATCATGGGCGATGGGGCCGTCGTCGTCCCAGGCGGATCGCTATGGTCGGCCGCCGTGACCCTCTGGAGCGACCCGCAGATCGAGAGCTGGCAGGCCCGGGGCCGTCGTGTGACGGTGTCCGGGCCGGCGCTGCCGACCCAGGACGTCTTCGTCGTCGACGTGGCCGCGGCAGATCCCGACCCCGCCCTCGAGGTGCTGCTGGTGGTCCACGGCTTCCCCACCTCGAGCTTCGACTGGGCGCACCTGGTCGACGACATGGCGAGACGCAGGCGGGTGGTCCTGGTCGACCTGCCCGGCTTCGGGCTGTCGGACAAGCCCGATCGGCACTACACGATCGCCGGTGCCGCGGACGCCGTGGTCGGCGTGACCGGCGCCCTCGCCCTGGACCGGGTGGCGCTGTTGACCCACGACATGGGTGACACGGTCGGCGGAGAGCTGCTGGCCCGTCAGATGGAGGGCACCTGGCCGGTGGAGATCACCCGGCGGGTGGTGACCAACGGCTCGATCTACATCGACATGGCGCACCTCACCGACGGCCAGCTGATGCTGCTGTCGATGCCCGACGAATGCGGGCCGGCCGGTCCGGGTCCCGAGCTGCTGGCCGCCAGCCTGCAGGCAACGTTGGCCGAGGCCCACCGCGCGGCAACCGACATGACCGCGGCCGCCGTGCTCGTGTGCCACGACGGCGGCGACGCGCTGCTGCCGAGGACCATCCGCTACATCGAGGAGCGGCGGTCCAACGAACGGCGCTTCACCGGCGCCATCGAGACCCACCCCTCGCCGCTGCACGTCCTGTGGGGTCCCGAGGACCCGATCGCGGTGCCGTCCATGACCGACCGACTGCTCGAGGCCCGACCCGACGCCACCCGCATCTGGATCGACGGTGCCGGCCACTACCCGCAGAACGAGGACCCGGCCGCCTATCTGGCGGCCCTGGAGCAGGCGTTGGGCTGACCGCCCGACATCTGACGACGGTTCAGCCCGGATCCACCGATCGGGTGTGGTGATCGTCGGCGCGCATCCGCGGAAGGTGCCCTTCGAGCCGTGGGTCCGCGCTCAGGCGGCTGTGAGGAGGTGGTGGAGCAGTTCGTCGAGCGCGTAGGCGGTGAGGTGTTCTCCGCCGCCGTGGCAGCGACACGAGTCAGCCCCGATGTCTGGTGGCGGCTCCGGTGGGTGTGTCTGGAGTGGCAGCACCGTGACATCCGCTTGTGGTCCGGGTGTGGGGCCTGGCGGGCCGGAGGAACCAAGGCAGCGGGTTCGGTCGTAGAAGGTGAGTTGGCTGCCGTTCCGTACGATCTGCCAGCGTTTCCGGTGCAGTTCGTGGTGATGGAAGCTGCACAACAAGACACCGTTGTCGAGGTCGGTGAGACCGCCTGCCTCGGCGACTCCGGCGATGTGGTGGGTTTCGACGAAACGGGTGGTCGGGCATCCCGGGAACTCACACGCCGATACGCCTCCGGCACGGTGGCGCAGAGCGCGGCGTTGGTGGCGGTTGAACAAGCGTTTCTCCGTGCCGAGCCACAGTGGTTGGCCGTCGTGGTCGATCAACATCTGCAACGTTCCCTCACACAGGACCCGTGACAACTCGGCGTTGCTCAGGTGTGCTCCGGTGCGGGGCAGATAGGCACGGGAACCGAGACCGACCGGCATGTTCGGGTCGATGTCGATGCCGAGTGCTTCGGCGAGAGCGGCGATGTCGCAGACGACCTGCACGGCGAAACGTTCGCCGCCACGGTCACCCACCCCGGCATTCGACGCGTGCTCCAACACCATGGATGCCATCGCGGCGATCGACTCGACCGCGCTCACACCCCGCCTCGACACCCCCGCACCGGCAGCTCCAGCTGCGTCGGTGGTTTCCCCGGCATCGGTTGCTTTCCCAGCATCGCTGGCTTCCCCAGCACCGGCGGCTTCGGCCGGGTCGGCTCTGTCGGATGGTTCGGCAGCAGCGGTGGGTGGCTCGTCAGCCGCAGCGGTGGGCGGCTCGCTGGCGTGTGGGTGGGTGCCGGTTCGTTCCATTTCGGCGATGACGGCCCGGCGGGCTTGTTCGAGCAGTTCTCCGGTGAGCTTGTCGAGGGCGCCGTCGATCCGGTAGCGGCCATGGTCATCGATCCAGTTCCGCCACCAGTGATCCAACTCGAGATCATCCGCAACAGAACCATCAGCACCGACACCGCTGCCGTCGGCGCTGTCGGGGGTGGTGGGGCGTAGTGACCGGTACGCGGCGAGCACCCGTTGTGCTTGACGTGGGGTGCAGGCCCGCACGATGTCGAGAACCCTCGCTTCGTTCTCTGGAGTGACGACCCTCGCCGCGGAGGCGAGCACACCCATGGACACCTGCCCGCCGCGTGCCGCGGCGATCAGGGACGGCATCTCATCGACGCGCGCCGCGATCGACACCAGCCGCTCCGCGTCACGAGGAGCGAAGTTCGTGCGTACCGACAGGTAGTGGGCGAAGGACCGCCACCCCCGGCCCTGCCATCCCCCGACCGCGTCGTACTCGGCGAGGACACCGGCCAGTTCGGCGTCCAACGCGTGGATCTGCGCGGACAGCACACCGATGCGATCATCCAACTCGCGCAGACGCGACTCCCAATCACCAACCGCGCCAGCGCCAGCAGCTGCTGGCCGCTCCAAGGTGATCGTGGTCCCGGCGTCCATGCCCACCACCATATCGAACACCTGTTCGATCAGGCAAGGCCTGGGCCCGGATTCGTTGCGGACGGTTCGGCTTCGAACACCCGCATGACCCCAAGGCGCGAAGCACCACCCGCGAAAGCGCAACCCCACCCGATCGGTGGATCCAGGTTCAGTCGTCGACCGCGTCGTAGAGGTGCACCCGCTCGGGGCGCCCCTCCAGTCCCCGCTTGCGACGGGCGGCGCCGAAGCGGGCGGAGCGGACCGCGTCGAGCTCGGTGGAGACCTGGTCGAGCTCCTGTCGCACCGCCGCCAGGCGTTTGCCGGGCTCCATCACCCGATCGAAGCTGGCTCCCCGTCGGGCCTCCCGGGCCGCGGCCCGGGCGTGGCGGGTCGTGCCGACGCGGCGCCGGTCGAGGCGGTGCTGCGAGGAGCGCAACCGCCGCGCCGCCCGCCGCTGCCGACGGGTCGGTCGTTCCATCTCCCGGGTGCGGGCCGCCAGGGTGGCCTTGCGGCGCGCCAGCTGGCGTTCCCTGCGGGTCGGCGCCGGTCGAGCCAGCACCGTGTAGGTCTCACCGGGACGGAGGCGGACCTGGCTGACGGGGACCTCGTCGCGGTCGACGGCCTTGCGGGCTTCGTCGACCAGGTACACCGACGCCCGGCCGGCGACCTCGGCGCCCAACCCGTCGCCGACGGCCTTGGAGATCAAGGTGGACCACAGCCACCCCCAGAACGTCATCAGCCGCGCCGGACCTCGATGACCGCCGAGGCCCGCTTGCCGCCCCGGCGGCCCAGCAGGAACGCGGCGAGCAGCATCAGGACGGCGACGACGACGCCGACGGCCAGGATCTGGTTCTTGGCGCTCTCGACCTGCTCCTGGGCCTCGCCCTGGATGTCTCCGAGCTTGTTCTTGATGTCGGCGGGTGTGATCGGGCCCGACGGTGCGGTCATCGTGTGCTCCCCTGCGAGTTGACGAAGCGGACGAGTCGGTGGACGAAGAACGCGGCCAGCACGATCCCGACCACGGCGGTGATCGCGTACGGCACCCAGCTCCACGTCCCACCGTGGACCGACGCCGGGTCGTTGAACAGCTCGATCGTCTGCAGGCCGCGCAGCAGCGCCAGAAGGGTGAACGACAGTCCGACGCCGATGCACATGGCGCCGCTGACGCCGAAGGACAGGTAGCGGCGGAGGGTCTTGAGCGGGTCGAGCGTCTCCTGCTTGGCGTACGCGACGACCAGGTCCTTGAGCTCGGTGGCCTGGGCGATCGGCCCGCTCGGAGCGGGTGGCGGTGCGGTCCAGGGTCGGGCTCGGGCTCCGAGGCCGGTGTCGGTGGTCGTGGGATCGGCCACGGCA
>WBZP01003337.1_pt1 | contig 17483 bp, 17 predicted proteins | sample 5204301 | NCBI WGS metagenome assembly WBZP01 (sample SAMN12412401, study PRJNA552823) | activated sludge metagenome | isolation source: activated sludge from nitrification reactor of wastewater treatment plant... | place: USA: Pennsylvania | collected 2017 | reverse complement strand
GTGGACACGGAAATCGCGGCGATCAAGGCCAAGACGGATCAGTTGGCTTTTACGGACGGAGAGGTGCATGCCACGGTGCTTGACGAGGCTCTCACCCCGGAAGATATTTGGACGCACGGCTCGCGCACTCTCACCAGCGCTGGCCAGGTGGCCGTGACCGTGCTCGGTCCTGTGGCCACGTCAGGAGACATTACAATTGTCCGGGGCGATTCGTATCAATTGCCCGAGCGCGCGCTGGAATGGCAGACGGCAGATGTGGCGATTTGGCCAGATTTAACCGGAGCATCCATCCAATTTTCCGCGCGGCGCGGCAATTCTTTTTTGTCTGTCTCAGGCGCTGTAGTGACTCCCACGGGTGTTAATAAAAAAATTCGCGTGGAATTAACAGCGGATAATACTGACTCATTGGAAGTCGCGTCGACGCCTTATAAAATAGATATTGAAGCCACGCTCTCAAATGGCCATGTTGTGACGCTGGTGCGCGCCGACATGTATATTCTGCCCGATCTGACGCGGCCAATGGCATAAGCCATGCCAGTTCACATTCCAGAAATCTACCAGATCGCCGAGACATTCAAGGCCGCGATCGCGCGCCGGGAGGGGCAGGCCGCGGCTGCGATGGTGCGGCAATATGGGCGGATCTTCGAAGTGCTACAGAAGAAGCTCGCCGCGATTCGTGAGCGCATCCTCGCCGCCGGAGACGCGGGCGAGGAGATCTCGCCGGCCTGGCTGTTTCGACAAGATCGCTATCATACGCTGCTGGCCGAGGTGGCGGCCGAAATGCGCCGCTTCGCCATCTACGCCTCGGACTCCATCAGCGAGTTGCAGCGAGACGCTGTGCAGACAGCGCTCGACTCCGTCGACGCGCAATTCGAGGGCAGGGGACTGGCCGCGAGCTGGTCTCGCCTCCCGGCCGCCGAGGTGGAGCAGCAAGTCGGCTTTGTCTCCGCCGGCCCACTCAAGACGCTATTGGATCAGATCGGCCCTGACGCCCGGGAACGGGTCAGCGCGCTGCTCGTCGAGGCCGTCAGCCTCGGATACAATCCGCGCAAAGTCGCCCAAAAGATTCAATCCGGCCTGAAGGGCGCCCTCGCGGGAGGGCTGACCCGCGCCCTGCGCATCGCGCGAACCGAAACGATGCGCGCTTACCGCGAGGCGACCCATCATCAATTCAGCGCCAACGCCGATATTCTGGAAGGCTGGTATTGGGTAGCAACCCTGGGATTGCGCACCTGTCCGGCCTGCCTGGCCCTGCACGGCACGTTTCACCAGCTGGATGAGCGTCAGGCCGCGCATGTCAATTGCCGGTGCACGCAGATCGCGGCGCTCGAGGGCGAGGCCTCGCCTGTGCCGCAGCGCGGGCCCGACTGGTTGCAGGCCCAGCCCGAGAAATTCCAGCGCGCTTTCTTTGCCGATACGCCGGGAGCTTTCGAGGCCTACCAAGCCGGTGAGCTGTCCCTCGAAGACTTCTGTGGCCGCCGGGAAAATCGCGTGTGGGGCCCCAGCTATCAGGCGCTCACCACCACCCAGGCCAAAGCCGGCCAGGGGCAATTCCCGGGTGATGCGGCCACGGCAAGGTCACGTCCAGCGACTCCTCCCGCGCCCTTGCCCTTGCCGCGGGTCACCTTCGAGCCGGAGCCTCGGTCTGCCTCTAATCTGATCGCTGAATTGTTCGGCCCCGACGCGGATCGCGCCAGGATTGCCGGTGCGGCGGGCGCGCTCGATGACTCGGTGGTGACTTTTGCGGTGGAAGGCCGGCGATTGGTGGTGGCGGTCAAACATCCTGAACTCGATGGGCAGGTGCGACATTTCTACAAAGAACACAATCGGTTGGTCCTGTACAATGCCTATTTTGCTAAAGCCGCCACCGCGCGGCCAAACATCGGGGCGGAGATGATGGCTCGGCAGGTAGAGTTTGCGCCAGGGCTGGGTGTTCCCCATCTGGAGACAGAAGCGGCCGGCTCGATCGACAGCTTGTATTTTACTGGCTACCGTGTGTGGCCTGGTTATGGATACGACGCGCCCATCCCATTGGCGCTGCGTGCCGAGTTGCCCGCCTCGCTCAAGCCGGCCCGCACGATGCTTGATCTGTACGAAACCGAGGAAGGTCGATTGTGGTGGAAACAAAATGGATTAACGCTTAAAATGAAATTCGATCTGGCGCCAGGCTCGCGCTCGCGACGAGTGCTGGAGCGCCGACTGGCCGCGAAGGAGACGACATGATCGAGATCGACAATCCCGCCCTCACACCCGCCGATATTGCCACGCTGCAACGCAAATTGCGTGATGTGCCGGAGAATCTTCGCGCCGACCTCATCGCCAAGGTGAATGCGTGGACGCCAGATCAAGGCCCTGGCGACCTCAACGATGAGGATGAGCCAAGCGCCGAGGCCGATTAAATTCAAAATTTGAAAAAACCAGAGCAGTGCATAATAGACTTTGGGCGGTAGGCAAATACGACGCGAGGTTTATATGCCCGAAGACACTGCTCCGGTCCAGGCGACCGGTCAAAACGTAACCAATAACAGCCCGGCCCAGGCGGCCGACCACCATTCAAACACCACCCCTCCCCAGGCGGGAAACGACGGGAAGCTCGAAGCCTTTCCGCGAGAGTACGTCGAGGCTCTCAGGCGTGAAAGCGCCGGCTATCGTGAGAAGCTCAGGGATGCGGAGGCCAAGCTCAAGGATATCGACGACAAGAATCTGTCGGAGATCGATCGAGCCAAAAAGGCCGCCGAGGAAGCACAAACCCGTGCGCAGGCTCTGGAAAGCCAGCTCAAGCTCGCGGCCCTCAAGGCCGAGATCGCGACGCAAGCCAACAAGTTCAAGCTTGCCGATCCCGAGGCCGCCTGGCGATTGCTTGATCCCGGATCCATTCAATTCGATCCTGACGGCAAGCCCGCCAACTTGGAGGCTGTGATCACCGACTTAACCAAGCGGTTTCCGATCCTCGTCTTGGCTCACAATGCGCCGATGACGCCGGCGAATAATCCCGGCCGCACGCAAGATGCCTCCCTGACGTTGACCAAGGAACAGATCGCGGCGATGAGCCCCGAGGAAGTGAACCGTCAGTGGGCTTCCATCAAGGACTTCTTGTCGCGCAACCAATAACGCGAGGGGACTATGAGTTTAGTTAATTTCATTCCGACCTTGTGGGCCGCCAGGCTCATGACCAGTTTGGACAAGGCGCTGGTCTACGGGCAGCAGGGTATCGTCAATCGTGATTACGAGGGCGAGATCCGGCAGGCCGGGGACACCGTGAAAATCACCAGCATCGGCGATGTCACCGTCAAGAATTACACGCGGAATTCCGACATCGACACGCCCCAGGAGCTGACCGACAGCCAGCAGATGCTGACGATCACCGAAGAGAAATATTTCAACTTTGCCATTGACGATGTCGATCGCGCCCAGGGGCGGCCCGACGTCATGGATGAGGCCATGCGGCGCTCGGCCTACGGCCTCCGGGACGTGGCCGACCAGTTCATCGCCGCGAAATATGCGCAAGTGCCGGCCGCCAACATGATCGGCGACGACACCACGCCCAAGGTGCCCACCGCCAACACCGCGACGACCGCGATGTACGAATTTCTGGTCGATCTCGGGGTCATCCTGACCGAAAACAACATCCCGACCGAGGGGCGCTTCGCGGTGCTGCCGCCCTGGTGCTACGGGCTGCTTCAAAAAGACGACCGGTTTGTCAAGACCGGCACCTCGTTGACGGATCAGGTGGTCCGCAACGGCATGGTGGGCCAGGCGGCGGGGTTCGAGATCTTGGTCTCGAACAATGTGCCGAATACCTCGGGCACCAAATACAAGATTATCGCCGGCCATCCGATGGCCTTCAGCTACGCCGATCAGATCGTCAAGGTCGAGGCGTACCGGCCCGAGCGGCGATTCAGTGATGCCGTCAAGGGGTTGCACGTGTACGGCGGAAAACTGGTCCGGCCCTACGCCTGGGCCGTTCTGACCGCCAACAAGTCCTAACCCGCGATAATCGCAGAAAGAAGGTGATCCAAACATGGCCAATGCAACCGCAATCACTGTGACCGCGTTGACGGCAAATTCCCAGGTGGCGCAGCCGACGGCCGACGTGCTCGATACGGGCACGGCCGCCGTCACGCTGGGCGCCGCCGTTGGTGGAGTCGCCGATCGCGTCATTCTCGAAGTCAAGAACACCGCGGCCGCCAACCTGACGGTCGAGGTTCTCGCGGGAGACAATCCGCCCAGCCATCGCTCGGGCGTGGGCAGTCTCTCCAAGTCCGCCATTGCCCAGAACGAGGTCTGGTATTTCGGCCCGTTCGAAGCGGCGCGTTTCCTGCAGGATGACGGCAAGATCAACGTGAAGTTCACGCCGGCGTCGGGCACGATCGGGGTCAACATCCGCTGCTTCAAATTGCCCAAGGCGGTGTGATAGGTGGCGCGCCTTAGCTGCCAGCGCGCGGTCGGAGGACAAATGGGGGAGGCCGGCCGCGCGGCGCGCCTTAATTAAATGGATTTGCCAATGCTGACATATCGACGCGGGGACGGCATGATTTTCACGGTGGCGGCGCTCTCACAGGCGGCCGTGGAAATGAGCCGAGATCCGAGTTTTACCCTTCTTCAAGAGACCGAGACGGACGAAAGGAAGCCGCCGCATGAGCCGGTCGACGATGCTCAGGCTGATCAACCGAGTAAGGTTGCTGGTCGCCGATCCCGCAAGTGAATCGCAGACCTGGGCCGACGAGGAAATCGAGGAATGCCTCGATCGTCATCGAGCCGAGGCGCGCTATGCCCAATTGCGCGAGATTGAGACGATCGCTGCCGGCGGCGCCGTCACCTACACGATCTTTGCAGCCGACGTCGGCGATTTCGAGGAAAATTGCGCATTGGTCGATTCCGGCTTTGTCGCCCTGACGCCGGCCGAGGCCGATTACGCGGTGGGCCGCTTCGAATTCGCGACTCCGCCGGCACGCCCGGTGATGATCACCGGCTTTTATTATGACGTATACGGCGCGGCCATCGAGGTCATCGAGCAGTGGATCGCCAAGCTCAAGGGGTCGATCGATCTGAAAGTCGACGGCCTGGACCTGAAACGGTCGCAGAAGGTCGAGCACCTCGCGAAGCTGGCCGAGCGGTATCGGGCGCTGGCGTGGGCCGGTCGCCCCGATCAAGCGTCGATCGGCCGCCTGGTGCAGACCGATTTTTACCCTTCTGAGGAGCGGCGCGGATGGCCTTATTGACCGACGAGGAAAAGGCCGAACTGCGCGCGTCACTGGTAGAGCCGGGCGAGGAGATCCTCTCCGAGACGTGCTCAATCCTCAGACCGACGGAATCGCCGGACGGATACGGCCAAGTCTCCGTGACTTGGGCCGCCGTCGGCGAGGCCGCCTGCATGATCGGAAAGGCGCAACGTACTTTGCCGCCCACCGATAGTCCCGCCGGCGCTGGCATCGACACCGGTCAGCTCTGGCGGATCTCGTTTCTCGATACCGCCGATGTGCGAGCCAAGGATCGACTGGAAATAGGGTCGCGAGTCTTCGAGGTGGTCAGCGACACGGGCCTCGGGACCTATTCGATCATCAACAGGGTGACGGTAAAGCAGATCATATGAGCGTTATGGCCCAATCTGAAGTGGAGGCAGCGCGACACGCCGTGGCTGTGGCGGTGAGCGAAAATCCCGCGCTGTCGGCCAAGGCCGCGCATGACACTTGGCGCTTTGTGCTGTGCTCCTTTGGCTGGACTCATGGCGCTTTCGACTTAGGCAATCGCACTCATCCGAATCTGGTGGCGTTCGATAATCTGCCGGAAGGGCAGGCGTCGCACGCGCTGATTTTGATTCAGCCCGGCGAGGGCGTCGGGCGGAAAGGGAACCATGCCGGCGGTGACGATAGTCGTCGATCTTCCAGCGTCCGCAACCGCCAAGCTGCGCGGTGAGGTCGGTAAGGCTGTCCGGCGGGCGGCTTTCAAGGTGCAGGCCTGGGCGAAATTGGCCGCCCCGGTCGATACCGGTTTTCTGCGCAACTCGATCAAGGTCGAGCGGCTCGGCGATCTGACCGCGATGGTTTCCGTCGGCGCCGAATACGGAATCTATGTGGAAATGGGCTACCATCACTACATCACCGAGCAATATATCGAAGGCCGGCCTTATTTCCTGCCGGCTGTCGGTCTGGGCGAGCGTTATTTGCAAACTGAGCTGAATCGCATCCTGAAATGAACGAGATCCCGCGCATCAACCGATGGATCACCGAGGCGCTGTCCGATGACGCCCAGATCGCGGCGATCGCGGGAGATCGGATCTATCAGGATCAGGCACCGGAAATGGCGGCCTATCCCTTTATCATCTTCCAGTTTTCCGACGGGGAGGCGATCAATGGGATAGGCGCCTGCCGGGTAATGGTGCGGACGAGGTATGTCGTCAAGGCGGTTTCGCTCGATGCAGCTGATGCCGATGCGCGCACGCTGGCGGATCGGATAGATGCGGTGATCGGTTCGGCGACCGCCGCCAGCCATTCAGAGGATGCGACCATTCATTTTTCCGGCCGGCTGGAATCGCCGGTCGCTTACACGGAGCCGGCACGGAATTCCAGCCGGACGTACCGACACCTCGGCGGCGTTTACGTCATCGAGGCCAGTTAACAGCGAGGAGTTATGGCGCGAGCTTACACCGACATCCTGACCCAACTTGGCCGAGAGGAGACGCCCGGGACGGCGGCTTCGGCGCAAAAAACCATGGCGGCGCTCATGGTGGCCTTCTCTCCCGAGCTTGACGTGCGGCGATACCGCGCGGCCGGCAACAAAATCACCACGACTTCGGTCCTCAACCGCTCCTGGGTACAGGGGAATTTCGAGGGAGGCTTGAGCTATAACGAGCTGGCCTTTCTGCTGGCCGGCCTGATCGGCGGCAATCAGCCGACGGTTGTCGGCACCGGCGGCTATGGGTGGACTTTCGCGCCGGCCACGGCCGGAATCGACTCGCCCCTGGTGTTTACCGGCCGCCGAGGCGATTCCGTGGCCGCTCAGGTCGCCTCCCAGATTCAGTTTAAATCCCTGCAGCTGCAATCCAGCCGGCAAGAAAACACCGTCTCGGGCACGCTGGTCGGCCAATCGATCAACAACGCCGGCGCTCTGACCACGCTCACCGATGAGGTGCAGGCCTTGGCGATCACCGGTTCGCCGACGGGAGGCACGTTCACGCTGACCTATGCCAGTCAAACCACCGCGGCAATCCCGTACAATGCGACGGCCGCCCAGGTGCAAGCCGCGCTTGAGGCTCTCTCCAATATTGCCGTGGGTGACGTCTTCTGCGTCGGGGGGCCCTTGCCGACGGCGCGGATCCATATTCGGTTCGCGGGCCTCCTGGCCGGAACGAACGTGGCCCAGATCACCTCGACCGATTCGCTGACCGGCGGCACGACGCCGGCGACGGCGATCACCACCTTGCAGGCCGGCGGAGCCTCGATCCCGCAGATCGCCGAATCGCCGGTCTCCGGCAACGAAATTGCGATCTATGTGGATTCGGCTTACGGCTCGCTGGGATCGACGGTGCTCGGCTGTCCGTTCAACTTCAATATCAATTTGCCGGATCGCTTCAACGAAAAATGGTGTCTGAATCGCAACAACACCAGTTTTGCGGAAACCGTCGCGATCGCCACCGAGCCGACCATCTCCTTTCAGGTGGAGTTCAATGCCCAGGCCCGGGCGCTCTATGACGCCATCGTGACCTCCAGCTTGCCGACCCGGTTCATCCGTTTCGAAGCGATCGGAGCCAACATCGGCGCGGGCGCCGACTATACGATCCAATGGGACTTCGCGGCCAAGGTGCGGGCCGCCCGCGAGGTGCCCGATGTGGACGGGGTCTACGCCTACGAATTCGAGTTCGATATTGTGCACTCCTCCACCTGGGGCAAGGCGATGTCGGCCTATATCGTGAACACGCTCGCGTTCATTTAATTCGAGTTTTTTCCTTCGGACCGTTGAACATGTGTGTAGTTCGGCCCCTGCCCGCAAGGGTCGGGGCCGCTTTTTTAAGGATATCCGATGCCAAGCATTACAGACCTCTGTCCGGAGCTGACCGCCGTGGTGCAGCTCAACGGGCAGGAATTCTCGATCAGCTTCGCGGCTCCGACTCCGGAGGATACGAACGCGCCGGATGGAAGCAGCCGGGAAACCGGCGAGGTGCTCAAGCGAGTGCTCCGCCGCATCGATAACCTGACGTTTCCCGATGGGGCTCCAGTGACGCCGGCCGATCTGGATCGACTTCCTTGGGCGCTGCACGGCGAGATCTATACCGCGATCTTCGAGGCCGTCATCCCAAAAAAGCAGAGCTGACCGCGCTCCGGCGGTGGTATCTGACCGACGGCAAAGCTGGCGCGCCGATCCCGGAGCTGGAGATCTACACGCTGGCGATTGAATTCCGCATTAACCCGGCTGAAATTCGCCGGTGGTCCATTCGCGACATTCAACGCATTTTGTTGGTGAAGCAGGCAAGGGAAGAGGCGGCCGACGCGGCCAGGCACAGGCACAGGCAAGACAATGAACCTCAAAGCGATTATTTCCGCCGACATCTCGCAGCTCGAAACAGCGTTCGACCGGGCTCGGCAGGACGCGCGCAAAACCGCGAAGGATCTTGACACGGCCTTTCGCCGCTCGCCGGATATCAACCTCAACACCAAGCGCGCCCAGCGCCAATTGTATGACCTCGAACGCCTGGCCCACGGAAGCGCCGGCGGCATTCGGCGCGCGTTCTCCGGGATCTCTGCCTCGATCGGGACCGGCGCGGGCGCCATTTCCTCCGCATTCGCTGGCTTGGGGACTGAGCTGTTGACCTCGACCGTCGGCAAGCTCACTCAAGGATTCTCCCTCGCGGTCAAAACCGGAATAGATTTCCGCAAGATGATGGAGGGGGCACAGGTAGTCTTCGAACAGTTCGCCGGATCCGCCGAGGGAGCCCGGTCGCATCTCGCCGATTTGGCCAACTTCGCCAAAACCTCGCCCTTCGATCTGCCCGATCTGATTCGGACGTCGTCCAGAATGCAGGCTTTCGGAACGGATATTCGCCAGGTGATCCCGGATCTTAAGCGGCTCCAAAACGCGGCGGCCCTGGCGGCGGGAACCTCGGGGAATTTCACCGAGGCGCTCGACGGCATCACGACGGCGCTCGGCCAGATGCGGGCCAATGGCCGGGTCTCGGCCGAAGAAATGAACCAGCTGACGGAGCGGGGCGTGCCCGCCTGGGAGTTGCTGGCCCAAAAGATCGGAAAGTCGGTTGAGGAGACGCGCAAGCTCAGCGAGCTGGGCAAACTGCGGGGCGCGCCGGCGGTCGACGCGCTGCTCGAAGCGTTCGGAGAAGGCAAATTCGCCGGCTTGGGCGAGAAGCTGGCCCGCACCACGCTCGGCAAGGAATCAAACCTTCGGGATGCCCTGACACAGCAGGCAGGAGCGGCCGCGCAGGATACCATCGAGGCGTACAACGCGGCCCTCGATGCCGCTCTGCGCGCCTCTCAGTCGGATAATGCGCGCAAGCTCGGCGGCCGGATGGATAAGATCGTCGCCGGGAACCTCGGCGCCATGGCCGAGGTGACTGACGCGCTCTCCCTGACCGGCGCTCAGCAGGGCAAGACCAGCATCCTCGACGCCTTCAAGGAGCTGGGCCGGGATACCTATCTCGGCTTCGTGACAAATTTCGCCAAGGACAACGCCGGCATCATCAACACGGTCCAGAGTTGGATCGCCGACACCAAAAAGACTTTGGGGATCCGTTCGCCCTCGACGGTCTATGCGGAGATCGGCGAGAGCGTGACCGAGGGCTTCGTCACCGGCTTCGAGAACGGCAAGGAGAAGATCCTGGCCGCCAACGAGAAACTCGTCGCCGAACTCAAGCGGCAATGGGAGCGAGCCAACAAGGATTTCGCCGGCATGTTCGAGGAGGCCAGCCAGGCGACGAATCTTCCGCTGGAGATCCTCATGGCCGTCGGTTCGCGTGAGACGAACATGCGGAATATTATCGGCGATCGAGGGCGCGGCGCCGGAGTGATGCAGGTCGACATTGGGACCGACGCCGCCTTCAAGGCGAGTGGGGCCTGGAAGGACGCCGGCGCGGCGATCCAGCGAGGCGCGGAGATTCTGCGCGAAAAAATGGACGCTTTGATCCGGATGGCCGGCAAGGAGATGACCGTCAAGGATCGGTCAGGCAAGGCTTATAAATTCACCGTGCCCCGGTTGGAGGGAGACCAGCTCCAACAGACAGCCCTGGCCATGTACAACTCCGGCTGGTGGGCTCCGTATCACGTCAGCAAGGGGCGCTCGCCGGATTATGGGACCACCGGCAAGGATTATTCCGCCGACGTGCTCCAGCGGGCCGATGTCTTCAAGTCTTTCATCGACGGCGGCGGGATCGCGCTCAAGAACTTCGCCGAGGCCGTCACCCAGGCAATGATACCCTTGCGGGAACTGGCGGCGGCGATCGGCGTATCCTTGCCAACAATGCAGCCTCGTCAGGTCGCCATGCCCGCGGTCCGGGGAGGCGACGGCGCGGCCGCGGCTCCCCTGCGCGGCTCAATGATCTGGGGTGGAGAAGCGGCCATGAGCGTGTCCGCCTTGCGGGAAAGCCTGGTCCCCCTGCAGCAAATGTCCCTGGCAATGAATGAGCTCAGCCGGGACACCAAGCTCGCCAGGGCGGCCATGGAGCCTTTGCCGCCTGCTTTGGCGACGGCTGCAACGGCGACTACGAACTGGGCGGATCGCATCATTCAAAGCGGCGACAAGGTCAATCAGGCGACCGACCGGCTCGCCGGGTTCAAGGATCGCCTGGGCCAATCGTTCGACAACATCATCGAGGCCTTTTTGCAGGGCGGGGAAGGCTGGAAACGGGCGGCGCTCTCGACCGTCAACGAGATCTTCTCGACCCTGACCTCGGAGATGATGCTTGCGGCGACGGGCGGTAAGTACTCCTCGCTCGGCCAGATGATCGGCGGAGCGCTCGGCTCCATGCTTTCCGGGTTGTTTGGGTTTGGCGGCGCGCGCGCCGGCGGTGGGCCCGTCAACGTCGGCAAATCCTATCTGGTGGGAGAGAAAGGGCCGGAGCTGTTTGTGCCCAAGATGCCCGGCCAGGTGATTGACAGCGGATCGCTGCGGCAGGCCGGCGCTGCCCAGCCCTCGTCACCCTCCAATATCGTCATCAATTTCGCGATCTCCGCGCCGTCCGGGACGGTCAGCCGAGAGACGCAGACTCAGATCGCGACTCGGACCGCCGAGGCGCTCAACCACGCGATGAGGCGCAACGGATAATGGCCGCAACTTTCGACGAGGTCCTCCTGAACCCGGAATATTCAGCCCTGGCCAGGGGCGGGCCCGAGTTCTCGACCGCGATTATCGAGGCCCCGGCCTCCGGGTTCAAGCAACGCAATATCAATCGGGCGGATTTCATTGGGCGGTGGGCTATTTCCTACGATTTGCTGACCGCCGCCGCCCTCAAGGAACTGTACGACTTCTTTGTCGCGCGGCGAGGGATGGCTTACGGGTTTCGCTTTGTGGCGCCGGAGGCCAATGCGGTCTCCGACGCCGCCCGGGAGCAATTTGGCACGGGGGACGGGACCACCACCGTCTTCAATCTATACCGCAAACATACTTCCGGCCCGAGGTCTTATTCGCGGCGCATCGTCAAGCCGATGGCCGGCGGATTGACCTACGTGGCCGGCTCCTCCACCATCCAGATCTACGTGGACAATGTGTTGAATGGGACGGCGACGGTCAGCTCGACGACGGGGGCAGTGACCTTTACCTCTCCGCCGGCGAATAACGCGGTGTTGACCTGGTCGGGCGAATATCACGTGCCGGTCTGCTTTGGATCGGATCGCTTCGAGGGGCAAATCGATATCGGCTCGACGTCGGTCTTCGGGATTGAACTCGTCGAAATGCTTCCGGTGGAGCTGGGGTTATAGATGCCTGTTTCGGTCGCGATGACAACTCATCTCGCCGGTTCGCCGACGACCCTCTGCACGCTCTGGAGGGTTGAGGAGCGCCGGCGGGAGCGCCTGCTCAATTGGGAAACCTCCAGCCGGACGAATGTGGCGGCGCGCGGCGGGTATCTCCGCAAATCTGGCGGGACCGATGGCACGCCCGACGCCGGAGCATTCTCCAATCAAAAATTGCCCGGGGACGGCTACTTTCGCTTTGTCACCAGGCGCAACGGCGCGATTTATGCCGGCTTGTCGCCCTCCAATTCCGGAGCGAATTACACAGCGATTTCCTTTTGCGTTGGCATTGAAGCCAACGGCACGATCAAGATTTACGAGCTTGGGACGCTCAAGCATACGGGCGGGACCGCGCGTCGGGGCGATTGGCTGATTATCAAACGAGAGGGCACGACTGTCACCTATTGGCACAATCGCACGCTGTTGTATACCTCGGCGACCAGCTCGACCGGAGACCTCTACGCCGACACGTCGATCGCGTCGACAAACGCGACGATCGAAGACGCTGCATTCGGCAAGATCCCCACCGTGATCACGGCCAGCAATCATACTCGGACGCTGACCTATAATGCCGAAACCTATCAACCGATTCCGCTCGCGCCCTCGCGCCTGGCCAAATCCGCCGGCCTGGCTCCAGACAACGCGGAGCTGGTCGCCATCCTGTCCGCGGGCGGCTTTACCAAGGCCGATCTGCTGGGCGGCCGGTGGAACCATGCCCGGGTCGAGATTATCACGGTGAATTATGAAGACCTGACCATGGGCCCGGCGCGCCGATCCGTCGGCTACATGGGAGAGGTGGCGATCCGAAATGGGCAGTTCACGGCGGAATTTCGTGGGCTGTCACAACTGCTCACCCAAGAAGTCGGCGAGGCCACCTCCCCGCTATGCCGCGCTCGCCAGTTAGGCGATGTGCGGTGCGGCCTCGATCTGACGCCCCATATGCATGACGCCTCGATCTCGACGGTGACCGATGCCCTGCGAGTGACCGTTAATCTGGCTCCGGCCAAGGCAAACAATTATTTCCAATATGGCTTGGTGTACTTTCGGTCCGGCAACAATCTGTTTTTCGAGCGAGAGATCAAAGGCAATACAGGGAACGCCATCGAGCTGGCCCGGCCGTTTCCGCTTGCCGTGCAGGCCGGGGATCTGGTGACGCTGGTCGCCGGCTGCGCGCGCACCCGGGCGGCCTGCAAAAGTTTCGCCAACGCCGACAACCCGAGCGGCACCAATATCGAAAACTTCCAGGGCGAGCCGGACATCCCCGGCCTGACCAAGGTATACCAATTTCCCGAATGAGCGAAAAGATTCGAAAATTCATCGAGGCGGCCCGGGGGTTTCTCGGGACGCCCTATCTGCATCAGGGGCGCACGGCCGCCGGCCTCGATTGCGCGGGACTGCTGATCGCCTCGGCTGAAGCGGCGGGCCTGTTGGAGCCTGGCGATGCGCCGCCCGCCGACTATGGGCGGGATCCCGACGGCCGGATGGCCGATTTGTTGCGCAGGTTCTGCCGGCGGCGCGCCGGCCTCGAAGAGGTCCAGCCGGGCGACATTTTGTCGATCAGGTACGCCGATCTGCCCCAGCATTTGATGATCGTCGAGGATCTCACGCGCTGGGGGCCCCGCGTCCTGCATGCGCTCAATCCCCATGGCGTCATTGCGCACCGGTTGTCGGAGGCTTGGTTAGTTTCCCACCGGGCGCGCCTGGCGGGCGTGTATCAGATCCGGGAGAGGGCAGAATAGATGATCGAGCCGTTTAGTTGGACAGCCTTTTTCATTTCGCTGGCGCTATCGGCCGCCTCTTATGTGGTCAATCGCATCTTCGGGCCCAAGCCTCCGAAGATCGAGCGAGGCAAGCTATCCGGCGATCTGTTTATCCAGAACTCGGAGGAGGGCTTGCCGATCGCCGAGGTCTATGGCGCCGCTCCTGCCATCGCCACGACGGGAGTCACTTGGACAAATATCACGCTATGCGAAGTCCAGGCTGATAATTCCCTGAAAAAAATCTCTGGATTAAATGAATGTTATGAAAACGCCGAAGGCACGGGCGACGGTGGAGCCAGGACAGTTGAGAGCGTGAGCAGTGGAGATTTCACGGTCACTTGGAATCAAGGATCGGATCCAGAGGGGCGCGGATTTGGCGGATTGACTACGGTCAGCGGTTTTACCAATAACTTTGCCCAATGCGAATTTTGTATTCATGTGTCCGACCAGAACAATACGTCGGGCACGCCGCACCCCCCACACTCCGTGTTTGTGTATGAGCTGGGGGTGTTGAAGGGCTATCTAGATGCGGTGTATGCGCCTGGTGACACGCTGAAAATTGAGTGTTTGTCGGGAGTTGTAAAATATTACCATAAAGAGACTTTGATTTATACCTCGGCTCGCACGGTCACCTACCCCATGTATTTTGGCGCATCGATCGCGTGTCTGAATAAAACGATCGATGACGTCTACTTTCGCAGATCGGACGGTGACTATAAAGGCGGCATCCGCCTGGCCGGAAACGTCGTGTGGGCAAAAGCGCCGATCAAGGTGGTGACCGCCGAGCAAAGGGGAGGGAAGGGCGCGCCGAAACAGACGGTCGAGACCACGACCTACTATACCAATCTGGCGATCATGGGGCCTCTCGGTCCGCTCCGCCTCAAGGCGCTCTGGGCGAACGCCGACAAGATTTTCGATCTGCAAGCGGCGCCGGGATCGCCCACGGGGGTGATGGACACCTCAGCGCCGACGACTTTCACCTATGATCAGGATGCGCCGCCGGCGACGGGGGACTCCACCGTGCCGGGAGGATTGTGGGGGCGCGCCTTCTCGGCGGCCGCCGACGGCATGGCGGCGGGGCAACTGGCGGCCGGAGGTGGAGCGTCTATCCGAGTCTACGAAGGCAACTACGAACAGCTGCCTGACTCGGCGGTCGAGGCGGACGTGGACGCGGCTCAAGGCTCGGGCTCGACGCCGGCGTTTCGAGGCCGGTTCTTGGTGGTCCTCGAAGACTTCAACATCAGCAAATACGGTTCGGTACCCACGTTCACGATGCTGGTGGAGCATACGGAACTGGACATGCTGGGCGAGATCCTCGATTACCTGGCCGAGCAGGTGGGGATCGAGCCGGGCGACCGGGATTTCTCCGGCTTCGACAATATCAAATGCCGCGGCTTCGTGATCAACCAGCGGCAGTCCCGCCGCCAGGCCTTCGAGATCCTCGGACTGGCCTATAACGCGGAATTTTTTGAATCGGTCGATGGCCAGCTGACGGGCGTGTTTCTGGGAGGAGCCTCGGTGCAGACCATTAACGCGGACTACCTTGGAGCAGCCGAGGCCGTGAATTTGTCGGCCGGCGAGATCGCGCCAACCCTCGATTCGCGCCTCCTGGACGAGATCCAGCTGCCTCGCGCCCTGCACATCACTGGCTTCGATCCGGCCAAGGATTACGAAAAGACCAGTCAGCCGGCCTATCGCATGACCGGATTCGCGGTCGGGGAGGAAACGCTGGATTTGCCCATGACGCTGGAGGCCGACGACCTGCGGCGCATTGCCGAGCGATCGATCTATCGCCGGCATGTGGAGGCGAATTCAGCGGCGGCCAGTTTGCCGCCCGTGTACGGGTTTCTGGATCCGGCGCAGGTGGTCACGGTGACGGCCGACGGCATCACGCATCGGCTCAGGATTCAATCGATTCGCGGAGGCTTGCCGGGCGCGCTCGAATTCGGCTTCGTCGAAGACCAGGCCGAAGTGTTCACGCAGACCATTTCCGGAGGATCCGGGGCGGGATACTCGGGGCCGACGGTCGAGGTCCCGGTGGAATCGGTCGCGTTCCTCTTCGATGTTGTGAACCTACGGGATGGGGATAATTCGCCCGGCTATTATGCGGCTGTCGGCCCGCGGGCCTCGAACGGGGCCTGGCGAGGCGCGGGGCTGTATGAGGATCGCGGGGCAGGGTATGAGCTGGTGGAGTCCTTCTTCACGCCGGCCACGATCGGCGTCACGGCTTCCGCCTTGGCAGCCGCTCCTGGCGATGCCTGGGACTATTCCTCCACCGTCGATGTCGATCTCTACGGATCCGGCTCGCTGGAATCGGTGACCGAGGCGCAGGTGCTCGGCGGCGCGAATGCGTGCTTGATCGGCGTCGAGGTCCTCCAGTTCGCGACCGCCACCAAGCTCGGAGGATTCCCCAACCGGTGGAGGCTTTCGACCTTGCTCCGAGGTCGCCGCGGCTCCGAGTATGCCTCGACGGCCGGCACAAGCTCGGGATCGAGGTTCGCACTGCTCAACGCCGCCGTGGTCTTTCTGGAGAAACCGTTGGCCGATCGCAATCTCGCGACCAATTTCAAGGCCACGACCTCCGGCTTTGCCCTGGCCGACACCGGGGCGACCTCGTTTACCTGGACGTGCCAAAATCTGAAGCCTCTGGCCGTGGTCGAAATCGCCGGCTCCAGAGATGGAGGCAACAACCTGACCATTACCTGGGTTCGCCGCTCTCGCATTGGCCAGGATACGCCCTACGATACTGGCGCGGATCCTCCGCTGGGAGAGGACACGGAGGCCTATGAGATCGACATTATGTCGGGTCTCACCGTCTTACGGACTATCTCCGCCTCATCGCCGACGGCCAGCTATTCGGCGGCGAACCAGACGACCGACGGATTAACGCCTGGAGATCCGGTCACGGTCCGGATCTATCAGATCTCCGCGTTCGTCGGACGCGGCCAGGTCGCGACGGCCACGATCTGAGATTTGCGTTTATTTGCCCTCTGGCGATTGTGGGAATGCTACGGCATAGCCAGAGGGAGAAGGCCGCCAGGGCGGCGGCAAAGCGCCCACAGGCGAGGCCATAAAAGGGAAGGGAAGCATGGCGAATACTACCAATCTGGACATCACCAAACCGGCAACAGGGCAAGCCCAGCCGGCGGCGACGATCGCGACCGGCTTCGACCTCTTCGATGCCGCGATCGCCGGTCGGCTGTCGAAGTCAGTCGCCGGCAACAGCAATGTCACGCTGACGACGGCCGAGGCCCGAAACGCGATTTTGGAATTCACCGGCGCGCTGACAGGCAATATCAATGTGATCGTGCCGACAAAATCGAAGATTTACGCGGTCGCCAACAGCACCTCCGGCGCGTATACGTTGACGGTGAAGACCTCGGGCGGCACCGGGATCGCCGTCGCCCAGGGATCGCGCACTTTTTTATATTGCGACGGGACGAATGTGCTTTCGCTTTCCTCGCCGATCACGGTGGAGGAGGCTGACGGGTCGCCCAGCGTGGCCGGCGTGACGAAGATCAAAGTTTCGAACGGTAGCTTGACCGACGACGGCTCGGGCGTGGTGACGATCTCAACGGGTGGGGGCGGGGGATCGATCACGGTGGAGGAGGCCGACGGGTCGCCCAGCGTGGCCGGCGTGACGAAGATCAAAGTTTCGAACGGCACGCTGACCGACAACGGCTCGGGCGTGGTGACCGTGACCACCGGAGGAGGCGGGTCGGGCGACGTGACGGAGCAGGGGGCGTATGGCAGCCGGCCAGCCGCCGAC
>WBZP01003335.1_pt1 | contig 17486 bp, 12 predicted proteins | sample 5204301 | NCBI WGS metagenome assembly WBZP01 (sample SAMN12412401, study PRJNA552823) | activated sludge metagenome | isolation source: activated sludge from nitrification reactor of wastewater treatment plant... | place: USA: Pennsylvania | collected 2017 | reverse complement strand
GATCTTGGTGATGCTGGTCGTCGTCTTGTTCGAGGGGCGAACGAGCAAGGGTGCTCAACGATGGATCGCCTTGGGGCCGTTGAGTTTCCAACCGTCGGAATTTGCGAAGCTCATCCTCGTATTGGTACTGGCCCACTACTATTCGAAGGCACCGAGGGTCGGGTGGTTACAGCGGGTCATTGTCCCTGGGCTTTTGGTGCTGCCTGGTCTGCTCCTCATCTTAAAACAGCCGGATTTAGGCAGCGGGCTGAGCTTTGTCGCAGTCTATGCAGCGATGTTACTCATGGTCGGAGTTCGGTCACAAGCTTTAGGGGTAATTCTATTGTTTTCGATCATGTTGTTCCCCTTTGCCTGGGAAGGGGTCTGGGGGTCCTTGCATGATTACCAACGACAGCGCATTATGGCGTTCGTTGACCAGGATTATGATCCAGGTGGAAAGGGCTACCATGCGCTTCAATCGAGAATCGCCATCGGATCAGGAGAACTATTGGGTAAGGGGCTCTACGGCGGGACCCAGAGTCAGTTGAAGTTTTTGCCGGAGGGGCATACTGACTTTGTGTTTGCCGTCTTCGCGGAAGAGTGGGGATTCATGGGCGTGCTGGTGTTGTTGACGTTGTTTGTTGGGTTGATCTGGCTCTCGTTGGAAATTGCGTCCAAAGCCAAGGACCAGTTGGGAACATTGCTCGCTGCAGGGATTGTGGCTATGCTCTGTTTTTGTGTGGTGGTGAATATCGGGATGACTGCGGGCATGTTCCCGATCGTCGGCATTCCTTTGCCGCTCGTGAGTTATGGGGGGAGTGCCACGATTATGACCATGGCAGCCTTGGGCTTGCTGCTGAATGTCAAACGTAAGCGGTTAAGTTTATTTTATTGAGTCATGTCGGACAGCCGAACCGCAGCGGTTCAGTGTTCAGTGAGATACTAGCGGTTCGATAGCCAATGAAGCTGATTATATGGATGAGGCGCAGATCCGGGTCCTTGCCCGCATCACTCGCTTCTCATCAGCCTCAGCGGCAGTGAAACAAAAGGAGTATGTATGGGAAATGAAATTGCAATAACGGTCGCGCGAGAAGAAACTCGTGTCGCCGTGCTTGATGGCGGGGTTGTCACGGATTTATTCGGGGATCGCGCGAAGCACAAAGATTTTGTGGGAAATATTTATAAGGGACGAGTCGCGAAGGTCTTGCCGGGTATGCAAGCTGCCTTCGTCGATATTGGGCTGGAAAAGGCAGCCTTCATGCATGTCTCGGACTTGTTGGTGGAGGCGGAGCCCGGTGACATGCTGGTGGAAGCGGAAGAAGACGAAAAAGATTCCGACATGCTCAGGCCGAAGCGGCAAAGTGCAAAGCCGATCGAACAGCTCTTGAGCGAGGGGCAGGAACTGATGGTGCAGATCTCAAAGGGCCCGATCGGCACCAAGGGGTCTCGAGTCACGACCTATGTGTCGCTGCCTGGGCGGTATTTGGTGTTTATGCCGAACGTTGATCATATCGGTGTTTCCAGACGGATTCCACGGGATGAGGAACGGGCCAGACTGAAAGAAATCATGCGCCGGGTGCGGCGGCAAGGTTACGGATATATTGTGCGGACGGTCAGCGAAGGGGTCAAGGAAGATGAGCTCAAATCCGACGTCGATTTTCTGCATGTGCTGTGGCAGGACATTTTAACAAATCGTGAACGGTTGCCTGCTCCTGCCTTGCTTCACTCGGACTTGAGCCTCAGCTTTCGTGTCGTCCGGGACTTGTTCAGCAAGAAAGTGGATCGGCTCTGGATCGATTCGCGGGAGGAGTACGACGCCCTCCGGGGTTTTGTCCAGCGGTTTTCGCCGGAGCAAACGGCACGGATTCAGTTATATGACAAGGACGAGTCGCTGTTCGACCATCTCGGTGTGGAGCAGGAGATTGTCCGTGCTTTAAGCCGGAAGGTCTGGTTGAAGTCGGGCGGGTATCTGGTGATCGATCATACTGAAGCGATGACGGTGATCGACGTCAATACGGGGCGATTTGTCGGGAAACGAGATCAAGAAGAGACGATCTTGCGGAATAATCTGGAGGCGGCCAAAGAGGTTGCCTATCAGTTGAAACTGCGTGGAATCGGGGGGATCATCATCGTCGACTTTATCGATATGGAGCGTGAAAAGAATCGAGACAAGGTCTACCATGCGCTGGTGGACGCCATGGGATCGGACAAGGCGCGGACCAGGATCTCTCGGATCTCGGATCTTGGCTTGATCGAGATTTCCCGTGAGCGTGTGCGTGAGGATCTCTTGCGCTCGTTGTCGGAGCCCTGCCGATATTGTGAAGGTCGGGGGTATACCAAGTCTCCCACGACCGTAGCCTATGAAATCTTTCGTGAGATTAGAAAAATTGAACCATCGGACGAACAGCAACGGATCATCGTGGGGGCCCATCCGACGGTCGCTGAGCTGCTTCAAGACGAAGAACGTTATGGTGTGGAAACGCTGGAACGAGACTGCGCCGCAAAAATCATCGTGACACCGGATAGCCAGTTGCACCTGGAGCAGTACGATCTCGTCGTGTTGTAGTGCGGTGTCGTGTCAACCGGTAATTGCATATGAGGTAGCACGCACCCTCCCTGCCGTTCCGTGAATCTCCCATTGTGTGATCGAGGCCGAGCATGGACGAAGCCTTCTTGACTCAGTGGCTCTCGCTTCAAGCCATAGACGGTGTCGGGGATCGAACGGTACTGAAGCTCATTCACGCCTGTGGATCACCCCATGCCGTGCTGCATGCGACCAGTGCCGATTTGGTCGCAGCGGGGTGCAATTCTGATTTGGCAGAGGCTATTCGCCGGGGACCGTCAGCGGAGAGTCGTCGGCAGATCGATCGCCAAGTCGCTGCTGTTGTGCGCCTCAAGGTACGAACTCTCACGTTCTTTGACGACGAGTATCCCGCACGGTTGAAAATGATCCAAGACCCGCCACCGCTATTGTATGCGAGCGGAGCCCTGGTGCCGCAAGACGCAGTGGCGGTGGCCATTGTAGGGGGGCGACGAGCGACACCTGTCGGGAGAATGATCACTGAGGAGATTGCCAAGAAACTCTCGGAATCCGGCGTGACCATCGTGAGTGGTCTGGCGCGTGGGATCGACGCGGCGGCTCATCGTGGCGCACTCGCGGGCAAGGGACGAACGATTGCGGTACTGGGTTGTGGCATCGATCGAACCTATCCGTCTGAACATCAGGCTCTCCGGCGGACCATTGAATCGCAAGGGGCCGTTCTCTCGGAGCTGCCGATCGGTGCGGCTCCTCAAAGTCACCACTTCCCACGAAGAAATCGGATCATTAGCGGGCTGTCGCTCGGTGTATTGGTCAGCGAGGCAACAACCGATAGTGGGTCGTTGATCACGGCGAGGCTTGCATTAGAACAGGGACGAGACGTGTTTGCGGTGCCTGGCTCTATTAAAGAAGAAGCCTGTCGGGGATCAAATCGCTTGATCAAGGAGGGGGCAAAACTGATCGAAAGCGAGCGTGACATTCTGGATGAGATTGTGCCGCAACTCGATGCACGGCAACGGGTGATGTTGCGGTTGGAGCGCACTGCGGTCGGTGCCGTGGCGCCGTTGCGTCACGAGGAGGCGGCCGTCTATGAAGCATTATCGTATGAGGCACGGTCGGTCGATGCCGTGATTGAAAGCACCGGATTACGGGCAGCACAAGTCGTTGCCACATTACTGTCCTTGGAGTTAGGAGGACGCATTCGTCAGTTGTCCGGTCAACAATACATCCGCACCTAATCTCGGAAAGACACCATATTAACGTCAGTCGACAACCGTCACTTGAGTGAAAACAGTGGTGACGCAAGGGGGAGTAGCATCTCGTCTGACGAATGGATTGATGTGCAGTACTGAGCGTAACGGCACCAGCATTCTTGCTGTCTGGCCATCGGCCTATTGGATGGTTCCTCCTCAGTAAATTGTTGCCGACTGCCAATCTAGTTGCATGAATCTTCGATATTTGGTACGGATGATACAGTTTGTGGGGAATTGACGGAGCTGCTATGGCAAAAAATCTGATCATCGTTGAGTCGCCGACGAAGGCGAGAACGATTACGAAATATCTTGGTCGCGGCTATACGGTGATGGCATCAGTCGGACATGTCAAAGACCTGCCGACCAGTAAGCTGGGCGTGGATCTTGAGAACGATTTTGAGCCACAGTACGTTACCATCAAAGGCAAGTCGAAGGTGTTGTCCGAGATCAAGAAGAAGGCGGAAGAGGCGGACAAGATTTTCCTGGCGCCGGACCCGGATCGTGAAGGAGAAGCTATTGCCTGGCATCTTGAGCAAGAGTTGCTGGGAAAATCAAAGAAGAAAAAGCAGGATGGAAAGATCTTCCGAGTCTTGTTCAATGAGATCACGCAATCGGCGATAAAACGCGCGCTGCAATCACCGGGCGAGATCGACATGAATCTTGTTAATGCGCAGCAAGCTCGCCGCGTGTTGGACCGTATTGTCGGCTATCAAGGTAGCCAGTTGCTGTGGAACAAGGTGCGCCGTGGTCTCAGCATGGGGCGGGTGCAGTCGGTCGCGATGCGGCTGATTTGCGAACGCGAAGCGGAGCGGGAGGCCTTCCGGGCCGAAGAGTACTGGTCGATTACCGCGCTGCTGGCGGGTGCCAATCCACCATCGTTCGAAGCCAAGCTCCATAGCATCGATGGCGGAGAGGCCTCAATTGAAAATGCCGACCAGGCCGGGCGTATCGTCGGCGAGGTGCAAGGCAAGACATTTGTCGTGCAGTCGATTGAACGACGCGAAAAGAAGCGCAACCCTGTGGCTCCATTTATCACCAGTCGGCTGCAGCAAGAGGCGTCCCGCAAGTTGCATTTTTCTCCGAAGAAGACCATGACCTTGGCTCAGCAGTTGTACGAAGGGATCGAAATCGGCGCAGAAGGGGCGACGGGGTTGATCACCTATATGCGAACCGACTCGCCGCGTATTTCCAATGAGGCAATGGCCGATGCACGCGAGGTGATCCAGTCTCGATTCGGAGCGGAGTATCTTCCGACTTCGCCGAATGTGTACAAGACGTCGAAAGCAGCGCAGGAAGCGCACGAGGCGATCAGGCCGACATCAGCAGCCCGTGATCCTGAGTCCATCCGCCAGTATTTGGAACATGATCAGTACAATCTGTACAAGTTGATCTGGAATCGCTTCATTGCATCGCAGATGGTGCCGGCAATTTTAGATGTGACCCGCATCGATTCATCTCCGGTGGGGACGACGGCCCGGTACATTTTCCGTTCCACTGGAACTGTTGTGAAGTTTCCTGGCCATACCATTGTCTATATGGAGGGAGTCGATAAGGAAGCTCCGTCACAAAAGCCCAAGGCTGACCAGGAGGCGGACGACGACGAACGGCAACTGCCGGCACTCTCGGAAGGGGAGCAGTTGCGGCTTGTTGAACAAGAGGCGCAAACAGTGCCGGGACTGCTATCGAAGCAACATTTTACGCAGCCGCCACCGCGATACAACGAAGCGCTGCTGATCAAGGAGCTGGAAGAAAAGGGGATTGGGCGTCCGTCGACTTATGCGGCGATTATCTCAACCATCCAGGACCGCAAATACGTGGAAAAAACCGAAGGACGGTTGGTTCCAACGGAGACGGGGAAAACGGTCAATGATTTTCTGCTGAAGGGATTCCCTCAACTCATCAACGTTGATTTTACCTCACAGCTCGAAGAACAGCTGGACGCCGTGGAAGAGGGGAATAAACAGTGGGTGGCGGCGGTGCGAGATTTTTATGCGCCGTTCACCATGGAAATGGAACGTGCCAAGACGATCCCCGGTCCGAAAGATATCGTCGAGCCACCGACCAATATCCCCTGCGAGAAGTGTGGTCGCATGCTGGAAATCAAGTGGGGGCGTAACGGAAAGTTTCTCGCGTGCCCAGCCTATAAAGACGATCCACCGTGCAAGAATACCCAAAACTTCGAGAAGCTGCCGGACGGGACCATCAAAATCGTGCCGAAAGAGGAAATTACCACGGATCAGAAGTGCGATAAATGTAATAGTCCCATGGTGGTGAAGACCGGACGATTCGGGAAGTTCATTGCCTGCTCAGCCTATCCGCAGTGTAAGACCACCAAACCGTTGGCGTTGGGGGTCAAGTGTCCGCAGCCCGATTGCGGCGGCGATCTGGTGCAGAAGCGGACGAAAAAAGGACGGTCATTTTTTGCGTGCAGTAACTATCCGAAGTGCGAATATGCGTTGTGGGATCGTCCGATCCCCAAAGCCTGCCCTACCTGTCAGGCTCCGTTCCTGGTCGAGAAAGTCAGCAAGCAAGATGGCCGGAGCGTCCAATGCCGTAATGAGGAATGCGGTTACCGCGAAGCAGGCTGATCATCACCATATGGATTGTGTCTTCTCAGCTATCGACGTCCATCCTGTGTCGACATCACAACTGGCCTGAAGCCCTGTAGCCTTCGACCCATGCCACCAACCACTATCCGGTTGTACCTCCTGTTGCACGTCGGGCGAGTCTCGAGTGTTGTCCTGTTCTTCTGTGCAAGCGTGGTATGGATGGGTCCCGCGGCAGCGGAAGAGTCGTGGGTAGGGAGCCAGACGGTCGGATTCGTAGCGGGCGGAATGTTGCCGGTTCGCTTGTTGGAGTCGCAGACATCAAAACTGAATGGAGTTGCGGTCCATCCTTCGTGGCAGATTACACTGACTGATCCGATTGGGGAAAGCTGGTGGAGCGGCACGATTGCACTGGGGGCGGAAGCCGCATTCTTAGGAGTGACAGGACCGACCGGCGCTTACGGTATCGGGTTCACGCCGAAGCTGATCTACACCTTTTCGTCATTTGGTCGCCTGAAGCCCTATATCGGAGGCGGTGGTGGACCACTATGGACCAATTTTGACGGACGAATTCGTGAGCAGGGATCAGACTTCAACTTTCTGGTCTGGGGTGGGGCAGGTGTGAGCTACGACTTGATCAGGCAGTGGGCTCTTACTGCTGGTGTCCGCTTCAGCCACATCTCCAATAGTGGCCTCGATACTCCCAACAGTGGCCTCAATTATCTGCTGCCGTTTGCCGGCGTCTCTACCAAGCTTTTTTGACGATGTGCGTGTGCTGCACGACGGGAATTGTGTCCATAGGTTGCAGCAACTTGAGGCGCTGAACTTGTGCTGATAGGGCAGTCCAACGTTGCTCCTATTTCGGGAATCGTGGAAGGGGCCTCGGTGAAAGAGTCTCCATGATACAGGGCTACTCCATTATGAGGATCGCGCTACTCAGAATTGCTGTTCTCGCCTTCGTGATGGGACTTCCCACCACGACGACTGCTGCACCGGTTGAACCGGTTTGGTCTCTCGTGCAGCAGCAAAAACCAGCCCTTGTGCAGACGTTGCAGCAGCTGGTGAATGTTGAATCGGGTAGCCGAGACAAGGAAGGGCTCGACCGCCTCTCAGCGCTCATCGGTCAACGTTTGACGGCGCTCAGAGCGCGGGTTGACTATCACGAACCGTCATCGGACGAGACCTCCCGTCTCTATGATACGCCTGATGCCCCTGGCAAGATTGTCATCGGGCGCTTCCAGGGAAAAGGCTCCCGCAACATCATGCTCATGGCCCACATGGATACGGTCTATCCCCATGGCACGCTTGCGACGCGGCCGTTTCGCATTAAAGGAAGCCGCGCGTACGGTCCGGGAATCGCGGACGACAAGGGCGGTATCGCGGCGATCCTCCATGCCGTTTCAATCCTACAAGCGATGGACTTCCGTGAATTTGGAACACTCACGGTGGTGATCAATGGTGATGAGGAAATCAGCTCACCGGCCTCACGTGCCCTCATTCAGCGATTGGCTGCCGAGCACGATGTGGTGCTGTCTTGTGAACCACCTTTGAGTAAGCAGGATGAAATTACGCTGGCCACAAGCGGCATCGGTCTGGCGACGCTGATTGTGAAAGGCAAGGCGGCTCATGCCGGTGTGAATCCGGAACTCGGTCGGAACGTGATCATCGAACTTGCTCATCGTATACTTCAGGCGAACGATCTATCCGATCCTGAACAGCGCATTAAGTTCAATTGGACCCTCATGAACGGGGGGCAGGTGCGCAACATGATCCCTGATAAGGCAACTGCCTGGGCCGACGTACGGGTCAATCGGCTTGCGGATCTCAAGCTGATCGAGCAGCGTTATCGCGAACGCATTGCGACGCAGACATCGCTCGTCCCAGACACTACCGTTGAGGTGGGTTTTGAACAACGCCGTCCACCACTGGAAGTCACGGATGCCTCGCGTGTACTTGGTCGTAAGGCTCAGGTGATTTACTCGGAGATCGGCCGTGCATTGAAAGTCGATGAAAGCGGCGCAGGTGGAGGAACCGATGCGGCCTTCGCTGCCGTGTCCGGCAGGTCAGCTGTTGCAGAGAGTTTTGGTTTGATCGGCGATGGCTTTCATTCATCCGATGAAGAGTACGTGGACCTAGATTCGATTGAACCACGCCTCTATCTGCTGGTGAGACTCATCATGGAAGCCTCGCGGGCCTCGAAAGACTAGCTGATCCGGGGTGAACGTCCTTCATCGCTTCGTGGATGTACAGGCAAACAGCGTTGGGTATCGTCAGTCTGCTAGGATGCAGAAATGAGCCATTCGTCGGCGACCTCCGCACCGCGGCAAGCCGCCGTTCTCTTCATTCTCATCACAGTCCTGCTCGACATGCTGTCGTTCGGCATCATCATTCCCGTATTGCCGAAACTCGTCGAGGAATTTTTCTCCGGTGATACGGCGCAGGCCGCAGTCCTTTACGGATTGATGGGAACGGCGTGGGCCCTCATGCAGTTCTTTTGCTCGCCGATTCAAGGAGCGCTGTCTGATCGGTTCGGCCGGCGACCGGTCGTGCTGCTGTCCAATTTGGGCCTGGGTCTCGACTATATCGTGATGGCGCTCGCGCCGAACGTTGCCTGGCTCGTCGTGGGTCGGGTCATTTCAGGCATGGCCTCCTCCAGTTTCAGTACGGCCGGCGCCTACATTGCCGACGTCACACCGCCGGAGCAACGCGCGGCCGCATTCGGCAAAATTGGCATGGTCTTCGGTCTCGGCTTCATCATCGGCCCTGCCTTGGGTGGCTGGCTCGGTGCGATCGATCCTCGACTACCATTCTGGGGCGCGGCAGCCCTTAGCCTCATGAACGCTGGATACGGATACTTTGTGCTTCCTGAGTCACTGGTGTCTCACAAACGGATGTCGTTCAGCTGGGCGCGGGCCAATCCGGTCGGCTCGCTCGTATTGTTGCGATCGCACCATGAACTGTTCGGCCTCGCGACCGTGGCGTTCTTTAGTTATCTCGCCCATGCCATACTGCCGAGCGTGTCTGTGCTATACATGGGCTATCGCTACGGATGGGGACCAGCATCGGTTGGGCTGATGATGGCTGGCGTTGGCGTAGCGGCTATGATCGTGCAGGGCGGACTGATTCGTCCGATCACGGCTCAGTTCGGCGAACGCCGCACGCTCTTGATCGGCTTACTCTGCGGATCGCTTGGTTTTTCCGTCTACGGCCTTGCACCGGAAGGTTGGATCTTTTGTCTCGGTATTCCTGTGATGGCCTTCTGGGGATTGGCCGGTCCCTCAAATCAATCACTCATGACACGCCATATCAGCAGTTCAGAACAGGGCCAGCTCCAAGGCGCCATCGCCAGCATCAATGGCATGACTGGCATGATTGGACCAACTCTCTTTACCCAGACCTTTGCCTTCTTTATCCGATCTGATTCCGGTCTGGGTCCTCAGCACTCAACCTTCACCACGTCCTTGGATCTTCCAGGCGCCCCGTTCATCCTCGCCTCGCTCATGCTTCTCAGTGCTGCTGTGATTGCGTGGCGGACGACGAGGCGATCATGAGCCTCATCCAGCAACGCCTATCCAACACGTTTACCGCATTTGTTGATTCTGAGAAGGCGAGTGGGATCGTGCTCATGGGTTGCACAGTGCTCTCGCTTGGACTTGCCAATTCGTCCATCGGCACAAGCTATTCAGCGCTATGGCATAGCTCGATTGGTGGTGCGAGTCTGGAACATTGGATTAACGACGGGCTGATGACGATCTTCTTTCTGCTTATCGGATTAGAGCTGGAGCGAGAGCTATACAACGGTGAACTGGCTCAGCTCAAGAACGCGCTGCTTCCCATTTGTGCAGCTATCGGCGGAATGATCACACCGGCGTTGATTCACCTGGGGATCAATGGGGGAACCCCCACTCAGCCCGGGGTGGGGATTCCGATGGCCACGGACATCGCCTTTGCGCTTGGAGTGTTGGCCATTCTCGGCGACCGCGTTCCAGCCTCACTAAAGGTGTTTGTCGTGGCCTTCGCCATTATGGATGATTTGGGTGCCGTCGTCGTGATCGCCGCATTCTATACGACACACCTGTCCATATGGCATTTGGCTGGTGCCGCCGGAGTGTGGATGCTCTTGGCAATGTTGAATCATGCGTTTCGCGTGATGTCCCTCGTACCGTACCTGTTCGGTGGCCTGTTGCTCTGGTGGCTCATACTTCAGTCGGGCGTACATGCGACCATTGCCGGAGTCGCACTGGCCTTTGCCATTCCCTTCACTGCCAGGGAGGAGGATGAGGCGTCCCCGTCGCATCGACTCGAACGGTTCCTACACAAACCGGTGGCCTTCATCATCCTGCCGATCTTCGCGTTGGCCAATACGGGCATCGCGGTAGGCGCTGACTGGCTGGAAAATCTGACCAGCCCGAACAGCGTTGGCATCATCGCTGGGTTGACGCTTGGAAAGCCGGTGGGTGTGATCATGCTGTGTGCTGTGGCCGTGGCTAGTGGTCTCTGCCGATTGCCAGCGGATCTGACGTGGCGTGAGATTGCCGGAGCGGGAATTCTTGGCGGTATTGGTTTTACGATGTCGATCTTCATTGCCAATCTGGCGTTTCCCGGTGACCCGGCGACGACCAACGCCTCTAAACTGGCCATTCTTATTGCCTCGTTGATCGCGGGAACTGCTGGGTTTCTCTGGCTCAGGTTCTTTGGCAAGCCCAGGCAGACGGATGGCCAAACAGTTCAATGAATTACCATCTTTGTTTGATCATGGATATTGGCACGCTGAGGTAGCGGATGTGTCATGCTGAAGAGTTTCTGGCCTTGCCGCGCACAAGGCAAACTTCAATTGTGTAGTCTATTGAACAGTGGTTGAAGGTAGAGACGATGAGAAGAGCCTCTCAACTCCCTATCTCCCGGATGGTTTTGTATCCATGGGGTCGTAGCCTCGGTATCCTCTGATGTTGTTGCTAACCTCCTAACATCTCAAAAGAGTCGATGACGATCGAGAGGCCGGACTGACCGCTGGTGTGATATGCCGTGCCGCGTACGTGAAGTTTGTCCGAGGTCTGCACGCGGCTGATGCGCCTGCTCACATCCGTGTCTGCACGCACGAGGACGGCAATGCGTGTACGTGTCTGTGCGTCGGCGGCCTGCACGCCGTACGCGCTGTAGTCGTTGCGATTCATGCCGGGTGCAAACAGAGACGGGTTTGAGGACGAGTCCCGCATCTGTATGATGTCGAGTTCGATGGGCTTCTCGTTTAATGAATCGCGCAGCGCGTCGAGCTCGGTGCCCTTCACGGCTGTGTAGGTCACTTGCTCCTTCGTCGTTACGGTGCCAAACACGGGAGTGTGCAGCTTCCGACGATGCGCGCCGGACGCTGACTCCGCGCCATCGGTGAACAGTGCAAGCGCCTTCTGCCAGTCATAGTTCTGACAATACTTCGGTGCCGAGGGCGGCGGTGCGTTGGCGGCCTCGGCCTGTTTGAGCTTATCCATGGTGCCGCCTAGCTTCGCCATGAGATCGCTAAGCGAACCGCCTCCACTTTCCACGGAAGATGTCGGCGTGGGCGCTGGTGCTGTAGTTTCTGTGAGGTTCGCCTCGGCCGGGCGAACGCTCGTGCCGAGACTCGACGCGATCACCTTCCATTCCTCCGCGCCGATGCGTGACGGCAGCGAGAACAGCCGCGCCAACGCGGTATCGAGAAACGACCTGTCTACCGTCCAGGCCTCGACACCGAGCCTGTTACCTTCGAGCGTGTAGATAGAGTCTGCCTCGACGCGACGCGCCCAGTTCGAGCCGTCCGCGAACAGGTACTGGCAGTCGCAGAGATGGTTGAATAGGTTTGCTCCGAAGGTATTGTTCCGGAGCGTCACGTTGTCCTGCGGCAGCGCGGTGCGGACGCCGTAGTTGTCGGCGAACCCGATGACGTTGGACTCCAGCAGGTAGCCGCCGCGGCCTTTGAGCTGCAACAGCGTGCCGCGGGAACTTGATTGTCCGCTGCCGGCGCGCGGTGTGGGATCGCAGGCGAAGAGGAATGTGTTGCCACGGATCGCCACGAGGCCGGCGCCGTTGGCGCTCACCATCAGCGCGTCGCCGCTGGTGTTCACGATGACGTTGTTCTCGAATGTCAGGAGTGCGGCGTCGATCTGCACGGCGTTGTCCGAAGCATTGACGAACAGGCAGTTTCGCACTGTAATGGGCGCGTTAGTGCCGCGAAGGTGGATCAATGGCGCGAGCGGGGAGTTGGCGAGATCCAGCGAGCCGTCCTTGTAGCTGTTCCAGGTCGTGCCGTCGAAGATGAAGCCGTCGAGCACCAACCCATCGCTGACCTCCTCGGAATAGAGGATCTTTCCCGATGGACGGCCCTTGGCCCTCTCTTCTGCGTCGAGCGAGAAGCGCGTATGATGGGTCCACGGATCGCGTACGGTAAACTCCGCGTCATAGCCGCCCAATAAGGCCAGGTTCCGCATGGTCAGCAGCCACTTGCCGGCGCGCAGCTTGCCGAAGTATTCGCCGCCCGCGACGTGAATGGTGTCGCCGCCCTCACATTTCTCGAGCGCCTGGAACGGATCGCGAAACGGCTTCTCTCGGCTGCCGTTACCGCCTGACGAGCCAGCGCGCACGAACCAGTCTCGGCCCGCCGGACGTGTTGGAAGCGGCGGTGTGTACATCGGAGCGGGCGTGACGCCTTCCACGATCAATGTGGCCTTCTGCCGGTTATTGCCGGTGTCGGTTCGGTATATGCCGCGTAGCCAGTAGGTCTTCTCCACGTCCATACCGCGCTGATACGTGCGACCTTCGCGGTACTGCCGCGAAGCAAAGGAAAACCGTGGAACCAGAACGAATAGCGAGCCATCGTCGTTGCCTGGTTGGTAGACACGCACGCCCATGTGCGTTTCGACCGGCGCATCCGAGAGCAGCTGGCTGTTCTGTTCGTTGCCAAGACCCACGCGCACCTCGACACGCGTGTTCGTGAGCGTTGGATCCGGCATCAGCATCGCCGCATACTCGATGCGGCGGTAGTTTGGTGCCATCGCAGGCGAACGTGGCTCCAACTTAACCGGTAGCTCGATGGGATGAAACCCTTGCGGCACACCGATCTGGATGGCAGCGAGGCCTTCGGGTGTATAGCGAGGCGACGTCGTGCCTTTCTGGTTTTTTGGCTCAATGTCGGCCGGCGTCAATGGCGTAAGGCCGTGGGTGGCGCGCAGCGAGTTGGATGCGTTGTGCGGCGGTGTGGCGTAGCGCGCCCAGAGGTCGCGGGTCACCGCGTCAAGCCACGCGGGAGACAGGCCCTTGATGTCGGGATCCTGCACCACATTGCCGGCGCAGGCCTTGAAGCCGATGTCCTCAAGCTCCTCAAGATTCTTCTCCTTGATCTCGCCCTTAAACGAAACCGAGTTGCACGTGACGAGGTTGTGCGTCGTGGCAAAGAACACGTTGCGCTCGATCGCAACCCGTTCGACATCTATCAACACGCCGATCGCGGAGTTGCCGAGAGCGACGAACACGTTGTTCTCGACCAACGCCGGCGCCAGCACGCGCACGCCCTGCGAACGGTCGCCGCCGCGGCCCGCAGGGTCGCCGAGGTCGTGCATGAAGCAGAATGTGTTACCGGTGACGACGATGGGTTGCTCGATGAGCTTCGTTGAGCTGCGCAGCGTCAGCATGGAAACGCCGATCAGGCTGAGGAGCAGGTTGTTCTCGAATCGCGAGCCGCTGCCCTGCAGTTCCACGCCGCCATTCGCGCTGTTGGCGAACACGCAGTTGCGGATGATGACGCCAGGCGAGCTGAACGATGCGGCGACCCCATCCATCGCGGGAATCTTGCCGATGCCGAACGGCGGCTGGTCGGAGTATTCATTGCACCCCGACGCGTCGAAGCACAGGCCGTCGAGCACGAGCCCGGAGTGATCCTCGCGTCCGGCGATGAGGTTGTTCTCGCGCGCGTATTCGTAACCCGGGTAGCAGCCGAGCACCGACGGCGTCTTCCACGGCGTGCGCGTGGTGAAATCGGGAGCATAGCCGCCGAGCACGGTGAGCCGCGGTGTCTCGATGATCCACGAAGAACGGTCGAATCGCCCAAAGTACGTTCCCGTCGCGATGTGAATGATGTCCCCGGGCTCCGCGCGTCGGAACGCGGCCCAGGGGTCGTGGAATGGACACCCCGGTGAGCCATCGCCGTGTACACCGGTGGGTGCGACGAACCAGTCTACATTGTTAGCCATGGTGCTACTCCCTCAGCTCTTCATCCGCTCTTCGATTTCCCGGATTGCCTGCTTGAGCTCCTTAAGTGAGTTCTCGAGCTCGGCGACCATCTCCTTGAGCTGCAGTTGCGCGGATTTCGTCGGATCGCTCATGCGTAGTGAAGCGATGACCGCCTCTTCCTTGGCGAGGTCCTCGAACATCTTCTTCATGTCTGCGTCGAGCTCGTCGTTGAATTTCGAGAGCGTCCCCGGGTCGCTCATCATGCTGACGAATGAGGTCTTGATGGCTTCCTGGTACTTCGGCTTCATCACCTCGTAGAGATTTTTCGCCTTCTCGATGACGGGCGACTCCTTGTTCCGCAGCACTTCGCAGCAGGCTTTGGCGAGCGATTCCCAGTCGGAGCGGAAATCGCTGCTCGCCGAATCCTTCCACGAGTTCGCATTCTCCTCGCATTTCTGCCGCACGTTCTTGATATTGCCGTCCCCGAGCTTGCACCAGGCGTCGTCGATCATCTTGGCATTGTTCACCAGGATGTCGCGTGCGAGCTTTTTCTTCTTGCCCACTTCGCGCATGTTGCCGATGCCCTTGAGCAGTGCGGCGGCTACCGCTCGCGTGAGACCCGCGAAGGGCTTGATTTGCTCGATGAGCACCACCGGGACCGCCACCGCCAATGCTCCAGCCTGCTTTGCGGCGGGGATGAGGTAGCTCCGGATGTCGCCGAAGGTGCCGCGTGCGAGCTCGTCGCAGATCTTGTCGTCTTCGCGTGCCTTCTTGAGATCTTCTTCGAGCTTCTTGATGATCTCCACGTCGTTCTGGCCGATCTCGTAGATGACCTCCGCCATGAGCCCGATACGCCCACTCTTGCAGGCTTGCCAGGCTTTCTTCTCACTTTCATAGAAATCGCTCAGGCCGATGCCGCGAAAGCCATCGGGTATCTTGCTGGCAATGTTGCTGTTGAGACGTTCGTTGAGATCGAGACCCTTGTCGCAGAGGCTGTCCCATGGGCTCTGGATGTCGGTGTCGCGCTTCAGCGCGTTGACCAGATCGTCAAACAGGCGGCTGCGTTCATCGTAATGCCGTTGAATGAGCCCATCCACATACGCGAAGTTGTCGTTGGTGATTACGGCGGTGTCGCCCCACTTCTTGTAGCGTTCCGTGACCTTCCGCATGTCGGCATCGAATCCCATTGATCGCTCCTTGGTTTAAATAGGGCAGCATGGTTTCACATACTGCAGGTACTCATATGAGGCACGGACCTCCTGATGTTGGACAGCGAGGCGGGCGTGAGTGTCGCAGCAGTTCGGCACATCATAGAGAACATCGTCGTGGTGCTACCTGGTCGTTAGAGACACTAGGCATTGCCACACAGCTATTCCTGATGCACATTGTGTGCCAGTGAGCTGCGTGGTGGGTACTCCTAACTTCTCGACAAAACAGCTGATCTGATAGACCGTTCATGCACATCACCTTCTAAGGCGTGGACAGAGTTGGTTACTTCAATAGGAAAGCGATGTATCAAAATAGATACGGAACGTATCCAATTCTGTACGACCATGGGGAAGAGAACTGGATGAACGGGGAACACGTATATCAGCATGGCATGGCTTTGCCAAGCGGGTGGTCTGAACCTCACCAAGAGAAGGGTGTGTGGGCAGGACTTCAGTGGGAGAAGACGTTGCGGCTTGTGTCTATCGCTGTAACGCAGTCTTGTGGCTTCAGTTGCTGTTCCGATGAAATGGGGCTGACGTAGTTCAGTCCTGTTGATTTCAATACGATACCAGAGCATGAACAGCTGTAGCAGGGCCTGATGGCCACTGCCGTTGAAGCACCACGGATATTTTGCCATGAGCGAGTCATTGGGGTTAGCATCTTCACATCAGAGGCGACGGGGTTCGGCGCGAGGGCTCAATGAGATATCAGCTTGATCCCTCCGTGCATGAATGGACCAAGTGCGAGCGGCTGATTCTCTTCGACGGCGTCTGCAATTGGTGCAATGCCTGGGTGAACTTCGCGATCGCCTATGATCCAGGTCGGCGGTTCAAATTTGGGACACTTCAATCAGAACCGGCGCAACGCATGCTCCGTGATCTGCATTTGCCCACCACGGACTATCAGACCTTTCTCTTGCTGGAAGAGGGTCATGTCTCTACTAGGTCCGCTGCGGTTCTCCGGGTGCTACGACAACTCTCCTGGTGGTGGCCCCTCTATTATGTGGGTGTACTAGTGCCCGTTCCCCTCCGCAATGTGGTCTATGACTTCGTGGCACGTCACCGCTATCGGTGGATGGGCCGGGCGGCCACTTGCCGGATCCCAACTCAGGAAGAGCGTGACCGATTTCTCTGATTACGGATAATGGTATGCGGAGGCAGCGGATGTGTCGTGTTGTGTCGGCCTTAGTGCAACTGTACACAAGGTAAGACTTGACCCCAATTAGCGCTCTCTCATTCGATATGGGCAACCCGGTGCTGCACCTGATGAATAAATTGATATACTTGCTTTAATTGGATCTCCCTCAACAACGGACAGTGAGGTAGAGGCTCCTGCAGCATGCGTTTTTTGCTTGATACCAACATCCTTATTCCGTTGGAGGATTCCCAAATACCACTCCAAGAGAGCCTGGCGAATTTCGTCCGGCTATCCAATCGATATGGTCACCAGCTTGTCTATCATCCTGCGACTGTCGACGACATCCGGCGAGACGCGAACATAGATCGACGGACCAAAACGCTTCAACGTCTCAAGCAGTACGTTTGCCTTGAGCCGCGTCCTGCTTGTCCTTGGAATATCGCAGGAACCAACCAGAACGATACTGCTGATAATGAGATTTTATATGCGCTTCATTGTGATGCAGTACATGCTCTAGGCTCAGGACTCATTAATTTTTAGCATTCCCTCAGGACATGAGATGTGATTCACTCTGGCTGGGGAGGTGGCTATGAGTGACGTGTTCATGTTGACCCAGGGGCAGTT
>WBZP01000741.1_pt2 | contig 17493 bp, 14 predicted proteins | sample 5204301 | NCBI WGS metagenome assembly WBZP01 (sample SAMN12412401, study PRJNA552823) | activated sludge metagenome | isolation source: activated sludge from nitrification reactor of wastewater treatment plant... | place: USA: Pennsylvania | collected 2017 | reverse complement strand
ACTGCCGCGTGGTAGCTTACAACGCCGCCAATCAGTCTGTCGTGTATAATCAGTATATCGCAGCCGCCCGTGCGCGCAACCAGCAAACCCGCGATTATTATCCGGCAATTAAAACCAGCTACGATTACCTCATGCTCTATTTCCCCAACCGGAGCCGGTATATCATCGGGGAAATGGGCTTCTGGATCCGTTCGGCCGTGCTGTTATTGCTGGCACTCGTAGGCCTGTCGGTGGCCTTGCTCTATCTCTACCGCCAGAAATTTCTGAATGAACTGCAGAAAGACTTCGTCAACAATTTTACCCATGAATTTAAAACACCGCTGGCCGTGATTAAAATTGCGGCCGATGTGCTGGTGAAGCCTGATATTCTGCAAAAACCGGAACGCCTGCAGCGGTACACCCAGGTGGTGAAAGAGCAAACGGAGTACCTGCAACAGCGGGTAGACCGGTTATTGGTAACAGCCCGTTCGGAGAAAAAGAAAATGCAGCTGGTGAAAGAACCCTGCCTGCTCAGTGTACTGGTATACCAGGCCATGAGCCAGCTGGAACCCCTGATCACGAGCCGGCAGGCTGCCGTGGAAGTAACCGTAGCCGCAGATGAACAACCCGTTCCCGTGGATATGGGCCGCCTGCAGCTGGTGGTGGTGAACCTGCTGGAAAACGCCATCAAATACAGTCCGGACCAGCCCCGTATTCACATCAGTATCCAACGGGGTGCCCGGGGCCAGGGGGTGCTTTCCATCGGCGATGAAGGGATCGGGATGGATGCCCGGCAACTGGGATCCATATTCAAGAAATTTTACCGGGTGCCCACCGGTAACGTGCACAATGTGAAGGGATTCGGGCTCGGACTTCATTTTGTAAAAACCGTCATTCATGCGCACAGGGGGAAGATTGATGTAAAAAGTGCTCCGGGCAAGGGCACCGTCTTTACCATTCAGCTACCCGCATAAACAAAACAGGGATGCAGATGAAAGCAAAAGTACTGCTGGCCGAAGATGATGCCGATCTGGCATTCGTAATCAAAGACAACCTGGAAGAAGAAGGATGCCAGGTGGTATTGTGCACCGATGGCGAAGCTGCCCTGCAGCAGTTCAGCCGCGCGGAGTTTGATATCTGTCTGCTGGATGTGATGATGCCGGTCAAGGACGGTTTCACGGTTGCAAAGAAAATACGGCAAAAAAATGCATGGACACCTATCCTGTTTCTGACCGCCCGCTCAGAGGAACAGGATAAACTGGAGGGGTTCCGTTCAGGGGCGGATGATTATATCACCAAGCCTTTCAGTATGAAAGAGCTGCTGATGCGGATGGATGTATTCCTGCGGCGCACCCGGAAAACCCAGTCTAACGGGCAAAAGGAATTCCAGCTGGGTACCCTCCGCTTTGTACCTGCATCCCTGAAACTCAGCCAGGGCAGCACCATTATCAGCCTTACCCAACGGGAAGCCGATCTGCTCCTGTTTTTTTGCGAACATGCCAGCCAGGTGCTGCGCAGGGAGGAAATATTGCTGAATGTGTGGGGGAAAGATGATTACTTTCTCGGCCGGAGTATGGATGTGTTCATTACCCGGCTGCGTAAATATTTTAAAACCGAGCCCGGCGTGGTGCTGGAAACCATTCATGGCATCGGATTCCGGTTCAACATCAGGGAGAGCAGTTAAAAAAAGAAGCCCCGGTGGATACCGGGGCCGTTTACCAAAACTAACTGCTTATGAGAAAATCTTAAAAGTAACTGTCTGTATATATAACGCAAATCAGGTGCCATCGTTTAACGCCCTCCTGTTAAAAATTTCATAACTGCTGCGGCGCCTGTTTGATATAAAAACGGAGGTAAGAACTTTTTAGTATATGAAGGTTGTAATTTTTTTCCTTCGTTTACTGATGTAAAATTACAGCGATCTTACCTGTTACGTGCATCTCCGGGCGTTCCGGGCGCTCCTTTAACAATAATTTAAATGCCTTATTTCAGGAAGCCCTGGATCATATCCATCATGCCACCCCCGCTTCCGCCCCTGGCCTGGCTGGCAGCGCCGCTAACCTTGCTGATGATATCTTCGAGTTCTACTTTACCATCGCCATCCGCATCCAGCCCACCCTTACTGAATCGGCTGAGTATTCCGTTCATATCCGGCAATTGTCCGCCACCACCGGTGAGGGAGCCGATGAGTCCGTTCAGGTCAAAACGGCTGTCGCCGGGATCATTGGTTCGGTTCACCAATTGACTCAATACAGAGGGAATCAGGTCGCCTGCTACCTGCCCTGCCTGGTCGGGACGCAGACCATGCTGCCCGGTGAGTTTACCACTGAAATTGGCAAGGATGGATTGCACCAGCGGATGACTGCCGGCATCGCTTCCGGTGTTTTGTCCGCTAAAAAAAGATAATACCTGTTGCAGCCCACCGCCTGCGAGGGTGGTTTGCATCTCTTCGGTAACCGACTGGGTGGCTGACACCAGCACCGCTTCATTCTGTTCATTGGGTACAACCGGGTTTTCGATTACCGGGGCAGCGCCCATTTCTTTTACGAGGCTGAAAAGTTGATCGAGCATGTAGTGTGAGATTATTTGAACAATGAAAGTACGGCCCGTCTGGTAGAAGGTCAAGGGGAAAATGATAAACTTTTAAAAAAACAGGGATGAGCTGGTATATGCGGATAGCTTATGCAGAAAAATCAGCAAGTCTGGTAACTTTCTTCTGAAACAAAAAAGAAACAAGTCCTGCGAAGGTTCAGCACATACATATACATCAATCAGACTGGGTAGCCAGTTTTTCGGCGTTCTCCGCAAATTGAAGGGCTTCAATAAAGGGCTGAATCTCGCCGTTGAGCACTTCATCCAGGTTATACACGGTTAACCCGATGCGGTGATCGGTTACCCGGCCCTGCGGGAAATTGTAGGTACGTATTTTGGCGCTGCGGTCGCCGGTGCTTACGAGGCTCTTCCGGCGGCGGGCAATCTCTTCTTCCGCTTTTTTTACCTGTTCTTCATACAACTTGGTGCGCAGCATCTCCATCGCCTTCATCTTGTTGCCCAGCTGCGTGCGTTCCGTCTGGCACACCACCACCACACCGGTGGGTTTATGCGTCAGAAATACTTTCGTCTCCACCTTGTTTACATTCTGTCCGCCAGCGCCCCCGCTCCGCGCGGTTTCCATCTTCACATCACTTTCCTTCAGTTCAAAATCCACCTCTTCCGCTTCCGGCATTACAGCCACGGTGGCAGCACTTGTATGTACCCGGCCGCTGGCTTCTGTATCCGGTACCCGCTGTACCCGGTGTACGCCGCTCTCAAATTTGAGGGTACCATATACCTCATCACCCACCACCTCTACCTGCACTTCCTTGTAACCACCCACTGTACCCTCGCTCTCGCTCAGCAGCGCGGTTTTCCATCCCTTTTTTTCACAATACTTCAGGTACATCCGGAGCAGGTCACCGGCAAAAAGGGAAGCCTCATCCCCGCCTGTACCCGCCCTGATTTCCAGGATGGCATTTTTCTCATCAAAGGGATCTTTCGGAATCAGCAGGTTGCGAAGGAGTTTTTCCTGCGCCTCTTTCTCTGTTTCCAGGGTGGGTAATTCCAGCTTGGCCAGTTCGCGCATCTCTTCATCATCCCCGTTCAGCACTTCTTTGTTGAAGGCGATATCATCCAGCAGTTTCACATAGCGGTCGCGGGCCTGTACAATTTTCTCCAGGCTGCGGTACTCCTTACTCAGCGCCGCGAATTTTTTATTGTCGGCCACAACCTCCGGGTTGGTAAGGGCTACGCCCAGGTTCTCAAACCTTCCTTTGATGGCATCTAATTTATCAAGCATACCGGTGCCCGCAGAAAGCGGGAATGATTTTTTGGGTGACCAGCCGCAGGAAGGCTGCTCAGCATTTGTTGCGTCGCACACTTCTGCCGCCTACCTTTACGCAGCTTTTCAGCCGCTGATCAGGCGGCGGCAAATTTACAGGATCTCAACCATACCGTTTGTACAGGAAGTTTACTGCTGATGATCTTTTCAACGGGCACCGGTTGCTGGGCAGCGGCCAGGTACTCATCACCACCCCGGAGGGCCGGGTAGTGGATATCCAGCCCCTTGCCGGTGCGGGAGAGGATATCCAGGTTTTAAAAGGCATTCTTACACCAGGTTTTATCAATGCGCACTGTCACCTCGAGTTATCACATCTGCAGGGCCTGATTCCGGAGAAAACCGGACTGGTGGACTTTGTGCTGCAGCTGATGCGCGGCCGCGGCAGTGATTCTGAACGTATACAGTCCGCCATCGCGGCCGCGGAAGCAGCCATGTACCAGGCGGGCATCGTGGCCGTGGGCGATATCTGCAATACCGCGGATACGCTTCCGCAAAAGCAGCTACTGAAACTCAGGTACCACAATTTCATTGAAGCCAGCGGCTTTGTACCCGCGGGCGCTGCCGCCCGGTTCAGCAACATGCTGCAGCTGTACCGGCAGTTTAAAACAGTATTGCCTGCCAGCAGCCTGGTGCCGCACGCACCGTATTCCGTTTGCCAGCCCCTGCTGGCCATGATCAACGAACTGGGCTGTTCCGTCACTACCTTCCATAACCAGGAGGTGCCGGCTGAAAACGAATTTTTTCAATACGGCACCGGTGATTTGTTGCGACTGTACGATGAACTCAACATCGACCTCTCTTTTTACCAGCCCCCCGGCACGCGCAGCCTGCCCGCCTTCCTGCCCGGACTCAACCGTTTTGAATCACTGATTCTCGTTCACAATGTGAGCACAAATAATGCTGACCTGGCTTCCTTGGAAGGAATTGTCAATCACCAATCACCAATCGTAAATGAGGGTGATTCATTCAACATTCAACATTCAACATTCAACATTCCTGGTTCTTCCCGCCATCGGCCAACCGTCAACCATCAACCGTCAACCATCAACCGCCAACTCATTTCCCTTTGCCTTTGTCCCAACGCCAACCGCTACATCAGTGGCCTGCTGCCGGATGTGCCGATGCTGCAGCAATCCGGACTAAACATCGTACTCGGCACCGACAGCCTGGCTTCCAATCACCAGCTCAGCATCCTGGAGGAAATGAAAACCCTGCAGCGGCATTTTCCGGCATTAGGCGTGGACCAGTTGCTGCAGTGGGCAACCCTCAACGGAGCCCTGGCTTTACAGATGGACCAGGAACTGGGTAGTTTTGAACCCGGAAAAGCGCCCGGGGTGGTGCTGATCAGCGGCATGGAGGGCGAGCGTTTTTCTGATGCTTCGGTGGTGAAACGGCTGCTGTAGGCGTTGCAGTCATTTAATAGGATTAATGCATCATGCCCCGGGAGCAGGTTCATCCGCAAATCACCCAATCATCTGATTTCTTCGTGTCCCTTGTAATTCTTTGTGCCTTCGTGGTTCCATTCTCCAGAATTTTATACAAATCCACTCAAATAAATCCCCTTTCATTTCCATAAAGAATTCCGTACTTTTCTTCTCCAGCATCGCTGCAGATTCACTTATTTACCTCATTCAATCATGCCCGCATGATCCAGTTAACCATCAACCAGAAAAATTACAGCTTCGATGTTCCGCCCGAGATGCCCCTGTTGTGGGTGCTCCGCGATGTGGCCGGACTAACCGGCACCAAGTACGGCTGCGGCATGGCCCAGTGCGGCGCCTGTACCGTTCACCTGGAAGGGGAAGCCATCCGATCCTGCATAACGCCGGTTTCCCGGGCGGCCGGCAAAAAGATCACCACCATCGAAGGGCTCTCCTCCGACAACAGCCACCCGGTACAACAGGCATGGTTACTCGAAGATGTTCCCCAGTGCGGTTACTGCCAGTCGGGCCAGATCATGAGCGCCACCCTGCTGCTGAAAGAAAACCCCGAACCCACCGACCAGGATATCGATGATGCCATGAGCGGCAACCTCTGCCGCTGCGGCACCTATCCGCGTATCCGCAAAGCCATTCACACCGCCGCAAGGCTCATCAAAGAAGGAGGTAAATTATGAGTAATACAACCATTGACCGCCGGGGATTCCTCAAAACAGGTGCCGGTATTGGCGGCGGACTGATCATCGGGTTTATGCTGCCTCCCTTTTCAGGACGGTTGAAGGGACTGGTACCTCCGGCTCCCGAAGCAGGAAAGGAATTTGCGCCCAATGCCTTTCTACGCATCGGCACGGATAACAGTATAAAAGTGATTCTTTCGCACGTGGAAATGGGGCAGGGGGTATGGACCACCCTCACCATGCTGCTGGCCGATGAACTGGATGCGGATCCCACGAAAATCAATATTGAACATGCTCCGCCCGGCAAAGCCTATTTTCATACCGCCTGGGGAGCCCAGCTAACCGGTGGTTCCAGTACTACCTGGAGCGAATTTGACCGCTACCGAAAAGCCGGGGCAGCCGCCCGTATCTTACTCACGGAAGCGGCTGCACGAAAATGGAAAGTGCCCGTTTCCGCCTGCCGCACTGAAAATGGTTTTGTCCTCCACGGCAATCAAAAACTCAGTTACGGGGAGCTGGCCGATGCCGCTGCCCAGCTCAAACTGCCCGCGGATATACCGCTCCGGACAAAGAAAGACTGGAAATACATCGGCAAAGGTCTCCGCCGACTGGATGGTCCGGAGAAAGTGAACGGAGCGGCGGTTTTCGGCATGGACATCGTGCTGGAAGGCATGAAGATCGCCGTGGTGGCGCATTGCCCGGTGATGGGCGGTACGGTTCGCTCCTATGATGCCAGCGCGGCGCTGCAGGTAAAGGGCGTGGTGCAGGTGGTGCAGATTCCCACGGGCGTGGCCGTGATTGCCGATAATACCTGGGCAGCCATCGAAGGCAGGAAGAAACTGAAAGTGGAATGGGACCTGGGAAAGAATGTGGAAGTGCATTCCGCCACCCAGATGGATGAGTTTGGCAAACTGGCCGGGAAAGACGGGAAAACCGTTGCGCAGAAAGGAAATGTGCAAAACATACAGGCAGCGAAAATGGTAGCTGCAGATTATACCGTTCCCTACCTGGCCCATGCTTCGATGGAGCCGTTGAATTGTACCGTTCGTTTATCCCCCGGTAAGTGCGAACTGTGGACCGGCACCCAGATGCCCGGGGGCGACCAGGCGGTTGCTGCAAAAATCATGGGACTGAAACCCGAACAGGTGCAACTTACCACCCCCTTCCTCGGCGGGGCTTTTGGCCGGCGGGCAACGCCTGGTTCAGATTTTGTATCCGAGGCCGTATACATTGCCAAAGCCAGCGGAAAGATCATCAAAATGATCTGGACCCGGGAAGATGATACCCACGGCGGCTACTATCGTCCCTCATTCCTGCATCGGGTAAAGGCGGGAATTGACAATAAAGGGATGCCGCTGGTCTGGCATCATACCATTGTGGGCCAGGCCCTGCCCGGAGATGATGGCAGCGGGAACGCAGAGGGCATATCCGATTCGCCGTATTTATCTGCAATACCAAATTATCATATCAGTCAGCATGCACCGCCACTGGGCATCACCACACTCTGGTTGCGTTCGGTAGGACATACCCATACCGCTTTTGCGATGGAATGTATGATTGATGAACTGGCCCATCTTGCAGGTAAAGACCCGGTGGAATACCGGCGGCAGTTGCTGAAAAATCATCCCCGCAACCTCGGGGTGCTGAACTTGGCCGCGGAAAAAGCAGGTTGGGGTAAGCCCTTGCCGGCCGGACATTTTCACGGCGTGGCCGTGCACGAATCTTTCCGCAGTTACTGCGCGCAGGTAGCGGAAGTTTCGATCGGCGAAGACGGACTGGTGAAAGTACATAAGGTAACAGCGGCGATTGACTGCGGACTGGCCGTCAATCCCGACGGGGTAAGGGCTCAGATTGAAAGTGGCATCAATTACGCGCTGTCGCATGCCTTGTATGGCGCCATCACTTTTAACCGCGGACAGGTGGAGCAGAGTAATTTTCATAATTACCGCATCCTTCGGCTGGGTGAATCACCCGCGGTGATTGAAACGCATATTGTAGACAGCGACCAGCAGATGGGGGGCGTAGGGGAGCCGGGTTATCCGCCCCTGGCGCCGGCAGTGGCCAATGCCATTTTTGCCGCTACCGGCAAACGTATCCGGCAGATGCCCTTTGGGACCCTGCCGCTGAAATGATGTAAATTTTTACTGAAGCCCACCGTAAAATGAAAGCAATTGAAAAGCGTATAAACCTTCCCGTGGTCATTACTTCCCTGCTGGTGTTAGCTGCCGCACTGCTGTCCATTTCTTTCCGGCCTGTGCAGTTAACTAAGACCGGTACCGGTGACAGCCTCCTGTCCAAACAGGCATTCATGACCGTGTACCCGGTGTTCATGCATCCCCGCTGTGTGAACTGTCACCCTGCCGGCGATGTACCCCTGATGGAAGATGCCGGTAAACCGCATGCCCAGGGCGTAAAACGCGGTAAGGAAGGAAAAGGAATGTATGCATCCAAATGTGTGAATTGCCATACCGAAAGCAACCAGCCTGGATTCAATATGCCGCCGGGTGTTCCTGACTGGCACATGCCACCTGCTGCGCAGAAAATGGTATTCCAGGGTAAATCGGCCCGTGAACTGGCTGCCCTGCTGCTCGATACCGCGGCCAATGGCGGCAAATCCCGTGAGGCTTTGCTGCAGCATGTAAGCAGTGACCCGCTGGTGCTCTGGGGCTGGAACCCGGGTGAAGGAAGAACATTACCCCCCTTGCCTCATGCGGAATTTGCACGCCAGTTTTCAGTATGGATTGACAACGGCGCTTACCTCCCGGATTAACCGAAGATGTATCACGTCCAGTGTATGAAAGAAATCAATGACATCCTTCGTGCGTACCAGGAAGCAACGGCAGCGGGTATCCGCACAGCCCTGGCTACGGTGGTAGCAGTGGAAGGCTCCTCCTACCGGCGCCCGGGCGCCCGAATGCTGGTAACGGAAACGGGTATGCTCACAGGGGCCATCAGCGGCGGATGCCTGGAAGGAGATGCCCTTCGAAAAGCTTTACTGGCCCTGCAGCAAAACCGCAATAAGCTGGTAACCTATAACAGTATGGATGAAGAGGATCACCAGTTGGGTATCCAGTTAGGATGCAATGGTATTGTGCATATACTCTTTGAACCCATCGATCCCGGTCTTCCGGCGAATCCCATTGCCTTGCTGCAAAAGGCAGCGCATGCAGAAATTCCTTCTGTGCTGGCTACGGTTTTCAACCAGCAGGATTCCGCAGGCTCCCAAACCGGCACCTGCTGCTGGTTTAACGGCAAGGATGTAGTAGTTGCACCCCCGTTCTCCTGTGCCCCGGATCTCCGAAACCGGATGGCAGTAGTACTTGAATCGGGCAGGTCGTCGCTGGCAGCAGACGAAACCACCGCCCTGCTGCAGTATATCCCTCCGCCGGTAGAACTGGTGATTGCCGGTGCTGGGAATGATGCGCAACCGCTTGCCCGGTTCGCGGAGCTGCTGGGCTGGAGGATAACGGTAATGGATGGACGAAAAACACATGCCACCGCGGCACGTTTCCCCCAGGCATACCGCATCCGGGTGGGAAAACCGCCGGAAGTGCTGCAGGATATAAGGATGGGGTCGCAGACTGCAGTCGTACTGATGTCGCACAATTATGTCTACGACCGTGATATGCTCGCGCAGCTGCTGAACAGGGGTGCTGCCTATATCGGTGTGCTGGGCCCCCGCAAAAAAACCGCGCAACTGCTGCAGGCGCTTCAGGAGCTGGGAATATCTATCAGTCAGCAGGCTTTACAGCGGGTGTACGCCCCCACCGGGCTACAGCTGGGCGCAGAAACGGCTGAGGAAATTGCCCTCTCCGTCATCGCGGAAATCAAAGCCGTACTCTCCGGTCAGCAGGGAGGACACCTGCGCGATCACAATGGTCCGATTCATACCCATTCGTCTGCCATCACTTCCACTGCTTTATGACCGCTGCCATCATACTCGCTGCCGGCAGTGCCTCCCGGATGCAGGAGACTGATCAGCCACCGGTTCCCAAAATGCTGCTGCCTTTCCGGGGAAAACCGATCCTGCTGCATCTGCTGGAAGCAATTGCGGATGCGGCACAACTCCGGTATGCAGTAACGGGTTGTTTTCATGAACAACTGCAACCGCTTTTACAGCAACGCGATGTACAGGTGGTATTGAATGAACACTGGGAACAGGGGATGGGATCATCCATTGCGCGGGGGATACAGCAGGTGATGCAAACACATCCCGAAACAAAGCAGGTCTTTATCCTGCCGGCCGATCAGCCACTGACACAGGCTTCACTCCTGGAGCAGATGTTGTATACCCAGCAGCAGACCCGCAAAGGGATGGTGGCCTGCAGGTATGATGATACAGTGGGTATACCGGCATTGTTCTCCCACACTTATTTTCCCGCACTCAGTAAACTTACCGGACAGCAGGGTGCAAAGCTCATTTTGCAGCAGCAGCCCCATGACCTGGCCCTGGTGGATTACCCGGAAGGTGCCCGGGATATTGATACGCCGGAAGATTATAAAAGGTTGATGGCAGATTACCCGCTTACTGATCCCATTCCCCCAGTCCCTGGCGGGTAACAGCCCATTCGTCCGTGGTGCAGTCTACAATGGTGGAGGGTATCATGCCACCCGGCCCCCCGTCTACCACAAAATCTACCAGGTGTTCAAAGCGGTCGTGAATGATGTCCGGATCGGTGTATTCTTCCACCATGGTACCGGGCAGGGAAGCGCTGAGGATGGGATTGCCCAGTTCACTGAGGATGGCCTGGCAGATGGCATTATCCGGCACCCGCAGCCCGATGGTGCTTTTTTTACTCTGCAGGATTTTCGGTACCAGTTTACTCGCCGGCAGGATGAAAGTGTAGGGCCCGGGCAGGTGATTTTTCAACATCCGGTACAGGGGGGTGTCGATGCTTTTGGTATAGTCGCTGAGATTACTGAGGTCGCGGCAGATAAAGCTGAGCTGGGCTTTCTGGGGGTCTACATGCTTGATGGTGCAGATGCGTTCAATAGCCCGGTGCTGCTGAATATCACAGCCGATACCGTAAATGGTATCCGTGGGGTAAATGATCACGCCGCCCGATTTCAGGCAGTCCACCACCTGTTTTACAACCCTGGGTTGCGGATTTTGCGGATGGATATGGAGCAGCATGGCAGCGGGTTAGTTTATAACTGTAAAACTACCGAGAATATGTGGTTTCGCACCATGATAAACCTTACCTTTGCCCCGCTTTTTTATTGACCACTAAACCTTATTACATGTCCCTGATTTCAGTCGGCTCCATGGCATTCGACGCCATTGAAACCCCTTTCGGAAAAGTAGACCAGATCGTCGGCGGCGCCGGCACCTATATCGCGTATGCGGCCAGCAATTTTGTACAGCCGGTACAGCAGATATCTATTGTGGGCTATGATTTTCCCAAAGCTGAAATGGCCGAACTGGAAAGCCGCGGTGTACAATTGGATGGGGTGGAAGTGGTACCCGATAAAAAATCGTTTTTCTGGAGCGGCCGTTATCATATGGATATGAATACCCGCGATACGCTGGTGACCGATCTGAATGTGCTGGCCGATTTCAAACCCGTAGTGCCTGACCAGTTCCAGGGAGCTGATTTCCTGATGCTGGGTAACCTGGCGCCGGCCACGCAGCTGAGCGTGATCAACCAGCTGAAAACCCGCCCCAAACTCATCGTGATGGACACGATGAATTTCTGGATGGACATTGCCCTCGCCGACCTGCTGGCGGTACTGAAAAAAGTGGATGTGCTGATGGTGAACGACAGTGAGGCACGCCAGCTCAGTGGTGAGTATTCACTCGTAAAGGCTGCCCGCAAAGTGATGGAGATGGGACCGAAATTCCTGGTGATCAAGAAAGGTGAACACGGCGCCCTGCTCTTCCACGACAAGCATGTATTCTTTGCTCCGGCCCTGCCGCTGGAGGATGTGTTCGATCCCACCGGCGCGGGCGATACCTTTGCCGGCGGCTTCATCGGCTACCTCGCCAAAACCGGCGATATCAGTTTCGACAATATGAAAACCGCCATCATCGTAGGCAGTGCCATGGCCAGTTTCTGTGTAGAGCAGTTTGGTCCTAACCGGCTGAAAGAAATCACCAAAGCAGACATCGATGCCCGTATTGGCGAATTCGTGCAGCTGGTGAATTTTGATATTGACCTGTCCTGATTTTTTGGCAAAAGATTATCAACCTTCGGGCAGCTTTAATTGTTTGATTAACGGATATTGCAGCAGCGGTTACACCTGTTGCTGAAACCTGATGCTCATGCTCGAAATCATTGCCCTGATATTTCTCTGTAAAATGAACGGCGACCTCGCCGCCCGCAAGGGGTTAAAGCCCCTTACGTGGAAACTTTATACCATCCTGGCCTGGATTGTGGCGGAAATTTTCGGCCTCATGCTGGGATTCTCTATGTTTGATAAAACCAATCTCTTCGGCATCTTCGGGGTGGCGCTCTTCAGCGCATTCGGCGGTTATCTCTTTATCCGTCATACCCTCGAAAACAAACCCGATGCCGGTGTTGATAACAACAACGATGTGAAGCGGGTGGGGATTGATGACTTGGCACCGCCGAAGAAATAGCCAATATGGGTGAGCCGCTCTTAAGAGCGGCTCACCCATATTGGCTAAAAGAACTCCCACGGAAAACGGTAACTGCAGATGCCCGAAGAAGCGGTGGGGCATTTCATATTATCTCCTACCATGATATCCCGCTGAATACCCAGTTCCATGCTTCCATGCGTAGTAGTGATGCCGGGTTTCACCATTTCAGCATCATAGCTGAGTCCTATCCGGCTGCCATATTCTTTTTTCCGGCTGGTGACGGTGGAAGATTCTCCCCATTTCCAGGTAAAACCGATACTGAAGGCATTGTTGCCAGACGGGCTGCTGTTGTTACGATACCAGCAACCCAGATCAATCGGTATTTCCCTGAAATCAATCAAGGTGCCGATTGTGAATAAACTGCTTTGCCCCTGCCGCATACCGATCAGCGTGGGCTTCAGGGTGATGTCGCCCAATTCTTTTACCCAGCTCACGTGCATAGTATATTTTCTGGGTAACCGTCCGTCTTCAGGCTTACCCGTAAAGCTGGTGTTGGGCTCATTGAGATGATGTGCCGAAAAGCCAAACATGAAATCATACCAGCACATCAGGGCGCCCGCCGACATATCGAAATAAGTCTTGCTGTTCTGGGCAGTGAACAGGTCAACCTGGGAAGGGATGCCAATGATGCCCGTTTGGTCCAGCTGATCAATGAACACAAACTTATCGGGGTTCACCCTGCCAAAATTAAATCCCGCTTTTAAGGCGGCACTCAGGTACCAGTTGGAACAGTCGCCATTGCCGGTGCCAAAACTGCGGCCCAGGATACCGGCAATATGGGTATTGGACAGGTAGCCTTTGCTGGAGTGGTCTACCGTAAATCCCAGGTTCACCACATTCCGCAGGAAGTCGTCATAAACAGAGTAATCCAGCGCTCCCGAAGCATACCGGAATGGTTTGTACAGATTGAACCACTGCATTTTGGTAATGGCGGATAAGCGGAGATTGTTTTTACCGGTACCCGTAAATGCCGGATTCAGGTAAACAGGGTTGTACTGGAACTGGGAGAAGAATACATCCTGCGGCAATGCTTTCACAGAAAAAAGCAGGAGTGCTAACGTGATCGTATAAATGTTTTTCATACTGATGCGCTTATCTGAATAAGGTTACGGTGCCGAAAGTATGCCCGGGCAGCCCTTTTTCATTTTGATCATACACCATGCCTTCCCATTTCCGGCCATTGCGGAAGGTGGCTGAAATCCTCCAGGAATAGGCATCCTGGGGCATGGGCTGTCCTTTATAGGTGCCGTCCCAGCCTGCAACAGGGCTGCCGGCGGCATCGAGTGCAGTGGATTCAAACAGGAGTTTACCCCAGGCGTCAAATACCTGGAACCTGTACTCCTTCAGCCCTTTGCCCAGCGGGCGGAACCAGCGGAACTGGTTCTGGATGCTGTTGGGATAAAAGGCATTGGGGACATAGAGGTATCCCGGCTGACCTTCAATCCGCGCAAATTTGATGACCGTATCGGGGCAGCCGGTATTATTATCCATCACGATCAGTCTTACCGGGTACATTCCGGTGTCTGCATACTGATGCGTTACATCGCGGGTATTGGCTGAGCTGCCGTCGCCCAGGTTCCATTGATAGGTAAACCGGTCATTATCCAGCGTTGTATTCAGGAAGCTGAATGTATAATTCGGAATACTGATCACAGGAGACGGGTTGATGACAAATCCTGCACCTGCCAGCGGAATGGCCCGTATCAGGTTGGGTTTGGTCACCGAATCCCTGCACCCAAGTGCATTATAGGCGGAGAGGGTAACGCTGTAATAGCCGTTTGCGGGAGGGAAATTCACGGACGGCGCCACTTCGTTACTGCTCCGGCCATCACTGAACTGCCAGAAGAAGCCGTCTGCATTGCGGGAAAGGTTGGTGAATTGTATGGTGGCGGTGTCACAGCTCACAGAATCATTGACGGCAAAGTCAGCCACAGGTTTCTGTGACACATACACGGATTGATAAGCTGTATCCTGGCAAATACCATCGCTCGCTACGAGGGTCACCAGGTACTGGCCTTCGGTGGTGTACAGGTGGGTGGGGTTGGGCAGGGAAGTTCCGGCGGTGGCATCCCCCCAATCCCAGGTATAGCTGTTGGCGAACCTGCTGTTGTTGCGGGTTACCAGGCTCAGCGAGCCGCTGCAGCCCAGTGTGTCGTTTACGGTGAAGGATGCAACAGGCATAACCCTGCTTGTAAATCGGGTGGTGAAAGTGTCAGGCGTACATCCATACCGGTTAGTAGTTACCAGCGAAATGGTATAAGGGCTTTGTGCCTGGTTGATGATAAAAGTGGGAACTGCTGACGTATCAACAGCTACCCCGTTCAACCACCATTGATAGTGATCGGCATACCGGGAGGTGTTCGAAGGCACCAGTAAAAAGGGCACGCACTGACTGGTATTGCCCAGACTGAACTGCGCTTCAGGCAGCGGGTTCATCTGCAGCGTGGCTGAAGCCGTATCACTGCAGCCCACGGTATTGGTGGCAATGAGCCGCGTAGTGAAAATTTTTGGAAGCGTTGCAGCGGCTCCCGCCTGGTACCGGTAACTGAAATTGCCATTGGTACCCTGTAACACATCATCCACCAGCCAGCGATAGGTAAGCGGACCGAAATCATTGAAAGTAGTGGTATTCAGATAACTGATCAGCGTGTCTGTACGGCAGAGGCTGATGTCGCCGGGTGTAAAGGAAGCATCCGGTGTACCGCGTACGGTAAATACCTGCCGGCTACTGTCTTTACAACCGGAGGCATTCTCGGCCATCATCTGCAGACTGAATGTGCCAGGTCGGCTGAAAGTATACCGCACGCTGTTACCGCTGAGCACGATAACTGCAGGGTTGGCAGTGGTGTCGGTGATCGTCCAGGTAACCATTTCATGGATGATGCCCGGTGCGGTGGCATCCAGGGTGAAGGGCGCGCAGAGAACGTTGCCTGTATTGGTCTGAATGCGTACATCGGGCTGCGTCAGTACGTTGACGGATTGTACCGTTGTGTCAAAGCATACCAGCCCGGTGCTGATGCTTCTTTCAGCCCGGAGCAGGATATCATAACTGCCGGCAGTGCTGTATACATGTGTGGGCGCTGTACCTGAGCTGCTCTGGCCATCACCCCAGAACCAGCGGTAATTGGTAGCATCCAGCGACTGGTTGTTCACCCGCAGGGTATCGCCCAGGCAATACACCTGCTGCCCAGTATTGAATTGTGCTAACGGTCTGGCATATACGGTTACCTGCCGGTAAACGGTGGTGTCGCTGCAGCCATTGGTCATCAGGATGGATATGTTATAGATACCGGGGGTATTGAACACATGGGTTACCCTGTTCTGAATGGTATTGGTGGTGTCGGGAGCAGTACCATCGCCATAATCCCAGATAAACCGGGTAGCGCCGGTGGTGGCATTATTGAAGGTCACTGAATGCGGGGCACAGCCAAAAAGCTCGGTACTGCTCACCGTAACCTGCGGCCGGATGAGGTTAGGGGCTACCCGCACATTGATCACCTGCGTGTCGCGGGCGCATTCATTCGCTGCTATGAGACGGATGGGGAATGTGTCGACTGTATTACCAATATTATAAGTATAGTTGAAACTGCCGTTGCTGAAAGTGGTGTCTTTGAAACCATTGCCAAAATCCCAGTCATAGGTGTTCGGCGTGCCCAGTGAATTATTGGTGACCCGCACCCGGAAAGGAGAACAGCCAGCCGTGGTATCAAGTGCAAAACGTGCTTTCGGATTACTGCGTATCCGGATGCTGTCACGCCAAATCGTGGTGTCGCAACCGTTATAAGCCTTCAGTGTTACCTGGTAAACGGTATCACTGTAAAAAGGACTTTGTACAAAACGGATGATCCCGGGATCGGCCAGATTACTGCGAATGCCGTTTCCAAAATCCCAGGAGAAGACAATACCCGGATTAATAATGGTGGAAGTATTACTGAACAACACATCCAGCGGGCCGCATCCCCCCGAACTGTCTTTGCTGAAGCGGGCTGTTGCTGTACGGACAGTGATAAACTGTTCTTCCAGCGTATCCGGTTTGCAGCCAAAAGGACTCAAGGTAATGAGGCGTATGTTCACCGTGTCACCCGGGTCAGAAATCGTATAGCCCGGGAAAACTCCGGTAGGGTTAGTTCCGAACAACACCCCATCGGCATACCAGTTGTACGTGCCATTTCTGTCGGGCAGGTTCGTTACGCTGATAACAGGTGCCAGGTCAAACGGTGCGCAGGCAAGGGTGCGGCTGGCACTGAAAATTGCTTTTGCGTCAGGCCTCACTGTAACCCGCACCACTGCACTCATCGAAGTACAGTTACCGCTGGTTACGCTGCGCCTGAAATAATGAACGCCTGCTGCAGTATATACCGGGGGCTGATAATCTCTTGTGGCCGCAATGGTCGTCCAGTTCAGGGAATCAGTACTGGTTTCCCAGGAATAGGCATACACATTGTCACCCCCGGAAGGGGTGCTGCCATTCAACAGACCAACTGCAGTATTGACGCATACCTGCTGGGAGGAAGCAATACTGTTGTTTTGTATGGCCGGGTTAACAGTAACGCATACCTCATTACTGATTGTTTCACACTGACCGTTGCTGAATACTTTTCTTCGGTAGCAGGTGTTGGTTGCTGGTGATACCGAAAGGATTTCGTTCACTCCTCCGCTGACAATGGTCCAGTTGCCAGAACCCGGTGCAGCAGATTCCCACTGGAAGGTATACCGGGCAGGGGTGACGGTGGAGCTGCCGCCACTGAGGGTGCTGGTGGAAAGGGTGGCCGTTTGTCCGAGGCAGATGATGGTATCATTACGGATCAAATTGGTTACAGGGGAAAGTACATCCACCTGTACATCGGAGTTGGTAGGCGGACAAGGTGCCTGCCCGGTGATGGTCCAGCGGAATGTATAGGTATTGCCGGGCTGCAGTCC
>WBZP01003333.1_pt1 | contig 17497 bp, 15 predicted proteins | sample 5204301 | NCBI WGS metagenome assembly WBZP01 (sample SAMN12412401, study PRJNA552823) | activated sludge metagenome | isolation source: activated sludge from nitrification reactor of wastewater treatment plant... | place: USA: Pennsylvania | collected 2017 | reverse complement strand
GATCGAAGCGACCCAGTACGGTTTCAAACCGATCCACCGTCAATCCGAAGTTCACATTGTGGGAAATCTCAGGACGGAGTGCGGCATTGACAGAAACGAGTGCGCCATCACCAAACAGCTCTTGGGAATCTGGGATTCGGGTCGCGTACTCATACGACGCGGTCAGTTGCAGCGGGCCGATCACGCCGAAGCGAAGGCTGTTGCCTGCACCCAGGTCATGCGAAGGCTCCGGTATAGACTGACTCCCGGCGATGCTCTCGGCTGGCGGACCTTGTGGTCGTGAGTAGTAGGACTTCACAAACAGATCGTTCTTGAGCCGCCCCCGCAACAAGCGAAGCTGCCATGACGCGCCACTTGTGGCTTTGAGTTGACTATATGCGGACTCACTCCACGGCAGATCCTGAGCCAAGACAGACTGCGTACTCTGTTTCCATTTGGTAAACGCGGGGGAGCTGGCGAGCTCGATGCGGCTGTGATTCCCAATCCGCAAGGTCCAGGTGATCCGCGCATGTGCGCTCTGGGCTGCGGTGCGGACTCTGGTTCCGCGACCTCGCTCCCCTGGAACGACGCGTGAACCGATGACCATGCCTTCCCAATTCCAGATGTTGCGAGAGATGTCATCCACAAATCCGGATCGGTCAGAATATGTAAACAGCAGCTCGAATCCGAACGGCAGGCTGGCTCGATCGCGGCGAAGGTAGTGCAGGATCGCCGAGGTCGCTTGATCCCCCAGACTCACATCGCCATACGGAACCGTGTTGCGAACGTTGCTCTGTAGCGTTCTTTCGTTCTCGCTATGAAACACTCGAATCGACAGATGATCCGCAAAGGACAGTCCGCTTACACCAAGCTCTGCGCCCAGGCCAAAGGCTTGATAGCCGTCGTGAAATCGCCTGACGGTCACATCCTGAAGCTGGCCCCGTTCGTTCGCGATCTGGACATCGATGGGATAATCGTTGCTGGAGCGATCGAAGAAAGCCAGTGGTCGTACGTACAGATGAAACCTACGCCACAGTGGAAGAGCCCCCACCAGACTTCCTCGGAATGTACCAAAAGAGGCCAGCTCCACTGATGATTCCAGGAAGGCTCTGTCTCCGACATCACGGGTCACGAAGTTCACTGCGCCACCGAGCGCATCGGTTCCGAATCGGATCGGCACCACTCCTTTGTACAGCTCGACGCGATCGATCAGGTGAACCGGAATATCCAGCGGACTCAGTCCGAGTCCGGCCACATCAGCGGGTACCCCATCTACGAAAAAGCGTACGCGATTGCCGGACAGACCGTTTAAATAGAACGTAGTCGGTGATCCAAGGCCCGCACTCTGTCGTAAGACGACTCCTTTGGTACTGTCGAGGAGTGCGCCGAGTCCACCGGCTTCCTCACGCGCAATCCGGGCATCGACTACTTCGATCGCCTCGGCGCTGTTTCTCCCTGGCCGCCGCTCTGCACCACGCACCGTCAGGCCGTAGCGATCTGACGCAGACTCAGCGGATGGCGCTGGCGTTGGGAGTCGCGGGGGTTCCTCGGCGTTGGGCGTCCTACTGACAACTTGCAGCAGCGCGAAGGAGAGCGCCACACTGCGCAGACGCAGGTTCATCTCACCGGCCACAGACCGCGCAGTAGTCCATCGACCTCGAACACCTTGGTCACGCTATCATCGGCGGGCACCAGCCTATAGACCAGGCTGCGATCGAACTTTCCTGCCTCTGCGGCGACTCCCAGCAAAATGCTATTGGGACTGTCGGGATAGCCGAGTGTAATAAACGGAGTCGTATCTGGGAGCCCATCCACACGCTTGGCGGTTTTCAGCTCAAGGTCAATCTTCCAGATCTGACCGATCGCGTTCGAGGTACTGGTGGCGGCTTTCAAGTCTGCGAGCGGAATGGTGGTGCAGTAGGAATAGCGCCCGTTCACTGGATACCAGCGCACGCACTCTCGGCCTCCTAGCAGGTCGGGAAAGGACACAAAGAAGGACGGATCAAAGTCGTCCTGTCCGGCCTTGATCCGCATCACGCAAGTCGGTCGGTAGTCATACCCTGCCGTCTGATAAATCCGTCCCGAGAAGCTGTAGCTAGAGACATACACGTCCCCGTTATCAGCCTTCACCATCGTAGAGGGGCCGTAACAGCGATCGTCTTCGATCACCTTGAGGAGCTTGTCGTTTGCGGTATCAAACACCGACACCGTCAGCTTGGGATAGAAGCGAGTGGGGGTGCTGGCCGAGCTCAGAGTGGATTCGAAGGCGCGATTTCCGACGACGGCCTGCTCGAATTGGAAAATCCCTTGGTGTAGGGAGGCTCCCTCAAAGCCGGTGCGCTGTGCTGCCGAGATGTCGAAGGAACCCTGGATCGTCATGTCCTTCGGGTTGATGATGACGGCCTTTTGCGTCGGTCCCGCGATGTAATAAGCCTTGGTGGGAGTGATGTTCGGAATGAACCCGATGTCGATGAAGCTCGCACCGTAGGCCATCACACTAAGCGCCCCAGCGGGCTGAAGGGCCAGCTTGCTATCGACGGAAAACTTGTAGAGTGTCGGCTCTGTACGAGGGCCGATAAAGACATTTCCTCCCATCGTAAGCAGTCGAGGAATTCCTTGGTATTCGAGCGCAGTGCTATTGGTAATCCTCCTTCCGTCGAACATGGTTCGATCGATGACCTGAACGTAGCCAGCCATGGCCGCGCCGGTTGGCGAACGAACCTCCACATCCATGGCAAACACAGAGATCGCAGTTGGATCGGCACCCGCTAAGTCGACAGTGCCTGCATCTACGTCTTGGCCAGTCTGAGTGGTTTCACAGCCGCTCCCGAGGAGCGCGAGCGAAAGTAGCGAACCAAATAGCAGTCTGCGTTTGGCAATATCTCGGGTCATGGTAAGCGTCGTTCCCCCTGTGGTTACCTGACAAGACTTGGCCACTTGTGCCAGGTTCAAGAAACGATCTTGCAAAGACCGTAGACTTCTCACCATCAGGTAATCACCTGAGCCGCTGGTTAGCCGCTCGGAGTGTTCTCATCAGGAACGACTGCAAGCAGCAGCACCGTGCCGATCGCACAGGCCCCCGCCGCAAGTAAAAATGCCAGCGTGGCTCCGTACGCTGCCCAGATCACACCGACCACTGAGCTTGCGATCATGTCTCCAATGCCATTTGTCGCTGCAAGTAGTCCATAGGCAGAGCCACGTAGCTTCGATGGAACCAGCTTTGCGCAGAGCACTCCTTCGATGGTCTCCTCAATGCCGATCACCATTCCGGCCACTGCAAACAGCACCGCCAAAAACGCCACGCTGGGCTGAGCAAAGGCGGCGAGCAACGCAGTCAGCACACCCAGTGCATACCCGACTGCCAGTACCCACCGCGAGGAGATGCGATCCGCCAGATAGCCAGCGGGCAGGGCACAGACTGCTGCTACGGTGTGATGCAGTGCGAGCAGGAGCATCGCGATCGCCACACCACGACCGGGCTGCTCACTCCGACTGAGTAGTTCTGTGGCCCGCAGTACCAGCAGAGTCCGTGCGAAGTCTCCCACTCCAAACGACAGCACCGCAATCAGGAACCTTCGGAATGGTTGAGGGAGCTCGCGGATACCGGTCAGCAGCGATGGTGGAGGCTCTCTGGAAGTAGTTGTCTGTCCCGGTATGAGGAGCACGAACGCCACCGCCGCCAGCACGCCCGGAATCATGGCGAACCAGAACGCTTGACGCAGCGGCACCCGAGACAGCAGTGCCACCGCCAGTAGTGGACCGGCAATGGCTCCGATGGTGTCCATGGTCCGATGAAAACCAATCGCTCGTCCGAGCGCTTGCTTGGGAACCGCATCGGCCAACATCGCGGAACGTGACGGACTGCGCAGTCCGCGAAACAGCCAACCCAAGATGCGGATCGCCAAGATGTGGAGCCAAGATGTGGACAGTGCAAACAGACCAATCGACAGGCCCGTCACCGCGTAACCGAGTACCGCCACCGGCTTGCGCAGAGACGGCCTATTGGCCAGCGAGCCACCAAAGAGCTTGGCAAAGCAGACCACTCCGTCCGCGATTCCCTCGATGATCCCGAGCGTCGCAGGGGCGGCTGCCATCGTCGCAAGTAGCGCGGGCAACGCTGCCGTTCCCGCTTCATGCCCCGCATCCGACAGAAGACTGGCCAGACCAAAGCCCAGCACCGCCTTGCTGAGCCAGCGCGGCGTCTGCGCAGGACTTTGTGTTTGTTCGCTCATCAGGACTCCTTGTCGATTCGGCCTGCTCCGAATAGTGATGACTAACGGTAACGCACTTTGCTAGCAAGTTTGCATCCGAATCTGCTTCCAATCTGTCTAGGGTAATCACCTGAGACAGACTCCTTTTGTGAGTCCTTTTAGTCGCTTAATGAGCGCATTCTGAGTAGTAGACTTCTCACCGGATTTCCGTCGCAGAACACCTTGACATAGGAGTGCAAAACTGGCATATTACAAGCCATGAAAAAACTACTCTACTTACCTTCTATCCTTGGTCTGGTTCTGTCTCTTTCCATCCTGCCTGAAACAGGTTGCGGATCGGAGGCCACTGCGGTTTCTCAGTGTCCTGGTCCCGGCTGTGCCTGCACTGGTAGTGCCTGTGCTTGCAACGCCGGAGCCTCCTGTTCATGGGCAGGGAACACCACCACTGGTTGCAACGCTCAAGGTGGCAGCTGCTCCTTCCAGTGTCTGTCCGGGAATCAGTGTACCGGAGCCTGTCAGGGGTCGTGCAGTGCCGACTGTCGGAATGGCAGCAACTGTACGCTTTCCACCGGAGAAAGCGGCAGCTTTAGCTGTGAGAAGTCGACCTGCTCCGTCTCTGTTGGCAAGAGCGGAAGCGTCTCGTGCAATAATGGTGCAACCTGTCACGTGGTCTGCACCGGCTCATGCTCGGTCAGTTGCAGCGGTGGCTCTGCCTGCGATCTCAAGTGCGCCACCGACTCCACTCCGAAGACACTCACCAGCAGCGGCAACTGTCCGTAGCCCCGTCCAGTTATCCTCCAGTTTCCTCTCCAATCTGTTCATGGTATTGCCCCGTTTTAGTGGACACTGGCTCTCAGCGAAAGTAGGACGAGACCATGACCGCACGGACTCGGTGGGGAGCTATCCGGCCCCGACCGGCAGGAGCTTGTGCAACTGCGCAAAGATGTACGCATCCTGCGGATGGAGCGTGAGCTGTTAAAAAAGCCACGGCCTTCTTCGCCAAGGAGCTGACGTAAAGCTTGCGTTCATCCAAGCGCAGAAGGCCGAGTTTCCCGTCGAGTTCATGTGTCACCACCTGGCTGTACTTGGCGGTGCTGCTGGACCTGTTTTCCCATTGAAATGCGGACTATCAGCCGTCCACCGTGATGTCCGTTGAGAAACTTGTATCGAACTTCCCGTTCCCGAGTGAGGTATCGCGGGGAGTTTTCTAGCCTCAACTGTCTGCGTTGTCATCGCTTCAGGATTTCGCCCTCCTCCACAGGTTGCGGAGGATGGAGAGAACCTGGGTGACACTCCCAAACAGGACAAAGCTGGCGGGAAACCAAAAGACCACGCAGGCGGCCAGAGCAGATCCAACGAACCGGTTCTTCCTCGGCTTCGCTTGGTCTGTGGGCTCAGTCAGCCCGGCCGTCACCGAAAGCACCATGCTGATGACAGGTAACAGGTAGCGCGGATCGCGAGCGCTCAGGTCGGGAATCCACAGAAACGGCGTACCTTGCAGCTCAGACATCCGCCACATCGCGACGTAGAACGCAACCAGCAGCCAGCCAGCCACCAACAGAAGCGGCCCCGGGAGCATCAGCCTCCAGCCGGGGATTCCTTCTCTGCGGTAGAGTGAGTAGATCTCGAGATTCTGCCGGTCCCGATCCGCTGGATGGCGCTGTCTGATCGTTTCGATTTCAGGCTGAAGCGCTCGCAGTTTCTTCGATGGACTCGCCGCAAACAGCAGCCCGCGAAACAGGAGCGAGGCAACGATCGACACCGCCACGATGGCAAGTCCCCAGTCCCCCAGTTTCCGATGCATCGCATGCAGCAGCCAGCGCTGCGGCGCGATGATGCTCCAGGTTCCCCACAAACCCATTGCGAGCAGGCAGAGGCACAAAGCCCCCACGATGATCACCGGCAGCTTGGTTTGCACGGTCAAAATCGTATCACGCTCCGCACGATGGCAGGTAACTCCCGTCCATCGCCTGTACCCACTCACAGCGCCGTCGCGTCTAAGTGATGGGAATCCAACGATCTCCCGATCCCGCACCCGCTTTCGATCTAGCTTCGGCGTCCATCGTGCTAGCGTGAATGTCCTGTTCGATGACACCAGCGCTGCCCGTACAGGATGAGAACCCCACCCCATGTGAGGAGACCTTGGGCGATGGATGACCATGCTTATGCGAGCCTGCCCGATACGTTTCTCGCTGTCGGGGTTTTGGCGGGATTTCACGATGAAGGACGCCGCGTGGCGCGCTCGATTCGCGGTAACATGCTCTCCAGGCTCGTCCATCGAGCGGAGGAGGGGGAGCGATTTTCAAGAGAGCTCCTCAGCAATGACGCTGTTTTGACCCTGAAGGACGAACCCAGGAGGAGCGATATCCTGCTCTCTGCGTGCATCGTGGTCCGGAAGGGAGAGCAAATATCCATCCTTACGGCGGGCAATTATGATGTGTGGTGCGCTGGTGCATCCGGCATATCGCAGGTTGTGGCCGGATCCTCTGTGTATCGTAGTGCTGCATCGGCAGGCGTCGCGGTCGAGGGTCGATACAAGAACATCTGCACTGCGGCGCTCTCGTCGGACCACCAAAAGAGCGCGATCCAGCACGTCGATCTGGTGCATTCACCGAACGATACCCTGATGATCACGATCGGGGATGTCGAGCCGGAATGGGTGTTTGAGCGCTCTCGGTCCCTCGGGCGCGGGCTCGTGGTGTTTGCGGTGGATGAGGGAGCGGAGGTTCGGCTCACCGCAACGTTCCTCTGTCAAAGATAGCTGCACCGAAGCCACAAGTGATGCATTAGCCCGGATGGTCCAGCGCAGCAGCAACGCGCAACTCGCGCACGAAGCGGTCAGCGAGCGTAGTCTGTGGCAGCGGAGTTGGCAGGCGTGCGAGTCCTTTGCTCAGCGCCTCGATTCGATCGGAGGGTCGAGGATGGGTCTGAAGCAGCAGCGCGAGGCGACCATCACTGCTCGCACGCGCCTCAAGCTTCTGCATCACCGCCACGAGCGCGTACGGATCATAACCGGACACGGTCATTAGACGCAGCGCTTCGCCATCTGCTTGGTATTCGTCTTGGCGATCCAGTCCTCGTGCATAGAGCGTCCGCGCTGCATTCACCGCCCGCTGGACAAACTCGCGTCGGCCCACGCTGGATTTACCGCCGAGCGCCGCATCCGCCACCGTAATGCTGGTATCGATCGCAGAGCCCAGCAGGTTTCCCTTTCGCACCGCGTTGAGATGATGCTCGTACGTAACGTGAGCAATCTCATGGGAGAGGACTGCGGCCAGCTCGGCTTCACTATCGAGCAGATTCAGCAGTCCCTGCGTCACAAAGACATACCCTCCGGGGGCCGCGAACGCATTGACGTCGTCATCTTGCAGAATCCCAAAGCGCCAGTTTAGCGTCGAGCGCGACGTGCGCAGGGTGAGCCAGCGACCGACCGCATTGACATAGCGCTGCGCCGGCAGATTGCGACTGAGCTTTTTGACTCCCACCAGAGTACCCGCCAGGTGACGACCGATCTCGGCCTCGTCGGGCTCTGGGGTGGCGCTGCTCTCGGCCAGCCGCTGTCCGGCACTCGCCAGTGGTGCGAGACTGCTGCCGCCAAACTTCATTCCCTGTAGGACAGCGCACGCGGAACCACAGAGCAACACCGATATAGAAAGAGAGGCAAGTAGGAATCGCTGCAGCCGATGCATCTTAGCGGCCTCCCTGCGTTGGCAGCGCTGGCAGTCCGGCACTCTGCGCAAACCGAGAAGCATCCTGCGGGGATACAGTGAACTGATCTAGTATATCCAGTTCAACCAGGTCTTCTTGGGCGGTCTTCAGCTCTTCGCGGGTGAGCCCTCGGACTCCGGTGGCGACGGTGGTATTGCTGCGGCTGGCTTGATTGAGACTGGCCAGTCCGCTTCCAATTGATGCACCGGACGCTGGAGGATTTGTCCCGATTCGCAGGCTCAGCATCCGCACCCAGCCTTCGCCTTGCGGAGTCGATACCTTGTACCAGCCACCGGTACGCTCACCGATTTGCACGATGCTGCCCGGCGCGAGCAGCGAAAGCGTAGTGGCCGATGGATCAGGAGCACTCTTCAGTTCAGTAGGAGTGGCGATGCTGCCCGGTCCCGCATGCACTGGTAACGCCACCAACACCAACGTGAGCAATGCCGCAGCAGTCAATCGATAATATGAATACTTTTTCATGCCAGTTTTCTCCTGGGCTCATAGATGTAGAGCGGTTCTTCTCGACCTTTGACGGACACCGGACCGTGGGCGATGAACTCGAAGGCATCGCCGCAGGCATCGCGAGTGGCTTGCGACACCAGGATGCGCGCCTTGCCCTTCGTCACACCTTCGAGTCGGCTGCCGATGTTTACGGTATCACCGATGGCGGTGTACTCGAGCCGCTGCTGCGAGCCGAGCATGCCCACCACCGCCGGACCCGAGTTGATGCCGATGCCGATGTCAAAGTCTGGCAGTCCGCGTTCCTCGCGAAACTTGAGTAGTACATCCACCATGTCGAGAGCCGCGCTGACCGCATGAACGGCGTGCTGGGAATCCGCCACCGGCGCGCCCCAGAACGCCATGATGCAGTCGCCGATGAACTTGTCGAGCGTGCCTTGGTGGGCAAAGATCACCGTCACTTGCCGACTAAAGTAGTCGTTCAGGAGCGACATGATGGTCTGCGCGCTGGCTTTGCCGGACATCGCGGTAAAACCACGGATGTCGGAAAACAGCACACTGATCTCGCAGGTCTTACCGGCCAGCGTTTCCTCGTTGAGTCCCTGCTGTGCCAGTTGCTTGACGACCAGCGGATCAAGGAAGCGACCGAACAGATCGATGGTTGCCTCGCGTTCCTCTCGTTCCTGCATGTAGCGCAGCACAGTCCCGATTGCGAGCAGCAGACCACCCGCAAGCAGCGGAGACACCACCGGCACCAGCCACTGCCGGGTCATCGCCAGCGCGCTGAGAGACAGCAGACTCCCGGCGGCCACCCCAAACTGGAGCACCGTCCGTTGCAGTCGCGCTTCGTGCAGCAGACGCCACCACACTCCTGCGAGCAGCAACAGCCCCAGCAGCAGTCCCACCACCGAGGAATGGTGTAACTGGTTGTGATTTTTGAGGTTGTCGATGGCGGTCGCAAGGATGTACGGCCCCGAGTATTGCGTCCCGAGCGGCGTCGGTCGCAGATCATGCAGGCCTGCGGCGGTGGCACCAATCAGCACAATCTTACCGGCCAGCGACGGCTTCTTTTCGCCACGCTGCGCGCTCTGCCACAAGTCAGCGTAGCTCAGCGTCGTATACGGCTGGCTGCCTCGTCGCCAGTCTAGTCGCCACAGCAGCGCTTGATCAGGCGGGGCCAGCGCGGGACCAAACCGCAGATCACGTGCCAGCACATACGGCATGGACAGCAGCGACCAGCCATCGAGTTGGGTCACCAAGCGGTAATGGCGGGCCCGACCATCGCGATCGGTCTCGAAGTTGACCAGCCCCAGCTTCCAGTGTTCGGGGTTGCCCATCGCGGGCAGCAGCAGGTTGGCGTGGGCATCATGCTGCGCGGCCCCCGTTCGATAGACTGGCAAGCTCGCTGGATAGCTGTCCAATCGCCGCGCCTGACTGCGGTCGACACTGTTCATGAGCAACGTCGGCAAGTAGAGGTTCTTTTGACGGCCCATGACCTCCGCGAAGTAGGCGTCGAAGTCTGGACGCAGCACGTCCGGCTCGCTAAACCAGATGTCGAACACCGTCGCACGCACGTCCTGTGCCTGGAGCCACTCGACCAGCTCGGCATGGGTCGCCCGTGGCCACGGCCAGCGACCGGCGACCGGGGTCATCGCTTGCAGGCTGTAGTCGTCGATTCCAACCACCACGATGTCGGGGTCACCGACCTCTCGACTGGCCCGCCACCGCGTGAGCCGATCCAGCCACAGGAAATCCAGCGGCATCAGCACCGGCAAAAAGAGCAGCACCCCGAGCAAACCACCGCAGACCAGCGTACAGAGGGTCAGCCACAATCGGTAATGGCGGCGGATCTGCGCACGGCTTTCAGCGGGGGAGGTTGGCATACGGAGAGCAGGCAGCACGCCCACTTTCGCCATTATGTCAAAAGCTGCGGCCGAGATCCGGTGTTAGTTTGGCGACCGAGCGTTACAATCAAGGCAGAGGCGAACCATGAAGCTGACTTTTCTGACCTACAACGAATATGTGGACCCTCAGGTTACGCAGATTCTGAAGCAGCTCTCCATCGACTACTACACGCGGTGGGAACAGGTGAAAGGGAAAGGCCATGACACAGAGCCGCATACCGGCTTCGGTCGTCATGCCAGCACCAACGTGGTGTTGATGATCGGAATTCAAGACGAATCCGTCCTCCCTCCCCTGCTCTCCGCGATCCGCGCCGCGAACACCACAGCCCGGCGCTCAGATGAGCACATTCGGCTGTTTCAAGTACCGATGGAACAGATGGTGTAGCGACCGCCCCACGGCGAGCTGATTGGCAACAGGCAGAACCAGTGCTTAGCGCATCGTACACTTGGCACCGCAGATACCGGGTCCGTCAGATTTGTCCGGTGATCGGTTGCAACCACCAAGGCAGTCAAAGTCCGTCGAACATGATGCACCGGCACGTCCTGGGTCCATGCAGCGGTGCTGGTGGCAACGCAGTCCTTGCGCACAGTCACCACCGCCACACGGTTCTCCGAGCTTGGCGTTTCCACCATCGACGCAGTGGCCCTTCACGCAGCGACCATCGGTTCCACATTGCTCGTGCATGACGCAGGTGGCACCACGCGGAAGCACCGATTCGCAGATGTGCCGATGACCACAAAACCCTGAACACTCCGGATGCTTCTGTACCAACCGCTCGCCCCGCGTGAACGCCGCCAGCGGATCGACCGCCAGTCCGCAAGGAGCGCCGTCTTCTTTCGGTTCACGACAAGTGCCGAGGTTGGTGGGGCCGACTCCTGAGCAGCGCAGAGTCCCCTGACATTCCAAGGAAGAGCGACAGCTTCCCCCAGCGGGAAGCGTTCCACGGAGGGCTCCTTCGCAGGCTTCGGGAAGCTTGGGTGGAAACGGACCAACAAAGTCGCAACTTGCAAGTTGCTCTTCGAGCTTCTGCCGACATTCCGCCGTCTTGCGCTCATCGATGACAAGCGCCCGGCTGCGTACGGAATAGGACAACACACGCACACAGTCATCGGTCAGGACGATTCCCATCGTGCTCTGACAGCAGGCTGCGCGTCGTGATTCCGGAAGACCATGAACGGCTTCACAGTAAGCGACCGCTTGAGGATCCTTTCCAACGATGAGAGTGGGCGGAAAGATCGGTCGTGGTACCTCGCTGTTGCCCACTCCCATGCTGGGAACCGCAGGCAATGCCGAATCAGATCCCGCACCCGGGAGTCCAGCGTAATCCGCCACGGACATGTCTTGCGCAGTCCCCTCACGGGCACCCAAAGGGGCCTGGGAAGGCGAAGACTTTTGCGTCCTCACCCTTTCACATCCAGGACCGAAGGCGAACAGAATAGAGAGAGCAGCGCTGAGTGCTCGAAGCCTGTTCAATTGCTCACTGGAATACGACATGGCTACTAGCTCGCAAGCTCCAACGCAAGACGCTGGGCGATCGGTTCCGCGATGACATCAAAGTGTGGACTCTGTTTCAGAAGTTGCTGGAGCAGCGCATGGGCGCGGGCCTTGTTTCCGGCGGCGTGATGGATGATGGCACCATGATACAGGAATCGCGGATCACGGACTCCCACAGCAAGAATCCCGTCGATGCTTCGCTGCGCCTCTGCGTGATGTCCCCGTCTTGACAGCACCACGGCGTATACATCCTGGGTGTACAAATCGTTGCGTCCAGATCGCTCGCGATCGATCAATTCCTGTGCTTGCTGAAGATCGCGATTCTCGATCGCAAGGAACAGCGCCACCGTGCGAGGATCGGTGCGTCGGCCAATCCGTAGCAAATCGGCATACGCAGATGCCGCGTCTTGATCGTTCCGTTGCATTCTCCGCGCATCTCCAAGGTGCCATGCCGTCTCTGCCAGTGGACTCAGTTGGTAGGCACGCAAGAGAAGCTGTTCGGCCTCTGCGAATCGACCATCTGACAGAGCCACTTGCCCTCGTCCAACGAGCGCAGGCGGATAATCTGGCATGGCTTGCAGTGCGAGTACAAAGCCGGCATCTGCACCAGAATAATCGCCTTCAATGAAAAACATCTGGGCTGCTTGAACCAGCGCAAAAGCACGGGGCTCAGCATTCCCACGGGAGTTCGGTGCGGCATCAATCGCAAGACGAATCAACTCTTTCGCCGCCGCTGAGCTTCCACGCAAGAACGCCAGGTAGGAGGCACGGGAATACGAAGGGAGACTCGGCTTCTGCTCGATCATTTTCTTTACAGCGGCTTCGGCTTCATCAATCCGACCCTGCTCCAGAAGAGCATCGCTCAGGGTTCCCCATGCCATTGGATCAAAGTCTCGATTGGCCACAATGCGTCGCGCCAGCGCCTCAGCTTCGGCAAAGCGATGGTTATTGAGCAGAACCAGTCCGCGCAAGTTCAGTGCAGCGGCGTTCTCCGTCTCGTGCGCAAGTACCACACTCGCGCAGGCATCGGCCTGCAAATAATAGCCGGGCTCACTGTTTTCGCGAGCCTTGCGAATCCAGGCACGTCCTAGCTCTATCCAAGGATCGGTCTTGTCAGGGATTCTGCGGATTTGCTCTTGCAAACGCGTGATCAGTGCGTCGATCGGACGACCATCTGTCACGGGAAGCAGTGCGAGGCGGCGTAGCTGACCCAGTTCTCCTTCCGATTCGATCTGGGCTCGATGGGTCTGACTGCTTGAAGAGGGATCCGACGCACTCTGCTTTTGGCACCCTCCCGCAACAAAAAGGAGTGCTGCCACAATGGAGAGCGTACGTTTGTGAAGCAAGGTCCGCAGTGTCATGGCCTTCCTGGTTCCCACCTCGCACGGAGGTTGTTGGTACTAGCTGAATTCCCAGACCGTCGGAATGACAAGTACCCGCTTCACCGACGGTCTAGGAATTTGATCCTGGCTCCTTACGGAGTCGGCTTTCCGTGTCCTTCACCGTAACCAGACCAAGGCAGTGGCAGCCATGGCATGTTGGCAAGGATGGGCTTGTCGTTGTAATCCACACCATCCTTGATGGCGATCATCCCCTTCGATAGCAGAAGCGTCAGGAGTGTATCGGTTACGTCGACTTGTTCCATCTTCGAATTGGTGCCATTGATCAGAGAACGACCATTTGGGAAGCTCGAATCAACTCCCATGTCGACCCGCAACACATCCCCAGTGGCGGACAGCGGAACGTTGTGCGCATTGGCGGTCGGAATGTTCTTGAGGTTGATCGTATCGACGATATCGAGACGATTCGACTCAAACGGACTTGTATCGTTGACACCGAGCGCGGTGTAGATTCCCACCGCCTTGGCATCGCGCACGACCACCGGATTCAGGATGTACGGAAAGTACGTCGATTCCCGTGAAGGACGATCGTTGTTCCAGCGATCTTTGTCTTGAATTCCGATCACCGCTTCATTGATCAGCGGCAGCCCGAGCCGGCTCACTTGTACCCACGGTCCGAAGTTGTACGAAAAGCCATTGCGGAAACGGTAAGTAATCGCGGGGCGACTGGCCGAAGACCAGATTCCGAGAAGCTGTCTGTCGCTCGCACCTGACGTCGGTGCCGCACCTGTGTCTGTGAGCTTGGCAGTCGGAATTTCAATCGCGATTGCGTGCACGTTGTATCCCGACACTCCGTCTTGAGCGGTCCCCTTGGGACGCAGGTTGGCAAGATCGAAGATCCCGCCCAGATCCACGTAGAATGCGTCATCACGCGGACCTGCCCACACACGCCCTCCTTCTTTGGTGGGCGTGATGAACGTGGCCGCAAATGCATCATCGTACACATTCGAGCTGGCCGAGCCCTTCTGCGCAACCGTATACGTACGTGGTCCAATGTTGGGCGGAGCAACCGGAACATTGTCAGCGATGATCGTCGCAATGCCCTTCTCAATACGCGTCACCTGCATCGTCATCTTCTGCCCGGTGAGCTGCGAAAAGAACTCCTTTCCTCCGATCAGGCCGGCCTTCAGATCCGCCGGATCTTGACGAGTCGCGGGTGTCTTCTGGAACCGGAATTGATAGGTATAGACGTCCTCCAGGCTGGCTACGCCACGCGTGATGTGCAGTTGGTACAGCACGTCGGTCGAAAATTCATGGAAGTTCGGACCCCCTGAAGGCTCCTCAAGGGGGTTGAATCCCAGAACCACATTGAGCTTGTCATGAGCGCCGGGAGTCACCCATGCGTAGACATCTGTGTTGTCTGCCGTCGGATCTTGCGAGATCGCCGGGGCCTCACGGTGGCTGGATGCCTGTACGGTTCCAACCCCCAGGGCGATTCCCATTGCCAAGGTTGCCATTCCAAAGATGCGCTGAATCGTCATGCAGTCCAATCCTTCCATCGGCTGGTTTCGTATTTGGTCACGCCGAATATCCGTTGCTACTTGAACTCAACTCGGAAGACAGTCCCTCGGTCGCCTACGGTCACACCGGCCCAGCCAAAGACATCGGCGTTGCGGGCACGGTGAAGACCCCCAGAATCCGGACTGTTTTCGAGTCCTTGGTTGTACTGGGTGATGGCTTTGGTTTCGAGGTTTACGCGATGCACCACGCTGGTTCCGAGCACACGGTCCTGGCCTGAAACCAGCAGCGTCCTATCATCTTGCGACAGCGAGATTCCGGCGGGATTGCCAACGAGAATTCCCGAGACAACTTCACTGACGGAGCCGTTCTGGATCTGAAAGATCGTCGCAGAGGTGGAACCGGAAGCACCGCTCACATTGGCTACGTAGATCACTCCTGAATGACTCACTGCGATTCCTGAAACATCGGTCAGCGGAGCGCCGGAAAACACAGTAGAGACGTTGCCACCGCTCGCCGACATCTTGAAGACCGTCGCCTTGCCATCGCTTGTGGTCTGTCCGGTAAAGTACACGACATCACCACTGTCCTCCTTCGCGACATCGACTCCACGCGGTCGAAGCCCAGCGGTACCCGCGACCAGCGTCGGCGTTCCCCCCGATGTGCTCATGGAATACACGCCCCCCAGATCGTTGGTTCCCATGGCATTGGTAGGATCGTATCCCGCAGCACCATCAGCAATGAACAGGGTCATGTCATCACTGCTGATCGCCAGACCATGCGGATCAACGAGCGGGGCCCCAACAAACAGGCTGGTGGCAGTACCTCCCATCGATGGTACAGAGAAGATCCCGAGTGTACCTTTGCTCGCGGAAGTAGCGGTGAAGTACAGGGTCGATCCATCGCTGGAAGGCACGGTATCAAATGGGTAGCGGTAGTCTCCTGCTGTCGGCGCTGCGGTCGCTCCGAAATTTTCGCCAAGTGGCGGTGTAGCAGGTGGATCCTTGCTGCAAGATGCACTCCATCCAAGGCCGAGCCACAACGCGGCCACAGACAGCAGCGTGGGTCTCTTGCGAAACAGAGAAAGGTGTTGCTTGGTTTGTCCGTCCATTCGTTTCCCCCTGACAGCATTGCGACGCAGAGCGGCTCCGGTTCGGAAGTCCGTTTTCCGCGAATGCCACCTGCCAAGTAGAGGTACGGGCCAGGCCGCCGATCGGTTCCATCAAACTGGTAACAATTTCTCTCAGCGACGGAAACGAAGCTGCTCCTTCGCTGGCTGGCCACCCGATGTCCCACAACCTCCATGCACCCACAGATTCCGCTGACGAAACGTGTTGTACCGAGAACACCGTTGTCGGGTTGCCCCACGGAATGTTAGGATTCCAAGGGGTATTGTGGCAGCCAACAGACATCTAGAGTCATCCGATGCGGAGCTTGTGCAAGCCATCGGTCACGGTGATAAGCTCGCCTTCGCGACGCTTTACGACCGCTATGCTGGCGCAATGCTTGCGGTTGCTGAACGAATGTTTGGGAATCGCAGCGAGGCTGAAGACCTGCTGCACGATCTGTTTGTGGAGGTTTCTCAGGAATCGTACAAATACGACGAAAGCAGAGGGAGTGTCAGAGCCTGGCTGTTCCTCCGCCTGCGCAGCCGGGGTTGCGACAGACTGCGTTCACATGTTCGCGCACGGGTTGCTGCGGTCGATGAAATTCCGGAAGAAGCGGTGCCTCCTCCAGAGCATTCGATTGATCACGTACAGCTTGGGAAGGCGCTCAACGGAATGTCGCCAGCCGACGTCCTTTTGCTAGAGCAAGTGTATGTGGCCGGGAACTCGTTGGCAGAGATCGCAGAACACACCACGACACCGATTGGTACGATCAAATCACGACTGAACCGCGCGCTCGCACACCTGCGCGAAACACTCGCAGGGAACAGTGTTAGATGAGGGATTCTATGACTCCGCACCTTGACGATCAGATGGCCGAACTGGCTCATGCGGACACGATTCCTCCGCAAGCGCTGACCCATCTGCGGGAATGTCCACGCTGCAGCGAGCTGTTGCGACAATCGCGTGAGGCGATCGCATCTTTTCTGGATTCGATTCCTCGCGTGCAACCGACGCCGACCCTCCGTGACGACCTGCTCCGTGCGACTTCCGCTCCGATTGGGCAACATGCACTCTTCAGGTTTCACCGTCGGATTGCCGACCTTCTACAGCGCTCCGAATCAGAGGTTGCGCAGTCCCTGGCCCATGTTGATTCCCCCGCCGCATGGAACGCCTTTGGTGTGGAAGGAATTGAGCAGCAACTGATTGCAGCGTCCCAGGCACTGGCTCCAGCGGTCGCACTGCTCATCCGCTGCCAACCGGGTGTGGAATTCCCATACCACGATCACGACGGAGAGGAGCTTTCGATCATGCTACGTGGTTCCGCAGTGGAAGACAGCGGTCGGCTGCTCGCACCAGGGGACACGCTCCACCGAGGAAGAAATACACCTCACTCCTTGGTCGCAGACAAAGTACGCGGCTGCATGTTTCTCGTTCTGTTGCGCGGAGGACTCCCTCGCTTCAGGTGTTGAACGTCTGCTCGTCCAGCGCGAACAATCCGGTCGAACTTGCACTCGATGACCTCCGCCTACAGTATCCGGCAGCGAGCCATCTTGAGGACAAACACCAGACATCGCCGGTTCCCTCTTCCTTCCCATCAGGAATCATCCATGGCGACTTCTCGATGGCCATTCCTCTGGTCATAGTCAGCCGTCTAACATCATGATCGAAAAGCACCCCGATGGATCGGTGGTGCCGGTGGTGATGGACTTTGGTCTGGCTCGCGAAGCTGGAGAAGGACAGGGGCTGACGGAGTCGGGCGCGGTGATGGGAA
>WBZP01003332.1_pt1 | contig 17506 bp, 20 predicted proteins | sample 5204301 | NCBI WGS metagenome assembly WBZP01 (sample SAMN12412401, study PRJNA552823) | activated sludge metagenome | isolation source: activated sludge from nitrification reactor of wastewater treatment plant... | place: USA: Pennsylvania | collected 2017 | reverse complement strand
ACCACCCGACCCCTTCCCGAACTCGACCGTGAAACCGCGCCGCGCCGATGATCGTGTGAGCACTACTCACGCTAAAGTAGGGCATCGCCAGGCTCCTATACCCCAAACCCCCTCAAGCAGGGGGTTTGGCATTTATGGAAAAAATTTGTTATAAGCCCGCGAGTGTCATGAATCCGGTCATGACCGGTTGGAGACCAATCCGATGTCCAGAGTCTGTCAGGTGACGGGCAAGCGCCCCATCACTGGAAATAACGTATCCCACGCTAACAACAGAACCCGCCGTCGTTTTCTGCCGAACCTGCATGTGCATCGGTTCTGGGTCGAAAGCGAGCGGCGTTTCGTGAGCCTGCGCGTGTCCTGCCATGGGATGCGCATCATCGATAAAAAAGGGATCGACGCCGTTCTCGCTGAATTGCGCACCCAAGGCGAAAAGTTTTAAGGAGCGATTGTTATGCGCGATAAAATTAAACTGGTTTCCACCGCAGGTACGGGGCATTTCTACACCACGACCAAGAACAAGCGCACGACGCCAGAAAAGCTGGAAATGAAGAAATTCGATCCAGTCGTCCGCAAGCATGTTCCCTATAAGGAAGCCAAGATCAAGTGAATGCCCGCGCTGGTTGGCTCCGCCAACAACCCAAATAAAAAGCCCGCTATCAAGCGGGTTTTTTATTTGCGCAACCTTCCTGGTTTGTCATTCCTTTACGGGGTTTTCCTTACGACCAGCCAGTAGCCGATGCTGAGCGCGAAGACCACGGCCGCCGTTGCCCAGATATATTCCGGTTCTAGGGTCTTATAGTCCAGCACGATGACTTTCCGGGCGATGGCCATCAGCGCCGTGGCCAGCACCAGTTTGACGTGCAGTGCGTCGTCGCGCAGATACAATACGATATTCAGGAAGATTTCGATGGCGATCAGGGTAACAATAAACGCGCCGAACGAAACCAGAATATCATTGACGTTCAGCAGCCCCAGGGGTGATGCCGTCGCGCGTTGGTAAAGCACCCAGGCTACATCGGCGACGCTCCACATGATCACCAAGGTCATCAGCACGGCCAGCACCCGCACGCAGAAACGGATGATCATGTGTAACCCGTGGATCAGCGGTTCCTCGGTTTGATCAATATGCAGACCCTCGGTGTGATCCTGATCGGATGGCGCGGAATGATCGGAAGGTTTTTCCATGGTGGCTCCAGCAGCGAATGAGATGGATGGTCTAACTCAATGATTACTTTCATCATACCGCCCATCGAACACCAATGCTTGTCGAAAACATCATGACCGGTGAGATCCTGGTATCGGTGGAGCGGCTGAGCCGCCGCTATGGCGAGACCCAGGCGGTCGACGCGGTCAGCTTCACGCTGGAGCGTGGCCAGGTTCTGGGCTTTCTCGGTCTCAACGGCGCGGGCAAGTCAACGACCATGCGGATGTTGGCCGGCGTACTGGCGCCGGATGCCGGGCGCATCGTGATCGACGGCGCCGACCTGCTCGACCAGCCGCGCCGGGCCAAGCAGGCCATCGGTTATCTGCCCGAACAGCCGCCGCTTTATCGCGAACTGACCGTGGACGAACAACTGTGCTATAGCGCCCGCCTGCACGGACTCGACCGCGCGGCCAGCCGTCGGGCCATGGCGTGGGTCAAGGAGCGGTGCGGGCTGACGAACGTCGGTCGGCGGCTAACCGGCAATCTGTCCAAGGGCTACCGACAGCGGGTTGGCATTGCCCAGGCACTGTTGCACGATCCACCGGTACTGATCCTGGACGAGCCGACTGTCGGGCTGGACCCGGTCCAGACGCGGGAAATCCGCGCTCTGATTTGCGAGCTGGGGCGGGAGCGTGGCGTGATTTTTTCCACGCATCTGCTGCCAGATGTCCAAGCAACCTGTAGCCATGTCCAGATCATGCGGGCCGGACGGTTGGTGTTCGTGGAGGCGCTGGCAGAATTACACCAGCGACGGCAATCCACCTGTGTGCGGGTTGGCCTGAACGCGCCGCCGCTCACGGTGGAACTGGCGCAATTGCCGGCGGTCACGCGGGTCGAGGAACTCGGCGACGGCCAGTTCCGGCTCCACCATGCCGCCGGTGCCGCGCCCACGCAAGCGCTGCTCGAACAGGCCCGCACCGGTGGCTGGGATCTGTGGGAATTGACGCCGGAAAGCGCAAGTCTGGAGCAGATTTTCGTCGAACTGACGCTGGGACGGGAGACCACAGAATGATTCTCGCTATCGCGGCCCGCGAATTGCGCGGCCTGTTCCTGTCGCCGCTGGCCTGGACGCTGTTGGCGGTAACCCAGGCGCTGCTGGCCTGGATCTTCATCATCCTGGTCAATGATTTCCAGAATGTGCAGGGGCGGCTGGCCGGTCTGGATCACGCGCCCGGCGTGACCGATCTGGTGGTGGCGCCGCTGTTTCGGGTCACCGCGTGGGGGTTGCTGCTGCTGGCGCCATTGTTGACCATGCGGCTGTTCAGCGAGGAACAGCGAACCGGTACACTCGATCTGCTACTGTCGGCGCCGATGAGCGCAAGCCAGATCGTGATCGGTAAGTATCTAGGGGCGCTGGCGTTTCTCCTGAGCGTGGTCGCGCTGGCGGCGCTGATGTCGCTGGCGCTGGTAGCCGGCGCGGCGCTCGATGTCGGCAAGTTGCTGGCCGGGTTGCTGGGTCTGAGTCTGCTCGCCGCCAGTTGCACCGCCGCCGGGCTGTACCTGTCTTCGCTCACCGCGCAACCGATGGTGGCTGCGACCGCTACCTTCGGACTGCTACTGGCGTTCTGGATCGTGGATGTGGCGGGTGCCGGTCATGGAACGGCCAGTCGGTTGTTCGGCTATCTCTCGCTGCCGCGCCATAACGACGCCTTGTTGCTTGGTCTGGTCCGAAGCGAGGATGTGGCTTATTACCTATTGTTTGGCGCGGCGTTTCTGGGTTTGACCATCCGCCGGCTCGACAATGTCCGGCTACGGGGCTGACCGGTGCGACTCGATTCCTCCCTGCGGCGACGGTTGTGGCTGCAAAACTGGTTGTTTACGCTGCTATTCGCGCTGGTGATCGGCCTGCTGGCCTGGCTGAGCACCCGCTACCCGATGCAGGTGGACTGGACCGCGAACGGTCGCAATACCCTGTCGGCGGCCAGCCAAACCCTGCTGGCCCGCATGGACGAGCCGATCCACGTCACCGCCTACGTTCGCGAGCAGCCGGCCTTGCGCGATGCCATCGCCCGGCTGATCGGTCGCTATCAACGCCACAAGCCTGATTTGACCCTCCACTTCATCAATCCTGATTTGCTGCCGGACCGGGCGCGCGAACTCGGCATTACCGGAGATGGCGAGTTGTATGTGGACTATCGCGGGCGCGGCGAAAAACTCCAGCAACTCAACGAGCAGGCCCTGACTCAGGTTTTGCAACGCCTGAGCCGGTCACGGGAACAGGTTGTGCTGTTTCTCGACGGTCACGGCGAGCGCAAACCGCTCGGTGTCGCCAATCACGATCTCGGAACCTTCGGCCGGGAGTTGGAAAAAATCGGAATTCGGTCGCGCCCGCTCGATCTGGCGACGGAACCGCGCATTCCCACGACGGCGGCCGCGCTGGCGATCGCCGGCCCGCGACTTCCTCTGTCACCGGGCGCGGTCGAGACGATTTGGGAATACCTGCGGCAGGGCGGTCATCTGCTATGGCTGCGGGAGCCGGACGAGCCTGCTTCCTTGCAAACACTGGCGGCGGCGTTGGGCGTCGTTCGGTTGCCGGGGGTGGTGGTGGACGCGGGGGCGCCTGGTCTGGGTATCAAGAACCCCGCCTTCATTCCCGTCGCCGATTATGGCCCGCACCCCATCACCGCAGCGTTGCGCGCTCCCGCGTTGCTGCCCCAGTCCGCGGCGCTGACTGTCCAACCCATCGCGGGTTGGACAGCGGCGGTGCTGCTGGAAAGCCAATCGCGGAGCTGGACCGAGACGGGTCCGCTCAATGGCCCGATGCGGTTCGACCCCGACAGCGCCGAACGGTCTGGCCCACTGATCGTGGGAGTGGCGCTGGTCCGGCCCCAACCTGACGCAGCCCCGGATTCCAGCCCACCCACCACCGCGCGCCAGCAGCGGATCGTCATTATCGGCGATGGCGATTTTCTCTCGAACACCTATCTGGGCAACGGCGCCAATCTGGAACTGGGCTTGAATATTTTCAACTGGTTGACCTTGGACGAGATCCCGATCCTCATTCCGCCCCGGGCGACACCCGACCCGAATCTGAATCTGTCAGCGAGCGCCTTGGCGCTGATCGCGGCGGTATTCCTGATTGGTCTGCCGGGGGGGTTGCTGGCCAGCGGCTGGCTGATTTGGTTCCGACGGCGGCGGCGGTGACCGTGAATGCGCTGACACGGCGTTATGGACTCAATCTGGGTCTGCTGGGACTGGTCGGTGGGCTGGTGGCGCTGGCGCTGGTCGAATCCGGCCGGGAATTATTGCCGGCGATTCCGCCGCTCCTGAATCTACTTCCCGAGCGCATCGAGTGGATCGCGGTCGAACGGCCGGGACAGGCAAATCTAATGTTCGAGCGGCGCGACGGCCGTTGGTGGATGACCGCGCCGGAGGGCGGACCCGCCAACCCGATTTTGATTCACCCGATCCTGCAACTGGCCCAGGCGCGCTGTGCGCCGAGCTATGCGGTCGCCGAACTGGATTTGCCCGGTTTGCAGCTCGAACCGCCCCGCTTGCGGCTGTGGCTGAACGACCAGGACATTCATTTTGGCGCGACTGCTCCAACTGATGGCCAGCGTTATCTGCGCGTCGGCGCGACCGTCCAGCTCTGTCCCGACCGGCTGTATCCGCTGTTGACTAGCGCCGCCGCGAGTTTCCTGGCGAGGCCGTTAGAGGATTTCCCAAGACATTGATACCGGAAGCTTAGCTCGGATTGAAATAACCCATTCGCTCATGTCGGCAAACATAGCGCGATTGCCCTGCGATGGATGATCGAAGATAGTACACTGCCCTGAAAAACAGTTAAAATCCCAAACCTTAATTTTCGCCACAAAGCACTGGCCCACAAGCATGGCATATAAAGGCATTATTCTCGCTGGCGGTTCCGGCACCCGGCTGCACCCGCTGACGGTTTCGGTCAGCAAGCAACTCATGCCGGTTTACGACAAGCCGATGATCTACTACCCGGTCGCCACGCTGATGCTGGCGGCGATCCGGGACATTCTCATCATCACCACGCCGCGCGATCAGGAGGCGTATCGGACCCTGCTGGGCGACGGCGGGCAATGGGGCGTCAACTTCCAGTACGCGGCGCAGCCGAGCCCCGATGGGTTGGCGCAGGCCTTCCTGATCGGCGAGGAGTTTATCGGTCGCGATCCGGCTTGCCTGATCCTGGGCGACAATATCTATTACGGTCAGGGGTTGTCGGCGGTGCTGCGCCGGGCCGCCGCGCGCGCGCGCGGCGCGACGGTGTTTGGTTACTACGTGCGCGACCCGGAACAATATGGTGTGGTGAGCTTCGACACCAACGGCCGGGCGATGGATATCGAGGAAAAACCCAAGCGGCCAAAGTCTAACTATGCAGTGACCGGCCTGTACTTTTACGATAACGATGTAGTGAATGTCGCCAAAAACATTCGTCCCTCGGCGCGCGGCGAGTTGGAAATCACTGATGTCAACAAGGTCTATCTGGAGCGCGGCGAACTGAATGTCGAACTATTGGGACGCGGCTACGCCTGGCTGGACACCGGTACTCACGAATCGCTGCTGGCTGCCGCCCACTTCGTGCAGGTGGTGGAGCAGCGGCAGGGCCTGAAAGTCGCCTGCCCTGAAGAAGTGGCCTGGCGGATGGGTTTTATCGATGACGACCGGTTAGTGCGATTGGCCGAGCCGCTGGCCAAAAGCGGTTACGGGCGCTATCTGCTGGAACTGCTGGAGCGGAGGATCGCGCCATGAAGGTGATCGAGACCCGCTTGCCCGGTGTGTTGCTGCTGGAGCCGAAAGTGTTCGGCGACGCGCGCGGTTTCTTCATGGAGACCTGGCAGGCGGCGCGCTACCACGAAGCCGGCATGCCCGAGCGCTTCGTCCAGGACAACCATTCCCGCTCGCGCCGGGGGGTGTTGCGCGGCCTGCATTATCAACTGGAGCAACCGCAGGGCAAGCTGGTCTGGGTCACGCGCGGCGCGGTGTTCGACGCGGCGGTGGACATTCGTCGGGGTTCGCCAAGCTTCGGCCGCTGGTACGGTTGCGTGCTGGACGATGTCGATCACCGACAACTTTATATTCCGCCCGGCTTCGCCCACGGCTTCTGCGTGGTGTCGGAGGAGGCGGACTTTTTCTATAAATGCACCGATTACTACCATCCGCCGTCGGAACGCGGCATCGCTTGGGATGATCCGGCTATCGGCATTGAATGGCCGCTGCAAGATGTGGCGCTATCGGGCAAGGACCGGCAAAATCCACGGTTGAACGCGCAGGCCCCCGAAAATCTGCCAGTTTACGAGGATTCCCCCTCACCCCCAACCCCTCTCCCGCCAAGGGAGAGGGGAGTTTTGAACGAGGACTGAGCCATGCGGATCATCGTCATCGGCGCCAAGGGCCAGGTCGGCTGGGAACTGACCCGGCGCGCGCCGCTGCTTGGCCATGAAGTGCTGGCCTGGGACGTGGCCGAACTGGATATCACCGATGCCGCCGCCGTGGATCGGGAATTGGCGGCGAGCGGCGCGAATGTGGTGATCAATGCCGCCGCCTATACCGCCGTGGATCGGGCGGAGCAGGAACCAGAATTGGCGTTGGCGGTCAACCGCGATGGTCCCGCTCATCTGGCCGCCGCCTGCAACCGCTTGAATATCCCGCTGCTGCATATTTCCACCGATTATGTGTACGACGGACGCAAGCCTGGTCCCTACGTTGAGGACGATCCGGTCGCGCCGCTGGGCATGTATGGCCGGAGTAAAGCGGAAGGTGATGAAGTGGTGCGCCGGTTGTTGCCCCGGCATCTGATCCTGCGGGTGAGCTGGGTGTTCGGGATTCACGGCCACAACTTCGTCAAGACCATCCTGCGGCTGGCGCGGGAACGCGAGGAATTGCGGGTGGTCGCCGATCAATACGGTTGTCCGACCTACGCCGGCGATATCGCCGATACCCTGCTGGAACTGGCGAGACGCACGGCTGAGATTGACGCGAACGGCGCTTGGGGCACTTACCACTATTGCGGCGAACCAGCCACCACTTGGCATGGCTTTGCCAGCGCCATTGTCGAAATGGCCCGCGCCCGCGAGCCGCTGGCGACCCGGAGTGTAATTGCCATCGCCACCGCTGATTACCCACTGCCGTCCCCCCGGCCCGTCAACTCGGTGCTGGACTGCGCGAAGCTGGCCGCCCAGTTCGGTATCCGTCCGCGCCTGTGGCGGGCGGGGTTGGATGTTGTCATCTGGTACTGACCACTGATTATGTCCGTTGATCTTGGTGAACTACTGGTCGAACACCAGAAACTGACCGAGGCCGACCTGCAACGCGCCCGGCGGGTGCGGGAGGGCAGCGGCGAGGCGCTGGATACGCTGCTGGTCAAACTCGGCCTGGTGTCGGAACGCGATATGGCCGAGGCGCTGGCCGCGCACTTGAGTCTGCCGCTGGTCCGACCCGGCGACTATCCCGAAACGCCGGCCACCAACGGTGGGATTTCGCCACGCTTTCTCAAGGATTCACGGGTCATCCCGTTGTTCGAGGACGAACAGGGACTGACGGTGGCGATGTCCAATCCGACCGACGATTACGTGCTGGCGGCGTTGCGGCTGGCGACCGGCAAGACCATCACGCCGCGCGTGGGCATTCCCACGGAACTCGAAGCGGCGTTCGAGCGGCTGTATGGCAGCGGCCGCTCGGCGATGGGTCAGATCGTCGATTCCATCGGTCTGGCCGACAATCTGACCGACGAGGAACAGATCCAGCACCTCAAGGATCTGGCCAGCGAAGCCCCGGTCATCCGCCTAGTCAACCTGATGATCGCCCGCGCGGTGGAATCGCGGGCCTCGGATATCCACATCGAACCGTTCGAGAACCGGCTCAAGGTCCGCTACCGGGTGGACGGCGTGTTGCGCGAAGTGGAATCGCCGCCCTCGCGGCTGTCGGCCGCGGTGATCTCCCGCATCAAGATCATGGCCAAGCTGAACATCGCCGAGCGGCGGCTGCCGCAGGACGGGCGGATTCAGTTGCGGGCGCAGGGCAAGGAAATCGATCTGCGGGTGTCCACCGTGCCGACTTTATGGGGCGAAAGCGTGGTAATGCGCATCCTCGACAAGGCCAGCGTGGTGCTGGATTTCGAGGTGCTGGGCTTTGGCCCGCGCACCCTCAAACGCTTCCTGGATATTCTACATTTGCCGCACGGCATCCTCCTGGTCACCGGCCCGACCGGCAGCGGCAAGACCACCACGCTCTACACCGCTTTGCAGACGCTCAACACCCCGGAACGGAAGATTCTCACCGTCGAAGACCCGGTGGAATACCAGTTGGAAGGCATCAACCAGATTCAGGCCAAACCGCAGATCAACCTGACCTTCGCCAATGCCCTGCGCTCCATCGTCCGCCAGGATCCGGACGTGATCATGATCGGCGAAATGCGCGATCTGGAAACCGCCGGCATCGCCGTCCAATCCGCGTTGACCGGTCACCTGGTGTTGTCCACCCTGCACACCAACGATGCCGCCGGCAGCATTACCCGGTTGCTCGACATGGGTGTGGACGACTATCTGCTGACCTCGACCATCAGCGGTATCCTGGCGCAGCGGCTGGTGCGGTTGCTCTGCGTGAATTGTCGCCAGCCTTATCCCGCCTTGCCGGAGCTGGTCGAGGAAATGCGGCTGCGCCGCTTCAGCGAGGCGCGCGACCTCACCTTATACAAGCCCATCGGCTGCGAGCAGTGCGGCGGGACTGGCTACCGGGGGCGGGCGGCGATCATGGAGTTCCTGGTCATGAGCGATCCGCTGCGTCGGCTGGTGCTCAAGCACGCCGACGCGGGCCAGTTGCAAACCGCCGCCCAGCACGAGGGTATGGATACCATGTACGAGGATGGCCTGCGCAAGGCGGTCGCCGGGCTAACCACCATCGAGGAAGTGCTGCGGGTAACCACCCAGCAGGAACAGGAGGCTTAAGGTGCCGCGCTATCGCTACGAGGCGGTGGACGCCGCCGGCGAAACGCTGCGCGACGAACTGGACGCGGCGTCGCCGGAAGCGGCTATCGAACGCTTGCGCGATCAGGGTCTGCTACCCCTATCGGTCGCCGAGGCCAAGAGCGGCTGGTTGCGCGGCGGCTTCAGTCAGCCGCTGTTCAGCAAACGCCGGGCACTCTCGCAAAAATCCGTCATGATGTTGACCCAGCAATTGTCCAGCCTGCTCAACGCCGGGATGCCGCTGGATCGGGCGCTGACCATCCTGCTCGGTGTGACCGACGACGAGCAGAACAAGGCCTTGCTGGAACGGGTGCAGGAGAAGGTGCGCGGCGGGTCGTCGCTAGCCGACGCCCTGGAGGCGCAGGGCGTGTTCTCGCGCTTCTATCTGAACATGATCCGCGCCGGCGAGGCGGGCGGGGCGCTGGAAGTGGTGCTGAAGCGGCTGACCGAGTTTCTGGTGCGGTCGCAGGCGCTGCGGGAAACGGTGACCTCGGCGCTGATCTACCCGCTCATTCTGCTGACCGTGGCGGCGCTGTCGGTCATCATCCTGCTGGCCTTCGTGGTGCCACAATTCCAGCGCCTGTTTGCCGACGCCGGTAGGGCGCTGCCGCTGGCCACCCAGATTGTGATCGCCATCGGCGACGGCTTTCGGCATTACTGGTGGGTCGGGGCCATCGTGATTTTGTTGCTGGTCACCGTGATGCGCCAGCAGTTGAGCCAGCCGGAGAGCCGCGTCCGCTGGGATCGCTGGTTTCTGCGCCTGCCGCTGTTTGGCGACCTGATCGCCAAGGTGGAAACCGCGCGGTTGTCGCGCACCCTCGGTACGCTGCTCGGCAACGGTGTGTCCTTGCTGAACGCGCTGACCATCGTCCGCGAGACCCTGAGTAACCAGGTGTTGGCCACGGCGCTGGGCGAGGTGGCCGAGCATGTCAAGACCGGCCGGGGATTGGCCGATCCGTTGTTGGAATCCGGTGACTTTCCCAAGCTGGCGGTGCAGATGGTCCGGGTCGGCGAGGAAACCGGCCAGTTGCAGGAGATGCTGTTGCAAGTGGCTGATACCTATGACAGCGAGGTGCAAACCGCCGTCAAACGGATGCTGACCCTGCTGGAGCCAGCCATGATTTTGGGACTGGGCGTGATCATCGCCGGCATCATCATGTCCATCCTGGTGGCGATCCTCAGCCTGAACGAGTTGGCTTTCTGATTTTTTCGTAGCTCGGGTTAGGCGCTCCGCGCCGTAACCCGACAAGTCCTGGGTCAACGCATTCTGTCGGGTTACGCTTCGCCAACCCGACCCACGAGTGATTTTTTGGGTATTGAAGCTGATGAAACGTCAAGAAAATTGCCGCCGCCCGCGCGGTTTCACCCTGATTGAACTGCTGGTGGTGCTGGTCATTCTCGGTCTGCTGGCCGGGCTGGTCGGGCCGCAGGTGATGAAGTATCTGGGCGGCGCCAACACCAAGACCGCCAAGCTGCAAATCGAAGACTTCAGCACCGCGCTGGACGCCTTCCGGCTGGATATGGGCCGCTATCCCACCAGCGCCGAAGGCTTGGCGGCGCTGGTCGTGCAGCCCTCCGGCGCGAACCGCTGGAACGGTCCCTACCTGCGCAAGAACATCATCCCCAAGGATCCCTGGCAAAACGATTATCAGTATCGCTCGCCCGGCCAACATGGCGGCGCCTTCGATTTGTATTCGCTGGGCGCCGATAACGCCGAGGGCGGCGACAGCGAGAATCAGGACGTGGTGAGCTGGCAGTAAGCGCGGACGGGCACAACGGTGGCGGAGCGGGGCCGGCAACAGGGTTTTACCCTGCTGGAAATCCTGGTTGCGCTGGTAATCGGCGTGCTGCTGGTGGCGCTGGTTCCGCCGCTGCTGTCGGGCATGAGTGGCGCCACTGAACTGCGCGGCGCGGCCCGACAACTGGCCGCTGGTCTGCGCGGTGCCCGCAACGAGGCGATCACCCGCCAGCACGAGGCGGTATTGACCCTCGACCTGGCTGGCCACCGCTTCGGCGTGAGCGGCGACCCGCGCGCGATCAAGTTGCCGGACGGGTTGGCGCTCAAGCTCTACACCGCCCAAGCCGAATTGATCGACGGCGCGACCGGCAATATCCGCTTCTTTCCCGACGGCAGTTCCACCGGTGGCCATATCACCGTCAGCGGTCCGAAGCTGGCCTACCGCGTGAACGTGGACTGGCTGACTGGCGCCATCGCCATCGTCGAACAGAAAACACGGCCGTAATGAGTTCGTTCGCTCCCATTTCAGGGTCTCCATTCCCCTCCTTGGCTAAGGAGGAGTGGCGCGTAGCGCCGGGGTGGTTTACCTGGAGACGGAGCGGGAGATGAAGGGCCAGCGCGGCTTTTCCCTGCTGGAAGTGTTGGTAGCTTTCGCCATTCTCAGCGTCTCGCTTGGTGTGTTGTTGCAAGTCTTCGCCACCGGCTTGCGCAATGCGGGCACGGCGGATGACTACACTCAGGCGACGCTGTACGCCGAGTCGATCCTGGCCGCCTATGGCCGCGAAGCGCCGCTCGGCGAAGGTGTCCGCGAGGGTCCGGTCAACGACCGGTTTTCCTGGCGCGGCACGGTGAGCGCCTATACCGAGGGACTGCCGGACCCCGAGAAAACCGGGATGCGGGCCTATCGCATCAGCATCGAGGTCTTCTGGCGTGGCCTGGTGCAAACCCGCTCGGTGACGCTTGAAACCTTGCGGCTGGCGCCGCTCGAACCTCCGGGGGGGCGCTGATGGTCGCTACGATCAAGTTTCGTTGGAACCGGCGGCAGGCTGGCTTCACTCTGCTGGAACTGGTGGTCGCCATCACTTTGATGGGGTTGGTGCTGGTGGTGCTGTACAGCGGCCTGCGGCTGGGGTTGAACAGTTGGGACAGCGGCGAGGCGCGCGCCGAGGCCACTAACCGGTTGCGCTTGGTGGAAGAGTTTTTGCGTCGCCAGTTGGCCCAGTCCATGACCGTTTACCGGACCAGCGACCAGCAGGAAAAAAGCGTAGTGTTTGCCGGTCAGGCGGCTGGCATCGAATTTGTGGCGCCGATGCTGGCGCAGTTGGGACAGGGCGGGCTGTATCGGGTGCGGATCGAGGCGGGCGATGGCCGGTTGTGGATCCGCTGGCGGCCGTATCTGCCCGCTGATCCGAATGCCGGCGAGGAGCGGGAAACTGTGTTGCTGGAAGGGGTCTCCGGCGTCGAATGGGCCTACTTCGGTTCCGAGCGCGACGACGATCCCCGCCCGCAATGGCGTTCCAACTGGACCAGTCCCATGCGTCGTCCGCTGCTGGTGCGCCTGAATCTGACCCTGCAAGGCCAGTCCTGGCCCGATCTGGTGGTTGCCCTGACCGAGGGACCGCCGTGATGCGCGCCGCCGAATCTCGGAACTACCTGACCGGCCAGCGCGGCATGGTGCTGGTCATCGTGCTGTGGATCGTCACTCTGTTGGCGGTGATGGCCGGTGGCTTCGCCTATTCGATGCGGGTCGAAACCCGATTGGCGACCAGCACGGTCGAACGGGCGCAGGCCCGGGCTTTGGCTGAAGCGGGGGTGGCGTATGCCTTGGCCTGGCAACTGGATCCGGACGCTCAGAAGCAATGGCCACCGAACGGCGATCCGCACGATTGGGCATTCGGCGGCGGGCGGTTGCGGATCGAGGTGACCAATGCCAGCGGTCTGGTGAATCTGAACAATGCGGGAACCGAGTTGCTCAAGGCGCTGCTGGCGGGGGCGGGCGTAGGCTCGCGGGAGCAGGACAACATGGCGGAAGCCATCCAGGACTGGCGGGATCCCGATGACCAATCGATGCCCCAGGGCGCGGAAAGCGCCGACTATCGCGCCGCGGGCCGGCCGGGGCCGAAGAATGCGCCCTTCGAGAGCGTCGAGGAACTGGGGCAGGTTCTGGGCATGACCCGGGAGCTGCACAAGCGGCTGGCCGGCGCGGTAACAGTGTTTTCCTTTGACTCCAGCGTCAATCCAGCGCTGGCGCCCGCCCGTGTGTTACAGGCCCTGGGACTGAACGAACGAACCGTGGCCGATTACGTTGGCGCCCGCGCCCGCGCCGCCGCTGATGGATCGTCCGCGCCGTCCTTGCCATCGGGCGATGGTTTGTCCTTTTTCTCATCGAGCCGCTCGAGCATTTATCATATCGCGGTCGTGGCGGAAACGGAGACCGGAACGGCCGTGGTTCTGGAAGCCGTTTTCGACGCACGGGGTGGCGGCGGGGTTGCCGTGCAGGGTGGTGGCGGCGGCGGGCAAGATCCGCGGTTGCTGACTTGGCGTGAGGGGCGGTAGATCCGGGTTGTGGAGTGCTCCGTGGTGGCATGGGTTTAGAGGTTGCGTGAAAACTAACTCTTTGATCTGTATAACAGTGGAGCCGGTTTCCAGCCCGCTTGATCAGCCAAAAGCCGGATCCACATTGAGTTTTGCTCGAAAATCAATGGCTGGTTGTTCGACAACTTCTTAACTGGAGTATCTATCACTAGTGTTATCGCTTTCGCAGGTTTTGAAAATCAACCCGCGCATAAACGGGGGCGCGGTTTGGCGCTGGTGGCGAGAGAGTCTATTGGCTTGGCTGCCCGCCGGCGTTCGCCGTTGGCTGGCCGGTTCAGTGCGACGACTGGTCCTTGTAGTAGCGGATGGCGGATGGGTGCTGGCGCGCGAGGAAACTGGGCAGATCCAGGAACTGGAACGGCTGGACCGGTTGTCGCCCGACTGGAAAGCGCTGGCGGGATGGTTCCGCACGGAGAAGCCCCAGGAATGGGTGCTGCGCTTTCCCGCCAGCCAGGCGTTGACCCGCGTACTTACCCTGCCTCTGGTCGCCGAGAAGAACCTGCGCCAGGTGGCGGGATTTGAGATGGATCGGCTGACGCCGTTCGCCGCCGCCCAGGTTTATTACGACGCGGCCGTGTTGGAGCGCCAGCCCGAACAGCGCCGCCTGCGAGTCGAACTGACTGCCCTGCCGCGCGCCGCCGTGGATCCGGTGCTGACCCATTTACGACAACAGGGTCTGCCGCCGGATACGCTGGATGTCGCGGGCGGTCGCCCCAAGCTCAATCTGTTGCCGCCAGAGCAGCGCCCCCGCCGTGGTCTCTGGAACCAGCGTTTGCGCACGGCGGCGATCGTCATCAGTCTATTACTGGTCACGATGGCGGTGGCGCTGCCGATCTGGCAGCAGCGTTCGCTGGTGCTCGGAGCGCTGGCCAGGATCGACCAGGCCCAGAAGGCGGCAAATCAGGCGCTGAGCTTGCGCGATCAACTCGACAAGGCTTTGGAGGCATCCCGGATGCCAACCCGGAAGAAACAGTCCACTCCCGCTCGGGTGGACTTGCTGCGGGAGCTGACCGTGATTTTGCCGGACGATACCTGGGTGGAACGCTTGCAGATCAGGGGAGATAGCTTGCAGATCGTCGGTCAGTCCGGCAAGGCCTCGGCGCTGATCGGGATTGTGGAATCCTCGAAATGGTTCAACGGCGCCGGGTTTACGTCGCCGGTGACCACCGATCCCCGAACCGGCAAGGAGCGTTTTGTGTTGAACGCCCGAATCGGGCGGGAACCGTGATGGGCGCCGCGCCCGCGCCGGGCAGGGGCCATCGTTTGGCAGCCTTGTTATTGTTGCTGCTGGCGAGTGGCGCGCTGTATCTGGTGGTGGATCAGGGGCTGGTCGGTCGCTATCGCTATTATCAAAATTCGCTGGAACAGCATCAGGGGCGTCTGGCGCAGTTGGATCGGATGGCCGCGACCCTGGATCCGGTGCGGCAGTTGATCGCCAGGATCCAGCAAGACCGCGGCGTGACCGCCCAATATTTGCCACAATCCGTCCCAGCGTTGGCGGCGGCCGAATTGCAGCAACGGCTTAAGGCCATGGTCGAGGCCGTCGGTGGAACCCTGCAAAGCATCCAGGCATTGCCGCCCATCGAGGAAGCCGGCGCGGTGAAAGTCACGATCAGCGCCGTCATGAACGGTGACGCCGGCGGTTTGCAGAAGGTGCTGTACGATCTCGAATCGCAGACCCCGCTGTTGTTCGTGGATAATCTGGAAGTGACGGCGCGGGCGACCCGGCCGCGCTTGCCCAATGGCCGATATGCAAGCTATACCCGGACGCAATTGAACGTCCAGTTCGAGGTCTCGGGCTATCTGCGCAAGGAGGGTGGCTAGGTGCCCGCCAGAACGGTTGGTTTGTTGCTGTGGCTGACGATGGGCGGGCTGGCGGCCCTGGCCTTGTTCTGGCGGATCGGGCATCCGCCACGGCCGCCGACGGTTGGTTCGGCGCTGCCGCCACTGGAGCTGCCGGCGGTGGCGGCGCTGGAACCGGTTCAATTATCGCCGCCGGGCCAGTACGGCGAGGTGGCGGTTCGTCCCCTGTTCATCGCCGAGCGCCGGCCCGAACCACCGCCGCCCGACGAGGTTGCGCCGCCGGAAAAGCCGCCGGGTCCGGAGCAGAAATTCATGCTGTTCGGAGTGATGATCGCGCCTGGAATGCAAGCGGCCCTGCTGCGGCTGGAAGAGCCGAACGCCAAGACGACGCGGGTCGGCCTGGGAGAGATGATCGGAGAATGGCGATTGGACAAGATTTCCGCCGATGGGATCGTGTTGCGCAAGGGTGAGGCGACCCAGGAACTGCCGTTGACGCGGCCCCGCAAGCCCGGAAAACCGCGGATGAAACGAACGGGCGCCCAGCCAGGGCAGGATACGGCCCCACCGGCCCCTGCGCCGGCGCCGCCCGCCAGTGCGCTAATCGGACCGGGGGGCATGCCGGTTGTGCCGCGCGTTGACGCGCTGATACCGCAGATTGTTCCCGGACCGACGCAATAAAGATGCAGAAGGCTGATTAATTCAATGAGTAAAATTTGCTTTTCTCCGATATCTGGCGTGTTGCTGGCCCTGCTGCTGAGCGCGTGCGCGACCGCGCCATCCGACCAGGGCGCCCCGGATATGACGGCTTCCGCCGGTTCGCTCTCAGGTCAATCGCTGCGGTTGGCCGCGAAACCGCAGTCCCCGCCGGAGTCGGCGGGAGCCGGCACGGACCTCGCCCTGGCGCCCAAAGCCCCGATGATTCTGCCGGGTACGGGCAATTTTATCGACAAGAAGGCCGCGACCAAGCCAGCGCCCGCGATTCGAACCACGCCCGGCGAGGTCACCCTCAATTTCGATGGCGCCGACATCCGCGACGTGATCAAGGTGATTTTCGACACGCTCAAGGAGAATTACACGGTCGATCCCCAAGTGCAGGGCGAGGTCACGGTTCAGACCAGCCAGCCGCTGGCGCGGGATCAATTGTTGCCTACGCTGGAGACCCTGCTGCGGGTGAACCAGGCAGTGCTGGTACGCGAAGGCGGTCTTTACCGGATCATGCCGGCGGCCGGTGTGGTTCGGCAGGGCGGTCTGGCGCCGCGGCTGGGCGGTGGTCGAGTGGGATACGGGGTGCGGATCGTCCCCCTGAACTATGTCAGCGCCGTCGAGATGCAGGCGATCATCACGCCCTTTCTGCCCGAGGGGGGAGTACTCCGGGCGGATGTCGCCCGCAACCTGCTGATCCTGGCGGGCACGCCGCAGGAATTGGCCAACGTCCAGAGTACGATCAACACCTTCGACGTCAACTGGCTCAAGGGCATGTCCATCGGCATGTTCCGGTTGCGCAATGTGGACAGCCAGGCGATAGCCAGCGAATTGAATCAGTTGCTGGGTGAAGGTTCCGGGACGCCGATCGCCGGCCTGCTCCGGTTCGTGCCGCTAAGCAAGCTTAATGCCGTGCTGGTCATTACCCCGCAGGTGGAATATCTCAAGGAGGTGGCGACCTGGATCGAGCGATTGGACGGAATCGGTGGCGAACGGCTGTATGTCTATGCGGTGCAGAACAGTCGAGCCGATTACGTCGCCGAATTGCTCAACGGCCTGTTCAATCTGGGGGGCGGCGATGGCGCGGCCCGCGGCGGCGATCTGGCGCCGGGGTTGAAATCGGGGCAGTTGTCCGGCAGCGGGTCGAGTAGCGGCTTGTCGGGCGGTTCCACCGGTTCGGCGTTGGGCGGCGGCTTGTCGGGTGGTTCGGGCTTGTCGGGCGGTTCGGGCAGTTCGGGCTTGCCGGGTGGTTCGGGATCGAGCGGCGGCGGCTTGTCCAGCAGCTCGTCAGCGTTGGGCGCGTCCGGTGGGGTTAAGGGCTCCACCTCGTCGGCGGGCAGCCGTTCGGGTGGCCGCACTGGTGGCGGTGCCGGTATCGGCAGTATGGGGTCCGGCGGACCCAGCGCCGGCATGGAGGAGGTTCGCATTGTTGCCGATACCGAGAACAATTCGTTGTTGATCTGGGCCACCAGCCAGAATTACGAGCGGATCGTCAGTACCCTGCAGAAGATGGACGTTACCCCGTTGAGCGTCACC
>WBZP01003331.1_pt1 | contig 17515 bp, 15 predicted proteins | sample 5204301 | NCBI WGS metagenome assembly WBZP01 (sample SAMN12412401, study PRJNA552823) | activated sludge metagenome | isolation source: activated sludge from nitrification reactor of wastewater treatment plant... | place: USA: Pennsylvania | collected 2017 | reverse complement strand
AGCGCCGCGGCGTCCCCGTCCAGGTAGTGCACCCGAGCGAGCCCGTTGGCTGCCGTCGCTGTTGTGGCCGCAGCTGTGTCTGCAGGTACGGTGCGACGGCGTCGGCTTCGGCCAAGTGCGCTCCGCTCTCGCCGTCGCGGTGGTTCTCGTTGGTTCACGCATAAGTCTTTCCGCCGCCGCTGAGCTTCTGGGGTCGGCCACCAGCGCACGGGCGGTGTCACGGGTGTTGCAGCTCATTGGACGCAGCACTAGCGCCGCAGAGGTCTGGCGCACGGTGGAGGACCTGGCTGATCGGCTTGACGCTGAGCGGGCGCCGATCGACTACGCGCGTCGGCGGACCTTGTCGTGCGGGAACCTTCTGCCAGAGTCGGTGTGGATGGAGATCTGCCTGTCGTCGGGCATCAGTCCGGGACGCGCCCTGCGGCTGGCGCTTGCTCGCTGTTGGCTCTATGAACGCATCACCGGATTTCCCGGGATCCGGGCGCGCTGGGCTATCGACTCACCGGAGTTCCGGTCCAAGTTGGCCGATCTGCCGGCCTTGCTGAACAGCCAATTCATCTCTGCCGCAGACTCTTACGCCGGTCACTTCCTATCCGAACAGACAGTCACAGACGAGCCCGTGGCCTGGGTTCCCGCGACGGTCCCTCACCTTTGGGAATCGGGGGCCGTCAGCGATCCGGTGCGGGGTCACCGCGCGGAGGTCAATCTGTCCAGGGTTCTCCGAGGAAGCAACTTGGCCGCCGGATTGGTGCCGCCGGGGGGACCTCGCGGCGTGTGCGCTGCGCGACAGATTCTGCCCAGAGAATCGTTGGAAGTTAACTACATCGGGCAGCAGCAGAGTCTGGCGCATATCGCGAACCGGTACGGGCTGTCGCGGCAGATGGTGACTCGACTTGCGCACAACTACGGCATCGCGATTCGGTCACCGGGCCGGCCGTATCGCGGTGATTAGCTTGCAGCGGGGCCACCCGCTTGTTGCAGGGCGCTTACCGCGGCGACAACTTTCTTCCCCAAACGCGTCAACCGCAGCGGGTGGTGTTCGGTCGCCCGGATGAGCACTGGGCCGCCCAGGTCTCGCTCGATGCGGGCGACTTGCGCTCCCAGACTAAAGCCGGGTACCCCGAGGGCTCGTCCGGCGGCTGCGAACGATTCGTGCGAAGCGATGTCGGGTGGCCATGACAGTCTGAATTGGCCCCAGTAGGACGGCTTGTTCTGGCCCCACTGGGTGGGCGGTGCTGTGGTGTTGTGACGGTCTGATTTGGCCCCAGTTGCACGACACGCCGCGGTGATTGTGACGGCTTGATTTGGCCCCACCTCAGCGTGATTGGTGTCCGGATGTTCCGGGCTGCCGGTCAGTGGAGGTGCAGGTCGTGCGGAGGTCGAAGGTGGAGTTGTTCGCGGCGATTCGGCGTGATCATCGGGTCGAGGGGGTCTCGATTCGGGGGTTGGCCGATAAGCACGGGGTGCATCGGCGCACGGTGCGTCAGGCGTTGGACGGCGCGGTGCCGCCGCCTCGCAAGACCGCGGTGCGAGTGGCGCCGCGGTTGGGACCGTTCACGGTCGTGATCGACGCCATGCTGCGCAGCGATCTGGATGCCCCGAAGAAGCAGCGCCATACCGCGCGGCGGGTGTTGGCCCGGTTGGTCGATGAGCATGGGGCACAGGGGTTGTCGTATTCGACGGTGCGTGACTATGTCCGCAAGCGCCGCCCGCAGATCCTTGCCGAGGCGGGCCGGCCGCTGGAGTTGGGGTTCGTGCCCCAGACCTATGAGCCCGGCGCTCAGGCGGAGGTCGATTTCCACGACCTGTGGGTGATCCTGGCCGGGGTGAAGACCAAGACCACGCTGTTCACGATGCGGTTGTCCTACTCGGGGCGGGCGGCGCATCGAGCCTCGATCACCGCCGGGCAGGAGGCTTTCCTGGAAGGCCACGAGTACGCCTTCGCCCGCTTCGGCGGTGTTCCGATCGACAAGATCCGCTACGACAACCTCAACAGCGCGGTCACCGCGGTCCTGTTCGGCAGGTCCCGCCAGGAGAACGACCGCTGGATCGCGTTTCGCTCCCACTACGGCTTTGAGGCCTGGTACTGCCAGCCCGGCCATGAGGGCAGCCACGAGAAAGGCGGAGTCGAAGGCGAAGGCGGACGGTTCCGACGCAACCACTGCGTGCCGATGCCGGTCGTCGCCTCGATCGACGAACTCAACGCCCTGCTGGCCGCCGCTGATGACGCCGACGATGCCCGCCGGATCGGCAGCCGGTCCACCAGCGTGGCCCAGGACTTCGCGGTGGAATCGATGCTGCTGGCGCCGTTGCCCAGTGAGCCGTTCGACACCGCACTGACGCTGAATCCGCGGGTGGACCGCTACGCCCAGATCATGGTGCGCTGCAACCAGTACTCCGTTCCGGCCCGGTTCATCGGGCATCGGCTGCGGGTCAAACTGTCGGCCTCCACGGTCAGCGCCTATGACCGCAACCAGGTGGTGGCCCGCCACCAGCGGGCGATCGGCAAGGGCGCCAAAGTCCTTGACCTGGATCACTACCTGGAGATCCTGCTGCGCAAGCCCGGTGCTCTGCCCGGGGCGACCGCGCTGGCCCAGGCCCGAGCAGCCAAGGTCTTCACCGCCGAGCACGACCGGTTCTGGGCTGCGGCTCGCAAGGCCCACGGCGACGCCGCCGGAACCCGCGCCCTGGTCGAAGTGCTGCTACTGCACCGCCGACTGGACCACGCCGAGATACTGGCCGGAATCACCGCCGCCCTGGCGGTCGGATCAACCAACCCCGACGTCGTCGCACTGGAGGCCCGCAAAGCCTCCGAACGCGCCACCGCCATCAGCCCGGGCGCAGAGAGCGATCGCGGCGCTGAGGTGGTCGATCTTGTGGCCCGCCGTGCTGAGTTGCCCGCCGACTCCCGGCCGATGCCCTGCCTGGACAAATACGACGCCCTGCTCGACAAGGAGAGCTCATGACCGCACGCCACAGCATGACCGCCCCGGCCGCGACCGCCGCCATCGACCAGGGCTGCCGCATGCTGCGCCTGCCCACCATCCGCGACCGCTTCGCCGAGATCGCCGCCACCGCCGAACGCGAACAGCAGACCTACCTGGGATTTCTGGCCGAGTTGGTCATCGCCGAGTGCGACGACCGTGACCACCGCCGCGCCGAGCGCCGCATCCGTGACGCCGGATTCCCCCGCCCGAAACGGTTGGAGGACTTCACCTTTGAGGCCAACCCCGCGATCAACCCCGCCCTCATCGGTCAACTGGCAAGCTGCGACTGGGTCAAGGCCGGCTACCCGCTGTGCCTGATCGGTGACTCCGGCACCGGCAAAAGCCACCTGCTGATCGGGCTGGGAACCCGTGCCGCCGAAGCCGGCTACCGCGTCCGCTACACCCTGGCCAGCAAGCTGGTCAACGAACTCGTCGAAGCCGCCGACGACAAACACCTCACCAAACTCATCACCCGCTACGGCCGCGTGGACCTGCTGCTCATCGACGAACTGGGCTACCTGCAACTCGACCGCCGCGGCGCCGAACTGCTGTTCCAAGTCCTCACCGAACGAGAGGAACGCTCGGCGATCGCCATCGCCTCCAACGAGCCCTTCTCCGCCTGGACAAAAACCTTCACTGATCCCCGGCTCTGCGCCGCGATAGTCGACCGCCTCACCTTCGCCGGCCAGATCATCGAAACCGGCACCCACTCCTACCGACTCGCCCACGCCCGAAACACCCGACCCCCCAAAGCGACTGGGGCCAAATCAAGCCGTCCTACTGGGGCCAAATCAAGTTGACATTGCCAAGTTGGGTAGCCGTCCTAACAACTTTCCGGCGAAATTGCCAACCTACTGCCATCAAAAGCGGAATTTGGCCATCGAAAAGCGGAACCTACATCGCTGTAGGTTCCGCTTTCCCGCGGCGATCCGACACCGCCCTGAACTTCGGTTTCGATGATTTTCCGCTCGTCGTGGCGAAGTGTTCTTTCCGTTTTTCGTGGCGAATCCGAGAACTGTACGGTTGTGCAGCTTGTCCTCGAGAGCCCGCTGAAAACAATGCCCGCTTCGCGGCCGCGACGAGTGTGACCGCAGCTTCCGCAGAGCGGAAGGTCTGACCCGTTAACTGCTCGAGCGGAACGAATGGTTCATGCGCATCGTCCACATCCCGCCGCGATGGTGCAGAACGGTCCGGCTGGCCGGGGGGATGTCGATGCGCCAGAACGACTCCGGTGGCGCGTCGAGGGCGCTGAGGATGGCGGCGCGGATGACGGCCGGGTGGGTCACCGCCGTCAGTCGGCCGGGTGTGGCGCTGATTAAGCCCAGCCATCGTGTGGTGCGTTCGATCAGTGCGGTGATGGATTCACCGCCGTGCGGGGTGCTCGTGGGGTCGCTCATCCACCGGCGCAGGGCCAGCGGATCAATGTCGGTGAGGCTGCGGCCGGCCCAGCGCCCGCAGTCCAGGTCGGCCAGGTCCGCCTCGAGGTCGGGTTGCCAGCCGCACAGTTCAGCGGTCTGGCGGGTGCGGGTCTCGGGGCCGGCCACGACCCTGCCGACCGAGCCCGGGTCGCCCGCCGCGGCGCGGACCTGGCGGGTGCCGAGGTCGTTGAGGGGTTCGTCGGTGGGAAACCGTCCAGCTGACATCGCCTCGGTCATACCGTGGCACAGCAGTGTCAGCCGGACGATCTCGCTCACGCCGTAATCGGCTGTCGGCGTTGACCTTCCAGCAGTCGCGACACCAACACCCCGAACACCACACCGATGGTCGCCCAGATGACGACCTGGGTTCCCAGCGCGTAGAGCCGGAAGTGGTAGAGGTCATCGGCCGGGAAACCCGGGTAGAGGATCTTGCCCGCCGCGTCGGTCAGCGGCTTCGGAGTCTCGGACACGGCGGGCAGCACCCACATCACCACCGCGACGGCCACCACGTAGCCCCCGACAGCGGCCAGGCTGGCACCCCAGATCCCCATCCGGGGTGCCATTCGCCGTCCCAGCCACAGCGCCCCGGCGGCGAACACGACCGACAGCACGATCATCAGCAGGTACAGCCCGGAGCGTTCCTTGATGGTGTCGGGCTCGCCGATGGACGGCGGGTTGGCCGGATACTTCAGAAACGGCACCAGATAGACCGCCACGAACGCCGCACCGGCCAGCAGCAGCGCGGTCATCCGCGCCGACACACCCCGGACCCGCGGGTAGACCATGACGAACGCCAGGGCGAACAGCCCGCCCATGGCCACGCTGAAAGCCAGCACCCCGAACCCCATGCCCACCCAGGACTGCACGTCGCGGGTGAACAACTCCATGTCGTGCTCGGCTACCCCGCTCAGCGCGGCCTGGGCCTCACCGCGTCCGCTCTCGTAGTCGATCGCACGGCCGATGACCGGCTCGATGAACACCCGCGCGTAGACGAACGCGAATACTCCGGCTAGGGCGCCGGCCAGCAGGCCGCGCCCGATGATGCGCCGCTCCACGGCGTCAGTGGCAGGGGAAGCCCAGCAGATGCCGGGCGTCGTGCATGAACTCGTGGACATACATGTTGTCGCCGAACACCGAGGTCGCCCCCTGGTCGACGCCCACGAAGTACAGCACCACCAACGCCAGGAACCCGGTCAGCGCCAGCCAGGCCGCAGCCTTAGCCGCCGACAGATCCCCGGCGTGGGCCTTGGTCACAGACGATGTCGTCATTGCAGTAATCCTTCCCCGGGAAAACTCGCGTCCCGGATCAAGCGGTGACGGGTCTTAGGTCTGACTCTCACAGTGGCGCGACCGCTCGGAGTTCCACCGAATTCCTCCACCCGTCAAAAGTGGACAACCTGAGCATAGAACCGAGCCTGCCCCAATCAAACCCCCACAGCCGTCTCAGCGGCGCCGTCGCCGTCGCGGGCACCCAACCCCCCGAGATGGCCGAGCGCCTTCTGGCCTCGGCACGCCAGGCATTCGACACAGGGCCTCGTCCCCACCACCATCGGGGCCGGCGTCGCCGCCCCTCGTCGCGGCCGCGGTCATTGCAGTGGTATTCCCGAGAGCAACAAGTGACCACCCCAGCCAGGACCGCTGAAGAACAAGCGGATGCAACTCCACTGAGCCGAGTCGGTGAATTGGGCCATCGGCCGGTCGAGGTGTCGTGCCGTCCGGTACCGCCGCCGGCAGCCCGCCTCCACGGTCAACAGTTAGATAGCTGCCCTAAGGACTTTCCGGCAAGTTTGCCAATCTACTGCCATCAAAAGCGGAATTATGCCAACGGAAAGCGGAACCTACACGTACTGTAGGTTCCGCTTTCCGGTGGCGAATCGACACCCCGCGGAACTGCGGTTTCGACGATTCTCAGCTCTGCTTGACGAGGGAGTTTTTCCGCTTTGTCGCGGCGGATCCGAGAACCGTACGATTGTGCAATTCCTGCGCTGGGCGAAGCTACTTGAGATTGCCGAGCCCCCGGTTGGGGCCTGCACTCGGCAATATGCTGTGACACGATTGCGATCCGTTTGGTTGTCGTCGCAGACCGACGCGGCCTACCGTTGAGCGTGTAGGCGAGTCAAGTACGGGGGTGATCTGGGTGAACAGCGAATTTGAGCTACGTCTGATAGACGCCGTCGCCCCTAACGGAGAGATTACCGCGAAGGATCTCTCTGGACTCGCGAGTGCTCTCCAGGAACTGACGTTACGAATCGGCAGAGATGTCGTTCAGACACCTGGTCCGGGCCGGACGAAACAATACGTAGAAGAGTTCTCGCAGCTGCGCCTTCGCGGCCTCAACGCTGGAAGTACCGTTCTGCAGTTCGCCAAAGGCCCCGTCAATACGCTGGACGTCGCTATTCCTGAACAGGAGTTAGCTGATGACCGGTTTTGGGAAGTACTAGCCGGCATTGCCGAGAATTGTCGGCCCGACTGGGTCAGCGACCTTGTTGCGGAGAGCGCAAGCAAGCTGATTAACGCTCTGCGGGTTGCTGCACCTCGCGCAGAGCTGTCGTCCGCCTCCCGTTCGACGATAGGAATCAACGCAACTGGGCTTCGTTCCGAACTATGGTCCCCACCGAGTGATCGGCTGGGTGGCCTAACTCAGGTTCACGGACGCTTGGAGAAGGTCGACCTGCGCTCTCACGAGTTTCGAGTGCGTGATGACGTCGACCAAGCTGTGGAATTGAGGCGCGTCGAAAATGATTCGGTAGCAGGACAGCTTGTCGGCCAGTGGGTTGTTGCCGAAGGAGAATCGGTTCTCCAGCAGTCAGGCCGACTAGTCGCTCTCGAGAACGTGCGCGTCCATCGAACCGATGATCCCGGTGCCGCTCATCTGGGACGTCATGTGATCCCACTCAACGAGATCCTGTTGACCGCCCCCGGTGCAGATCTGGACGGCGGCATCGAGCTCACGCCTTCCGAGTTCGACGAATTTTTGAGGGCCGCCCGTTCGTGAAGCCGCTGACTGCGTCGCTCGTCGACACAGATGTCTTCAGCATCGTATTTGTGAACAACAGTTCCGCCGACGCTCGGGTGAGGGGTTGGAAGCTGCATCTGACGGGCAGGCGCGTCTTGATCTCTTTTCAGACCCGGGCTGAGGCTCTTTTAGGAGCCCGGTCAGCGGGTTGGGGCACCACACGAATGACCCGACTGATAAACATTCTCGACCGTATGCCGACGATTAATACCGATGACGACGTAATAGACGCCTATGCAACGTTGGCGGCGGACTGTCGACGGATCGGCCACGCGTTGCAAGGCAAGGAGCATTCCGGTGACCGATGGATTGCCGCCTGTGCGATAGCCAAAGGCCTCGAGCTGGTTGCCGGCGACGCGATTTACAGCGGCGCTCCTAACCTCGATCTCTTCATCGCGCCGAACAATGGCGACGTTGTTTGATGGGGGACCACTACTCCGGACCCCTGCCGGACCACGGGTGGTCCTCGGCAAGCCGCTGGAGTTGCTGCATCGCCCGGTCGTGGTGCTCCTGATCCGTGCGGGACCGCCGCAGCCTTCGCTCCCCGGATTCCCTCTCTCGGACCCGTGACGCGTAACCCTTGACGGCCCACCAGATGCGCGGCTCCGTATTTGGCCCTTCGGCGTCAATAGGTCCATAGACCTGGTACCCGGCAAGCTGACGCATGTTCCACATCAGCTCGACCTCCGCCTGCACCGGCTCGATCAGCTTGCGGTCTTCCTCCGCAACGTGGAACACGAAGGGGTATTCACCGTCGCCCCACACGTCGCGGGCGACGTCCACCTCGTATCCAATTTCGCGTGCAATAGAGGGCGGAAGTGCGGCGGTCAGGAGCTGTACCCGCAATTTCTTCTTGGGGTCGTCTCGATCAACCTTCCAGTCGACGTAGGCATCGCCGAGCCGAAGGATTAACTCTCGCCACTCCCGCGAGTCGTCTCGCCTCTGCTGCTCCTCTCGGACTCGGTCCTCGCGCCGCTCTTGGACGTACTCCGCGATGCGACGTGGCATCGGCGGGACGGTCTCCCGCCAAGTCCGTCGCTCCGTCTCACCCTCAGGCAGCCATTCGATGATCATCTCCACGCCGCTGTCGTTGAAGCTGGCGAGGGCGTGGAAAGCCCGGGCTTCACCAGCCGCGATATTCACCGGACCGTTTCCGTCCCTCGACCGAAATCCGATGCGAATAAAGTCACCTGTGAGCTCCACGGCCTGTGCTGATGCGGTACCCGTGTTCCGCAGCTCGTAGTGACTCCCATTGGCGTGCAGACTGACACTCCACCCGTACCGCAGACGCTCTTCCTGGGCTTCGGCAATGCCCACGCTGCGGTGGTCAGCCCGGGCTGATCTCCGGGTCTCGCGCCACGCAGCGGTGGCGATGCAAAGTGCCCCGAAAGCGATAGGACTCGACACCGCGTCGGTCCACTTCGCGCCCGTCTTCACTGCGGTGATCACCCACGCCGCGGTCATGAGCGTAAGCAGCACCGTCGAGATGACGATGGACACCCTTAAACGCCAGCCCTCCAACTTCTTCGGCATAGCTGGATCGTAGGCCGGAGGGCCGACAGCAGCCCTGGATCACGCCACCGGCGAATTACTCCTCGTGGCGCTCCCGGGCCGGGCTTTCTTCCGATGCGCCCATGAGGTACGCCCACACATGGGCCAAGGCCGTGTAGGGCTGCGGCCACGCTCCTACCCCGCGGCGAGTGGCGCTTGCTAGGGATACGGGCGGGAAGACCTCGAAGGAGTCCTGGCGACCCAACGCGGCGCGGGCAGTGGGGTCATAAGTCGAGTTAATGCTTGCGCCCGTTTTCTCAAACTCCAGTGTCCAATCCTCCGTTAGGTCGGCCGGGGGATTCAATTCCGCAATTTCGATACGTCCGTCTGGGGCTCGCAGCTCAAAAGTTTTTGGAAGTGAGCCGTCCTCGACGTGGGGATGGATGGTGATGTGCTGCCACGAGCTGAGCTCTTCCGTGTACAGCCATTCGAAGGAGTCAAAATTGTCATCGAAGCGTGGTGATGCGGTGTCGTTCGTGGCTGCGTCAGTTTGTGAAACATCGGCGAGCACGCCATTGCGGAGCATGGCGGTGTAGGGCACCGTCAACAGGCGGTCTCGCAAAACCACCCAGTCCCAATATCCGTCGCCATCGTTATTGATCTTCTGGCCTTCGACTCGCACATCGGCGAGTAGGCGCACGGTGTAGTCGACCATAACGCCGATTCCGTCCTCATCGGCGGCGTAAAAGTTCGTCACCGCAACGTCAATGAGCTCCGCCCCGGGTTCTACTTCGGCCTCGGGATCCATCATTGAAGCGATCTCGTCGTCATCACCCCAGTCATGATTAACACCGATGTTGACCTCGTCGACGTCGATCCATGCCGGCGGCGGCCCATGCTGATCGTGCAACTTCCTCGCCGCTTCGCATTCGCTCTGTAGGGCTTGAGTGATGACCCTGAGCACCGTAAGCCTGTCGATTGTCTCCACCGGTTCACGCGGGGCGGCCCGTCCGAAGAACTTGTCGAGCATCTCTTGTTCGGCTTTCGCGCCGGATCGCTTCCAGATCTGGATATCGCTCCTCGCGTGGCCGATCGCAAGGGCGGTCTTCACCACATCCTCTTCGTTACGACTGAGGAAAACGACAGACCGGAGCTCGTGGTTAGCGCGGTCGAGCACACCGCGCACCCAAGCCGAATCCGCGGCACCAGTTCGTACGCCGGCCTTCACGGAGCCGGGCCCTGTGCCGAGGATTTGATCACGCAGGCCGGCCGCTGCCGATTCCCCGTTCAACCCGACGAGGATGACGTTCGGAATTCCAGTGATTATCTTGAGCAGCTTGCCGGCGATTTGAGAACTGCCAGGATCTGTGAGGGGTTGGCCCTCCGCAAGTCCGGCTTGGCGCAACCTCTTGTGGATCTGCAGCTGCAACTTCAGGTCTTCCCAGGCGTGCACCGCAAATTCCAGCAACACAACTTCGGGAATCCACAGCTCCGCGCTACGCGCCCCTAACCCAGCAGCGAGACGTTCGATACCGCCGATGTTGAGGCGGCCCTTGTCGACAAAGGACGCGTCTAGCACCGCCGCTTTCGCCCGCTCGCTAACACTCACGCGGGCTATCTTGGCACTTCACGGAGGGACCGGATGGGAGAGTGGCTCGTTGGCCGGCCCTGTTTCGGCCGTGACCGACGAAGTCGTGAGTTGCTTAGATGGTGCCCGGTGCACCGTTTCGACAGATTTCCTCGACCTCTGCGATCGGCCAGACGTAGCCAAGGTCGGACTCATCACTGGTTCGACCCGAATAGACACCAACAATCCGCGATTGCGGCCGGCTTGTAATTCCGATGCCGCTTCCCACAGTCGGAACTAACGTCCCTTCGGGCACGTGCCTGATGACAACTGATCCCGACTGGCCGGTTCGTGTTCGAGCGTCAACGAGGAGCAGTGGCAGCTGCTTGCCGTCTACAACGACGCCAAGGTACGTGTCTGAAGCGATGGTGCCGCGAATCCAGAGAGGAAACAGGGGGCCGACCGACAGCGCATACGGGTACCCGACCACGAACACATCCTGTGCTGGTGCAAGATCGGGCCAATTCGTTGCACCTGGTTCAGTTCCCGGTACCGGATACCGCCATGGATATACCAAGTCGTCGTCATCGAACTTGATGGCTTGCACCGCGACATCGACATCACGCCCGTAGATCGGGTGCTCTTTCCAGAGGGGTTTCCAGTCGTCGCCGACAAGAGGGACGCGGAACTGCCTCGCTTGAAACGACGTTGAAGCCTTGTGGCCTTCGCCTTCGATTGGGTGAAGCTTCCACCCTCCGCCTGGCGGCTTCCTCAGTAGCGTGATCTCAAGATGAGTTGGACTGACTTCATACGCGCCGAGGTAGGCATTGGTCTGCCAGTGCCGACCGGTGAAATTGTGCCTAGCGGTGACGAGATAGGTTTGGCCGTCCGACTCGTATGCGAAAGCACTTCCGTGCGCGAGAAGTTGAACGTGATCGTCGGCTGTCGCGCTCGGTCCCAATGAGCTGAACACCATCCGCAAATATATTGAACCTGCGTATTCGGTGTGAAGCTGGAACAGCGGCCCGCGGGTTTGCGCCTCTGCCATGGGTTATGTGGAGTCTCTCTAATTCGTCAGAAGGTTTAAGCCGCACCCGTATCCTCAACCGGCGCTGCGTTCTGCTTCACCACGTCCAGGATACTGACGATGTTGTCCACCTGCTCGGCACTAAACAATGCCTCGGGTCCGCGGGCGGTCAGGTCGGTGTAAGGCGCCTCGTAAAGGCGCGCAGGTTCAACAACGCCGTTCGAGGTGAGTTCCTCGACGATGAGGTTGACGAAGTGGATCTGGTTGGCGCTCAGCGCAGTTCCTCCGAGGAAGCCGCTGAACGCCTCCATAGCCGCCTGTCGGTCGAGGCCGACTAGCGATCGAATGAACAGCCCGAGCCCGTGCGCATCTTCCTTCGCCTTGGCGATCGTCTTGTCGTCGCCGGCGCCGCTTTCCAACAGCATCTGCTCCAACACCTGGAGGTCATCCGGGGTGAGCGCCTTGTTGCGGCGAAGCCGTTGCAGCGCAACATGATCCTCGTGCGACTTGAGGTATGCAGCAGCCTTCGCGCGGAACCGGTCCATGTCGATGCCGGGCGCGAAGGCCGGGAGGTCGATCGGTACGGCGTCGGACAGCTCGTCCTGAATGTCGATGTAGACGGGCTCCTTGCGAATCTTGTCGAGGAACTGCAGCAGGCCTCGAAGCCGGCGGCGAGCAATCTCAAGCATCGGCAGGGTGACGTCAATCCACCAGTCGTCGCCGGCGACCTCATCCAACAGTTCACGCTGCGCCACCACGGAGGGGATGGTGTTCTTGCCGACCAGACCCGCCGCGATCTGCTGGACCGTTTCACGGATTCGTTCCATGACGGTCGTATCGCCCTGCAGTTGGGCAAGCTGGCGGCGCAGGATCAACAGATCGAAGCGCTTGGCGTCCTCGTCGCTGTCAACCTGCCCGGACGGCAGCCCCGCCAAGTTTTCCGCGACGACCTCAGCGGCCTCAAGAGTGATCTTCTTCCACGCCGGCCACTGGGCGTATTCCTCGACCAGCTGGCGGTGCGGACGGACCAGGAAGTTGTCGAGCGTCATCTCGGCGACGATGGCGTGCAACTGCCGCGCGACGTCCCACCGCAGCCCCGCCTCGCTGTGCTCGCCGGCGCCTTCAGGCGCCTCGGGGGAATCGTCCTTAAGGGTGGCGTCGATCTTGGCGACCAGACCGATGCGCGTCTCGAAAAGCCTCTGGTTCAACGACTTCTGCAGCGAACCTTCCGAGCCGGGTAGGTCCTGGCTGAAGTATTCGAGGTTGCCGCAGAAGTCGAAGACGTAGAAGTTCGTCTTGCTGCGGCCGGGGCCGAAGACGTCGGGGCACAGCCGGGTTCCGCGGCCGATCATCTGCCAGAACTTCGTCTTCGACCGCACCTGTTTGAAGAAGACTAGGTTCAGCACCTCGGGGACGTCGATGCCGGTATCGAGCATGTCCACCGAGATAGCGATGTGTGGCGCCTTCTCAGGTTGGGAGAAGTCGTCGATCAGGCTCTGCGCGTAGGTGGTGCTGTGGGTGATGACACGGGCGAAGTGACCGGCGTAGTGCGGGTACTGGATGTCGAAGCGCTGCTGGATGAACTCTGCGTGGCGCTGGTTCTTGGCGAAGATGATCGTCTTGCCGAGCCGGTCGCCGTCAGCGACCTTGTGGCCCTTTTCCATCAGCGTGGCCAGCACCTGGTCGACGGTGTCCTCGTTGAACAGGAATCGGTTGAGTTCGTCGGAGGACACCTCGTCGGGCGGCCCGTCTTCGCCCCATTCCAGGGTGTCCCACTCGTCTTTCTCTTCTTCGGTGAGGTCGGCGTACCGGATGCCCTGGCGGAGGAACTTCGTGCCAACCGACACCCCCAGCGCCGGGACGAGAAAGCCCTCCTCGACAGCCTGCTTCAGGTCGTAGGCGTAGGTGGGCACCCGGTCCTCCAGGTGGAAAAGACGGTAGGTGTTGTGGTCGACCTCGTCCTTTGGCGTGGCGGTTAACCCGACCAAAAGCGAATCGAACCAGGAGAAGATCGCCCCGTATTTCTGGTAGACGGAGCGGTGCGCCTCGTCGATGACGACTAAGTCGAAGTAGCCCGGCCCGAACACCCGCTTGCCGGAATCCACGTCGTTGATGAGGTTCATCATCGTCGGATACGTGGAGACGTAGACGCGACCGTCGGCAGCCTTTTCGGTCAGCAGGTTCACCGTCGTCGCCGCCGGAAGGTGCGCCTTGAAGGCGTTGCCGGCCTGGGTGACGAGGGCGGTGCGGTCGGCCAGGAACAGCACCCGCTTGACCCAGCCGGCCTCCATCAGCTGCTTCACCAGCGCGATGACTGTGCGGGTCTTCCCGGATCCGGTCGCCATCACCAGCAGGGCTTGGCGCTGCTTCGCCTCGAAGGCGTCGTCGATGGCCCGTATTCCGTGGATCTGGTAATGCCGCTCGACGATCGTCGAGTCGATCGCCGCTTGGCTCAGTGACTTTCGGGCATGCCTGCGGTGGATCAGCAGAGCCAACTCGTCGCGGGTATAGAAGCCGGCGACCTCACGCGGCGGATAACCGGCGGCGTCGTCCCACAGCCAGTGCTGGTAGCCGTTGGTGAAGAAGATGACCGGTCGGCGACCGAACTGCTTCTCCAAGCAGTCGGCGTAAAGCTTCGCCTGCTGCTGGCCGATCTGCGGACTCTTACTGGTGCGCTTCGCCTCCACCACCGCCAGGGGCAGGCCGTCAGCGCCCCACAACACGTAGTCGACAAAACCCTTCGCATCGTTGGGCGGCATACCGGTAACCGGGTACTCGCGGTCACGCGGCTCCGACAGCGGCCAACCGGCCTCGGCGAGAAGCAGGTCGATGAAGGTGTCCCGGGTCTCGGCCTCGGAGTAGTCACGGTCATCGACGACCTGCTTGGCTGCCTGCGCGGCCTTGACCTCGGCGCGAAGCTTCTCCAGCTCCGCCTGCAGCTGCGCCGACTCCGCATCCCTCGCCGCTAGAGCCTTCGCATGTGCGGCCTCCTGCTCGGCGAACTTCTTCGCAAGCTGGGCGACCTCCTCGCGGGTCAGCGGTGCGGCTCTCTTCGCCAGCGCTGGGTCGAACACTGACTTCATCGGCACCGCATCGGGATTCGCCGAGTAGTGGAACGCCGCCCACACCATCACGTGGTGCAGCTCCTTGAGCGCATCCAGGGCGGCCCGCGGTGGAATCGGCTGCTGATCGTGCGCCGCGGAGTTACCCAGGCGACGAATCAGGTTCAGTTTCGCTGTGATCCCTTGGCCGGTCTTGGCTTTGAACGCGGAATCGTTGATCCGCGCCGAGAGGTCGCTGACGTACGGAAGTGGAAGCGCCAGAACGTCATACAGGTAATCGACCACCTGCTCGGCCGCACGACGGGCGTAAATGCAGGCGGCACGGGGATCGCTCAATGCATAGCTCTCGGCGCGGGCACAGTCCGCCCAAGTCTCCGGCCAGCCGACCGACCGAAGGAAGGCGAAGTTGGACATCAGAGGTGCCCGGAGAATGCGCGGGACTGGATGGAGCTGGTTAGTGGCTCGATTTCGGCCAGCTGTTGCTCGCACAACGCTGCTTGGCGTGTGACCGCTTCCAAGCGATCGAGAAATTGGCGTTGCTGCGGCAGGGGTGGAACCAGGACTGGGAGCGCCCTCAACTGCGTCATGTTGATCGACGCGATGCCGGTTGTCTGCTTCGCAGAGCGGAGGAAGTACGACCGTGCGGTCCAGCTAGCGAGATATGCCGAAAGGTAATCCGGCTCGACCTTGCTTTCGGGCCGAATCCGAACGCGGAAGATGTGGTTCTGGTGAAGACACAGTGGTACTTCGGAGCGCCACACGGTTCCGCGACCGAGTTTGTCCGGATCGCCGCCCTCAGTCAGTACGAGGTCGCCGTCTTTTAGGGAGTAGCGCGCAATCTCGGCCTCAGTGGCATCTATCTCCTTTAGCGGTTCCATAACCAGGTGGCCTGCCTGCACGTTCACAACTGCGAGGTAGGGAACTGGGCTGGTGGGCTCGAGTGTTTTCCTTCCCTTGGTTATGCCCGAGCTGACGTCCGCGACTTCATCCAGCCGGGTCGTCGTTGGAGCACCCAGTTGGTCACCGAAGGCTTCGATGAAGAAAGCGGGGATCAGTTCCCGGAGTAGATCGGCGACCTCTCGCCTTCGGTTCTGTACATGCTCGGCTTGGTCGAGAATGGCGGCGATCCTCCGCTGCTCATCAAGCGCTGGAAGCGGAATGGGCCACTTGCAAAGCGCTTCTCTGCCGAGATGGTGAATGGCCGCTCCGCGTGAACCACGCGCGAAGGCGCCCACGGCCGCCTGCTGACGGAGGAAGAAATACAAATAGCGGAAATCGACCTGCGGCGTAGGCCGCACGCGCAGCAGAGTGTTCTGGAAGGCGCACTCCTCAATTTCCCCCATCCAAATCGCCGGCTTTCCGACCTCGTTTCGCGATCCCGACGCCTCGTTAAGAAGCAAGTCTCCCGGTCGGAGCTTGTAAGTCTCCATTTCAGCATCGGTGAAGTTCATCGTCTTGATGTCATCGAGTTTGAGCCCCTCCCAGCCAACATTGGCCGCGCGCAGATACTTCCGCTCTTGCGGTCCGGAGTGATTTTTTGGCGACCGTTGTCGGCCTAGTCGAACCTCGGCAATCTCCGCCAGTGGCACCGTCTTCACGAGAGCATTGCCTTCAACTCCGCCAGCCCAGTCGCGATCTCGCCTTCAAGCTTCTCGATGTCGGCGATGATTTCCAGCGGAGGCCGGTGCTCTGCTTCGTCGTGAACAAATTCCTTGTAGCGGTTTAGCGACAGGTCGTAGCCCTGCGCGGCGATCTCGTGCTTCGGCACGCAGAACGACTGCTCGGTACGAGCGCGGCCGCGCTCTGTTCCGTGGCGTTCCTTCCAACGGGCCAGCACGTCGGGGATGTCGTTGACTTCGATGGGAGTTCGTTTGTCGTCCAACGAGCGACCATCGGCTTGCACGTCGTAGAACCACACATCGTCAGTGCCGCCGGAATTGGTCTTTGTGAAAAGCAATATGGCCGTCGAGACGCCCGCGTAGGGCCTGAAGACACCGGAGGGCAGCTTGACGATGCCGTCGAGCTTCTGATCCTCGACGAGGATGCGCCGAAGCTCCTTGTGCGTCGTCGAGGATCCGAACAGCACCCCTTCCGGGACGACGACCGCGGCCCGCCCACCTGGCTTGAGCAGCTTGAGGAACAGTGCGAGGAAGAGCAGCTCTGTCTTCTTCGTCTTCACCACCCGCTGAAGATCCTTGGCGGTGGACTCCGCGTCCAGGCTGCCGGCGAACGGTGGGTTGGCCAGGATCAGTGTGTACTTCTCGGCATCCTCGCTGGCTCCCTCCGACAGGGAGTCTCGGTATCGGATGTCGGGCGCTTCGATGCCGTGCATGAGCATATTCATTGATCCGATGCGCAGCATGGTGGAGTCGAAGTCGTAGCCGTGGAACATGCTGTGGTGGAAGTGCTTCCGCTGCGCGGCGTCGGTTAGCACGCTGGGGTGCTGCTCCCGCAGATGCTCCGCGGCCGCGACCAAGAAGCCCGCCGTTCCCGCAGCCGGGTCCGCGATCTCGTCGGCCGGCTGCGGGTCAACCATCTCGACCATCAACTTGATGATGTGGCGGGGGGTGCGGAATTGGCCGTTGACGCCGGCGCTGGCGATCTTCGCGAGCAGGTATTCATACAGGTCGCCGGTGGTGTCGCGGTCCTCCATTGGGATGCCGTCGAGCATGTCGACCACCCGGGACAAGAGTTGCGGCGTCGGGATGGTGAATCGGGCGTCCTTCATGTGTTCGCCGTAGGTCGAGCCGTCCCCTCCGAGGGCGCGGAGGAACGGGAACACCTTCTCCCCGACTACCTCGAACATCTGGCCGGGCTCATCATTTTTAAACACCGACCACCGCAGGTCCTGCTGATCTGGGCTGAAGCGCAGGGGCTCCGGCTTGCCGGTGCGGCGGGCCTTCTGCTCGGCGAGGGTGTCCAGATCGTCGAGCCGGCGGATGAATAG